>Ga0335085_10011813_pt1 | contig 12920 bp, 9 predicted proteins | sample Lox_Sample_45_FD_206712 | JGI IMG/M metagenome (GOLD analysis project Ga0335085, IMG submission 206712) | Soil microbial communities from Loxahatchee National Wildlife Refuge, Florida, United States - Lox_Sample_4.5 | ecosystem: Environmental > Terrestrial > Soil > Wetlands | place: USA: Florida...
CATCAAAGTGGATTTCATTAGTCTCCTTTAACCTCCGGTTGAATAGGCGTAGGCAAAGGGGGCCGGAGTATAAATCTTCGTAAATATGCAGGGGTGCGGAAACGTTTCAGGTGATTCAGCCTGGATGCTCTTCTGCGGGTGCACCCGCTGGCGCCTCGCCGTCAGATACGATTCGGCGGCATGCGGCAAACACGCGGAACGAGCAGCGATCTGATCACAGCCGCGAGTACTCAGACGGCACCGACGCCAGCAGCCGACTTGCCGGGATGATTCCGCCGAGGCTCACCGGATGCCGTTTTGGGGCCAACACCCGGTTTCGCCGCTTTTGCGCTGACGTAACTCCACGCTCAGCGTGCGGGGACATCGAGGAATTGAGAGAGGACCGTCAACAGTGCGGGGGACGAGAGGATATTGTAGTGAGTCAAACCGGGGAGGATGGCAAGCCGGGCTTTCGAGGTTCCGGATCCGTCGAGTCCGCCATCCTCTCTGCCGCCTCCGAGGATCTCGAAGAATTCAATCATGTGCTCGGGACGAACAGCATCGGCATCCGCGAACGTCAGGAGTGTGGGTGACCGGATAGAGCCGACTTCTTTGGACCAATCATAGTCCTTACGCATCAGGTCGCCGAGTTTGCCCAGTAGCGCCGGCCAGTCCTGCGGGTTGGGAGCGGTGCGGGCATAGATCTGATAGATCGGACTGGGCTTCAGCATATCGGCTGCGGCCGGCCCCATCTGCGACATCGCCGCAAGAACCTCGGGGAACCATCCATTCCGTTTGCACGGGGTGGAGATCAAGACGAGCCTGCGAACGCACTCGGGATGCCGCACCGCCGCTTGCAAGGCGACTCCGCCCCCCAATGAATATCCCAGCAGGTCGGCGGGCCCGATGCGCAACGCGCCGACCAATCCGGCGATGTCATCGGCTAGCGCTTCCATGCTGAGCGGGCGGTCGATATCCGGGGTGCGGCCGTGCGCCTGCAGATCCGCGGCGATGACCCGCCTCGTTTTCGCGAGCGCGGGAAGTATGGCGGTGAACATCTCCGTTGAACCCAATCCACCGTGCAATAGAATGAGCGGCTCTCCGCTGCCGTAGATTTCGTAATACAGTTCGAGCCCGTTGACGTGCGCATAGCCCGATTCGGCCGCCTGCATGGATGTCCTCACTGGGCCCCTTCCTAGGGCCCTTGCCTGACCAAAGACCGATGGGATGCAGATTGACACGACGATTGCCGCCATCATCGCGGTCCGGCCGGCGCTTGTCCGCGATCCCCTCAGCGGATTCTTCCATCGACGCTCGTTCATATGGCTGTTTTCCTTCCAGATCGAATCACGGATCTCCCAGGCGGCACGATTCAAGCCTGTCCGGAATTCGTCCCGGATCGAAGGTGATGAAATACTGCGGATAACCAGGCGAAACTCTGCGCTACGGCGAGCGAAAAGAAGATGATCGCGGTGCCCTTGGCTCCGGAGGCCACTCCCAGAAAGCCCGAAAGAAAAATAACTCCCGTGACCAAGGAATAGACCGACCAGCCCATTTGATCGAGGCTTCGAAATCGATTCGCCAGCACAAAGGAACCCACAATCAGTCCGGTGAAACCCACCGCACCGGCGACGAAATGCATCTGGCCGTGCCAGCTCATCGTGTTGTGGTTCATCGGCGTTCCCGGCGGAAATCCCAATGCGGGATCGGCGCTGAAAATGCCTGCGCCAATCAGGCCAATACCATAAAGCCCAAGCATGCGCGGCGCCCATGTCCGGCCGCGTCCGGACTTCAGACTGGCATGCAGACCAATTGCTCCAGCGGTCAATAACGCCCGGTGATCAGGAAATTCGAAATCTGAATCCAACCGAGATCGCCGTTGCTTAAGAGGCTCAGCGCATGGCGGGTGATGTCAAAGCCTGGCCGTATGGCAATCTGCAGAAGTCCCAAACCTACATAGATGGGTCCGGCGGCGGTTCCACACGCAAGCAGCGTGGTTCGCGATTTCATCGTTACACCGGGCTGGTTCGATCGACCCGTGGCAGACGTTTTATTTTCCATTCAAAGCGCCGAAGCCTCTATCGGAATCATAGAGCCACTGCGGGGCCGGTGTATTGTACAGAAACGACAGCTGTGTCCCGCCCTGAATGATTTTCGCGGGCGTGTGCCCAATCCTCTGCTTTAGCGATCGGGTGAGGTGGGCCTGGTCGAAGTACCCGGCCTGGAAGGCCGTATCGGCGATCGTGGTGCCCCCCCGCAGCAGAACCGCTGCGTAACGAGCCCGTTCGATTTGACGGAACGTGTTCCTGGTCAAACCGGTAGACTTCAGGAAATGCCGCTGCGCCGATCGAAGCGACTTGGTCCGCGGCCCGCGGCGCGATCCGTCCAGCAGGACATCCACCGTGGGATCACGCAAAAGAATCCCGGCATGTGCGAGCCGCTTTACGAAGACTTCTGCGTTGTCGAAACTCGGAAACTCCCAGTCGAATCCGCTCAGACGGAATCGTCCATCGGATATTCCCGGAAGGGTCATGTCGTTTCGGTCCGCTATCCATGCGGGCAGTAGCGAAGGCAGGTAAGTGCCCAAAGCAAACCGGATTCCCAGCCATTCTCCATTGGCGGGGCATTCCGCGGGCGTGGCCTTAGTTTCGGGGCCGCGGATGGTAATCCATACCCTCCCCTGATGGCGGGTGACCACCATTTCCAAGTTGCTTGCGGCCACGGACATGAAGCTGCCGGCCCGCTCACTCTGAGACGTCCATACCCTCTCGATCAGAGAGGATTCAGAGGGACGATCCTGAAACGTCAAGAGCGCCCCCTCGCGATGCGCTGCGGTGCCAGTTTCTGTCATATCCCCTCTACGTTCAGCTTACGAAAAACAAACCAATGGCGTACGCCGTTCGCTTTGCGGCGGCAGGGCTGCGTTGCGCGCGAACGAGGGGTCATCGCAGGCGGAAGCCCCATCCTTCATAGAATCCAGGTATCGTAAGCTCGGCCCACTAGGGAAGCGCCGAACGCGTGCGGACCATGCCGGCTCGCAGCCGGAAAGCCCCCGAATTCGCGTTCTGGGAGATGGGGAACGGCAAACGCCCTTCTGCCTGCCGACCATCGGGTCGCCGGCCAGCGTGGCGCTGTCGCGATTTCGACGTGGGGTTTTGCACGCTGGTGCCGACCTGCACGACTGGCGGAGGAGAAGTCGGCGGCAGTTGCGCAAGATCATCGAGAAACTGCTGGAAGAAGGGCTTGCGCTGCCGGCACCGGAGAAGTTGCTGAACGAAGTCGGTGGGGAGCTGCTGCCAGCGTACAGTCGTTGAACATGCTGGTGTGCGCGGACAGAAGGAGCGCGGGTGGACGGCTGGACGACGGGCGCACCGCTGGCGTGGAAATAGACGGTTTGCGGTGGCGTCCACTCACGGGTTGATCTGAACGGCGCGTGTCCATTGCTGTGTGTCAGGTGGTCCGTGGCCGACAATCAACGCATTGGCGGAGACACTGGCCGCGCCCACCTGGAACGGCTGCGGGCCGGTGGCGTTGATCGTGACTGGGAATTGGATGGTGGCACCGGCACAATCTGCGTTGCCTGTTCCGATACCCTGCACCTGGCCTTGCGTCATTTCAACCTGCACGACCAGGATCCGGCCGATATCGCAGGTGGCGATGATGTTCACGGTGGGCTTGCGCGGATGGGCAGTGAGAGTCACGGCCGGGTCGATATTCAGCGTAAACGACGGAACGTTGGTGGGCGACGTAACGGACTGAGTAGTGGCATTGTTGCCGATCTGACCAAGGCCGCCGGCTCCCCAACATTGAACCGCTCCGTTGACAATCAGGGCGCAGGTATGGCTGGACCCGGTGGTCATCGACTGGGCTGCGGTCAGGTTGGTGACCCTGACGGGAGTGTGCCGGTCCTGGAGCGTGGTGTCGCCGAGCTCGCCGTTGCCGTTGTGACCCCAACAGTATCCATTGGCGCCGAAGTCGACCGCGCAGGCATGGAAGTAATTACGAGCCACCGAAGCTCCGGTATAGAAGACCGTCACGTTGGTGGCCCGATCCTGGACGGTGCCGTCGCCGTCCTGACCGTCGAAGTTGGGGCCCCAGCAATGGACCTGGCCGAGCGAGGTCATGGCGCAGGTACCGGAGATTTGCACCACATTGCTCAGGGCGGTTACCTTGATCCAGGTCGAGCTGAAGCCGCCGATGAACCCGGCGCCGAGCTCGCCGTCCTCGTTGTAGCCCCAGCAACGCTCCGTTCCGTCGACACTCAACGCGCAGGTAGTCGGTTCCAAAGAGGTAGTCACCTGGAGGGCGTCGGCGAATGCAGTTCCGTCGAGGTTCAAAACCGAGACTGGCAATGCGGAAATCCCCCCGGACTGGTTATTGCCTAACTCGCCGGAGCCATTATCGCCCCAGCACTTGATTCCGCCACTGGCCAGCAGAGCGCAGGTGTGTATAAATCCGCCGGTGATGGCAATGGCGTCGCCGATACCGATGACCAGGGCAGGCGAACTCACGGCCGTAGCGGTGGAACCGTTGCCGACTTGCCCGTTTTGATTGGAACCCCAGCAGCGCACCGTCCCATCGGCAATCAGGGCGCAGGTGTGGCTCCCCCCGAGCGCCATTCCGATGACGTTGGAAATGCCTGGGACGGCCGTGGGAACCAGTCGATTATTGCCCGAAGTTCCATCGCCGATCTGCCCGTTATTGTTGGCGCCCCAGCAGGCCATCAGTCCGTTGCTCCGCAAGGCGCAGTTGTGATTGTTCCCGGCGGAAATGCCGGCCGCCAAAACGGTGCCCGCGAGGTTCGCCACGGCGACCGGGGTCAGGGACGACTGGTAGCCGGGAGTCCCGAGCCTGCCGGCGATGTTCGTACCGAAGCACCACGCCGAGCCATCCGCCAGCAGCGCGCAGGCGAAGGGATAGCCTGCCACGATGGCAGCTACGTTCGACAGGCCGGAAACGGGGGCAGGTGTCGCGTAAGCAACACCCTGCGTGTTCGGCGGCGCTCCCCAACACGACACGCTCCCGTTGGCCAACAAGGCGCAGCCGAAGCCGTTTCCGACTTTGATTTCAGCCACAGACCTCAGGCCGGGGACCGCCACCGGCGAGAGAACCGTTGACCCGGCGGACGCACTGATCTTTCCGTTCGCGTTGTCGCCCCAGCAAACCGCGGAGCCATTGGAGAGGACCGCACAGGTGGTAAAACCCTGGGCATCGATCTGTCGCACATGGTTGAGTCCGGAGGCGTCGGCCGGTGTGGGGCGTGCGGTCTGAGTGCCGTCGCCCAGGGCTCCACTGAAGTTGAATCCCCAACATTCGACCGATCCGTTATCGAGGAGCACGCAAACGTGACTGTCGCCCATGGTGAGCGCCTTGACATTGCGGAGTCCGGACACCTGCCGCGGCGCGATTCCGCCGGTGGTATTGTTGTTCGCCGGATTGACGGTATCGAGATAGTCTCCCCAGCAGCTTACGATGCCGGTGAATTGCAGCGCGCAGGTGGTGGATAAGCCTGCGGCGATGGCGATCGCGCCGGAGAGACCGGCGACCTGTGATGCGCGGAACTGGGCCTTCAAGCTTCCGGTGCTGAATCCGAGCTCGTCGTAGGTGTTATCGCCCCAACACCAGACGGTTCCATCCACTTTGAGAGCACAGGTGTGGTTGCCGCCCGCCGCCACCGCGACAACGGAAAGGAGCAGTTGTCCGGGCGGGTTTTCTACGGTCACCGGGACCGGGTGGTCGCGGTCGAGATCGGTGCCGTCGCCGAGTTGGCCGGCGCTGTTCGATCCCCAGCAGGATACCTGGCCGGAACCTTCGACGACGCAGGTATGAGAGCTGGAGGAAGCGAATCGGGAAAATGCGGGCCGCTCGACTCCGCCGCCAAAGGTTGGCAGTCGGGGACTGGCTGACACGGTAAGGCTCATCAAAAGGAACGAGAGCTTCTTGCCCATGCGAACCCCCTATCACTTTGGAATTCGGTTTCTGTCGCATCAGTCTAACAGCGAACCAGTGGATTGGCAGGCGTAATTGCACCTTGTATTCGTCCCTATGTTCGTTAATCAACATCCAACCGAGTGTAATGTGCGGCAGGGCACGTCGCGGCTCCGTGACACTTGCCGCGAGCGGCGATCGCGATTCCGGCATTCACTCCAGGGAGGCGTTGGGAGCCGGCCGCCTGTTGGGGCAGGTGCAGCAGGACGATTGGCGATTTGCTGCATGGGCTTGGGAGGGCCACCTTGTAGACCTGCCCAGGAAGCGATCTGAAACGCTCGCCGCGGTCAGGCTGGAATCTTTTCGCTGTGTTCCCGGAGGCCGTTCGCCTCGAGAGCCAGGTAGCGGTCGTTCAGGTTGCGGGTCAAGCCTGCGAGGAGCGGGCCGAGCACGCCGGAGAAGCGAATCGACAGGGTCGCGCGGCTGGCGTTTCCCATCTCCTCGACGCAGTGGCGCGCCACGAGGCGCATGCCCGGAGCGCGAGTTTCCCAGGTGAAGCTTCTGCGGAGATCGTCGAGCTCGATCATCTTCCACTTCGCCGGCGGCAGTTTCGGTTGCCAAATCACCAGGCGGCTTCCTACAGCGAGTGGTCCCTGATCGAGGCGGCGAATTCGCTTCACCGTGGGGGTCCACTCGGGCCAGCGCTCCACATCGCGCATGATGGACCAAACGCGATCGGGCGGCGCCTGAATGGCTACGGCTATGTGGAAGTCCTGCATGCGGCCAATATCATTATTACCGGTCTACTTCGCCCGGCCGTTCGTCCTACAATAGTCTCAGTTTATTGGGAGGTGTCATGCGACCTGCTGTTTGTGCCCTCGCCCTCGTTCTCCTCCGCAGCGTAGCGTTGGGACAGCCGCTGCCCGGGTGTCAAGCCGCCCCGGATGTGCGCCAAATCCTCCGGGAGAAACTGAACCCCAAAGAGCTCGATCAACTGACGTTCGCCGACCGCATGGCGCGCGAGCATGCGGTCCTCGAAGACCTGATTGCGAAGCACCCGCGCGAGCTGGAGCCGCATCAACGCCTGATGGAGCTGGTGCAAAACAATGAGCGGGACCGCTGGCCCGAGCTGAGGGCGCACTATCGGCAGATGGCGCAGCAGAATGCGGACGATCCGCTGAGTTTATATCTCGGCGGGCTGGCGCTCGAAGGCTACGACACCCCAGAAAGCATCCGTTTGTTGGAATCGGCGCACGCCAAAGCCGCCGGGTTCGGCTGGCCCTCGCTGGAGCTCGCCAAACTCTACGGCTCCGGCAAACGCATCGATAAGAGCAAGTCCGCGAGCTATCTCGAATCCTTCTACTCGGCCTGCCCCTACTCCACTGAGCGCATCGCGCAATGGTATTTACGGGTGTCCGGCACCCCTGCGCTCCAGGCGCACGTCGCGTCGGAATTGCGCGCCCATCTGGCCGGCGAAACCGACCCTGAGGAGCTGAAGTTGTATCAGACGCTTTGGGGTACCGAGTTCCGCACCCGGCCGCCCAATCAGCACGCCGAACTGCGAAAGCAGGTGGCGGCAGACCTCAAACGTCTCGAGTCGCTGAATCCCAAGCCGGATTCCGCGTGGCTGGGGTTCCTGAAGAACGGCTATAAGCAGAGCGGAGAGACGGCAGCCGTGGCCGCCATCGACGACCGTATCCTGAAGGATTTCCCGTCTTCAAAGGAAGCGTCCGACGTGGCCTATGATCGCTGGATCAAAGCGCACAAGGAACCCGAAGACCAGAACGACTCCGCGGCATGGGCGGCTTGGGACAAAGAATACCGCGCGGCTCTCAAAGGCTGGATCCACCAGTTCACGGGGAGCACGTGGCTGCAACGCTCTGCCTGGTTTTACGAAATTTCCGAAGATCCCGCGATTCCCGAAAAAGAGGGCATCGCCAGCATGGAGCAGTACCTCAAGTCGTCGGAAGACTACAACGCTCCGTCTTATTCGACCTACTTGGGCGCCGCCGAGTTTCTGATTGATCACAAATGGCAGCCGAAGCGCGCGCTCGATCTGCTGCATAGAGCGCAGCCGCTGATGGACAAAGCGCAGGCGCGGGAAAAAGAAGACAACCTTTCGCAGGAAGATGAGGACAGCCTGGACCGCAGCCGGATCTTCGCTCAACAGGAGCTCGCGGGCCAGTTTCTGCTGGCTGCGAGGCTGGCGGGGAAGCCGGCGGAGGTTCAACCGCTGCGCGCCATAGTGGAGGGGCCGGCGCCGACGGTGAAGAAGCGCGAGTCGGATTACTGGTTGAACCGTGCACGGCTGGCCGTTCTCGATGGCCGCAAGGCCGACGCGCTGGCTTACTATCAACAGGCGCTCCAGACGCGGGTTTCGCCTCCGGCGCCGTGGCACGGCCGTCTGCAGGACAACCTCACCGATGAGGCGCGTGCGCTATGGAAGGACACCGGTGGCACCGAGGTCGCGTGGGAGTTGTGGATCAAGCCACCGGCGGCCAAGGCGCAAGAGTTGACCGAAGGCCGTTGGGAGAAACCGACCAAGACCATCCCCGGTTTCGAGCTGGCCGATCTTTCGGGCAAGACCTGGAAGCTTGGGACGCTGGAGGGCAAGTCGGTGCTGATCAATTTGTGGGCTACGTGGTGCGGGCCTTGCAAGACCGAGTTGCCGCATCTGCAGAAGCTATACGAGAGCGTTAAGGACCGCTCGGATCTGCAAATCATCACGTTCAACATGGATGAGGACCTGGGCCTGGTGGAACCGTTCATGAAGGAGAAAGGGTACACCTTCCCGGTGCTGCCTGCGCTGAGCATGGTGAACGGATTGTTTCCCGACGGCTGGGGTATTCCGCAGAACTGGATCCTGGACCCCAAGGGCGTCTGGCGGTGGACGCAGATCGGTTTCGGCGGCCTCCCCGATTGGGAAGAGGACATGGTGCGGCGTCTCGAAGGCGTGAAAAAGGGCGAGTGATCCGCAGGGGTTCACGCCGCTCCAACTCTACGCGATCGGGGTGAACGATTCAGCGCCGCGCTCGATCGGCTTTCCGGGGTTCGGTCGAATTGAGAATCGCATCCGCAGCACCGGCGCAACGGGTCTGCCTGCGTCGTTCGGCGCAGTTTTGTATGCTGAAGTTTCTATGAATCGCGCCCAACTGTTCGCGCCCGTCGTTCTGCTCTGTCTGCTGACAGGCTGCGACCGCTTCAAAGCGCACGCCGGAGATGCGGCGGGGACGCAGCGGATTGTCTGCATCGGCCAAGCCTATAACGAGATCATCTACGCGTTGGGGGCGCAGGCGAACCTCGCCGGCGTGGATTACTCGAGCACCTTTCCTCCCGAGATCAAGAAGCTTCCCACGGTCGGATATCACCGGGCTCTCAGCGCGGAAGGCATTCTCTCGCTGCATCCCACGGTCATCCTTCACGACAACAACATCGGCCCTGACAACGTCGTCCGGCAACTGGAGGCTCTGCACGTACCGATGAAGACCTTCCAGGCGAAGAACGATTCGGTGGCGGGGACGCAGGCGCTGATCCGCGAAATGGGCGCCTTCTTCCATCAGGAGAAGCGAGCCGAGGATCTGTGCGCCCAGATGGACCGCGGAATGGCGGCCGCCGCTGCGGCGGTGAAAAACTATCACACCACTCCGCGAGTCGCCATCATTCATTTCGGACGCGCCTCGAACGTTTACCTTCTGGTGGGTAACGGCGGCGGCGGAGATGCGAGCACCGCGGGCAAGATGGTCGAACTGGCCGGCGGGCAGATGGCTATCCAACAGAAGGGCATGCAGCGGATGGCTTCGCCCGAGATCATCGCCAAGAGCAATCCCGAAATCATCCTCATGACGGAATACGGCTTCGACCGGCTCGGCTCGATGGAGCAGGCCAAGACGCTGCCGGGCGTCGCCGAGACCGACGCGGCGCGGCACAACCGCATCTACCGCGTGCCCGAACACGAGCTGATGTACTACGGACCTAAGACGGGAGAGAGCCTCATCGAACTGGCGAAGCTCCTTCATCAATGAAGGCGCGCCGGACAGATCGCTGGTGGCTGGCGCTGTTGTTCGCGCTTATGGTGGTGACCGCCACGGCGTCCATTCGTTACGGGGCGATGGACTTTTCCGCGCATGAGATGGCCGCGGCCATGTGGGGCAAGCTTTCCGGCCGGGCGGATCTGCCCCTCGATCAGCGAATCTTCATTGAGTTGCGCGTCCCGCGAGCGATCCTCTGCCTGCTGGTGGGGGCCTGTCTGGGAGTCGGCGGCACGCTCATGCAGGCGCTGTTTCGGAACCCGATTGTGGAGCCTGGCCTGGTGGGTACTTCGAGCGGCGCGGCTTTTGGAGCGGCCCTGTTTTACGTATTCGGCGCGTTGCTCAGGGTGAATCTCGGCGCCTGGACTCTGCCTCTTACCGCCTGTATCGGCGGCGTGCTTTCCACCTACGCGGTGTTTGCGCTGGCGCACACCCGGAACGAAGGCCGTAGCTCGATCCTGCGTCTGTTGCTCACCGGGTTGGCGATCAACGCGCTGTTCATGAGCGGCATTGGATTTCTATCGTATGTGGCGCGCGATCCATCCGCCCGCTCGATCATCTATTGGAACCTCGGCACTCTCTCGGGCGCCGACTGGAACTCGGTGCTGGTGGTGGGCGTGGCGACGGTCAGCGGGTTGGCGCCGGCGATCGTGCTGGCAAAGCCGCTGAATGCGCTCATGATCGGGGAAGAAGAGGCCGTAGCGCTGGGAGTCAACGTGCGGCGCCTGAAGTGGACGGTCCTCAGTATCAACGTCCTGATGGTGGCGGTCGCGACTGCATTTACGGGGGTCATCAGCTTCGTCGGGCTGATCGTACCGCATATCCTGCGGATCACTCGCGGTCCCGACAATCGCTTCCTGATTCTGGGCAGTGCGTTCCTGGGCGGCATCCTGCTGAGCATCGCGGATTTGATTGCGCGCGTGTCGCTGCGTCCGGCCGAACTGCCGATCGGCATCGTCACGGCAGTGGTCGGCGTGCCGGTGTTTCTTTCGCTGCTGCACAGCCGGGATTACCTGTCCTGAGTCATGCTGACGGCCACGAATCTCATTTTCCGGGCCGGGCGCCGCGCCCTGATCGACGGGGTGTCGGTTAGCTTTGAGCCGGGGCGGCTGCACCTCATGATCGGCCCCAACGGCGCAGGCAAATCCACGCTGATCCGACTGCTGGCCCGGTTGCTGCGACCTGCCGAGGGGCAAGTCCTGTACGACGGCCGTGACGCGGCGCATCGCAAGGAGCGCGAGTTGGCGCTCTGCCGGGCAGTGCTGTCGCAGGCGGTCGAGGTGGCCTTCTCTCTGCCGGTGCGGGAGTTGGTCCTGATGGGGCGCTATCCACATTTCACGGCGCGTCCCGGCGCCAGCGACCTGCACGTCTGCGAGGAGGTGATGCGCTTCTTCGACGTGGAGGGAATGGCCAATCGCAGTTATGGCACGCTGAGCGGCGGCGAGAAGCAGCGGGTCCAGTTCGCGCGCGTGCTGGCGCAGATCTGGCGCCCTCTCGAGGGCGCCACTCGCGTGCTTTTCCTGGATGAACCACTGACGTTCCTCGACATTCGTCACCAGATCGACTTCATGCAGAAAGTACGAGTGTTCGCGTCGCAAAAGGATGTCGTCGTGGTAGGGGTGGTACACGACCTGAACCTGGCCGCGCAGTTTGCCGATCGACTGCTGCTGCTCCACGAGGGCCGCATCCTGGCCGATGGGCTGACGCGGGACGTGCTCACCGAAGAACACCTGGGCGCTGCGTTTGCGGTCTGCCCGGTGCTGCTGACCAATCCCGCCACCGGCAGGACGCACCTGGCATTCGAACCATAGCCGGCGGCCTTTTTATTTGAGAGAAACAGGTCTGGTTGCCACACTAAACTGGTCTGGGAAACTCGATGAGCTGGTTGGATCGCGGAATCTTGCTCATTCTGGCGCCCATGGCGCTGTGGATTCTGATCAGCGGACTGGACGATCTGTTCGTCACGGCGGTGTACCTGTTCGGGCGGCGGGAGGCGTTCCGGTGGCCCTCGGCCGAAGATCTGGACGCGTGCCGCGAGCGGCGGATCGCCATCCTGGTGCCGTTGTGGCGCGAGCAGGGGGTGATCGGGCAGATGCTGGATCGCAACCTGGCGGCGCTGCGCTACCGGAATTTCGACGTGTTCGTGGGGGTGTATCCGAACGACGAAGCGACCGTGCGGGCGGTGGCGGACGCGGCGGCGCGGCATCCGCGGGTCCACCTGGCGACGAACCCGAACAACGGGCCGAGTTCGAAGGGCGATAATCTCAACTCGATGTTCGACTGCCTGCGGCGCTACGAGCAGAGGCACGGGTGCCGGTTCGAGATCGTGATGACGCACGATGCGGAGGACCTGATCCATCCGGATTCGCTGCGGATGATCAATTGGCTGTCGCGGAAGTACGCCATGGTGCAGGTGCCGGTGCTGGCGCTGCCGACGGGCGTCCGGGAGTTCACCCACGGGCTGTATTGCGACGAGTTCGGCGAGTATCAACAGAAAGATATTCCGGTGCGGCAGCGGCTGGGCGGATTTCTGCCGTCGAACGGGGTGGGCACGGGGTTCGAGCGGAAGGCGCTGGAGCATTTGGCTGCGACGCGCGGCGGGCGGATTTTCGATCCGCTTTGCCTGACGGAGGACTACGAAAACGGCTACGGGCTGCACGCGCTGGGCTATCCGCAGATCTTCGTGCCGCTGCGATTCGCGGAGGAGGGTCCGCTGGCGACGCGCGAATATTTTCCGAGGCGCTGGGCGGCGGCGGTGCGGCAGCGCAGCCGTTGGGTGGCAGGGATCGCGCTCCAGGGCTGGGAGCGGCACGGATGGCGCGCGCCGTGGAAGCAGCGGTATTGGTTCTGGCGTGACCGCAAGGGGCTGGTGGGCAGTCTGCTCTCGCCATTGGCCAACCTGGTGCTGTTGTATGGTGTGGGCGGCTGGCTGACGTCGGGGCGCGATCCATCGGCATGGGACCTGGGTCGTGCGATGCCCGCGTG
>Ga0335085_10011814_pt1 | contig 12919 bp, 11 predicted proteins | sample Lox_Sample_45_FD_206712 | JGI IMG/M metagenome (GOLD analysis project Ga0335085, IMG submission 206712) | Soil microbial communities from Loxahatchee National Wildlife Refuge, Florida, United States - Lox_Sample_4.5 | ecosystem: Environmental > Terrestrial > Soil > Wetlands | place: USA...
ATGGCAAGCCCCATTTCCAACGAGGCGATGGTGAAGACCCCGCAGTTCCAGGCGTTTCGCCAACAGGCGGGAGCGGAAAAAGTCGACGTGTTTCTTGCGAAATACCCGTGGACCGATGAGGGCAAGTACATCGCGCACGCCGCGCCCGCGGCACTGCTCTTCCAGTACGCTGCCAAGGAAGATTTCCTGACTCCCGACCTGGGCAAGGCTACGGCTGCTCTGGCCAGCGATCCGAAGCAGGTCAAAATCTACGACGTGCCGCATGCGCTGAATGCGGAAGCTCGCCGGGACCGGATTGCTTTTCTCGCGCAGCAGTTGCAGTTCAAGCCGCCCGCGGCGGAAGTGATTGCGGCGATTCCCGAGCTGCCGCAGCCTCCAGCGCCCAAACCGTAGCGGCCACGTGGCTGCTGCCGGCTGTGTTACAGTTTTCAGTAGTGAAGACTTTAGGGTTGTATATCCAAGTTCCGTTCTGTCAGACGAAGTGCACCTACTGCAACTTCCACACCGGCGTCGTGTCCGCCGAGCGATTTGCTCCCTATACCGAAGCTGTCTGCAGCGAAATCTCCGGTCACGCAGAACGTTACGCCTTGACGGGCATTTCCTGGCCACTGCGTTTTGATTGGCATGCTTTGCGCCCGACCGCGCCAGAACCGCTCCGGGCCAATACGATTTATATCGGCGGTGGCACGCCGAGCCTTCTCGACCCGAAGCTACTCGCAACGCTCCTCGAAAGCCTGCGAATGTCGTTTTCCTGCTCAAACGAAGAGGTCACCCTGGAAGGCGATCCGGAAACGATCGAACCGGAAAAGGCTGCGCAATGGGTGGCCGCCGGCATCAACCGCATCAGCTTCGGTTCGCAGTCGTTCGTTGATGAGGAACTGAAGGCCGCCGGCCGGATGCACCGCCGCGAGGACATCTATCGCGCCGTACCGATCCTGCGAGGAGCGGGAATCCACAACATCAGTTTCGACCTCATCGCCGGCCTCCCGAAGCAGACGCACGATTCCTGGCGGCAATCTCTCGTCGAAGCCATCGCGCTGTCGCCCGAACACATTTCCATTTACATGATGGAAATCGACGAAGGAAGCCGTCTTGGCCTGGAAGTGATTCGTTCCGGCCCGCGCTACAGCGCGCGAGAACTTCCTTCCGATGAAGCGATGGCGGAGTTCTACGAATTGGCGCAAAAGGAATTGCGATCCGCCGGGTACGAACAGTACGAAATCTCCAACTGGGCCAAGCCGGGTTTTGTCTCGAAGCACAACTTGAAATACTGGCGCCGCGAACCCTATCTGGGATTTGGCGCCGGCGCGCACTCGTTTTCCGGCCGGCAGCGATGGTCGAATGTCCATGATGCGCTCGCCTATGTTGAGGCGATTCGCGCGGGCCGCTCGCCGATCGAACACGTGGACGCTGTGACCGACGATTTGGCTCTCGAAGAAGAGATTTTCCTGGGTTTGCGCCAGCTGTCGGGCATTGATTTGGCCCGCATCGAGAAGCAATATGGTGTGAATTTGGGCGAAAAGATCAGCCGGCTGGCTTCCGGTGGAATGATTGAACGCGAGGGTAATCTCGTGCGTCTTTCTCCGGCCAAGCTCAGCGTCTCCAACGAAGTGCTGGTGGAATTGCTGCGCTGAGGGCTTGTGGAAGCCCTTTCAGAGGAGTTCAGATGACTTACACAGTTGCCAAAGGAAATCAGTTGGTCGATCCCGACCAGGTCACACCCGTCGACGGCATTGTCGATCTGCGTAGCGACACCGTTACGCGTCCCAGCGAGGAAATGCGCCGCGCGATGGCGGCCGCCGAAGTCGGTGACGATGTTTACGGCGAGGACCCCACCGTCAATCTGCTCCAGAAGCGCGCGGCCGAGATCTTCGGCAAAGAGGCCGCGCTTTTTGTTCCCACGGGCTGCATGGGCAACCTCATTTCCATCCGCATCTGGACGCACCATGGCAATGAAGTGATTTGCGAAGAGCGCGGCCACGTGAACCTCTACGAACTCGCTTCGATGTCCGCCATCGCGGGTTGCATGCCACGGGCGGTCCGCGCCGACGACGATGGCATCATGTCTTGGGAGCAGATCCAGGCCGTCATCCGCCCGAAGATCTACTACGATTCGCAGACCGCGCTCATTTCCCTCGAGAACTCCTCCAACATGGCCGGCGGTACAGTCTATGAAACCGCCCGCGTCAACGAAATTTGCGACAACGCCCACGCGCTGGGTCTGAAGGTTCACGTGGACGGTGCGCGCATCTTCAACGCTGCGGTCGCTCTCAACGATACCGTGGCCAACATGACCGCGCGCGTCGATTCCGTGATGTTCTGTCTCTCCAAGGGCCTGGGCGCCCCGGTGGGCTCCATGATCGTCGGCTCCCGGGAGTTCATCGAACGCGCCCGCGTCTTCCGCAAGATGTTTGGTGGCGGCATGCGACAGGTTGGGGTACTGGCGGCGGCAGGTTTGGTGGCGCTCGAAAAGTCTCCTTCTCGCCTTCATGAGGATCACGAGAACGCCAAGCGCCTCGCCGAAGGCATCGCCCGACTGCCCGGCCTGAAAATCGATCCGGCCAAAGTCCGCACCAATATCGTCATTTTCGATTGCTCCGGAACGGGCATGAATGCCGCCGAATTCTGTGACGCATTGCACCCCAGGGGAATCTGGGCGCAAGACACAGGTTTCTATTCCGTCCGTCTGGTCACGCATTGGAACGTGGACCGGGCCGGAATCGATCGCTCACTTGTTGAACTGGAATCCGTCGTAAAGAAGAAAGTCGGGCGCACGGCCTGATTCTTGCCTCATCCGCCGCGCCCGAGTGTCAGGAGACAGTCCTATGACAAAGATCGGGCCGTACATCGTGTCAGTCGTAGTGTGTCTGTTGCTGTTCGCTGTTCCGGCTATGCCGCAACGCAAGGCCGCTCCAACTCCCCCGGAAGCCCAAAAGTTCATTTCCCAGGCGGAACAGGATCTCTTTGATCTCAACGTGAAAGCCAGTCGTGCCTCGTGGGTCCACGACAATTTCATTACCGACGACACGGAGCAGATTGCCGCCGACGCCAACGAAATCGCCAATACGGCCGCGACCCGCTACGCCAAAGACGCTCATCGCTTTGATCATGTTCAACTGGTTCCCGAACTCGCGCGCAAACGGCTGCTGCTCGAACTGGCGACGGGCTTTCCTGCCCCCGACGACCCCAAGGCGCAAAAAGAACTGGCGCAGATCCAGGCTTCGCTCGAAGGCGACTACGGAAAAGGGAAGTGGTGCCCCAAGGGCGACAAGAAGCCCTGCCTCGACGTCACCGCCATTGGCCACTTGATGGCCACGAGCCGTAACGCCGATGAACTCAAGCGCGCGTGGATCGGATGGCACGCCGTCGGTGCCCCGATGCGCCAGCGCTATGCCCGCATGGTGGAACTTGGCAATGAAGGCTCGCGCGATCTGGGCTACACCGACGTTGGCGCGCTGTGGCGCTCCTACTACGACATGCCGCCGGACCAGTTTGCCAAGGAGATGGACCGCCTGTGGGAGCAGCTTCGCCCGCTGTATCTCTCGCTTCACGCCTATGTCCGCGGCCAACTGGCCAAAAAATACGGCAAGGACGTGGTTCCCCCGAACGGACCCATTCCCGCCGACCTTCTTGGCAACATCTGGGCCCAGGAATGGGGCAACATCTACGACTTGATGGATTCGCCGAAGCCCGCGCAGAGTTACGACCTCACGAAAATTCTGGTCGAACGCAACACCGATCCGAAGGGAATGGTCAAATACGGCGAAAACTTCTTCACGTCGCTGGGCTTCGCGCCTCTCCCGGCGACGTTCTGGGAACGCTCGCTCTTTACCAAGCCTGCCGACCGCGATGTCGTTTGCCATGCCAGCGCCTGGGACGTCGACTCGAAAGATGATCTGCGGATCAAGATGTGCATCCTCATCACCGAGGAAGATTTCAGCACGATTCACCACGAACTGGGCCATAACTTCTATCAGCGCGCCTACAATACGCAGCCGCCGCTCTTCCAGAACAGCGCGAACGATGGTTTCCACGAAGCCGTCGGCGATACCATCGCTCTCTCCATCACGCCCGAGTATCTGAAGACAATCGGACTGATCGACACGGTTCCTCCCGCCTCTGGCGACATCGACTACCTTCTCCGCCAGGCCCTCGATAAGGTCGCGTTCCTGCCGTTCGGCCTCATCATCGACAAATGGCGCTGGGAGGTCTTCGACGGCCAGGCGAAACCGGATCAATACAATAAGGCGTGGTGGGACCTGCGCCTGAAGTATCAAGGCATCGCCCCGCCAGTCCCGCGAAGCGAGGCCGATTTCGATCCCGGAGCCAAGTATCACGTTCCCGGTAACGTGCCCTACGCCCGTTACTTCCTGGCGCGCATCTACCTGTTCCAGTTCTACCGCGCTCTTTGCAAGACCGCTGGCGTTGAAGGCCCACTGCACCGCTGCTCGTTCTACGGCAACAAAGCCGCGGGCGAGAAGCTCAACGCCATGCTTTCCATGGGAGCCAGCAAGCCGTGGCCCGACGCGCTTGAAGTCTTGACCGGCCAGAGAGAGATCGACGCGACGGCGTTGGCGGACTATTTCGCCCCGCTCAAAGTGTGGCTCGACGAACAGAACGAGAAAAACGGCTACCCCGTGGGGTGGTAAGGCCGCCATCTGGCTGTCAGTGGCATCGGTTTCGCCGGACGGATTAGTGTCCACCCATACGTGACTCGGTCGCAACGTACTAGTGCGGAATTCCGTCTCATAAGCTAAACTTTCTGGCGCCATAGAATTTACTTTGAGGCGAGGTTCCTTTGAATTTCACCTTCACCGACGAACAGACGCAGCTCCGCAAATCCGTTCGCGAATTCGCCGAAGGCGAAATCGGTCCACACGTCCACGAATGGGACGAAGCCGCTCACTTTCCCACGGAGATCCTTCCGAAGCTCGCGGATATGGGCCTTCTCGGCGTCATATTTCCGGAAGAATACGGCGGAGCGGGCCTTGGCTATATCGAATACGCCACGGTCATCGAGGAACTGGCGCGGGTGGACGGCTCCGTCGGTCTTTTCGTTGCCGCGCACAATTCGCTGTGCGGCAATCACATCTACAAATTTGGGACGGAAGAACAGAAGAAGAAATACCTGATCCCGCTGGCACGGGGGAAAAAGCTGGGCGCGTGGTCACTCACCGAGCCCGACGCAGGGTCGGACGCGGGAGGCACGCGTACCACCGCGGTCCGTGCCGGGAATGAGTGGGTGCTGAACGGTTCCAAAACTTTCACCACCAACGGCAGTTACGCCGACATCTGCGTCGCCATGGCGGTCACCGACAAGTCCAAAGACTCCCACGGCATCAGTGCGTTCATCCTCGAAAAGGGGATGGCCGGCTTCCGCCCGGGCAAGAAAGAAAACAAGCTGGGCATGCGCGCCAGCGATACGTCGGAAGTTATTTTTGCCGATTGCCGTGTCCCCGCGGCCAACTTGCTTGGGTCGCAGGGCGAGGGCTTCATCGGTAGCTTGATGATTCTCGATGGCGGACGCATCTCCATTGCCGCGCTGGCCTTGGGCATGGCGCAAGGCGCCCTTGAAGCGGCTACCCGCTATGCCAAGCAGCGCAAACAATTCGGCAAGGCCATTAGCGAGTTTCAGGCCATTCAGTTTAAGCTGGCCGACATGGCCACTCAGGTTGAGGCGGCGCGTCTTCTTGTCTACCAGGCCGCCTGGCTGGCCGACCAGAAGAGCGTTCGCTTCACTCGCGAGTCCAGCATGGCCAAGCTTTTCGCCAGCGAAGCGGCGGTGCGCGTTGCCGATGAATGCGTACAGATCCATGGCGGTTACGGCTTCATCAAGGACTACCCAGCCGAGAAGTTTTATCGCGATGTAAAGCTGTGCACCATCGGCGAGGGCACCAGCGAAATTCAGCGGCTCGTCATTGCGCGCCAGCTACTTGGCAAGAAATAATAGGAGTATGCCGGCGCCGAGCCCTGTCCAAGTCCGTCATTCCGTACGTAGCAAGGAATCTCTCTTCATTTGTCCAGGGTGCGCCGTCCAATGACGCTCGCACTCGACGATTGGGCCGCCAAGGTCCGCCAGGGCGAGGTTCGCGCCATCTCGCGTGCCATCACCGCCATCGAGAATCACACACACGAAGCCGAGCAATTGCTTCAGCTGCTTTTTCCGCATACCGGCCACGCCTATCTGACAGGCATTACCGGTGCTCCAGGTACGGGAAAAAGCACGCTTGTGGACCGTCTCGCCGCCGTCTACCGCAAACAGGAGCATACCGTGGGTGTCGTCGCCGTCGATCCCACTAGCCCTTATTCCGGTGGCGCTATTCTGGGCGATCGCATCCGGATGCAGGGCCATGCCATCGACTCTGGGATCTTTATCCGCTCCATGGCGACGCGCGGATTCCTTGGAGGCCTCGCGCGCTCCACGGCCGAGGTCGCACTATTGCTCGATGCCGCCGGCAAACGTCAGGTGCTCATCGAAACGGTGGGAGTGGGGCAAGACGAAATTGACATTGTTCGTCTTGCCGACTGCGTCCTGGTTGTCCTTGTGCCCGGTCTCGGCGACGATATTCAAAACATGAAAGCCGGCTTGATGGAAATTGGCGACATTTTCGTGCTCAACAAAGCCGATCGCGACGGTGCGGATCGCTTGGAAGAGCAGCTCCACGCCATGCTGGCGCTGGTCGCCCCGCGCGACGGCTGGCATCCTCCCGTTGTCCGCACCGTGGCCACGGAAAACCGCGGAATCGATCAGCTTGCGGACACCATCGGGAAGTTCCGGAAGCATTTCGAATCGAGCGGCATCCGCCAGAAGAAACACGCCGAACACTGGAAGAACCGGCTCATCGAGATGCTCGAGTCGCGGCTGCTGGAGAAAGTTCTTGGCGGTAAAGGTGGGGAGGCGCGGCTGGCGGAGCTCGCGGCGGCGGTGTCGGAACGGAAGAAAGACCCATTTTCCGCCGTAAACGAGATCTTGAACGGGACGAAACTGTAGTCGCCGCTTCTCGCTATAACTGACTGTCCACGCGAGGCGGACGCCGTTGCAGAGAATACGGAGCCACGAAAGCCATGCATCTTGGCAATATTGAAGTTCGGTTTCTTGACGGAGGCGCGTTTGGCCTCGACGGCGGAGCCATGTTCGGCGTTGTTCCGAAGGTCCTTTGGGAGAAGAAATCCCCTCCGGACGCAAATAACCGCATTCGCATGCGGGCCAATTCCTTGCTTGTTCGGGTGGAGAAGAAAACCATCCTCATCGAGACCGGCAATGGCACGAAACTGGACGCCAAGGTTCGTTCGATCTACAACGTCCAGGATGGCGACCCGCTCAGGGACTCACTCAGTCACGCCGGCGTCAGTCCGGACCAGGTCGATCTGGTGATCAACACGCACCTGCACTTCGATCATTGCGGCGGCAATACGCGCCTTCACCAAGATCATGTTGTTCCCACGTTTCGCCGCGCCCGCTATGTCGTCCAGCGCGCTGAACTCGAGCACGCCATGAACCCCACGGAGCGCGATCGCGCCAGCTACTTCCCGGAGAACTTCGCTTCCATCTCCAAGGAAGGCCGCTGGGATCTGGTCGAAGGCGACACGGAAATCGTCCCAGGCGTTTCCGTCGCACGCATCCCAGGCCACAACGCCAATATTCAAGCCGTGATGGTGTCGGGCGGCGGGAAGACGCTGGCCTTTGTTGCAGATTTACTGCCGACACGGCACCATATTTCTTTACCCTGGATCATGGCCTACGATCTATTTCCACTTCAGACGCTGGAAACCAAACGGCACTGGCTTTCGCGCATGGTTGCGGAGGAGTGGATTGTTGTGTTCGGCCATGACCCGGACGTGCCCGCGGCTACGCTCCACGAGCGCAACGGCAAACTCGAAATCGAGCCGGTCGATCTGAACCGGTAATCTCCAGGAGATGCAGGAATGCCTCAGGCGAAAAAAGTGAAGGGGAAGAGTGCGCGGGCCAAAGGTCCGGCCGCGGAGATCGGCGTCATCGGCGGCAGTGGCCTGTATGCCATGGAAGGGCTCAAGGACGTCCGCGAAGTCCGCGTCAAGACGCCATTCGGTGATCCGTCCGACGCCTTCCTTATCGGCAGTGTGGAAGGGAAGCGCGTCGCCTTCCTTGCGCGGCACGGACGCGGCCATCGCATCCTGCCCACGGAGCTGAACTTTCGCGCGAACATCTACGCGATGAAGCTGCTTGGCGTGGAGCGCATTATCTCCGTCAGCGCCGTCGGCTCACTTCAGGAGCAAATTCGCCCCGGCGAGTTCCTCGTGCCCGACCAGTTCTTCGACAGCACCAAGGGGCGTAAGTCCACCTTCTTCGGCAATGGCATCGTCGCGCACGTTACCTTCGACAAGCCCACCTGCTCGGATCTTTCAACCGTTCTCTCCGACGCCTGCGTTTCCTGCGGCGTCCCCGTCCACCGGAAAGGCACCTACATTTGCATGGAAGGCCCGCAGTTCTCCACGCTTGCCGAGGCCCATTTCCATCGCGCCATGAAGTTCGACGTGATTGGCATGACCAACGTCACCGAAGCGAAGCTCGCGCGCGAAGCGGAGATCTGTTACTCCACGATCGCGATGATCACCGACTACGACTGCTGGCATCCAGATCACGATTCCGTTACCGTGGCCACGATCATCGCCACGCTCAACCAGAACGCCACGAACGCCCAGAACGTGCTCAGAGAGGCGATCAAGACGATTCCGTCAGAGCGCAACTGCAAATGCGGCAGCGCCCTGAAGCACGCCATCCTGACGAATCCCAAGCTGGTTCCCGCAAAAACCAAGAAAAATCTCGCCGCGATCCTCGGCAAATATCTTTCCTAGGAGAATCTCGTGTCCCTTCTCGTCGTCGGTTCCGTTGCATACGATGCACTCGAAAGTCCCTACGGCAAGGTCGACCGCACACTCGGAGGCGCGGCCACGTACTTTGCCGTCTCGGCTTCGTTCTTCACGCATGTCAGTCTCGTCGCGGTCGTCGGCGACGATTTTCACGCCAAGGATGAAGCGATCTTACGCAAACGCGCCATTGATATTGAGGGTCTCGAGCGCACGCCGGGCAAATGCTTCTTCTGGGCTGGCCGTTACTCGGAGAACCTGAATGATCGCGTCACCCTGACCACGGAGCTGAACGTTTTCGCCGACTTCAAGCCCCGCCTTCCGCAAAAATATGCGAATTCCCAATTCGTTTTCCTGGCCAATATTGCACCGGACCTGCAGCGCGACGTGTTGCGCCAGGTTAAGGGCCGTCCCAAGCTCGTCGCCATGGACACGATGAACTACTGGATCGAGCGGACCAACGACGAATTGCGGAAGACTCTCAAGCACGTCGACATTCTGATGATCAACGATTCCGAAACGCGCCAGCTTTCCAGCGAACACAATCTGCTGCGTGCCGCCCGGCACATCTTCAAGATGGGTCCCTCTACGCTGGTTGTGAAGCGCGGCGAGTATGGCGCCATGCTGGTCGATAAGCACGGGGTCTTCTGCGTGCCCGCCTTTCCGCTGGAAGAACCGCACGATCCCACAGGCGCCGGCGACAGCTTTGCGGGTGGCTTCATGGGTTATCTCGCCGGTGTCGGCAGCAAATCCGACGCCGCGCTTCGTCGTGCCATGGTTTATGGCTCGGTGCTTGGTAGTTTTACCGTCGAGCGATTCGGGCTCGATCGCCTGCTCAGCCTGAAGAAGTCGGAGATACACGCCAGGGCACGCCACTTCTCGAAACTGACGCAATTCACCCTGTAACTCGCTAGAATCGGCTTACGGCGGTTGGGGGACCGCTTGCCATGTTTTCCGTTGAACAAGTTCTTGAGCGCCTTCTGTTTGCCTCGGCCATGGGTGCGCTCATCGGCCTTGAGCGAGACCTGAAGCGTCGCCCGGCCGGCATCCGCACCAGCATGTTCGTTTGTCTGGCCACCGCCATGTTCACCATCATGTCCGCGCAACTGGCCCACATCTGGGGCGACAGCAGTCCTACGCGAATCGCTTCCAACATCGTCCAGGGCATCGGTTTCCTGGGCGCGGGCGCAATCCTCAAAGACGGCGCGGGCCTGATCGGGCTGACCACAGCGGCCACCATCTTTGTCGAGGCCGCGATCGGCATGGCCGCTGGCGGCGGGTTTTACGGTATCGCGGCTGGCGCCACGGCGATCGTGTTGTTTGGGCTGCTGGTCGTCGGTTGGGCAATTCAACGCCTGAATCTCAAGTCACGCAGCGTCTTGTTCCGCTTCACGAGCAGTCACGCCGACAGCGTTGCGGCTGAACTGCACGAACTCTTATCCAGCTTGAAAATCTCGCCCCTGCAATGGCGCGTGTCCATGGCTGGCGCCAATTCCCTCGTGGAATTCCAGGCGGAGGTGAGCCACAGCCAGGAAATTGCCATCGTCAGGCAACTCAACCGGCAAGGCGTCGTTGCAGAAGTTGTTCCCTCGAACGGTCACCACGAATGAACGCTCCTTCCGGTTCGCCTCTCAAACCGAAACCGCTTCGTCGTGGCGCGCGCATCGCGTACTTCGCGCCCGCTTCGCCGCCGTCTGATCCTGCCGATATGCAAATGGGCATTCTGGAGTTGCGGCGCCTTGGCTTCGATATTGTTCCAGCGCACGAATTTCTTCCCTCGGGGTACTTTGCCGCTCCTGCCGAGGAACGGTTCGAAGGTTTTCTCGGCGCGCTGCGCAATCCGGAGTTTGATGGATTGGTCGCCCTTCGCGGAGGCTATGGCTCCACGTATCTGCTGGATTCTTTGCGCCCGGAGGATCTGGGCGCGCCAAAGTGCGTCATCGGGTACAGCGATATCACCTCTCTCCAGACCTTCCTGTGGCAGACCTGCCGTTGGGTGACGTTCCAAGGACCCATGATCACCGCCGGCCTTGATCATGGCCCCAACGACTTGCGAGGTTTCGACGAGGAATCGTTCCTGAATGCGATCTCCAACGTGAAAGGCTCATGGTCTGTGAATCTCCGTGGCGAATCCCTTTCTCCGGGCGAGGCGGAAGGACTTGTCCTCGGGGGTTGCCTGACCATGCTCCAGACTTCGCTGGGAACGCCCTGGGAAATCGACACCGACGGCGCGATTCTGGTTCTGGAAGACACCCACATGAAGCCATATCAGGTCGATCGCGCTTTGATGCACCTCAAGCAGGCGGGGAAATTCGCCAAGATTCGCGGTATCGTCCTCGGCGAGTTCCCCGGCTCGGAGCCTTCGATTCCCAATAGCCCCACGGTGCGCGCCGTCTGCAAACACATTCTCACTCCGCTGGGAGTCCCTGTTGTCTACGGCGCCCCCGTAGGCCACGCGGAACGTGCCATGCTCACCATTCCTTTGGGTATTCGCGCTCGCTTGCGTCCCGCCGGCGAGGGCACTCTTGAGTTTCTGGAACCAGCGGTGAAAGACTGATCAGGAAGGGAACTTGGCCGTCCAAAAACACATTCACATGATTGGCATCGGCGGCTCAGCGATGGCGCCGCTGGCAGGAATGCTCCGTGAGTCCGGCTACAAGGTCACGGGTTCCGACGCCGGCGTGTATCCACCTGCTTCGACGCTTCTCGAGTCGCTTCACATTCCCTACGCCACCGCTTTCGATGCCAGGAATCTCACTCCCGCGCCGGATCTCGTCTTGGTCGGGAACGCCATCTCTCGTGGCAACGTCGAGGTCGAGGAGATGCTCGATCGCAAGCTGCCGCACCGATCTTTGCCCGAAATCCTCGAAGAAGACTTCCTCCCTGGCAAGCACTCCATCGTCGTCAGCGGCACGCACGGTAAAACCACGACGACGGCCATGCTCGCGTGGATTTTTCACGTCGCCAATAAACGGCCGAATTTTCTCGTGGGCGGCGTCGCAGAAAACTTCGGAAAGAGTTACGGCCTCGGCGGTGGTCCCGATTTCATCCTGGAAGGCGACGAGTACGACTCGGCCTACTGGGATAAGGCGGCCAAGTTTTTCCACTACCAGCCTGACGATCTGATCATTACATCGGTGGAATTCGACCACGCCGACATCTACGCGAATTTTGAAGTCTACCAGCTTGCTTTCAAGCGCTTGGTGAATCTCGTTCCGCGTCGCGGACGCGTCATCGTCTGGGGAGATTCAGGCGCCGGCGAAGCGCCCCGGCACGTGACCGAGAAGGCTTTTTGTCCGGTCATCACCTATGGCTTTGAGCCCGGCAATGATTGGGTCGCCTCTAACGTTGCCATCGAACACGACCAGATGCGCTTCCACGTGGATTACAAGGGCGAACCCTACGGTGAGGTTCAGCTCGCTGCCACCGGCCGTCATAACGTATTGAACTCCTTGGCAGCGCTGATTGTTGCCCAGGGGCGGGGTATTCGCCGCGAGTCCATCACGCAGGCCCTGGCGACCTTTCAGAGCGTCAAGCGTCGAATGGATGTGAAGGGGGAGATCCATCACATTCTGGTCGTCGACGATTTCGCGCATCATCCCACGGCGATTCGAGCCACCATCGAAGCTGCTCGCCTTCGTTGGCCGGAACGCCGCCTGTGGGCCATCCTCGAACCGCGCTCCAATTCTATGCGCCGCCGCGTGTTTCAGGATGCGCTGCCGCAATCCCTTGCGCTCGGCGACTGCGTGATTCTCGGCAACGTGCACCGCGCTTCGCAACTGGCGGATGACCAGCGCCTCGATCCCGAGTCCATCGCCGCTGCCGTCAAGCAATTGGGCAAGGACGCGCGCGTCTTCCCTGGTGCCGATGCCATCGCCGAATTCCTCGCTGTCGAAGCCCAGCCCAACGATTTGCTTTTGGTCATGTCCAACGGTAGTTTCGATGGTCTATGCGAAAAACTTCTGCAGCGGCTTGCCGCCGGCCATCCGGGCGCTAAGGTCTCAGCTCAGTGACGAATATTTCCCGCACTCGCGGCATCGCCAGGATTCGCTGTGCGCATTCCCTGATCGCC
>Ga0335085_10011816_pt1 | contig 12916 bp, 9 predicted proteins | sample Lox_Sample_45_FD_206712 | JGI IMG/M metagenome (GOLD analysis project Ga0335085, IMG submission 206712) | Soil microbial communities from Loxahatchee National Wildlife Refuge, Florida, United States - Lox_Sample_4.5 | ecosystem: Environmental > Terrestrial > Soil > Wetlands | place: USA: Florida...
AACTATTGATGCTTTGTGCGCTGTTTACATTGATTCTATTGATTCCGCACCAGGCGGGCTGCGGTGCAGAGCTGAAGATCCGTCCGGCTGGGGTGGCGGGAGGTTTTTACCCAGCCGATCCTAAAGAGCTCACCCAGATGATTGATGGCCTTCTGGCGCAGAACGCGGTGCCAATGGTTCAAGGGCCGCTGGTGGCGCTTGTTTGCCCCCACGCCGGCTACATGTTCACGGGGCCGGTGGCGGCAGCATGCTTCGCCCAGCTCAAGGGGCGGAAATACACCCGCGTGGTGGTGATTGCGCCGTCGCACTATGAAAATTTCCATTTCAATTCCGTCTACGACAGCGACGCCTACGCGACCCCGCTGGGGAATGTTCCGGTGGACCAAGCCTTTCGCGCCAAGCTTGCCAAGCTGAACTCCGACATCAGAATCTCCGATCGCGGCCACGCGCAGGTGGGCGAACATGCCGAGCACGCGCTGGAAGTGCAACTGCCCTGGCTGCAACGCACGCTGGGAGATTTCAAACTGGTGCCCATCATCATGGGCGACCAGGATTACGGCCTGGAGCGGGCACTCGGACGCACGCTGGCCAAGGCGCTGCTGGCGGAGACCTCCGAGGCGCGCGCCAAGACGCTGATTCTGGTGAGCTCCGACCTCTCGCACTATCACGATTACGACTATGCGGTACATGTCGACCATCAAACGCTCCACGCCATCGAGGATTGGGACTACCTCAGCCTGTCGCGCAATTTCGCCATGTGGCAGCGCGGCGTTCAGACCTGGGAAGCGTGCGGCGGAGGCCCCATTGTGGCCGGCATGATTGCCGCCGAAGGCCTGGGCGCGACCCACGTGCAGATTCTGAAATATGCCAACTCCGGCGACGCCACCGGGGACAAGAGCCGCGTGGTGGGGTACGGCGCTGTGGCAATCACCGGGCAAGGCCCGGCGGAATCCAGGAAGAGCGCCGAGTTTTCCCTCAGCGGCGCCGAAAAGAATGCCTTGATGAAGATTGCGCGCGCCTCCGTGGAGACCTCCGTGCGCGAGCGGAAGACGTACCTGGTGGGCTCTACGGGATTCCCTCGTCTCGAAGAAGCCCGTGGCGCATTTGTCACCCTTAAGGAGCATGGCGAGCTGCGGGGATGCATTGGGTACATCACGCCGATGAAGTCCCTGGCGGAAACGGTGCGCGACGTGGCGGCCTACGCCGCGCTTGAAGATCCGCGCTTCACGCCCATCACCACCGCGGAACTGCCGCTCCTCGAATATGAGATCTCCGTCATGTCGCCGCTCCGCCGCGTCCTGGAGGTCAAGGCAATCAAGGTGGGTAAACACGGACTGATTATGAAGCAGGGAGATATTGAGGGGATCTTGTTGCCGCAGGTCCCCGTGGAAGAACATTGGGGCCGCGACACATTCATCGAACAAACGTGCCTGAAGGCCGGCCTGCCGCGCCAGGCCTGGAAGAACGATGACACCGATATTTTTATGTTTACCGCGCTGGTTTTTGGCGGGCATTCACCGGAAGTAGAAACCATCATTAACCAGCCAGGCGTTCCCGGCCCGACACAGCCACCATCACCGCAGGGGCTAAATTCACCGCGGCCATAAGCACCGCTGTGTAGAGGAATCCATAGACAGGAATCAGCAGCACGCTCAGCGCCAGGGCTCCGGCGCAAGCCCCGGCAAGGTCAAGGGCATAGAGCGTGCCCGGTGAGCGGCCACTTTCCGCCGCGTCATCCAGAAAATAGATTCGGCTGGCCAAGAGGAATTGGAAGCCACCCAGCAATCCCGCCCCCAGCGCCAGCGCGGGAAACAGGATTTTGCTCGCCGCGCGTTGCCCGCCCATGCTGCTCACCCGCCCGAGTTGAAGGAACAATCCAACGGCCAGTAAAGGCGCCACAGCCAGAAGAAGTTGCAAGCCGGCAAGGAGCTGCAATTCTCGCCGAGAGGTGTGACCCACGTCCGGCGTTGAACGCAACGCCCACCAGCCGCCCAGCGCCATGCCCACCATGAACAGCGCCACCAGAATAGTCAGCTCGTGATAGACGTAACCGTAAAGCGCCTGAAAGCCCAGCAGCATGATCTCCAAACCCAACTCGGTGAAGCCCATTGCGGCCACGGCGAAACCTGCCGTTCGCCGCGCGCGCGCCGTCTGCTTCTGTTTACCGCCGGCGGGCCACAGCCACAGGCAGGGCAGTAGCAATGCCAGCAGCAGTCCTACGGCTCCGAACACGCGTCCGAACTTCACACCAGCGACCGCCTCAATCCAGCGTCCGGCGGCCGGGAAATATCGTGAGCTCCACAGCGCCACATCGAAATAGTAGGCCACTGGTGCGAAGTCATGGTTCACCGCCGTATTGGGCTGGGGCGCGATTTGAAGCTGGAGGTCCAACATGCGGTCGGGCGACATGCGGAAGGGCAGGAAGTATTCCCGCACATATTGTGTGTGCAGCCGCCTCGCTTGCAGGCGCCGCACCAGTCCCTGCGGATCAGTGACAAGTGTTCCCGTCTCTCTCGCCGCAAAGAAATGAACGGTCTCACCCGGAATTGCAGCGACTTCCGGAAACACCCCGCGCAGGGTCCGGTGGAGGCAGCGCAGGAAATCCCCCAGTTCCGCGCTGATATAGTCTTCCGAAGACGTCACCTGAAAAGAAAGGATTCCACCGGAGCGCAGTTTTGCCGCGGCCTCGCGAAAGAACTCTTCCGTGTAGAAGCGATTAAGCTGGGCGTTGTGCGGGTCCGGCAGGTTGACGATGATCACGTCAAAGGAATCGGCGGTGCTTTTCAGGAAGCGTCGGCCGTCCATGGCATGGACTTGCACGCGCGGGTCGCCCCGAATTTTATCCCATGCATCCGAAAAGCATTGCGCCGCGATGTCAAAAATCATCGGGTCGAGCTCGACGTAATCGACGTGGGTGACGCTCGGATGGCGAAGTGCCTCGATCACGCTGCCGTTCACGCCCCCGCCAATCAGCAGCAGGCGGCGGGGCTCGGGGTGCTCCAGCAGAGCGTAATGCACGGCTTCCTCGGCCGCCGCGGGGTCGGGCACGGTCATCACAATCAGGCCGTTTTCAAACAGGCTTCGGCTGGCACCGGTATCCACCACGGCCAGGCTGCCGTATAAGGAATTGCGTGTGGTAACGAGGTGGAACCCGCGCCACATCATGCGGAGCGACAGCGGTCCAAGCGCGCCCGCCCCCAACACAACAACTACCGTTAGCAGCGCGAAGATTGCCGCCAGAAACTGGCGTTTTCGGGCTTGAATCGCAAGGAGGATATAAGCCGCCACGAGATTTAACACACCCACGAGAGCCGCAATTTCGAACGGGGTTAACCACCGCACTAGCGCTAGACCAGCAAGCAATCCGCCTAAGCCGGAGCCCGCTGCTTCCAGCAGATAGACTGCGCCCGTTGCCGCCGCTGTTGTGGTGCCCGTCACTTCCGCGAACGATCGGCTGCCCGCGGCAAATAGCCCTCCCGATATCACGCAGAAAACGCTAAGCGCCACGAACGAGGTCAAGAACATCGGCACCGGCCCCAGGATTTCCCCCGTGACGGAATGCAAAAAGGCCTTGCTGGCTCGTACTGCCAGCAGCGTTAACGGCAGAGTGAAAGCGGTCAGCGTTTCCAGCGCCGCCAGGAGGCTTCGCGGATCGCACGCCCACTTTGTCCCGGCCCCCACCAGGCTGGAACCGACTGCCGTCCAAAAGAGCCAATTGGCCAGCATCACGCCCAGCGCCAGTTCGTTGCCGTAGAAAACCACCAGCAACTCGCGCATCAGAACGACTTGGGCGGTGACGGCAGTCAAGCCAGTTAGTGACAAATTGACACGCATCATCCAACTCAGGGCCGGATTGCCTCGATCTGCGGTTTGGAAGGTCGTTTGCTTGATCATTTCTGCTCGTCAGACGGCAATACTATTGCCATTTCGCTAGGAAACTGAGGTCTTGACAAACCAGGAAGGTAGTTCGGGTCTATTCGGTAGGTCTGCGGAGTTTCCTTGCCCATAGGAGGCGAGCCGCGGCCCGAGAGTAGGTCTGCCCCCCGGGAAACGACATGGGCCCCACTTATAGCCCGTCTCCAAGTCCCGCGCCCGACTCCGCCAACCGCCGCGATATCCTGTCCAAAATCTTGCGGCTGGGAGGCCTAAGCGCTGCGACCGTGGCGGCTGGATGGTGGCTGCGTGGACGCAGTTGTCGGCCGGAAGAAGAATTGGCGGTAACGCTCAAGACCAGCTTCTTGGTGCCTGCTGACGCTCGATATCCGCAAATGGTGGTGACTCAGGGAGAAGACCCCCGTGCGCTGGTACGGAAAGCGCTGCGATGTTTGGGCGGGATCCAGCGATTCATCGCCCGGGGGGACGTGGTGGTGATTAAGCCCAACATTGCGTGGGATCGCACTCCCGAACAGGCCGCTAACACCAACCCCCTCGCTGTCTCCGAGATGGTGCGGTTGTGCTTGGAGGCGGGCGCGAAGAAGGTAAGGATCACCGATGTAAGCTGCGGTGAGCCACGCCGCTGCTTCCAGCGCAGCGGCATCGCCAGTGCGGCTAGCGCCGAGGGTGCGGAAATTGTGCTTCCCGAGGAGCACTTGTTTCGCCAGGTCAACCTGCGCGGCGAGGTTATGGGCGAGTGGCCCGTGCTTGAACCTTTCATTGCCGCAGATAAGATGATCAATTTCCCAGTTGCCAAGTCTCACAGCCTGACAGGTGTTACCTTGGGGATGAAAAACTGGTACGGCATCCTGGGCGGGGAAAGGAGCCGGCTGCACCAGCGCATCCACGAAAGCCTTGCTGACTTGGCTGATTTCATGCGACCGACCTTGACGATTATCGACGCCTACCGGGTACTGATCCGCAACGGTCCCGTGGGTGGGAACCTTGGGGACGTGGAGTTGAAAAAGACGCTGATCGCGGGCACCGATCCCGTGGCCCTCGATGCTTATGCCGCCAAAACGTTTTGGAATATCGATCCTGAAACACTGCTCTATCTGAAGCTCGCCCAGGACCGCGGGCTGGGGAAGATGGACTTCCAGCAGGTGCCAACGGAAGTGCTGAATTGAAAATCGAAATTTGAAGCAAGAAGCCTACCCATGCGTCCACCGACCCTTCGAAGAATCCGCCTTGCATCCCAAATAACTTTCTTTGGGCTGTTTGCTTTCCTGCTCTGCAAAACGGAGTTTCACGGGTCACTGCGCTCGGCGGCCACAGAAATTCGGCTGCCCTACCCTGTCGGCACTTTCCTGGAAGCCGATCCTCTCATAGCCTTCTCCACCGCGCTTGCCACCCACGCCCTCTATCCGCGGCTGATCTGGTGCCTGATCATTGTTATTCCCACGCTTTTTCTGGGAAGGTTTTTCTGCGGCTGGATTTGCCCCCTGGGCTCGATGAACCACTTCTTTAGCGATTTCAAGTCTGAGCGCAAGCGCGGGTCAAAGCGTATTGACTCGAATCGGTACAAGAAATGGCAGGCGCTGAAGTATTACATCCTGGTGGCGCTGCTCGTCTCGGCGGTCTTTGGCGGGTTAGTCGTCGGGGTGATGGATCCGATCTCGCTGGCGGTGCGCTCGCTCGGCCTATCGATCCTGCCGGGCATTAATTACGGGCTCAACACCTTCCTGGATGGCCTCTACAATTCAAAATTGGGCGGCCTGCGCATCGCTTCGATGGTATTTCAGTTCTTTCTGCAACACCTGATTCTAAGCTTCAGGCAGCCACACTTCCGCGAGTCCTTTTTCCTGGGACTCTTGTTCATCACCATTATGGTGTTGAACCTTCGTATCACACGCTTCTGGTGCCGGGCGCTGTGCCCACTTGGCGCGCTGTTGGGATTCGCCACGCGCTGGGCGATCCTCGGCATGGAGAAGCACACGGAAAAGTGCCACGATTGCAACCGATGCGCACTGCACTGCCAGGGTGGTGACGACCCGGTTCCAGGCGTTCCATGGCGCAAGGCGGAATGCCATCTCTGCTTCAACTGCGTGGGGGATTGCCCGGAAGACGGCATTAAGTTCAAGTTCTTCCCCGGCGCGCGAGACACGGTGGAAAAGCTGCAACTGCAGCGCCGTCGAGTATGCGCCGGGGTGGCAGCCGGGGTCGGCCTACTTCCGCTGCTTCGCAGCACGAGCGGATTCGCGGTGGAGAGCGATCCTCGGCTGATTCGGCCGCCCGGAGCGCTGGCGGAAAGGGAATTCCTGGCGCGCTGCATCCGCTGTGGCGAATGCATGAAGGTGTGTCCCAATAATGCCCTCCAGCCGACCCTGCTTGAGGCAGGCGTGGAGGGTATCTGGACGCCGGTGCTGGTTCCTCGTATTGGTTACTGCGAGCCAACTTGTGTTTTATGCAGCCAAGTGTGCCCCACCGGGGCTCTCTGGGAAATCACTCAGGCGGAAAAGATCGGCTCATCGCAAGGTGACGAGAAAAAGCCGAAGCCTGTGAAGCTGGGGACGGCTTTCTATGACCGGGGCCGCTGTCTACCCTGGGCGATGGCGACAGAGTGCATTGTGTGTGAAGAATGGTGTCCGACTTCGCCGAAAGCCATCTATCTACACCCCGCTGAAGTAGTTGACGCGCAAGGCGCCGTCAAGATGGTTCGACAGCCCTCGGTTGACCCCGAACACTGTACGGGCTGTGGCGCCTGCGAACATGTATGTCCGGTGAGGGATCGTCCGGCTGTCTACATCACCAGCATTGGAGAGAGCCGGTCCGTCACCAACCAAATCCTGCTTCGACAAGGTGGGCGAGGAGAAAGATGAGGAAGCTCGCGAATAGAGGGTCGATCGCCAACCTGCGTATTGCCGTCCCGTCGCGGCTATTGACGATCATGATCCAGGCGGCGCTGCTTGCCGCAATTGGCAGCCTGTTCCTGGGGTGCAAGGTCAAGTCAGCCCGCGCTCCCGTGAGCTTGTTTCCGGAAACCGGCGAGGTCGCGGGATGGGCCCGGTCCGGCGTGGTTCGAACCTTCGATGCGGCCAGTTTGTGGGAGTACATCGACGGCGATGCCGAGCGGTACATCCAGGCCGGCGTGACTCAGATCCTGACGTCAGACTATCGCTATCAGGATAAGGTCGATGCTGTCGTCGAAATCTATTTGATGTCCGCGCCCGGCGGTGCGCAGAAGATATTCTCCTCCGAATCCGCGACGGGCAGCCAACCGATTCAACTGGGTGATGAGGGTAGGGTTTACCAGAGCAGTCTGGTCTTCCGTATGGGTTCCTGCTTGGCGCGGCTGACGGCGGATGCAGAGTTACCCGGAGGGAGTAAGGGATTGGTTGATTTGGCGCGAGGCATCGAGAGCCGCCTCATCAAGACCCGAACTCGAGAGAAGGTGGCGGAGCCCGCTCTTCTAAGGTTGAATATTCAGATTAAATCACCCTGTAACATGCTTTTACCGCTGAGCCCGGGCAATTCATTGTATTTGATGCTGTGGAGGACACCAAAGCGGAACTGGAATGGCTGGATGGGGGTGGGCGTGCCAATTCATTTCAAAGTCCGCAGGCCGTAACGTGAATTTAACATAGATCCACTTCAATGAATGGGGTGCAGATCCTCGGCCAGGCCACACGCGAATGCTGGCAATACCGAATAGTGTTTTGGCAAATCTGAACTGGATGTCCCCGGCTCCCCTCCGGGTGTGCACTCCCTACCTCCTCAAGTATGCGCATCAGACTCTCTGCGCCGCCGTGACGGGCGTGGATCACCGGGGTGACTTCTCAAGCGGCGGACAGGAAGCTGCCATGAGTATTCGAGGGAGCAGAATCGGCCCCGTCGAAATTGCAACGCATAAGCCGATGGGTTGTGACCCCTCCACTTTGGACCGGGCGACGGGCAGGTTTGTCCTGATCGATCCCTCGGACCACCATACCGCGGCCGAAGGCACGATTCTGGAGACTTCCGTGCCGATTGGAACGAAATGCGTCTCGGCCGCCGATTCCCCAGGCGCTGCGACGGACCCGCAACCCCGGGGGATTACCGTCTGGTTCACGGGGTTGAGTGGCGCGGGCAAGACCACGATTGCTCGCGCCGTGTGCGCGCGATTGCTGGCGCGAGGCATCGTCGCGGAATTGCTTGATGCCGACGAACTGCGCAAGCACCTCAATCGAGACTTGGGGTTCAGCAAGGAAGATCGCGATGAGAACATCCGCCGAATCGGCTTTGCCGCGCACCTCCTCACCCGCCGGGGCGTCACGGCGGTGGTGGCGGCCATTTCGCCCTATCGAGCAGTGCGAGAAGAGGTGCGCAGGACCATCGGAAGTTTCTTGGAAGTTTATGTGAATGCACCACTCAGCGTCTGTGAAAGACGCGACCCGAAAGGACTCTATAAGCAAGCCCGGGCCGGGATTATCCGCGGGTTTACCGGTGTCGATGATCCCTATGAACCACCCCTGTCTCCGGAAATCCAAATCGATACCGATCAGGAAAATCTCGAAGCAAGCACGGATAGAGTGGTTGCCGCCGTATGCGAATTTCGTCATGGCCAAGTCTCCAAACCCCGCCGCGCCGCAGCCGGTGGCGCCTCTACTCGCGTTGGCAACTAACTTGCTCAAGGCCGGGCGACCAGCCGATGCGATTGCGCCGTTGCGCGATGCCGCGCTGTTGCAGCCGTCCAATCACATCGTCCAGCACGATCTCGGCCTCGCCTGCCTCGAGGTCGGCCGCATACCGGATGCCATCGCGGCCTTGCAGCAGGCTGTCGCCAGCAACCCGCGTTACGCCGATGCCTATTTCCGCTTGGGAATCGCCTTGGAGAAGGTGGGCGACATCGGCGGGGCAATCCTTGCTTACGACCGCGCCACGGAGCTGCTTCCATCCCTGGCCGAGGCGTGGTTCCGCGCCGGCGCCCTGGTCTACACACTGGGCCATCGCGACGAGGCGATCGGCTGTTTCCGCCGCGCCGCGGCAACCGGAGGTAAGACCCGCTTCGGCCGCTTGGGCAAGGCGCGGGCGCTGCTGACCGAGGATCGCCATCAGGAAGCCGAACAGGTGCTGCGACAAACGCTGGCGCTCGATTCGAGGAACGTCTTGGCGCATGATCTGCTGGGCAATCTGCTCTCCGAGTTCGGCCGTTTCGACGAGGCCCGCGAATGCTTCGAGCGCGCCATCGCCATGGCGCCGCTGCTGGCGGGATGCTATTACGATCTGGTCCGATGCCGCCCTGTCACCCGCCATGACGACGGTCTGCTTGAAAGGATGGAAGCCGCTCTGGCCACGCGGGGGTTGGAATCGGCGCAACGCCTGCGGCTTCACCTCGCGATCGGGAAAGCGGCGGACGATCTTGGCCACTGCGCCCTGGCCATGCAGCATTTCGACGCCGCCGACGCCGTGCGCCGGACCTCTGTGCCATTCGACCCGGCCGTGTTCTCCATCGCGATCGACCGCCTGATTGCCCGCTGCACTCCCGAATGGATCGCGCGGGCGTCCGAACTCGGCAGCCGCGAAGCGACGCCGGTGCTGATCGTCGGCATGCCGCGGTCCGGCACCACTCTGGTCGAGCAGATCGTCTCCGCGCATCCCGAGGTCGGAGCCGGCGGCGAGTTGCATTTCTGGAACCAGCGAGGGGCGGCGTGGCACCGCTCCGGCGCGGCCGGGAACGAGACACTATTTCTCGCCCAGGCGGTGGCAGACTATCTCGGCGTACTGCGCACGATCGCACCGAAGGCGGCGCGAGTGACCGACAAAATGCCGTTCAACTTCCTCTGGGCCGGCCTCGTCCACGCGGCATTCCCGCGCGCGGCCATCATCCACTGCCACCGCGCGGCAGTCGACACGGCGCTGTCGATCCATCAAACTTATTTCCATCCGGGCCTGGCGTTTCCGACCGGAGGCGCCGAGCTGGTCGCGTATTTCCGCGGCTACCAGCGGCTCATCGACCATTGGCGGAGAGTGCTGCCGGCGGATCGCTTCATCGAGGTCGATTACGAGGACCTGACGCGCGCGCCCGAAACCGTCATCCGGCGGATCATTACGGCCTGCGGACTGGCATGGCACGACGCGTGCCTGCGCCCCGAATGCAATCCGCGGGCCGTGAATACCCCTAGCAAATGGCAGGCCCGACAGCCGATCTATCGCACCTCCGTCGGGCGCTGGCGACGCTACGAACCCTGGCTGGGGCCCCTGCGCGCGCTTGTCGACGACGCGCCGAAACTGGAAACGGGTGTCGCCCGAACGTGATGGGACGGAAGCAACCCCCTCACCGCCAAGACATGAAGCCGGTAGCCCCGGTCATTGCGTTTGTGGCCGTGGGTTCTTCGTCCGACGCCGAACGACTGTTGAATTTTTGCCAGGACGGAGCTTAAAACGATCATCGCCATAATGGGCAGGAGAAAAGGCCACGGTCAAAAATACGTTGACCATGGCTACATGCTCTGTTTATGAGTCTTTCAGAAGCACAGCCAAGAAATCCTTGCTGAGAAAACAAGAAATTACGGGCTCGCAATACAGAGACCGTCAGCAGCGACTTGAGATTACTTTTGTGATCTGCGGTCGAGGGCGCGCTTTACGAGCGATTCGAGCGGATTCCCAATGTAGAGCGGATAAGCCAACAGATCGTGTACACGGTAGGCTCGTTCTCCGTGGGCGAAGCATTGTTCATCGCTCATGTATCGAATCCTATAGAGCGTTTCGATTGGGCGACGATCAACGATGATTCCGCCTACCGATCTCAGCTTATCGACAGGATGAGCGTAACTTTCTCTCCCCAGCGGCTCCTGACCGTCAGGCGTCAAGAAAGGTTTGCCTACAATAAGGTTTGAGATTACTTGCAGAGCTGAGCAGCCGGAATAGAACGTGACAAGCTGCTCATGATCATAGAGGGGAGTCGTGAGGTAGAGAAATGTTCCGGCAAAGTCAAAGGGGTCGTCGCTTCGCAAACTCAGCCTCTCAGCAATGGGATCGGCCACCCACACTGCCAACTCGCGGACGCCCGGAACTGTGTCCCTCAGTATTCGATGCGGAATGAGAACCTTGGTCGCGAGAATCGTCTCATGGACGAGTCTATCAGGGGCACATTCAGTTAGGGTTTCTGGCCGCGTCTTGCTCAGTCTCCCCATTTTCTCGAGGCCCTTAATCAACTGATCGAACATATACGGACCAAAATGATCCTCAATACTGACTCCGACCACCTCTCCCTCGCTTCGAGCAAGCTCGAGATTTGAATATATCGGCTTGAGTTCTTCGCGTATGTTTTTGCGTGCGGCGTTCTTGACTTCGAGCGAGCGTTCGACTTGGATGCGGCTGGCTTGGGTTTCGAACTCCGCCGCGCACACCGATTCCCAACGCCGCTTGTACTCGGTAACCTCTGAGGGTGTATACCGACGCCCTAATCCTTCGTCTCCGGTAACCTTGCTGTGATCGTTCAGGCAGACTACCGCAAGATTCTCCGCCACGGTGTTCACGGGATCGCCGTCAATGTGATGCAATTGAACGTGAGTGTTCGGAATTCGGCAAATGCAGCACGTGTGAAGGTTGGCAACCATCACCCGCGCCTCCACATCAGCGTTCTTCCGGCGCCGCTTCGCCATCGCGAATCAGTGTACCACTTGATTGGCCGGATGGCGCACAGCGGAGCTGTGCGATTTCGAGTATGTCGAACCAACGTGAGTCGCAGATCTTCGGTTTGCGCCAGCCGGAACCGGACGCGCATATCTCCCTATCGTGATTGGACTTAAGCATCCCCTCTCATCGCAATGGCACCAAAACAAGGGGAGAAAAGGTACCAGGGACATGTGAAAAAATTGGCTTTACCGATTCCAGCACTACGCATTTTCAATAAGTTACACAGTTGATAAGGGATCCAAAAATCAATTTTTTCACGTGTTCCTGGTACCTTCTTCCCCCATCGCTTTCCCTCTTGGATTCGTTGGCGGTTATGTTAGGATAACGGCATGTCGCAACGCATTTCAATCAAACCAGATGTTTGCAACGGGAAACCGGTTGTTCGCGGCACGCGCGTTACGGTGCAGACAGTTTTGGAATTTCTGGCCGCCGGGGATTCCGTCGAGGGTGTGCTGGACGAGTATCCGCAGCTAACCCGCGCCGATGTGCAAGCGTGCTTGGATTACGCTTCGCGCCTGATGGGCAATCGTTACTCCGTAGTTTCGGCAGCATGAAGGGTTACCTCTTCGATGGAAACGTGCCCGCGCGGTTGCGGTTTTCGCCGGAGCTCCCCCTTGTTCCCGTCTCCAAGGCGGGTCGGAATCCATCCGATTCACAGATATGGGAATTTGCCCGCAAACATGATTTGGTCATCGTCAGCAAGGATGCGGATTTTTCGGATCGGATAATCACCAAATCGCCGCCGCCACGCGTGGTGCATTTGCGATTCGGCAATCTCCGCAGAAATGAATATCACGCATTGCTCGCCCGTGTCTGGCCGCAGATCGAAAGGCTGCTCAAATCCCACAAGCTGGTGAACGTCTATGCCGACCGTCTTGAAGGCATCGGCTGACATCTCGGCAAATTCCAACAAAAACCTAGCTCATAACCAGTAGCCACGGTCACTGCGGTTGTGACCGTGGGTTCTTCATTGGTCTGTGAAAGTTGGCGACGAATGAAGGGCCAAGTGGCCGGTCATCCGGGTTCGCGCCAAGCCCTCCTGCCACCGGCTTCCCCACATCTTCACACGGGCGTCATTTGTCGTTAATGCGACCGGATCAATACTCTCTATCGTAATCCAATAATACTCGGGGCGAGTGCTCAAGGAATCCGTCCGCAAAGGGACAATATGAGCCAAGGAAAGCTGTCCCCGAGCTCAGTTCTTGTTCATGGTGGCCCTTTTCAGACGGGCAGTAGCAGGTTGCGGAAAAACTTACGAAAGCTGTCATTCTGAGGAGCCAGCAGGCGACGAAGAATCTGTAGTTGCTTGAAAATTCAAATACAGATCCTTCGCTGCTGCTCAGGATGACAGGGCGCACGGGTTTTC
>Ga0335085_10011817_pt1 | contig 12913 bp, 11 predicted proteins | sample Lox_Sample_45_FD_206712 | JGI IMG/M metagenome (GOLD analysis project Ga0335085, IMG submission 206712) | Soil microbial communities from Loxahatchee National Wildlife Refuge, Florida, United States - Lox_Sample_4.5 | ecosystem: Environmental > Terrestrial > Soil > Wetlands | place: USA...
GGACAACCTCGAGCGTGTCGGGACCGACGACATCGGAGAACGCGCTGAGCCGCTGGCCAAGAACTTTCGCCTCGCGTTCGTCACGGGTGAGATCTTGATCGCGATTTTCCTTTTGTTGAACGCGCGTGAGAATTTCCTTTAGCTTGGGCGTGGCAAGTTGCTTGTAGCTGAACAAACTCTGATCGACGGGCAACCCGAGTTGTGCCTTCAGCGGTTGGTATGTGAGCAGAACCACGGGCGTCTGCGACCAGTCGCGTGTTTCCAGCCACATCGACAGTAACACGTCCATTGGCTCCATCTTGCGGCCGCTCTCGGGATCAACGAAAGCGCGTTTGCCCGAAATCTTCTGCAATGTCTCGATGGCGACGGTGTCGAGCGGCTTCTTCCGCACGTCCTTGTACACGACCAGATACCGCAGCGTCGAGAAATCCAGGTCATCCGCGAACGCTGCCGTCGCGCTTGTGATTGCCAACAACAGAATCAAGGCCCTCTTCACGCAGTCACCATTTCCTTCTTTGTACGCGATTGAGTCTTCACCTCTCCGTCTTCACCTTTCCCCTGAAACCAGCGGCGAAACCAAAACATCAGTGCGACGCCGCTGACGATCAGCACCGCACCCGCCCATGTCAACCACGTCACAAACTGCGGATCCTTTTTCACCTGCAGCACCGTGAATTGCAGGTCGTTCGGGTTCCACGACGCCTGCGAGAACTTATATCCCTCAAACCACGCGGGATGGTTCATCCAAATTGCCGCGCGCTGCGTGATGCCGCGTTCCGCGTCCTCGAAAATCACGTGGCTCGTCCAGCCTGAGACGTTGTCGCTGCCTTCGTCGTGCTGCACCTCGAAATTCTCCAGCGTCACCGTGAACGGCATCTGCATCGCGTCCGGGGAATACATCACGTGCACAACCTTCCCGCCGATCTCGATGAACGCCGGCTCACCGAAGCGCGCCCACGTCGATCCCCGCGCGTCGCCCGAGTACACCGTCACCCGCATCGCTGGAACGCCGCCTTCGGGGTCGACCGGCGCAGGCTCGATCCTGTCCGAAACGATTGCGTTCGCGACAAACCTCTCCGCGGTGAATTGGAAATCCATCCAGCCCGGCTCGACAGCCTTACCGGGCTCCAGCGTGCCTGACTTGAACGCATTCTTCGAACTCGCCGCGTAGTACAACTTCTGATCAGGTCCCAGCGCGACCGTCAACCCCGTCGGGGTACTCCGCTTTCCCGCTGCCACCAATCGGACGTCCACGTCGATCGGTTTGCCGCGTGTGGCGCGCACAATCGGCGGCATCTGCGGATCGGCGAAGACGAAGTGTCGTTGCTCGTCCTCGTCTCCGCGCGAGACAATGACGACCGCGGCAGGATTGTTTGGGTCGTCGGACACGCTCGTCGGCTTGTGGTTCTCGTCGAGCTGAAAGTCCGGCCAGTAGCCCATCACATGCGCGCCCAGCCCCGTGTCGCCAAGCGTGAGATGCTTCTCGAGATTCGACGCGACATCGAACGTGAAACTCTTGCCGCCGACAACGATCTGCAGTTGCGGCTTCGCACTCGCCGAGTCTCCCGCCACATTGGTAAATGCCGCGACCTGACTCTCGTCGCCGAGCACAACGAACTGAACATTCGCAGGCCCCAGACTCGCGCGGCTCTGCTCAGGCAAACTGGCCACCAGCCAACCGCTGACGTTCTGCTGCGCCAGCTCGCTCTGCAGCCGGAACTTCAACGCGGGATTCGGCTCCGTGCCGCCTGCCGTCACCTCGTGCTCGATGCGCGTGTTCGGCAGAAACTCGTCGAGCGTGAGCCGCAGATTGCTTCCCAGACGCAGTTCGTGCGGCTTGATCGCGCCGTTGCTGCGGACGCGCACGACCGATTTCACGCGCTGCCCCGTGGCGGGTTCGACGACGGTAATCGCCTCATCGTCGAGTCGCACAGAGCTCGATGGCGGCTGGCCGACGTGCAGGCTCAGCATGCCTTCCGTCCCATAATGAAACGCGGCGCTGCAACCGCCGAGGATCACGATGATGCCGAGATGCGTAATAACGAACCCTACATGCCTGCGTTTCCACGGCCACCGTGTCAACGCCGACGCCGTCAGGTTCACCGCCAATAACGCGAGCAGGCCGTTGAACCACCACGTGCGGTAAACATTGAGCAGCGCCGCTTTCGAGCTTGTGTCCGCCTCGTAAAATGTCGCGCCCGCCAAAACCACCGCCAGTGTCGTCAGCAGGAACACCGCGAGTTTCAGCGACCCGAACGCTTTGAGAATCGGATTATTCGCCATCGACTATCCGACCACTTTACACGTGCCCCACCCCTTCCACAAGCCTTCCGCGCGCTTGCCAACCGGCTGTAAATGCAGTAGTCGAGACACCGACATGGCATCTCGCGCATTCGGCAACACTGGTTGGCGGGTTACTCCCGTCGGGCTTGGCTGCTGGGAGTTCGGCGGCGCAATCATGCTCGACGGCAGACCCGACGGTTGGACGGGCGTCGATGATGCCGAGTCCATCGCGACGATCAGGCGCGCTGTCGATCTCGGCATGAATTTCTTCGATACCTCCGATATGTATGGCTGGGGACACAGCGAGGCAATCGTCGGGAAGGCGCTGAAAGATGCCGCGCCCCGCGACCGCGTGTACATCGCGACCAAGGTCGGCTTCTGGCACAACGCGGCGGGGCGTCGGACTCTCAACGAGTCGAAGGACTACATCCTACAGGCTTGCGACGCGAGCTTGCGCCGATTGCAGACCGATTACCTCGACGTCTATCAATGCCACCTCTGGCGGACCGAACGGTGGGCGGAGTTTCTGGATGCGTTCGAGACGTTACAGAGACAGGGCAAGATTCGGTTCTTCGGCGTGTCGACGAACGATTTCGATTTAATCCGGCACTTCGACGAACGCCGCAGCCTCGCGTCGGTGCAGGCCAACTACAACCTGCTCGACCGTCACGCCGAGAAGGAGATTCTGCCGTACTGCCGTGCGCACGGCGTTGCGTTCATCGCGCGCGGGCCGCTGGCGATGGGCCGGCTCTCGGGCAAGTACACGAAGGACACGAAGTTCGACGCCGACGACATTCGCACGAGGTGGCTCGAAGGCGATAATCGCAAGAGTTTTGAGCGCGACATCGAGATCGTCGAACTTCTCAAACCTGTCGCTGCCAAAGGGGGCTCCACGATGGCACAACTGGCGATCAAGTTTGTGTTGAGTCACGCGAACGTTTCGGTGGTCATTCCCGGCGCGAAGAGCCATTCGCAACTCGAACAGAACTTCGCCGCCGGCCAGTTGCCGCCGCTGACGCACGTCGAGATGGCCGCGGTCGAACGAGCGCTCGCCGCAGGAGCCGCCGCCTAGATGTTGCAAATGAGCAAGATTTTTGTCGGGCTGGTGTTCTGGAACATCGTGTTGTTCGGCGTCACCATCTGGCTCGGGGTCACGCATCGCTCGGCGCATTGGCAACATCAATGGCTTGGCGTTTTGACCGGCATTTACACTTTACTGACCCACTGCATCGTGCTCATGCACTTCATGGGTTCGGGCAAGGCCATCAAGGAAGCCGTCGAAACGCACGACCTGCCGAACGATCCGCAGACGGGCTATACCCGCCGTACGAGGAAATTCAAGGCACGCACGTCCGGTCTCGCGACACTGTGCTGCATCTTGATTATCGCGGTCGTCTGGCTCGGCGGCGCGAAGGATGTCGGAGTGCTCAAGGGAATGACGCACGCTTGGTTCGCCTACTTCGTCGTGGCGTTCAACCTTTACTCGTTCTGGGTTGAATACCGTGTCATCAAGGAGAACACGGAGATGATCCGGGAGATTGACGCGAAGATTGCGGCGATGCGCGCCTGATTGTCGCGGCGCTCTATGAACGCCGTCCTAGCCACCTTCGGCGGTCACAGACCGCCGCTACAGAGCCTTGAACCGTTTCCAGACCTTGTCTGCGACCTTCTGCGACTTCTCGCGTACCGATTCCTCGTCGACGCCGACGACCTTACGATTGCGCACGATCCACTGGCCGTTGACCATCGTGTCGGTCACACACTGCGAGGACAGGCCAAAGATGAGATGACCGAAAGGGTTCTGCGACGTGATCTTCGTCGGCGTCGGATAATCCAGCACGATCAGATCCGCTGCGTAGCCGACGTCCAACACCCCGAGCTGCACATTCAAAAGGACTGAAGCCAGACTCTGCGCACCGACAAGAAAATCAGCCACCGCGCCGATGCCGAGACCGTTGCGGCTGTCGCGCGCCTTGAACCACGCGAACTTCACTTCCTCGAACATGTCGGCGCCGATGCCGTCCGTACCGAGCGCCACACGCCTTCCCATCAAGTGCACTGGCGCGTAACCGACGGCGTTATTCATGTTCGAGCGCGTGTTGTGCGCGAACCAGCAGCCCGTGCGCTTGGCCAAATCGAGCGACCGTCTGTCGAGATGGGTGCAGTGACCCAGGATCGTCTTCGGTCCGAGCACGCCGGCTTTTAGCAGCCGTTCAATCAACGGCATCCGATACTTCTTCGTGCAGTCGACCTGATCGCACGGATCTTCGGCGACATGAATATGAACGCCCGACTTCGAGTGTCTCGCCGCGTACCCACACCATTGCAGCGACTTGTCGCCAAGCGTAAACGACGCGTGCGCGCCGACGAGTCCGCCGAACATCGGCCCGCGGTTTTTCGACACCCATTCTAGGTTCTCCTCCATGCCTTGGCGCGCGCCCTGCATTCCGTTTCGGTCGGTCGTTTCGTAGCACAGAACAGCGCGCAACCCGACTTCGAGTAACGCCTCCTTCATCACGTTGAGGGAACCGCGGATGAAATTCGGCGAAGCGTGATGGTCAATCAAAGTTGTCGTGCCGCACCGCACGGCGTCGAGCGCGCCGACCAGAGCGCTGTAGTAGATGGCCTCCTCGTCCAGCGCGCGGTCCAGCTTCCACCAGACGTACTTGAGGATTTCGTAGAAGTTGCGCGGCGCCTTCTTCGGGGGCGGCATTCCTCGCGCAAGCGCGGAGTACAGATGCGTGTGCCCGCAGACCATGCCGGCCATCACATACTTGCCAACTAAATCAAAGACGGGCTCGTCGGCCTTGGGTTTCAGGTGACGCGCCCGCTCGATAATGACGCCGTGCTTGATGCGCAGGTCGGCGTGCTCAACACGCGGCGATGCCAGTTCCAGCAGCGTCGCGTTGGTGAGCAGGATCGGCATTCGTCACGCCTTGGCTTGTTCGAGTTCCTTTTCCATCGCTTTCATTTCGGCGGTCTCGTGCTTCGAGCGGTTGACGGACCAGACAATCACCGCCAACGCCAGCACCGCGACGATCACGCCGACCGACAACGGCCAGGCGTGGGTGGTCGTGACGCCCTCCACGATGTGGAACTTCAACACCAGCGGCAGTACCAGCAAGCTGACCATATTCATGACTTTGATGAGCGGGTTGATCGCGGGGCCCGCCGTGTCCTTCAACGGGTCGCCAACGGTGTCGCCGGTGACGCTGGCTTTGTGCGCTTCGCTGCGTTTGCCGCCGTACAGACCGTCTTCGATGGTCTTTTTGGCGTTGTCCCACGCCCCGCCGGCATTGGCCATAAACACGGCGAGTAACTGACCGGTGAGTATCATGCCGGCCAGGAATCCAGCCAGCGCCAGGGGACCGAGCAGAAAACCGACGCTCACCGGGGCGAGAATCGCCAACAGGCCGGGGCCGACCAGTTCCTTCTGCGCTTCCGATGTGCAGATGCCGACGACGCGACCGTAGTCCGGCATCTTCCGGCCTTCCCAGATCTCCCTATCGCGGAATTGCACCCGGCATTCCTTCACAATCAGGAACGCCGCGCGACCGACGGCTCGAATGGTCATCGAACTGAACAGGAACGGCACCGTCCCGCCGATGAGCAGGCCGATAAAGACCATCGGGCTGGCCACCGTCAAGAAGCCGGCGACCCGGTTGTACATCTCGGGCGCCATCTGCGCGATCTTCTCTTCGCTGCCGACCGTCATGACGGCAATGAAGCTGGCAAACAGGGAAACCGCCGCGATCACCGCCGAACCGATGGCGATGCCCTTGGTCTCCGCCTTGGTCGTATTCCCTACCGCGTCAAGGTCGGCGAGAATTTGTCGGGCTTTCTTGGTTGCTTCCGGCCCCATCTTCTCCGGCTCGTAACCCATTTCGCCAATGCCGTTGGCGTTGTCGGCGACCGGGCCAAACACGTCCATCGAGATCGTGTTGCCGGTCAACGTCAGCATGCCGATACCGCACATCGCGACGCCGTACGCCACGAAGATCGGTGATGTGCCTGTATAAATCGCCACCGATGCGCCAATCGCCGCCGCGATGATGATGGTCGCCCACACCGTGGATTCGTAACCGACGGCGAATCCTTGAATGATGTTCGTGGCGTGGCCGGTCTGACAGGCTTTTGCGAGCGACTTCACGGGCGCGTATTGCGTGTGCGTCCAGTAGCTGGTGCACTTGTTCAATGCCACCGCCAGGAACACGCCGATCAAACAGGTCCACGCCGGGCGCAGATCAAGGCCAGCAATACCCAGGTTCGCCCAACCTGGCAGAGCGCTCACGCCCCCCGGGTAACCCGCCGCGGCCTGCGGATACTGCAACAAGTACGCGCTGTCGAACCTCAGATAGAACAACCCGAGCAGGAAAAAGCCGACCACGCTGATCACGCTGCCAATCAAGAATCCTCGATGCACCGTGTGCAGCGCCGCGTCGCCTGAATCACCTTCCTTGGCGCGCACGCTGTAGGTGCTGATGATCGAGCCGATGACGCCAATGGCGCGCACCAGCAACGGAAAGATGACACCCTTGTGGCCGAACGATGCGTAGCCGAGAATCATCGCAGCCACAATCGTCACCTCGTACGACTCGAAAATGTCCGCCGCCATTCCGGCACAATCACCGACGTTGTCGCCGACGTTGTCCGCAATGGTCGCCGCGTTGCGCGGATCATCTTCGGGAATGCCGGCTTCGATCTTGCCGACCAAATCTGCGCCGACGTCGGCTGCCTTGGTGAAGATGCCGCCGCCCACGCGCATGAACAATGCGATCAACGTCCCACCGAATCCGAAGCCGAGCAGCACCTCATACGCCCGTTCGCCATACGCCATGAAAATCAACGTGCCGCCGAGCAAGCCGAGTCCGTCCGTCAACATGCCGGTAATCGTGCCCGTCCGGTAACCGATCTGCAGAGCGCCGCCAAATGAGGTGCGCGCCGCCGCCGCCACGCGCAGATTGCCCAGTGTTGCAAACCGCATTCCGACGAAGCCGACGCAGAAGCTGAATAACGAGCCCATCAGGAACGCGCCGGCCCGCCCGAACGCCACTGGATACATGTCGCCCGTCTTTTCGCCCGCCAGCCGCGTGAGGAACAACAACACCGTCAGGATGCCGATGAGCACGACGATCTTGCTGAACTGCTGTTTTAGGTACGCGTTCGCGCCCGCGCGCACCGCGGCGGCCACCTTCTGCATTTTCTCAGTGCCTTGATCCGCGTTCTTCACCTGACCAACAAGCAACAGCGCATAACCCAACCCCGCGAACGCCACGCCGAGCACGACCCACAGCGCGAGCTTCTCGCCCTGCGAGTAGTGGTCGCTTGTCATGAACGAAAAGAAATGAAATGCTTGCGCCGCGTGTCCTTCCACCGCTGCGGTTGCGTCGCGCATGGCATCCTGCGCGCGTGCCCATTGTGCCGCCACCAACGTCAGCGCGCAAAGCGCCAGCGCCACCCACCATTGGCGGCGCGGATCGCCTTTCGTAAGTCGTCGCATTGCTCGATTCAATGATGCTGTCATCTTGTTTGCCTCTCTTGTGTTCTCCTACGTCGGGGGTGAAGGCCGCAGAGTCTACACAACAAGCATCCCGCTGAAAACTGAAAAATTCGCCCAAATCAAACTAGAGCGCCGCCGCCAAAATCTCACGCAACTCGTTGACCGTCAGGACAACAGGATTGCCCTTCATACTGCTGGACGCCGCCGCTCGTTCCGCGATGGCGTCAAAATCGCGCTCCGAGACCCCGAAGCATGAAAGCCGCGGAATCTTCAGAGTCGCGCAAAGCTCACGCAGCCACCGAACGCCATCATCAGTCGTTGCACGCTTATCCCCGGTCAGAATCTGCGTGACCTCGTCGAATCGCTGTAGGGTCGCGCTTCCGCGCGACCGTGCCGCTCGAATATTCAACGCCACCGCATGCGGCAATACTGCCGCGCACACCGCGGCGTGAGGCGCATCAAACATTCCGCCAATCGGCGCTGCAAACCCATGCACCGCACCAAGCCCCGCGTTCGCCAAGGCCATTCCGCTGAATAGCGATGCCAGCGCCATGTCCTCCCGCGCGGCAGCATCATCGCCGTGCTCGTAAGCGTGCCGTAGCGAACGCGCTGCTAGCTTCATCCCTTCGCGACAAACCGCATCGGTCATGGGATTCGCGCGCACGGACACAAATGCCTCGATGAGCTGTGTCAACGCATCGAGTCCCGTGGTCGCGGTCAACGCGGGCGGCAAATCGTGTGTGAGTTCGGGATCGACAAGCGCGACGCGCGGCAACATCAGCGTGCTGCGCAGACTCACTTTCAGGCGATGCTCAGGCGAGCCGAGCACCGCGTTGCGGGTGACCTCCGAGCCGGTGCCCGCCGTGGTTGGAATTGCGATGAACGGCAGGGCCGACTTCATCAGCGGTCTCCCGCGCCCTATCACCTCGAGATAATCGAGCACATCGCCACCATTGGTCATCAGGGCTGCAAGCGCCTTGCCCGTATCAATCACGCTGCCGCCGCCGAGGCTGATGACAAGGTCCGCACGTTCCCGCACCCCAAGCATGATGGTTTCGACGGTCGGCTCACCGCCGACGGAAAATGTTGTGTAGTCAACGCCACAGGCGGTGAGCCCGCTGAAAAGCGGGTCGGCGCGTTGAATTGCGCGGGCGGATTTGCCGAGCACCACGAGCGCGCGAGTGCCGAATCCCTTTGCGAGTTTGCCAGCTTCGTGGATCTTGCCCGCGCCGTAGATAATACGTGTCGCGGTGGCGAATTCGAAGTTCACGGTGTCCAGACGACTTCGTGGAACTTCACGCTGGCGCGCGGCTCGATCATCATGTCGGCAACGGCGTCGCGCCACGCCTTGTAGTGCGATGTCTCTTTGTGCGCGACGCTCGCTTCAACGCTGCGATATACTTCGACCAGCACGAAATGGGTCGGGTCGTCCTGTTGCTGGATGATATCAAAGCGCACGACGCCGGGTTCCGTCACGCTGGTGCGCGCATTCTCGACAGTGGCCTTTTGGAATTGCTCGACCCGGTCAGGTTTGACGTGAACATGGACGTGGACAATCAGCACGCCGGCAGCATAGCGCCTCGCGTAAGCCATCTTCAAGCGCGTTTCCGACGCAGGCAGCGTGTGCCACCGATCAGTAGGGACCCCAGTCAACGCCGCATTTGGCCAGCGCTTTCTTAGTCTTCGCAGCGATCTGTACCTGGTTCGTGCCTACAGTGCCGATCTTGTACGAGTTGCCGAGAATGTCCTTGGCAATCCATCCATCCTTCAGGTAGCTGGCGGCCTGAGTCGTGTTGACTTTGTCGCCGTCCTGCTTGCCTTTCTCGACCGCCCACTGGTTGATGGCGGCGTCGAGTTGACGGGCGTCATTGACGATGCGTTGGCCTTGGGATTGTTTACGGGGCTTGATGAAGGCTGGGACAGCGATCAGCATCACCACGCCGATGATCGCTACGACAACCATAATCTCGACCAGCGTAAACGCCAGGCTGTTCGGCTTTGTCCTGTCCACCGGGTTCATTCTCTCTCAGTCCGTGGCCGCTGAGTTCGCAACGATTGTGCCAGTCCTGCAGGCCGTGTCGAAAGGCAACCACAGACCGTACTTCTGGCTGAGCAAACCCCGCCGCGGCTCCGCCTGGCGGATTGCGGCGGACGGAATTCGAACACTCGTCGGCCAATTTTGAACGGCAGGAAGCGGATCAGCGCTGCAGGTGGTGCAGCGCAATCGAGAAACGCACTCACTGGCTTGGCGCGATGGTACGCGCGGCCCTAGACAAGCTCAACGTGATAAATCCTCTCCCGCGAAGGAACCGGATTAGGCACCCGTGACGTTGCTGTTTGTCTACTCGCCGTAAACGACGGTCGTGTACTTGGCGTACACACCCCAGAGTACGTTGAACACCTTGCAGTCCACGTGGTGAATCTTGGTGATTCCACCGTTCGACATGGCTTTCGAGATGCTCGAATCACCCGTCGCAAAACCGATGACCTCCATAGATTCGGCGGTGCCAACCTTCTCGGAACCGCTCGCGGTACCCACCGCTACGGCTGCATCAGTCTGTGTGAACAAGGGTCCCATAACGCCACCTTGGATTGGGCCAATCGCGGCACAACCCGTCATGAACACAATTACAACAGACGCCAATGCTGCAGTTACGAATAACTTTGTCATAGCTGTTCTCCTTTTAGTTGCACTCGCCACGGGTGCCCTCCCGTTGCGACGACACTTATACGAAGAACCTGCTTTGCTGTCTAGAGGAATTCGCAGGGTCAAGACCAGCCGCCGGCGTAACGCAGCCACACCCCCGTCGCAACGAATTTCTTTGCCTTGGCGGATGCCACCCGCGTAGAAATGGTGACTGTCCATGAAATTGCTCCTCAAAAATGGCCACATCATCCATTGGAACGCCCAGAACCGCGTCGAGCAACTCGACAACCACCACGTCTTGATCGAAGATCACCGCATCCGCGACATCGCCCCGACCGTGCCCTCAGACTTCCAGCCGGACGAAACCATTGACGCGACGAACTGCGCCGTCCTGCCCGGACTGATTAACACGCATCACCATCTCTATCAATCGCTCACGCGCTGCCTGAAATCCGTGCAGGACGCCAGGTTGTTCGATTGGTTGCTCGGCCTTTACGACGTCTGGGGTAAACTGGATTTCGAGGCGGTCAAGATCGGCTCGCAGATTTCGATGGCGGAAATGCTTCTCTCAGGCTGCACGACGACCAACGACATGTTCTACGTCTACCCGCGCGAATCCGACGTGAAAGCCGAAGCCGTGATTGAGGGCGCAGCCGAACTCGGCATGCGCATCCACGCCGGCCGCGGCTCGATGTCGCTCGGTCGGAGCGCCGGCGGGCTGCCACCCGACAATGTTGTGCAGGACGAGGCAGTCATCGTGAAAGATTGCGAAAGAGTCATTCACCGTTTCCACGACCCCAAGTCGTACGCCATGACGCGCATCGATCTGATGCCCTGCTCGCCCTTCTCGATCACGTTCGATCTGCTGAAGGAAACGCGCGCGCTTGGGAAAGCGCACGGCGCGCTTTGTCAAACCCACGTTGCCGAGACCAAGGACGAGGAGAAGTTCTGTCTGGAAAAATTCGGCCAGCGTCCCGCTGACTATCTCGCGAGCGCCGACTGGCTCGGCCCTGATGTGTCGTGGGCGCACTGCGTCTGGCTCAACGCCGACGAAGTCAAACTCATGGCCGACACCGGCACGGCGGCCGCGCACTGCCCGTCGTCGAACATGATTCTCGGCTCTGGCATTCCGCCCGTGTGCGAATTATTGCGCGCGACGGCCACCGTCGGCCTCGGTGTGGACGGTTCCTCCAGCAACAATGGCGCGCACGTGCTCGCCGAGGCCCGACTGGCGTTGCTCCTGCAACGCGTGAAAAACGGCGCGTCCAGTTTCTCCGCAGAAGACGCCCTGCGCCTCGCCACGCTTGGTGGAGCGAAACTGCTCAATCGTTCAGGTGAACTCGGCAACATTTCTCCCGGATTTGCCGCCGACATCACAATCTTCGACCTCAACACCGTCGAATACGCCGGTGCCACCGTCCAAGACCCGCTCGGGGCGCTTATGATGTGTCACGCCCCGCGCGCGAAGTTCGTGCTCGTAAACGGCAAGCTCGTCGTCAAATACGGCCAAATCGCTACCATTGGAACGCAGCAGTTAGTCGCTCGAATGAATGAGATTGTTCAGCAGCGTTTCCGGTAAGTTGCCACTCAGCGTTCCTTCGGAGCACGGAGTAGAAGGACGGGGACGTCAACGGCGTGGCGGACCTTGCGGGAGGCAGTGCCGCGCAGCAGGTCGCCCAAGAACCGGTGCCCGTGGGTGCTCATCGCCACCAAGTCACAGCCCTTTTCCCGGACCCACTTGACGATCTCGTCACCCGGTTCGCCGTACGCCAACTCGGCGTCAGTGGGGATGCCCGCAGACTCAAGCTCGATCCGCACCTTCTCGAGATATGCCCTGTCTTGAGTGACCTCGGGGCTGACGGCGTCGGCCCCATAGGTTCGGGCCGCCCAGCCGTCGGCCACGTGTAGCAGTGCGACCCGGCTGCGCATCGACTTGGCCAGACTCTTGACGTGCTCGATGATGGCACGATCCGTTGGCGTGGCATCGAGCGTCACAAGGATTCTGTTGTACATGGTGCTCCCTTCAGCGGCCGGCGATGACGGCCCAAGCGGCTTTGACCGAGTCTCCCAAGCCGTAGATGTCCATCACGGTAATCAGAATAGCACTCGCCCAGCCGGCAAGCAGCAAAAACCAACCGTTCTTCCACGTCCCCATTCGCTTGCGGGAGCTGGTGAAATGCAGCAGCGGGAACATCGCGAATGGAAGTTGAAGAGCGAGCACGACCTGGCTTAGCGTCAACAGATCGGTCACGCTACTGTCGCCACGCAGGCCGATGATGAAGATCGCGGGCAGGATCGCCAGCGTGCGGGTGATGAGCCGGCGCACCCAGGGTTTGATGCGCCAGTGCATGAATCCTTCCATCACCACTTGGCCGGCGAGCGTGCCGGTAATCGTGCTGCTCTGGCCGCTCGCGAGCAACGCCACAGCGAACAGCGTGCTCGCCGCAGCTGTGCCCAGTAACGGGGCCAGTGTCAGGTACGCA
>Ga0335085_10011818_pt1 | contig 12911 bp, 9 predicted proteins | sample Lox_Sample_45_FD_206712 | JGI IMG/M metagenome (GOLD analysis project Ga0335085, IMG submission 206712) | Soil microbial communities from Loxahatchee National Wildlife Refuge, Florida, United States - Lox_Sample_4.5 | ecosystem: Environmental > Terrestrial > Soil > Wetlands | place: USA: Florida...
CCGGGCCGCAGCCGTCCCTCGATGTGGTCCACGGTGTGGATCAGCCGGCTGTACATCTCGATCTGCCGCCGCCCGATCACCCGCACGCTGCCCGGCACGCAGACCCGGGACTTGTCGTTGCGGTCCACGTCGGTGCACATGGTCAGCTCGGACTCGTCCTTGGCCGAGTTGAGCAGCTCCCGGATGTTCTCCGCATCGGACAGGGGGTCGGCGCCGCGCCGGATTGTGCCGGAGATCGGGCAGGTTTCCACCCGGTCCCCGCTGACCCGCACGTACATCTCCGGCGAGGCGCCGACCAGGCACTCCTCTTCCCCCAGGTTGAAGAAAAACTCATACGGCGCCGGATTTCTGTGCCGGAGTTGTTCATAGAAGGCGGCGGGCGAGTCGCACCGGCCGCGGAACACGTGACTGGGCACCACTTCGAACAGGTCACCCCGCGCGAACCGCTCCTTGGCTTGCTGCACGATGCGCGCGTACCGCCCCGGCTCCGGCCGCTCCCTTTCCAGCGCAGCGCCAGTGCCCGCCGCATCGCCCCGGGCCGGCGCGCGGGGCGTCGCCCGCGGCAACCCGGCCGTGCTGATGCCGTCCACCTCGAACTCGTAGCGGTACACCGCGCCGGACTCGCGCTTGCGGTCCAGCACGTAAAGCTCGTCGGGCAGGTGCAGGACCAGGTCACGCTGGCTGTCCGGGCGGGGCGCGCGCAGCCGGACCGGCTCGAACTGGAACGCCAGGTCGTAGCCGAACGCGCCGTAAAGACCGAGATGCGGGTCGTCGCCGGCGAAGGCCGCGATGACCTCGCGCAGCGCGGAGAACACAGTCGGGCGGCGGCTGCGGTCTTCCTCGGCGACCAGCCCGGCCGGCTCGGGGACGATCACAGTGCAAGCCCGGGGGGGCGACCCCCCGCTCTGCTTCCCCGGGGGACAACCCCCGCTCTGCTCCCCCGGGGGACTACCCCCGGCCCCCCCGGCCCCGGCCCCCGATCGCCGCTCCGCGGCGAGGCCGCTTCCGGCGGCCAGCTCGCCGGCCCGCAGCAGCGCCCGTTCGAGCACCGGGAGCAGCACCGCGCCCCGCTGGTTCAGCGCCCGGACCGTGATCCGCCGTCCCCGGGCGGTGATCTCCGCGCACGGGTCGACGTAGGCCAGGTGCCAGCGGCTGTACCGGCCCGGGTATTCCATCCCGGAGCTGAGCACGCCGCCGCGCCGGTCATCAACCTGCTGGGTGATGTCGTCAAGGACAGCCGGGTCGAGCGGCTCGGCGGTGCGGGTCACCCGCACGCCGCCGGCCGTGCCGAACTCCGTCCGCTGGATCACCTGCGGGTCCACCTGGTCCCTGCCTTCTCCCGGCCCGGGCGGACATGAAGAAGCGACCGCCGGAGCCGGACGGTCGCTTCTGGATGGCCTGACTGCGCGAACCAGCAACCGCCTAACGGCGGCGCCACCACTGGCTGCTAGAACGCATGCCGCGAGCTTAGCAGGGTCACGGCGGCTTGGGCGCGTCCTGCCGCGGGGCCGCGGTGTGCGGGCTGCCGGTGTTCGGGCTACCGGCGGCGGGCGTGCCGGTGCGCACCGGCCCCGAGGCCGGCGCGCCGACCCGGGTCGGCGCGATCTGCTGGGCGTCCTGCTGCCGTTCCGGCACCGGCTTGCCCAGGATCCGGTACACCTCGGCCCCGTCCACGGTCTCCTTCTCGATCAGCAGGTCGGCCAGCCGGCACAGGTCGTCGTGGTGCTCACGGATCAGCGACACCGCACGTTCCTCGGCCTCGCGCAGCAGCCGGGACACCTCGCGGTCGATCTCGGCCTGGGTCGATTCGCCGAACGGCCGGCTGGCCGCGCCCAGGCCGCCGCCCCCGCCGACCCCGCCGAGGAACGCCGCGCCGCCCTCCGGGTAGCCGACCGGGCCGAGCTTGCTGGACAGGCCGAACTCGCGGACCATCTTGATGGCCAGGTCGGTGGCCGAGGCCAGGTCGTTGGCCGCGCCGGTGGAGCCCTGGCCCTGCTCGACCAGTTCGGCGGCCCGGCCGCCGAGCCGGACGGCCAGCGACTCGGTCAGGTAGTCCTCGCCGTACAGGTGCCGCTCGACCAGCGGCAGCTGCTCGGTCACCCCGAGCGCCTGCCCGGACGGCAGGATGGTCACCTTGGCCACCGGGTCGGCGTGCTCGGACAGCGCCGCGACCAGCGCATGCCCGGACTCGTGCACCGCCACCGCGCGTTTCTCCTCGGGCAGCAGCAGGTTGGAGTCGGACCGGGCGCCGAGCAGGATCCGGTCCCGTGCGTCGTTGAAGTCCTCCATGGTGATCTCGTCGTGCCCGGCCCGGACCGCGTGGATGGCCGCCTCGTTGATCAGGTTGGCCAGGTCGGCCCCGGAGAAGCCGGGCGTGCCCCGGGCCGCCGCGTCCAGGTCGACGCCGGGGGCGAGCTTCTTGCCCCGGGCGTGCACGGCCAGGATGGCCGCGCGTTCGGCCAGGTTGGGCAGCGGGATGGTGATCTGCCGGTCGAACCGGCCCGGCCGCAGCAGCGCCGGGTCGAGCACCTCGGGACGGTTGGTGGCGGCCAGCACCACGATGCCCTGGGTCACGTCGAAGCCGTCCATCTCGGACAGCAATTGGTTGAGCGTCTGCTCCCGCTCGTCGTTGGAGGCGAACGCCCCGGCGCCCGCACGGCGCTGCCCGATCGCGTCGATCTCGTCCACGAAGATGATGCACGGGGCGCGCTTGCGTGCCTCAGCGAACAGGTCACGCACCCGGGCCGCGCCCACGCCGACGAACAGCTCGACGAAGCTGGACCCGGTGACCGAGATGAACGGCACCCCGGCCTCGCCGGCCACCGCCCGGGCCAGCAGCGTCTTCCCGGTGCCGGGCGGGCCGACCATCAGCACGCCGCGCGGGGCCACCGCGCCGAGCCGCTGGTAGCGGCCGGGGTTCTTCAGGAAGTCCACGACCTCAGTGATCTCCGCCTTGGCGGAGGCGTAGCCGGCCACGTCGGAGAACTTGGTGTCCGGCCGCTCGGCGTCGAACACCTTGGCCCGGGCCCGGCCGACGCCCATGATGCCGCCGAACGGGCCCGCGCCCGCGGCGCCCCGGTTCAGCCGCCGGAACAGCCAGAACACCAGGATGAACGGGAGCAGCAGGATGATCCAGTACAGGATCTCGGTGCCCAGCCCGCTGCTCGGCGCCGCCGCCTCGATCTGCACGTTGTTGTTCTGCAGCGTGGTCTCCAGCGGGGTGCCGGCGAACGGCAGCGGGACCACGGTGGTGTAGTCGTCGCCGTTCTTCAGCGTGCCGGTGCCCGGCGCGGTCGACCCGGTGCTGTTGTCCAGCGTGAACGTCTTGACCTTGCCCGCGGTGACGTCGCTGAGGAACGCCGAGTAGGTCAGGTTGACCGGCGGCGAGCCGACCCGGGGCAGCGCCAGGAACAGCAGGACCGCGGCCAGCAGGGCCAGCGGCCACAGCCAGTGCCGCCAGGCCGGTGGCGGCGGTGGGGCCGTGGGGGACGGCTTCTCACCAGGTGGCGGCGACTGCGGCTGCTTGCTCATGGATCAATCTTGCCCCGGCGCCGATCAACTCGCGCAATCGGTCCCGTTTAGTGCCACCGCGCCCACCCGGGCGGGGATCCGCTCCTGCTGCGGCTCGGTGGTTTCCGCGGCCACGATCGAGGACCGGCTGAGCACGAAGATGCCGGCCACGGCCATCGCGCCGCCCGCCAGCTGCACGCCGAGCTGCCAGGGCGAGCTGGCCAGCTTCTCGCCGAACACGGTGGCCGCGATGATCACCGCGGTGATCGGGGACAGCGTGCCGATCACCGGCAGGCTGAGTGACAGCGCGCCGGAGCTGAACGCGCTCTGCCCGAGCAGCGCCCCGGTGATCCCGGCGGCCAGTAGCGCCCACGGCTCCCAGTGGGCCAGGACGGCCAGACCGTGGTGGGCCAGCACGTCCACGGTGGCCTTGGCCAGCGAGTCGAGCACGCCGTACACGGCGCCGGCCGCGACCGCGAACCAGATCACCCGGGCTTTGCCCTCGACCCGCAGCCCGGCCATCGCGGCCAGGCCGCTGAGCACGGCCGCGCCCACGAACACCGGCAGCCACACCCGCAGGCCGGGCGCGGCGCTGCCGCCGCTCGGCGTGGCGATGGCCAGGAAGACGGCGATGCCAGCCGTCACCGCGAGCGCGCCAATGCCATCGCCGATGGTGAGCCGGCGGTGCTGCCTGCGCGCGATCAGCGGCAGCACGAACAGCACGTCCAGGGCGGCCAGCGGCTGCACCAGGGCCAGCGGGCCGAATGCCAGCGCGAACCCCAGGATGAAGAAGGACAGCGCGTCCAGCCCGATGCCGGCCAGCCAGCGCGGCCTGCGGGCCAGGTCAAGCAGCAGCCGCAGGCGCAGCACCTCGTCGGCGCCGGACGCCCGGGCCACGGTCTGCTGCACCAGCGAGGCCTGGGCGAAGCAGAACGCAGCCGTCAGCGCAGCGACCACAGCTATCACAGTCGTCACCTGGCGTCCCCCTTCAGGCCCATCTAACTGGGGGCAACCTGAAGGGAGACCAAAAACATTCCGAGAATCGCAAGAAACCGGAGGCAAGCTCTGTTTATTTGCGGCCGGGCTGACCGGACCACGATCCGGCGCCGACTGGACCGAGGAGCGAGGAACGAGCGACGAGGGGAAGTCGCCGCGCCAAAGGGGGCGCGCCGCCGGCCTGGGCTGAGGAGCGAGGGAGCGAAGCGAGCGAGTGACGAGGGAAGCCCGGTGGATTCAGCGCCCCCGGAGGCGCAAATAAACTCTGCGAGCGGAACCAGCGGCCTGGGTCGCCGTCGGGGTCGCCCTCGGCGCTCTGGCCGTAGGGGTGGGCGCTGCCGTTGCCGTAGGGGTGGGCGTAGCCGGGGTCGTGGGTGGGCTGGGCGGGCGGTTGCTGGGAGTACTGGGCGTGCTGGGGGTGGCCGGAGATGCGGGCCATCAGCGCGGCGTCCTCGCGGATCTCGGCCTCGGTCGGTGACAGCGAGATCACCACGGTCAGGATGAACGCCAGCACGCTGATCCCGATGATCAGCGGCAGCAGGAACGTCTGCGCGCCCACCCCGCCCTGCATGCCGGCCATCAGCCCGGTACTGGTCGCGTACACGTGCAGGGCGGCGATCCCGGTGTAGTGCATGCCGCTGACCGCCACGCCCATGATCAGCGACGCGATCAGGGTGGACCACACCCGGCTCAGCCGCAGCGCGGCCCACAGCGCGGCCGTGCCGGCCACCACCGCGATCACGATGGACAACCCGACTACCGTGTTGTTGTACCGCATGGTGTCCGGCATCACCATGGCGGCCATGCCGATGTAGTGCATGCTGGCCACGCCGAAGCCGATGATGACGCCGCCGAGCAGCAGCGTCCGCGGGCCGGCGCTGCCGAAGCCCACGATGAACAGCCCGACGCCCACCACCGCGACCGCGATGACCATGGACAGGATGGTGACCGGCACGTTGTAGGTGATGGTCTGGTGCGGGATGGTGAAGCCCAGCATGGCCACGAAGTGCATGACCCAGATCCCGGTGGTGGCGATGGATACCGTGGCCAGCAGCAGCCAGCGGGTCCGCTGCGCGCCGTGGGTGGCCCGGGCCCGGGTCGTGCAGCGCAGGCCCAGGAAACAGCCCAGGCAGGACATCACGTAACCAAGCACCGGCGTGACCGGCCCATAGGTGAAATTGTTGACATGCACCATGACGTGCGGGCCCTCCCCTCCCGGACAGAGGACCCGCTCCCCCGCCCAGCCCATTTCGCCTATCCAGCCTGCCAGGCCAGTTGCTAACGATTGCGTCGTTTTGCCCAGCCCATGCAATTGCACTAAGTGAATTAAGTCACAAGCCCCTAGATCCCCATGCCGCCGTCCACCGACAGCGCGGCGCCGGTGACGAACGAGCTGTCCGGGCTGGCCAGGTACAGCACCGAGCGGGCGATCTCGTCGGCGCAGGCGTGCCGGCCGAGCGGGATGCGGGCCTCGAAGATGCGCGCGGCCACGTCCGGCGGCGCGCCCGTGGCCGACACCTCGATGTCCTGCTGGAACTGGGTGTCGGTGGGCCCGGGGTGCACCGTGTTCACCCGGATGCCCCGGCCGGCCATCTCCTTGGCCGCGGTCCGCATGAGCCCGACCTGGGCGTGCTTGGCCGTCGCGTAGGCGCAGATCCCGGCGTCCGAGGTGAGCCCGACCACGCTGGAGTTGATGATCACGCTGCCGCCATCGCGCAGCACCGGCAGCCCGTGCTTGAGCACGAAGAACGCGCCCAGCACATGCACGTCGAGTACCCGGCGGAACACGTCCGCCGGGTACTCGGCGATCGGCGCGATGTCGCCGCTGATGCCCGCGTTGCTGAACAGCACATCGAGCGCGCCGAACCGGCTGACGGCCTGCTCGATCGCGGCGCTGACCTGGTCCTCCACGGTGACGTCGGTGACGCTGAAGCCGGCCACTTCCGGGCCCAGCTCGGCCACCGCGTCGGCCAGCCGGCTGCCCACCAGGCCGGCCAGGTGGACCTGGGCCCCCTCGGCTACGAACAGCCGGGCCGTGGCCAGCCCGATGCCGCTCTCACCGCCGGTGATCAGGGCAACCTTGTTGTCCAGCCGCGCCATCGTGGGTCTCCTTTCAGGGCCGGCTCATGCCGGCGGGACGTGCACGCTCACCACCGCCGACCGCCCGGCGGCGACCTGGGCCAGAGCCTCGCGGAGGGTTTCCGGCAGCCGCGCCGCCGCGGTCACGGTGCGCGCGTACGCGCCGCCCGCGGCCGCGGCCACCTCGGCCAGGTCGGCCTCGGGCTGGAAGCTGGCCGAGAACCCGCCGCGGACCGCCTCCCCGTCCGGGTGCACCGCGGCGGCCGACAGGTACGGGGCCCGCCAGCCCTGGTTGTCGAAGATCACCGTTAGCGACGGGGCCTGGCAGCGGCGGGCCAGCCACTGCGCCGAGGACGGGATGCCGAACAGGTACGACCCGTCCCCGACCAGGCTGACCACCATCCGCTCCGGGGCGGCCAGCTTGCTGCCCACCGCGGCGCCGCCGGCCCAGCCCAGCGACCCGCCGCCGCTGCCGAACAGCGACCCAGGCTGGCTGGACAACAGGTGCTCGCTGACCACCGGGAAGTTGGACACCGTCTCGGTGAGCACCAGCGCATCTGGGCCGATGGCGTCGCGGACGCAGGCGACCAGGTAGGCCGGGGTGATGACGCCGTCCGCCCCGGGCTGCTCCCGGGCCGCCCACTCGGCCCGCTGCGCGCGGTGCACACCGGCCACCCGGCCGGCCCGGTCGGCCACCGCCGCCGGGTCCAGCCGCCCGCGCTCGCGCAGCCGCGCGGTGAGCTGCCGGATGGCGACGGCCGGGTCGGCCAGCGCGTACCGGGTGGCCGGGATGGACCACAGCGGCAGCTGGGTCTTGACCGGGTCGACGTCCACCATGAAGATCCGCGCCGAGCTGGACGGCCGGTTCTGCCCCGGGATCCACGGCACGTCGCTGGCCAGCACGAGGATCACGTCGGCCTGGGCCAGCACCGGTTCCTGGCCCGGCCGGTTCCAGTGGAAGCCCAGGTGCAGCGGATGGCCGGCGGGAAAGTTCAGCCGGGACGGCGAGGACTCGACCACGGCGATCGCGGCCAGCTCGCACAGCTCGGCCAGGGCGGGCACCGCGGCCGGGTCCCGGCCCAGGTAGCTGGTCACCACCAGCGGGTCGCGGGCGCCCTCCAGCGCCGCCGCGATCTCGTCGGTGACCTCGGGCACCAGCGCGGCCGGCGCCACCGGGGACCACCAGTCGCCCGGCGCGGGCTGCGGCGGCAGCTCCTCTTCCATCACCTCGCGCGCGGCCACCAGGTACACCGGCCCGGCCGGCTCGCTGCGGGCCAGCTGCACCGCCCGGTGCACCAGCTGCTTGACGTTGCGCCCGGTGCGGATCTCCTGGTCGTGCTTGACGTAGCCGCGCAGCATGCCGCGCTGGTCCACGGTGTCCTGCAGCCAGTGGATGTGCTCGGTCCGGGTGCCGCGCAGCTCGCCGTCCTGGGTTACCGGGGACAGCCCGGCGAAGATGAGCACCGGCACCCGGCCGCGGGACGCGTTGTGGATCGCGCCGCCCAGGCTCTGCGTGCCCACGTCGGTGTGCACCAGGACCGCCTGCGGCTCGCCGCTGATCTGGGCGTAGCCGTGCGCGGCGCTCAGCGCCACGCTCTCGTGCGGGCACAGCACCAGCTCGGGGAGCTGGTCCAGGGTGCCCAGCCGGGCCGCCTGGCTGTAGGCCTCGATGAACCCGGTGTGGTCGCTGCCCAGATTGGCGAACGCGTAGCGGATGCCCGCCTCGCGCAGTGCCTCCAGGAACGCGGTGCTGGCGGTGTAGCGGGCGTCGGTCATGGCTTCTCCTCGGCGGCCCGGGTCCGGTAGCCGACCGGGAGCAGCTCCCAGCCGCGGCGGGATGCCAGGCCCCACAGCCCGCCGGGCGCGGCCAGCACCACGACGATGGCCACCGCGCCGATGGCTACCAGGTACCACACCCCGGAGGCCGCGAACTTCTCCTGCACGGCGAAGAAGATGACCGCGCCGATGATCGGGCCCTCCATCGTGCCCAATCCGCCGATCACCACCATGAACAGCATGTCCGCGCTGTAGTTCACGTTGAACACGGTGGCCGGGTCGGTGTACAGCGTGCTGATGATGAGCATGCCGCCGACCGCGCCGAACCCGGCCGCCGCGATCAGGTAGGCCAGCCAGCGGGTCCGCGGCACCTCCACGCCCATCGCGGCCGCGGCCGCCCGGTCGTCGTGCACGGCCCGGCTGTCCAGCCCGAACCTGCTCCGCACCAGCAGGTAGACCCCAGCCACGATGACCGCCATCAGGCCCAGCGCGGTCCAGTAGGTGTACGCGTTGCGCAGCACCGGCGCCATCCCGGACAGCTGCTGCAGGCCCACGCCGGTGCCGCCGCCCAGCCACAGCTGGTTGGTCACGTACAGGAACAGGCACTCGGCCACCACCCAGGTGGCCACCGCGAAGTACCCGCCGGCCAGCCGCCGGATCAGCGCGAAGATGGGCACCCCGGCCACCGCGCTGCCGGCCGCCCCGGCCACGATGGCCAGGAACGGGCTCAACCCGGTCTTGCTGCTGACCAGCCACACCAGGTACGCGCCGATGCCCAGGTAGGCCTGCTGGCCGAAGGACACCATCCCGGCGTAGCCGGCCAGCAGGTTCCACAGCACGGCCATGCTGACCAGCACGAACAGCGTGACCAGGGCCTGGGTGACCCCGGTGCCGGCCAGGTAGGGCAGCGCCGCCGCCGTGGCCACGGCCACCGCGGCGCAGGCCGTGGTCACCGTCGCGGGCCGGCTCCACCGGCGCACCGTGACGGCCTGGGCCAGCTCAGCCCGGGTGCTTACGGGTGCCATCGCCTCTCCCTATCCCGCCGCCGCCTGCGCGTTCCCGAGCAGGCCCTGCGGCCGGACCGCCAGCACCATCAGGAACAGCAGCTGCGAGGCGAGCGTGGCGTACGGCACGCTCACCTGAGAGACCACCACCTGGGTGACGCCGAGCAGCATGCCGCCGAGCAGCGTGCCCCACAGCGAGCCGAGCCCGCCGATGATCACCGCCTCGAACGCGAAGATCAGCGTCAGCGCGCCCAGCGTCGGGTACACGCCGGTGGTCACCGCGTTCAGCGTGCCGGCCAGCGCGGCGGCCGCGATGGCGATCCCGGTCACCGACGCGAACAGCGGCCGGACCCGCACTCCCTGCAGCCGGGCGATGGCCAGGTCGTCCGAGGTGGCCCGGACCCGGCGGCCCCACGCGGTGCGCTGCAGCAGCAGGCTCAGCCCGCCGATCACCACCACCGCGAGGATCAGCTTGAGCATGGCCAGCCAGGGCAGCACCAGCGCGCCCAGGTGCACCGCGGCCACGTCCAGGTTGCCCGCGGGCACGCCGCGGGTGTTGGCCGTGTAGATCTGCTGCAGCAGGTTCTCGATGATGACCGACAGGCCGAACGTGACCAGCAGCGGCGCGGTCGGGCCGCTGCTCAGGGCCCGGCCGAACAGGCTGAGCTGCAGGACCGCGCCGAGCAGGAAGGCCAGCGGCACCATGATCAGCAGGGCCACCCACAGCGGCACCCCGAACATGGCCATCACCGTGGTGGCCAGGTAGGTCCCGCACACCGCCAGGTCACCGTGGGCCAGGTTGACCAGGCGCATCACGCCGAACATCAGCGACAGGCCGATCGCGGTCAGCGCGTACGCGCCGCCCAGGAAGATGCCCTGCACCACATCGTTGACCCAGGTCATGCCCGCACCTGTGGTCCAGTAGTGGGCGGCCCGGTGCTGGGCGGCCCAGCCGGGGCGCCGAAGTACGCGGCGATCAGGTCGTCCCGGTCCAGCGAGCGGCTCTCCCCGGACAGCACCACGCGCCCCTCCAGCAGGCACAGCGTGCGGGCGCTGGCCGTCAGGGCCCGGTCGATGTCCTGCTCGACGAGCAGGATGGACACCCCGGACGCCTGGATGGTGGGCAGCATCCGGTAGAAGCTGTCCACGATGGCCGGGGCCAGGCCCAGCGACACCTCGTCCAGCAGCAGCACCCGCGGATTGGCGGCCAGCGCGCGGGCGATGGCCACCGCCTGCTGCTCACCGCCGGACAGCAGCCCGGCCCGGTGGGTGCGGCGCGCCGCGATCATCGGGAACAGCTCGTACAGCGCGTCCAGGGTCCACGGCCCGGCCTCCCGCCGGGCCGCCGGGACCAGGATGTTCTCCTCGGCGGACAGGCTGGGGAACAGCCGCCGCCCCTCCGGGACCAGCACCACCCCGGCCCGGGCGCGCTGGTAATCGGGCTGGCTGGTCACGTCGGCCCCGTCCAGCGCGATCTGCCCGCGCCACGGCCGCAGCGCCCCGGCGATGGTCATCAGCAGCGTGCTCTTGCCCGCCCCGTTCGCGCCGACCAGGGCCACGGTCTGGCCCGGGGCCAGTTCCAGGCTCACCCCGAACAGCGCCTGGAAGTCCTGGTAGCCCGCGTCCAGCCCGGACACCCGCAGGATGGGCTCGGTCATCCGGCGGCGCCCCCCAGGTAGGCCCGCTGCACCTGCTCGTCGCGCAGCATGTCCTGCGGCGTGCCGTCGAACAGCAGCCGGCCGTCGGCCAGGCACACCACCCGCTGCACCACCTGAGTCAGCGCGCGCATGATGTGCTCGACCCAGACGATGGTGGTCCCGGTCGCGTGGACCTCCCGGATGGTCCCGATCAGCGCGTCGGTCTCGGGCTCGGTCAGCCCGCCGGCGATCTCGTCCAGCAGCAGCACGGACGGCTGCGTCGCCAGCGCACGGGCCAGTTCCAGGCGCTTGCGTTCGAGCAAAGTGAGCCGGTGGGCCGCGACGTCCGCCTTGGCGGCCAGCCCAGCCCGGCGCAGCGCGGCGTAGGCGGCCTGGTAGGCCGCCTGACGCCGCAGGCCCGCCCCGCGCGCGGCGGCCACCAGGGCGTTCTCGAACACGGTCATCGATGAGAACGGACGCGGCACCTGGTAGGTGCGGCCCAGCCCGAGCCGGGTCCGGTGCGCCGCCGAGGACGTGGTGACGTCGTGGCCGGCCAGCCGGACCTGGCCACCGGTGGGCCGCCGGCCGCCGGCCACGATGTCCAGCAGCGTGGTCTTGCCGGCCCCGTTGGGCCCGACCACGCCCAGCGCCTGGCCCGGCGGCACGGCCACGGTGATCCCGTCCAGCACGGTCAGCGCGCCGAACTGCTGCCGCACGTCCTCGATCTGCAGCTGGGTCACAGCGTCTCCGGCTCGCCTTCCCCCGGCCCGCTCACAGTGGCAGCAGCTTGGCCGTGATCGGCACCGAGGGGTCCGCCGCGTTGTTGACGATGACCAGGTCGTACATGAACTTGGGGTCCTTGCTGGTCTGCCACTGGGCCATGTAGTCGGGGTGGGTGGCCACGTTCTTCACCGGCCCGCTGGTGAAGTCGTACTTCCCGGTGATCACTTCGCCGCTGGACTTGCCGATGGCGGCGGCCACCGCCGCGGCGTCGTGCGGGTCGCCGGCCGCCTTGAGCGCGTGCGCGGCGATCTCGAACACCGCGTAGTTGAACGACATCGGCTGCTGCCACTGCTGGCCGGTGGCGGCCTGGAATTCCGCCGCGTACTGCGCCGACGTCATCCCCGTGAGCGAGGACTGCCACGGGGTGGTCGGCGTCCACCACGCGTCGGTGACCAGGTTCTTGCCCAGCGGCCCGAGCGAGTCGACCACGCTGGGGAACAGGATGGCCTTGGCGATCGCGGCGATCCGCGGCTTGTAGCCGATCTGGTTGCACTGCTTCCAGAACGTCAGGAAGTCCGGCGGCAGCGGGCAGCCGGTGACGATCTCGCAGTTCTGCGACTTGAACTTGTTGATGATCGAGGTGAAGTCGGTGGTGCCGTCCGAGTAGGGGCCCGGGTCGAAGACCTTGAACCCCTCCTTGGGCAGCTGCTTGGTGAACGCGCCGCGGAACGCCTGGCCGTCCGCGTCACTCGGCCACAGCCCACCGACCTTGTGGTTGTTCGGGATCAGCTTCCAGCCCGGCCCCTGGGCGGCCAGTTCGTCCTCCAGGCCGATGAAGTACAGGTAGGTGTACTTGAACGAGGAGGAGGTGGCCGCGGTGCTGCCGATCTTGCCACCGCGGCCGAGGAACCAGGACTGCCACGGCACGATCGTGCCGATGCACGGCACGTGGGCCGCCTCGCACTGGTCGGACACCGGGTTGACCGTCTCCGGGGCCGACGTGGTCAGCATGATGTCCACGTTGTCCTGGGTGATCAGCTGCTGGGCGACCTGGGCCGCCCGGGAGTCGCTGGACTGGCTGTCCGCCGTGACGATCTCGACGCGGTACTTCTTGCCGCCGATGGTCAGGCCCTTGGCGAACGCCTCGCGCACCTTCTTCAGCACGAACGGGTTAGCGGTGGCGAAC
>Ga0335085_10011820_pt1 | contig 12908 bp, 11 predicted proteins | sample Lox_Sample_45_FD_206712 | JGI IMG/M metagenome (GOLD analysis project Ga0335085, IMG submission 206712) | Soil microbial communities from Loxahatchee National Wildlife Refuge, Florida, United States - Lox_Sample_4.5 | ecosystem: Environmental > Terrestrial > Soil > Wetlands | place: USA...
CATGGCCGATCACCGCCTGCAATTCCTCGCGCGTGCAAGCCTGGAGGATGCCGGTCGTTGCGGTGATCATCGCGTGTTTCGGCGACGAGCCGCTGGCGAAGGCGTTGAGCGCCGGCGTCTCCATCACCAGGGCGCGCGGCGGCTCGATGCCGGCGGCGATCGCCATCTCGGCGATGACGTCGATCAACTGCCGCTCATGCGGATCGTTCGGATCGGCGTCGCGCGCGCCGGCGAACGAGGCGAGGATCTCGGCGCCGGAGCTCAAGGTGATGAGGCCCCAGACGAGGCCGGCGCCGGCGACGATCGCCGCGCCGAGCAGCGCGCCGGGCCGCGGCGGACCGAAGAGATCGAGCAGCACCGCGCCGGCGGTGAGGCGGCTGACCTCCTCGGGCGGCAGGTTCCAGATCAGCTCGATGATCGCGACCGCCCAGCCGAGGACATAGCCGACGATCGCCGAGATCAGCAGCAGCACGACAAAGAGGATGACGGTGTTGCGCTGGTTGCGCGCGATCGCGGCGCGAAAATCGGTGTTGTAAAGCGTGGCCGCTGGGTCAGACATGGGAACCAGCCATCACGGCGCTTACGACTGCCGGGATCAGTTGAGCCGAACTTCCGGCACCGCTTCGGTCGCGGCGCGCTCGGCTTCGGGCACCTGATACATCGTCTCAGCGGTGAAGCCGAAGCTCGAGGCGAACAGCACGCCGGGGAAGGACGCGACGCGGATATTCTGCGCCTGGACCGCGTCGTTGTAATGCTGGCGCGCGAAGCTGATGCGGCTCTCGGTCGAGGACAGCTCTTCCATCAGGCTCGAAACGTTCTGCTGCGAGCGAAGTTGCGGATAGGATTCGACCAGGGCGAAAAGCTGGCGCAGCGTGCCGGTCAGTGCGTTCTCGGCCTTCATCGCATCGGCCGGGGTCGGCGCGGCGACCGCCTGGTTGCGCGCCTCGATCACCGCCGTGAGCTGCGCTTTCTCGGTCTGCATCGAATCTTTGACCGAATTGACGAGGTTGGGGATGAGGTCGTGGCGGCGCTTCAGCTGGATATCGATCGCCGACCAGGCGTTGCGCACTTCCTGCCGCCCGGCGACGAGGCCGTTGTAGATGCCGACGACGATGATCACCAGGAGGACGACGACACCGAGGATGATCCAGAGTCCGAGCGACATCGAACGGCCCTTCGCTGCTTATTCGCATAGCAGCTTATGGCGCGGCGCGCGGCGCCGCAAATGCGGCTTAGGGTTTCAGGATCAGCTTGCCGAGCACCGCGCGCGCGTCGAGCAATTCGTGCGCCTGACGCGCCTCGGCGAGCGGCAGGCGCTTATCGATCGGCGGATGCACGCGGCGGCCCGCGAACATCTCGATCACGCGCTCGGCGACGCGCCGGCGGCCGGCGGGATCGTGATCGAAACTGTGCATGGTGAAGCAGCGCACGCCCGGGCTTTTCGGCAAATGCGCGCGCATCTCGCGGAACAGGTCTTTCTCGGGGAAGCCGCCCAGGGCGTTGAACGAGACGATGAGGCCGAACGGCGCCAGGGCTTTGAGATTGTCGGTGAAATCCTTGCCGACGATATGATCGAGGATGAGATCGACGCCGTGCCCCTGCGTGAGCGCGAGCAGGCGCTCGGCGACATTCTCGCGGCTGTAATCGATCGTGTGCGTCGCGCCTTGGGCTCGCGCGAAAGCGCATTTCGCGGCGCTGCTGGCGCCGGCGATGACGGCGATGTCCTGCAAGCGGCAGAGCTGGATCACCGCCGAGCCGATGCCGCCGGCCGCGCCATTCACGTAAACCGTCTTCGCCGCGATGCCGCGCGCCGCTTCGGTGAGCAGCGCGTAAGCGACCTGGTAATTCGGGATGCTGACTGCGTCGTCGAGATCGATCGCGGCGGGTAGGCGTGTTACGGCGCTCGCCGGCACTTTCGCATATTGCGCGTAGCAGCCGCCGCCGAGGTGATAGACCAGCACCGGGTCGCCGACGCACAGCTCGTTCGCGTTCACGCCGGCGCCGAGCGCTTCGACATATCCGGTCATCTCGGCGCCCGGGATCGCGGGCAGGGGCGGCATCCAACGATAGACGCCTGAGCGAAAAAGCACGTCGGGCTTGCCGACACCGATCGCCTGCGCGCGCACCAAGACCTCGCCCGGCCCGGGCTCGGGTCGCGGCAGGTCCACCAACTCGAGAACCTCGGGTCCGCCGGTCTTGGCGATCTGGATCGCTTTCATCCGCGTCATGCTAACACGGACGAAGCTGAAGCCCTATGTCAGCGCGTCGCCGCGCGCCGTGCCATGGCCGCGCGCCGCGGCGCGTGGGTCGCATCCTTGCGCCATAATCGCCGCAGTGGGCCGGTGTTGCCGTAGATCGGGTCCTTGGCCGGGAGCCGCGTCTTCGCGATCGCGATCACCGCCTCGTCGTGATCGACGTCGTCCGGCCGCGGCTCGTCATACCGGCCGGTCGCGGGATAGGCGCCGACGACGAGGAGATCGTCGCTTTGCGCGATGCGCTGATGCCCCGTGCCGGCCGGGAGCACGACCGCATCGCCCGCGCGCAGCGCGATGATCTTGCCGCCGGTGCCGCCGAACTGGACGCGGACCGAGCCGCGCGCGATGCCGAGGGCTTCGTGCGTTCGCGTGTGGAAATGAAGGAAGTCATAGACGCCGTCGCGCCAGGAATCCTTCCAGCCGTTGCGCGCGAAGAGCGTCTCGATCACCGCGGCCGGATCGAACTCCTTCGGCAGCTTGATGGCGCGGCGATAGAGGAGGAGCGGCAGCGACTTGTTGTTGGGCGTTGTCCCGTCGTCCTTGAAGTGAAAGCGTTGCGGCGTCACCGGGCGGGTCAGGCCGGCGAGCTGCTTCGGTTTCGGCCGGCCGAAACCGGTAATCCGTTCGACGAATCGTTTTGCGTCTTCGACGATCGCCATGACTGCCTCGGTGTAGGGCTTAAACACCGTCGGGCAGCGGATCGTTGCCTGGAGCGCGGCCGGTTCAGCTCGGTAGGGCGAAGCCGCTGTCGCGCACGCGCACGATCTCGAAACCCGCATCGGCAAGGATCTTCGGCAACTGGCGCATTCTGTCGATGTTCCCCTTCCGCGCTTCGGGCTCGAGCTTTTCCCAGGTCGTGACGTCAGGATGGAGGAGGGCCGCGTTGTTGCGTTCCTTGCCGTATTTCCAGCCCAGCAGGCGTCGTTCGATCACGTAGCGTTGATGATAGAGTTGCGCAATGCGCTTCAGCTCGGCCGGGCGGAACTCAATGAGTTCCGGTGTATCGCTCTTCTCGATATCGAGCCCGCACAGCCGCAGTCTGATCGGGATGTGATCGGCATCGCGCCGGCTCGACATCTTGAAGCGCTCGGCGAGCTCTTCCCAAGGCTTATCCTGGTCTCCACCGCGCTGGGATGGAGAGAGGTTCGCGCGGTTGTTTTCGTGGACCGCCTTGGCGAGGATATCGAGCTTGTCGGCAACGAGGATATCCGGCGACAACAGCTCCTCGAGCGAGCCGAACGGTCGCATGCGACTGTCATTGGCAGCGCCGCGGTCCTCGATCGACGCCGCAAGCTGGCCGAGATAGCGATGCCGCTCGAGCCAGACGTGGACCGGCACATCGCGGTGTCCTTGCCGATCGAGCAAGTCGCGGATGTTGAGGGCAACGTAGAGGCCTGCATCGTCGTCATGAATGCATACCGCGACGCCGAGCAGCGATTTGCCCGCCAGCCGACCGGCGACGGTTTGCCAAGCCGTGGGATTGTCCGATTGGACATCCACCGCGACGAAGTCGAGATGGGCGATTTCGCCAAGGGTCGGAATGGCCTCGCGTAAGTTGCGCTCGCAGTGCTCCGCGTCGCGATCGAAGATCGTGACGTTGAGGGTCGCTCCGAATTCGATCGGCGAATTGCGCACCACATGAAGCGTGAGCTCGCGGCCCATTGCGCCGAATCCGATGACGGCAAAGCCCGTCGCATCGCGCCGCGGTATCAGCCGGTTCATCAACAGCCGAGCCGTGTTGTCATAGCCATTGAAAAAGCGCAGCTCGACCCTGTCCGAGCCGAGTCCGCGGCCGTGATCGACCAGCCGCGCGAACAGCCAATCGGTGCGCATCTCCACCAGCACCAACAGCCGCTCTGAATGCTTGCGCGGATTCCGCGTCACCTCGTCTTTGATGCGCAAAGCGATTTCGACGTTCTCGGCGTCATCACCCGTGCAAAGGACAATGGTGCGTGCGCGCGCGATTCCGGCCAGGCGCAGGGTCTGGATGTTCTTGGCGTCGCCTTTGAGGAAGGGCACTCCCTGGCGCTCGCAGGTCGGGACATGCGATGACTCGGCCTGGACGTCGATTACCACGGCGTCTTGGTCGAGATCACGCAAGCTCTGGACGACCTGCATCCCCATGTCACCGAGGCCGCAAACGATCGTGTGATCGCTCTTGTGCTGCGCGAGGGCGACGCGCATATCGCGCCGCAAGTTGCGAATGAGGATGGCGCTGCTGGTATAAACAGCGACGTAGCTATAAGCCGTGAATTGCGCGAAGACGAGCTGGACCGGATCGCCTTTCTCGAGCGCATAGCCGCCCGCGCCGAAGCCGAAGGCCAGCTTGAACGACGCGTAGAGGCGCTCCTCGATGCCGTCGACCGGCAGCGCCGTGTGGCAGGCGGCCGTACCGCAGACGCTGAAGCCCCAAAAGGCGAGGAGTGTCACCGCCGCGCCGACAATGGCGATAACGACCGCATCGCGACTTTTGAAATTTTTGACCAAGTCGGTCCAGAACACAGCGGTCCCCCAAGGTCTACCCACCCCAAAATAGCAAAACCCCCTGGGGCAGCGCATGCTAAGCTGGAGCCCGGATTCACGGATCAGGCGGCATGAAGTTCGGCTATTTCACCCTCAGCGACAACAATTATCAGGGGAATCGGCGCAGCCCGAACGACTTCGTGCAGCAGATCGTCGCCGAGGCGATCTATGCCGAGGAACTCGGCTTCCATTCCGCCTGGGTCGGCGAGCATCATTTTTCCTCGCTCGGCGTCAACTCCGCGCCCGAGCTGGTGTTGACCTATGTCGCGGCGAAGACGCAGCGCATCCGCCTCGCGCCGGCGGTGAACGTCCTGCCGCTGCACCATCCGATCCGCGTCGCCGAGCAATGGGCGACGCTCGATCTCTTGAGCGGCGGGCGCGTCGATTTCGCCAGCGGCCGCGGCTACGACCGCCGCGAATACGGACCCTTCGGCGCCGATTTCGACGACAACGCCGCGACCTTCGCCGAGGGTCTCGAGATCGTGCAGCGGCTCTGGGCCAGCGACCGGCCGATCTCGCATCACGGCAAGCGCTATTCCTTCGACGATGTGTGGATCACGCCGAAACCGGTGCAGCGGCCGATGCCGATCTATGTCGCGTCCTTCTCGCGGCCCTCGATCGAGCTCGCGGCGCGGCTCGGCGCCAATCTCGTCGTCGCGGCGGGCGCGGCGACCTCGGTGCATGGCGGCCTCAAACAGGTGGCGCAGCTCTACCACGATGCTTGCGCCGCGCAGGGCAAGCGGCCGGGGCGACTCGTCACCTCGTACTTCATCCACTTCACCGACACGCCCGAGCAAGAGCGCGCCGCGCGCGAGCGGCAGCTGCGCTATCACCAGGAATGCACGTCGCCGGCTTTCCCCGGCGATCCCAACACCGCGCCCGAGGACTATCGCTACTTCATCAAGATCGTCGACCGCTACAAGACGATGAAGGCCGAGGATTTCAACGAGAACGCGGTGCTGATCGGCAATGCGGGCAAGATCATCGACACGATCAAAGCCAAGGTCGAAGCCGCCGGCTTCGACGAGGCGATCCTCTATTTCAATCTCGGGTTGAAGCCGCCGCCCCAGGTTCGGGAAGAAATGGTGCGTTTCATGACCCAAGTCGCGCCGGCTTTTGCGTCGTCCTAGCGCGCGGCGCATTGCCCAAAGCGCCGCCGTGGCATATGGAGTGGGCAGCGCTTCGGGGGGAAAGATATGCGGCACATTCTGACGCTCACGGCGATCGCTCTGCTGGCGATCGGTTCGGCTGTGCCGCCGGCGCCGGCGGCCACGAAGGTCAATCTGCTCTATATCCCGGGCGGCGATTTCGTCCCGAGCTTCGTTGCCAAGGACCAGGGCATCTTCGAGCGTCACGGTCTCGACGTCGATATGTCGATCGCGCAGAACGGCTCGGTGATCTCCGCCGCGCTCGCCGCCGATCAGGCGCAGATCGGCGTGCCGACGCCGCCGGTGCTGCTGCAGGCGAACGAGCAGGGGCTCGATCTCGTCATCGTCGCCGGCGCGACGGTGCTTCCTTTTCCCAAGAACGCCGCCGGCGTGATCGCGCGCGAGGGCAGCAATCTCAAAGGGCCGCAGGATCTCGTCGGCCATAAGGTCGGCGTGCCCGGCTTCGGCGGCAGCTTCGATGTTGTGACGCGCTATTGGGTCAAGGCGCACGGCGGCGACTACAAGAAGGTGAGCTGGGTCGAGCTGCAATTCCCGCAAATGGGCGACGCGCTCAAATCGGGATTGGTGGACGCCGCGCTGGCGGTCAATCCGTTCTATGCCCGCATCCTCGATGCCAAGCTCGGCACCGATATCGGCAGTCCGTGGACCGCTGCGCCGAACGGCACGATGATCGTGCTCTACGCCGCAAGGCGCGACTGGGCGACGAAGAACAAGGACGCGGTCGCCGGCTTTCGCGCCTCGCTCAATGACGCGATCGCCTATATCAAGGATCCGTCGCATCTGCCCGCGGTGCGCGACAGCATCACGAAATGGACGAAGCTGCCGCCGCAAGCCGCCGCGAGCATCGCCATCCCTGACGATCTTGAGCCGGTCGCGAAGCCGGACGGTCTGACGTTCTGGATCGCCGCTGCGCGCGAGCAGGGCCTGATCAAGGGCAATCCCGATCCCGCGACCCTTATCGCGCCGTAAGGCGGCGCGCTCGGCCGAATTACATCTGCGGGAAGCAGCAGGCGATCAGGGTGATGCCGAGCAGGAAGAGGCCGCCGCCGCATTCCTCGACGATGAATTGGCGTTGCGGCCAGTAATCCGACATCGCGGCCACGAGCGCGCCGCCAAGGACACTGACGCTTCCGATCGCCACCAACCCCACCAACATTGCCTTGCCCCCGAAGAGTAAGCCTGTGTGTATCGCCGCTTCCCCTTTATGCGCCCGCTACCGTAAAAAATGTCTTGGTGCGCGAAGAGGCTCGGGGCGATAGGACCTTTTCAACAGTGGGTTGGCGTCGCTCCTTAATTTGTTTGTTGAAAATTAACCGCAATGATATGGTGCAGCCGCTTTGGTGGCCGCTGCGGTTTTTGCGCATGTCCCGTTCTTGTCCGCCCCGCGTTACGGCGCGCCTCGCTTTTCCGATCGCGTGTTTGCTCGTCGCCGGCTGGCCGCTCGCCGCCGCGGCGCATGTGAAGTGGTTCGCGCCTTACGACGTGCCGGGCCAGCCGCGCATCCTGCCCGAAATCTTCAAGCTGATGTTCTGGCAGCCGCTTTCTGCGGCGCTGCTCGCTTTCGTGCTGACCTGCTATCTCGAGCCCAGTCGCGTCGGCGCGGGAATCCTGGCCGCGCTCGATCGCTTCAGCCGGTGGTTGCGGCCGCGCGTCGACGATCTTTATCGCGCCGGCACGGCGGCCTTCTTCATCGCGCTGTGGACGCTCGGCGGCATCATCCTGACGCCGGAACTGAAGACCTCATCGCCGCTCGTTCCGCTGCTGCAACTGGGTATCGCGATCGGCATGTTCTGGCGCCCGACCATGGTGCTCTCGGCGCTCGGCATCGTCGTGCTCTATGCGATCGGCCTGTGGAATTACGGGCTTTTCCACATGCTCGATTATCCGATCTTCCTCGGGCTTGCGGCCTATCTCGCCTGCTCGGGGCTGGAGATCGATCCGTTCGGCGTGCGGCCGCTCGACATCGCGCGCTGGGCCGCGGGGCTGACGCTGATGTGGGCCTCGGTCGAGAAATGGGCCTATCCCGATTGGACCTATCCGCTGCTGCGGAACGATCCCGGCCTCGCGATGGGCTTCTATGTCGATTACTACATGAGCGCGGCCGGCGTGGTCGAGTTCAGCCTCGCCCTCGGCCTGCTCTGGACGCCGCTGGTGCGGCGGCTCTCGGCGCTGGTGCTGATCGCGATGTTCGCCGCCGCGATCGTGCCCTTCGGCAAGCTCGACGCGATCGGCCATTCGATGATCATCGTCATCCTGATCGGCATTCTCGTCGACCGCGAGCCCGCGATTCGCCGGCCGCCAATCTCCGCCATGGCCTATTATCCGGCGGCGCTCGTTGCGACCATCGGCCTCTATTACGGCCTGCATGCGCTGATTTACGGCACGGCGATCTGGTAAGAGCCGTATTTCGGACACAATCCGGCCAAGTTTTCCCAGGTAAGTCAGGGAGTTAAGCGGCTTTTAACCGGTCGCAGGCTGTATGTGGGGTCTGGCCTCACGCCGGTTGGACCCAGCCTTGTCGATGACACCGTTCTCCGCGACCTGGAGCGTTTTGCGACGACGGCTGAATTCGGCCCGCTCGACCATTCGCTTCAAGATCTTCCTCGCCTTCTGGGTGCTCGCGGCGATCACGGGCCTGCTCGGCCTTTACGCCATCAGCAATGTCGACGAATCCGGCCGGCTCGTTGTCGAGACCTACGACAAGCCGCTGATGTCGACGAGCTACGCACGGCTCGCGCTGTCGAATTTCATGGCCATGGAGCTGTCGCTCTCGCCCGGCGCGGCGGCACTGGCGGACGAGGGCCGCTCGCTCGACGAGCTCGCCGATGACGTCGCGCAAGACCTCCTGGTGGCCGAGCAACGCGCATCCTCGCGCCAGGCGGCGCTGCAGGCGCGCAGCACCGCAGCGGCGGTGAAGGATTGGCGCGGCCTCATCGCGCAGCGCGGCGATCCGCAGACACGGTCCGCGATCGAAGCGCGCGCCCGGCAGATCATCGCCGATTTCGATGCGCTCGTCGAAATCACCGCCGAAGACGGCTTCCGCGAGCGCGAGCACGCCCTGAACACGATCCATTTCTATCGCTGGCTGGTGCTGGGCGCGACGCTCTTGGTGATCGCGCTCGGCGGGGGCATCGCCATCGTGCTGACGCGGCGCATGATGGAGCCGATCGCCGTCGCCTCGGAGGCGGCGCGGCGCATCGCCGCCGGCGAGCTCGATGTCGAGATCGCGCAGGCGACGAACGACGAGCTCGGCGAGCTGCTGCGCTCGATGGCGGTGATGCGCGACAACATCCGCGCCATGGTCGAGCACGAGGTCGCGGCGCGCCGCACGGCGCAAGCCGCCTTGGTCAGCGCCATCGAAGGCTGCGAGGAGGGCGTCGTCCTGCTCGATGCGGACGGCCGCATCGTCACCGCGAATTCGCAGCTCCTGCGCTTCTTTCCCGAAGGTCCGAGCTTCGTCGCCGGCGCGCGGCTGCCGATCGCGCTGCTCGAGGCTTTCACCGAGACGCGCAACGAGATCAAGGTCGATGACGGACGCTGGCTGCGCCTGTCGCGCAGCCCCACCAATGACGGCGGCTATGTCATCATCGCCAGCGACATCACGACGCTGAAGGATCGCGAGGCGGCGCTGAAGCAGGCGAAGGAAGACGCCGAGGCCGCCAACCACGCCAAGAGCCAGTTCCTCGCCAATATGAGCCACGAGCTCAGGACGCCCCTCAACGCGGTGATCGGCTTCTCCGAGGTGATCGCCGGCGAGATGATGGGGCCGGTCGGCACGCCGAAATACAAGGAATTCGCCAACGACATCCTGACGAGCGGCCGGCACCTGCTCGATCTGATCAACGACGTCCTCGATTGCGCCAAGCTGCAATCCGGCAAGATGGCGCTGCGGCTCGAGACGATCGCGATCGGCGACGTCGTCGAGGCCGCCTTGCGCATGGTGCGCAACGAGGCGGAAAGCGCCGAGATCCGCGTTAGCTGCTCGATCGAGCCGAATATCGGGCCGATCACGGCCGATCCGATCCGCCTGCGCCAGGTGCTGCTGAACCTCTTGTCGAATTCGATCAAGTTCACCCCGGCGCGCGGGCTGATCGCCGTGACCGCGGCGAGCAGCGGCGACTCCATCCGCGTCGCCGTCAGCGATACCGGCATCGGCATGGCGACCGACGATATCCCGAAGGCGCTCGAGCCGTTCACCCAGATCGAGCAAAGCCTCGCGCGCAAGCATGGCGGCACCGGTCTCGGCCTCGCCCTCAGCAAGATGCTGATCGAAAGCCATGGCGGCAGCCTGACGATCGAGAGCACGCGCGGGGTCGGCACGACAGTGTCCTTCGTCCTGCCGGCGTCGTCCATCGTCGCTGACGTGCGCTCGCGCCCGGGCGATGAGCCGTTCGCGCTGGCGGGCTAGACTGCGGCGATGCGTTACTGGCTTGCCCTCGCGGCCTTGCTGATCCGCCTCGTAATGGCGGCGAGCGACGTCGCCGCCGCCGATGACGGCCACGCGCCGCGCCTCGCCGATTATCGTCGCCCGGCCGCGACGCCGTTTCCCGCCGACGATCGCTACAGCCAGCCGAAAGCCGAGCTCGGCCGCATGCTGTTCTTCGACCCGATCCTCTCGGGCTCGGGCGCGCGCAGCTGCGCGAGTTGCCATCAGCCCGGCCTCAGCTGGGGCGACGGGCTGCCGCGCGCCATCGGCGAAGGCCAGAAGCCGCTGGCGTTGCGCGCGCCGACCCTGCTCGACATCGCGTGGATCCCGGTGCTCGGCTGGGACGGAAAGTACCGCAACCTCGAAGCCCTGACCTTCGCGCCGCTGACCAATCCGGCGAACATGAACGGCAACGAGGCCAAGCTCCTCGCCGACCTCGCCGCGATCCCGGGCTATCGCGCCGCTTTCGCGCGCGCGTTTCCCGACGGCGCGATCTCGCGCGGCCATGTCGAGCAGGCGGTCGCCACGTTCGAGCGCACCATCGTCGCGCCGCCGGCGCCGTTCGATCGCTGGGTCCAAGGCGACGAAGGCGCGGTGAGCGCGGCCGCCAAGCGCGGCTTCGCCCTCTTCAACGGCAAGGCGGGCTGCGCCGAATGCCACAGCGGCTGGAACTTCACCGATGCCGCTTTCTACGACATCGGCGAGGCGAAGGATGAGGATATCGGCCGCGGCCGTCTCTTCCCGACCTCGGGCAAGCTGCAGCACGCTTTCAAGACGCCAAGTCTGCGCGACGTCGCGCGGCGCGCGCCTTATATGCATGACGGCTCGGTCGCAACGCTCGAAGACGTGATCGATCTCTACGATCGCGGCGGCATCGACCGGCCGAGCCGGTCCGAGCTGATCAAGCCGCTGCACCTATCGGCCGACGAGAAGGCCGAGCTCATCGCTTTCCTGCAGACGCTGACATCCGATCCCGCGTCTTATCCGACGCCGGTCCTGCCGCGCTGAGCGCTACTGCACCGTCACTTTGAGGTGCATCGTCGGGTGGATGGCGCAGAGCACGGTATAGGTGCCGGGCGTCGCGAAGGTCACATCGACCGCTTTGCCGATCGGCTCCTCGCCGGAGTCGAATTGCATGTCGGGCGCATCGACATAGACGTGATGCGTGACGTTGTCGTCGTTGACGAAATGCACCGTGGTGCCGGCTTTGACATGCAGCTCGGGCGGCACGAAATGGCGATGCGCCTGGCTGACCACCGGCGACGGATCGGCCGCGGCGACAAGCGCGGCGCCCAGCATCATGAATAGCGGCAGGCTCGCGACGAACAGCAGCGCGCGCCGGCGCTCGCCGGGTAGGAAACACTTAGAGCGAGGGGAGAAATTCACCACGCCGCCAATCTACGGGGCGCGTCCGATTCCCAGCAAGGAAAACGACGGCGCGTCGTTGTGTCGGCGATCAGACGCCGATGCTGGCGCTGACCTCGGCGGCAGTCTTCCACACCTTTAGCGGACGGCCCTCGGCGAAGGCCTGCAACTCACGCGCGAGAAGCCGGCGATAAAGTGCAACGAGCACATCGGAGCGGCCGAGGCGCTCATGGTCGAAATCCGGGATCACGCCCTGGCCGACTTGCGCGACATAGTCCTGGATGTTGACGGCATCCGGCCGGTCTTTCAGCTCGTCGATCTGGATCTCACCGCGCAGCACGGCCTGCGCCGCTTCGCGCCCGTCGCTCAAGCCCTGGCGCTGCGCGCGCCGCTGCTGCTGGCGCTCGCGATAGCGCGCGGCGGCTTCGCCGGTCAGGGCGACGTGATTGACCATGAAGCTCCGGTGATGCTCGTCGTCGATCGGCACGCGCCAGGCGAGGTGGTCGGCCCACACATCGGGCTCGCCTTCCTCGGGCGAGGAGCGGATATAGAGCGCATTCGGCCAGAAGAACGGCGATTGCCGCACCTTGCCGTCGGGCCGCGTGCCGTATTTGACGATGCCGTAATCGGTTTCCTCGCCCGATATCTCGGGCAGCGCCCAGTTGAGCCCGTGCGTCGTAAAGGCCGATGAGCGATGCACGAAAGCGGTATGGAGCGAGTCCATGTTGCTTTCGAGATTGTTGTAGCAGTTGCAGTCGCGCACATAGGAACTGGTGGTGAGGACGCCTTCCTTGTCGAAGACCGGATAGCGCGGCAGCGGCGGCGCCGCGCCGTCGCCGAGATAGGCGAAGATCAGGCCGAGATATTCCTGCGTCGGGTAGCTGCGGATGCGGACATTCTCGGCGAAGCCGTCGCGCTCGGCCGGTGCCTCGATGCACTGGCCCGACGCGTCGTATTTCCAGCCGTGATAGAAGCAGCGCAGCGCGCCGCCCTCGACCCAGCCGGTCGAGAGCTGGGTGCAGCGATGCGCGCAGCGCGGCGCGAGGATCTGCGCGACGCCGTTCTCGCCGCGATAGAGGGTGAAGTCCTCGCTCATGATCTTGAGCGGCACGGCGCGCCCGGCCTTGAGATCGCGGCCGAGATAGACCGGATGCCAGAAGAGCCGCATGT
>Ga0335085_10011821_pt1 | contig 12906 bp, 8 predicted proteins | sample Lox_Sample_45_FD_206712 | JGI IMG/M metagenome (GOLD analysis project Ga0335085, IMG submission 206712) | Soil microbial communities from Loxahatchee National Wildlife Refuge, Florida, United States - Lox_Sample_4.5 | ecosystem: Environmental > Terrestrial > Soil > Wetlands | place: USA: Florida...
CGTTCGACAGCCTGGTCAAACAGGGCAGCGGTTCTTTGACCCTGGCGGAAAATAATGTCAGCGGCGGCGACAACTTCGGGGGCGGCGTCAATGTCAGCGGCGGCACAGTGATCTTTGCGGCTGACAACTCGATTGCCGGTGGCACAACGGTTTCCGCAGGGACCACGGTACAAGTCGGAACCAACGGAGGCTCCGGCAATCTCCCCGGTGGAATCGTGGCGTTGGACGGCAATTTGATATTCAACCGCGGAGCCGATGCGACAGTTGGCAATGCGATTTCCGGCTCCAGCAGCGGCGTTATTACCAAGAGCGACACGAGCGTATTGACATTGAGCGGCGCCAACTCTTTTGCCGCGAATGTGACGGTTTCGGCGGGAACGTTGCGAACGGGCAACGGAGCGGCGCTGGGAACCACGGATGGTTCAACAACCATTGCGAACGGCGCGGTCCTGGATGTGAACGGCCAGGATCTCGGCGCGGAGCCGGTGTTCGTGCAGGGGATTGGCATTGCCGGCAGCGGCGCGATTGTCAATTCGGGTGCCGCGCAGATCAATGCGTTGCAGTTTGTGACGTTGCAGGGCAATACCACCTTTGGTGGCCCCAATCGCTGGGACATTCGCAGCCTCGTTACCACGGATCCTTCGCAAGGCAGCCTGCTGACCGGTGGCGTGGCGTACGATGTGACGAAAGTCGGCACGAACCAGGTTTCGCTGGTGGGCATTACGGTGGACTCCGCTTTGGGCAACATTGACGTGCAACAGGGCATCCTCAGTGTGGAAGTAGCCACAACAGGTTTGGGTGATAACACGAAGACGCTGACCGTCGAATCCGGCGCGACGCTGCAATTGTACCAATTGAACAATTTTCTCGATAAAAATTTTGTCCTCAATGGCAACGGCACTGGCGACACTTTGCTGGGATTGAGCAGCACTGCGGCGGGTCAGAACACGATCCAACCGTCTGCCGGCACGGTCTCGTTGAACGGGGACTGCGTGTTTGACGCGGCAAGCGGTGCGATTTTGACGGTCAGCGGGACGGTGAATGGCCCCGGCAGCCTGACGAAAACCGGCCCGGGAACCAATTTCCTCGGCGGCACTGTCAGCTATGCCGGTCCGACGATTGTCACCAACGGCATGTTGGTCCTGAACGCCACGAAGACCGGCAGCGCGGGCATTGCAGTTGGTCCGAGTGGCGTTCTGGCGGGTGACGGTTCAGCGACCGAATCGGTGATCAACAACGGCGGCTCCATCCTGCCCGGTGACCCGGTCAATTCGCCCGGGGCGAAGCTCACCATTGGGGCCCTGACGATGAATGGCGGAACCGCGCTTCTCAACGCGGATTCCTCCGGTGCCTTCGTTCTCGTCAATGGCAATCTGGCTTTGAACGGAACCGTGACCATTCAGTTGGTTTCACAAAACGGTTTTACCTCGCTGACATCTGGCCAGCACATTGTGGCCATTCAATACACCGGCAGCCTTGGCGGAGGTTTGACCAATCTTGCCTTGGGTCCCGTGCCGAACGGCTTCAGCGTTTCGTTGGTGGACCCGGCAACTACGCCGGGAACGATCCAAATCAGCGTGGACCATGTGCCGCAGCCACTGACATGGCAAGGGTTCACTCCGAGCGCCCGCACCGTCTGGACTGTCGGCGGACCAACAAACTGGGTCGATGCCAATATCAATCTGCCATCTCAATACACAAACGGAGACAACGTCACGTTCGACGATACCGGCACAAATCTCGTTACTCTGACAGGTACTCTCAACCCGGGCTCCATGACGATGGCCAACTCCAGGAATTATACGTTCACGGGCAGCGGAAAAATCACCGGTAGCGGCGGCCTCAATGTATTCGGACCTTTGGTTATCGCCAATAGCGGTTCAAATGACTTCACCGGCGGCATCACAATCAGCGGCGGGACGCTGCAAATTGGCGATGGCACAACCAACGGCACACCCGGAAACGGCGCTATCACAAATCAGAGCATATTGGTCTTCAGCCAGACCAACAGCGTGGTCATTGGCAACCAGATATTCGGTGCCGGTGTGCTCACCAATACCGGCGGTACACTGACTTTGAGCGGAAACAACACCGGCATGTTCGGACAGATCATTGCCAGCGGCGGAACGGTGCGCCCGGGCAGCGCCACCGGTTTCGGCAACACCAATGCGTCGAGTGTGTTCGTCGCTGGCGGCGCCACCTTGGATCTCAACGGACAAAATCTCGGGTCGGATTCCGTCACCGTCAGCGGCGCTGGCGTGGGTACGAATGGAGCCATTGTCAATGACGGCGCCGACCAGCAGAACGCCCTTCAAATAGTGACGCTGAATGGAGATACGACCTTTGGCGGCACGGGCCGATGGGACATTCGGACCAGCGCGCAGTCCGGCGCAATTCTGACGGCCAACGGAAATCCTTATAGCATTACCAAGATTGGCACGAACCAGGTCTGGTTGGTGAACGTCAACGTGGATACCGCGATTACCAATATCACGGTCCAGGCGGGTCTGCTTGGATATCAGGAATCCACTTCGGGATTGGGCGATCCGAATGGCAAACTGACCGTCGCCGCCGGCGCTAGCCTTGGATTCTTCAACTCGATCACTCCTCTGGATAAGATCATCGCGCTGAATGGCGATGGCACCAATAATTCCGTGGCCGTCGGTAGCGGCACAAATACCATCTCAGGTCCGGTGTCGCTGACCGGAGAATGTATCTTCAACCTCGCGACCTCCACAATTCTGACATTGAATGGAGCAGTCACTGGTTCGGGCAGCCTCACTGAAACAGGCAGTGGCACCCTGGCGCTGGGCAGCACTTACAGTTGGAGCGGCAACACGACGGTATCAGGCACGCTCGACTTGAGCCTCTCCGCCAGCCCAACCCTCATTCTCGGCGCCGGACAGACGTTGAAAGGCAACGGAACCATTGTCGGCAGCGTGAATTCCGGACCCGGCTCGACAGTGGCGCCAGGACTTCCGGTGGGCAAATTGGCCGTGAGCGACGCAATCGCGCTGGGTGGCACTACCATCATGGAATTGGATAAAGCCAATGGCACGAATGACCTGCTGCAGAGCACAAATTCGAGCATCAGCTATGGCGGCACGCTGATCGTGACCAACGTCGGCGGCAGCTTCACCGGCGGGGAAACCTATAAACTGTTTGATTCGGCGACCGGGGGTTACCTCGGCGCCTTTTCTTCCATCCAGCTTCCGCCGCTCCCCGCGGGGCTGTCGTGGATCACGAACTTGTCGGCTAGCGGCACAATTTCCATCAGCGGTTCCGTTGTTGTCTCGACACAACCGACGATTGGCCACATCTCGATCAGTGGCGCAAATGTAATTCTCAGCGGCACAAACAACACAGGTCCTGGCGGCACGTATCACGTGCTGACTTCAACCAATGTCGTGACGCCATTGGCCAACTGGACCGTGCTCACCAACGGGGCATTTGACGCCAGTGGAAACTTCTCAACGACCAACGCTGTGGGAACCGACAGCCGCCAATTTTACATCCTTCAGGTTCCCTGAGGATGTAAGGGTGAAACCGCCGGATGTAGGGGCATCCGGCGGTTCATTCAGAAATGCCCATTGATGTGCTAATCCGCCGGGGTTTCCTGCGTATCCGCATGAAGAAAACATCCAGACATGTTGTGGCGATCTTTATTTGCGTTGCCGCTGCAACTGGCCTCGCGCAAACCAATCCAATCGCCTCGAAACCTGCCGCTGTTGAAAATGTTCAGGCAGAGCACGAGGCCATCGACAATGCCGTCATGACCACGATGCCGCCCCACACGATGCACCCGGACGCGCAGTGGTATGGGGATGCCGGCCTTGGTCTCTTCATCCATTGGGGCATCGCCTCCGTCAAGGGTATCAATATTTCATGGTCCATGATCGACGGCCTCGACGGCAAGCCCGCGCAGATCACGCCGAACGATTACTTCGCGCTCGCAAAAAATTTTAATCCGACCAATTACAATCCCGACAAGTGGCTGAAGGCCGCGAAAGCTGCCGGATTTACCTATGCCGTGCTCACCACGCGTCATCACGAGGGTTTCGCGCTCTGGCCGAGCGCCTACGGCGATTTCAGCACCAAGAACTACATGGGCGGTCGCGACCTCGTGAAGGACTATGTCCAGGCCTGTCATGAAAACGGACTGAAGGTCGGCCTTTATTATTCGCCTCCCGATTGGTATTTCGAGCGCAATACCAAAAATTTCAGCCGCGTGTACGGTCGTGATCTTGGCCCTGATGGCAAACCGCGTACAATCAAACACTCGCCCGAGCAACTGGCCACGCAAAAAAAAGCTTACATTGCCCTTGTGCGTGGCCAAATCATTGAGCTCCTCACGCGCTACGGTAAAATTGATGTGCTGTGGTTCGATGGCCGCATTCCCGGAGTCACTGGCGATGAAATCATCACGCTCGACGAAATCCGTAAATTGCAGCCCGGGATCGTTGTAGATGGCCGCCTGCACGGCAGGGGCGATTTTATTACGTATGAACGCAAACTCGGTACCAGCAAACCGCTCGATGGCTGGGGAGAGTTGTGCAATCCGTGGACGTCTTCATGGCCCTACGTGGTCGGCGCAAAATATCGTGCGAACGGATTTGTTCTGGGCCAATTGGTTGCCTGCCGCGCGTTCCACGTCAATTATCTCCTCGACGTAGGCCCGAAACCCGACGGCACACTCGAAGACCAGGTGTATGCGAACATGACCGTCATCGCGAATTGGATGAGAGCCAACGGCGAATCCGTTCATGGTGTCATGCCGCTCCCGTACGGTGAAGGGGCTAATGTCCCCGCCACGGCGCGAAATGATCACGGGAACAGTGCTTCTGCTTGTGAGCGTTATTTATTTGCGTTGCCGCGATTTAAGGGCGGGCAGGGCAATGATGCCGATACGGAGCGCGTTTACCCGGAAGATATTTTGCCCCCGCAAAATACTGACCTTTCACTGACGAACTCTTTGGGCAAACCGATTGCTGCAATCCTGCTTCGCGACGGCAGCAAATTGGATTTCGCCTGCACCAACAACGTCACGACCGTTCAGTTGCCTGCATCCAAACGCACCGATCTCGTGGACGTGGTGAAGTTGGAGTATTCGACGCTGTGAATCGGGCCATTGGACGTGATGCGCGAGGTGCTCTCGCGTGGCGTTTTGCTGATGGCGCGGTTTCAAATTGCGTCCGCCTGTGGCCTGTCCCTGCCAATCTGCTTGACTTGGGTGGGGCATTTCGGGGTTCATTTTGGCAATGCCAGCCGCTGACGCTTCGCTTTCCCCGGTCGAACCGCTTTCTCAGAAAGAGCGGGGCCATTTTCCCACGGCCCGTCAGTTTTTCGGCCTCTTGCTGATTTATTTCACACTGCAAATCTTTCTGCGTGTCTGCATTTCATCGAGCCTGGACCTGGATGAATCCGAGCAGCTCGTGCTCACGCAAAAATTGAACTGGGGTTACGGCTCGCAACCGCCGCTTTACACATGGATCCAATTTGGGTTCTTCAAAGTGTTCGGCCTTTCCGTTTTCGGGCTGTCCTTATTCAAAAACATCCTGCTATTTTGCACGTACCTCTTCACTTATCTCAACGCCCGGTTCATCACGCGCCGTCACATTGCCGGCGTGGCCGCTGCGGCATCGCTGCTGTTCATTCCGCAAATCGCGTGGGAATCCCAGCGCGACCTCACGCATTCTGTCCTGTCGGCGACCGTGGTTTGCGCCACGCTGTTCTGTTTTTTGCGATTGACGAAACAACGTTCCGTTGCGGCCTACGCTTTATTTGGCCTGTGCGCCGGATTGGGCGTGCTGTCCAAATATAATTTCGCGCTGGTGCTCGTGGCGCTGGCGTTGGCCGCTGTTTCCATGCGAGATTTCCGCGTGGTGATTCTCGACAAACGAATCGTGCTCGCGGGCCTCATTGCCGTCCTCGTGGTTCTGCCAAATCTTTTGTGGGCGCTGAACCATCCCGACCTGGCATTGCGCGCAGCGGGAAAATTCAAAATCCAGGAGTCCGGCCACTGGCTTTCAGGGATTATTGCCGGGCTCAAGACCTTGACCGTTGGCAGCGTCACATTTTTCGGGCCGCTCGCTCTCGCATACGGAATTATTTTTTGGAAGCGTCGCGGCCCAGGCGCGCCGGGCGCGCGCAACCCGTACGTCGGATTGTTGCTGCGAATGTTGGTCATCAGTTACGGCATCATCGTCTTGGCCATCGTGGTTCTGCGCATCAGTGAAGTTCGCGACCGTTGGTTGCAGCCCATCCTGGTGGGTTCGCCGGTGCTGGCCATTGCGTGGCTCGAGGATCGGCTGGATGCGGCGCGCTTGAAATTGATTTTGGCGCTGGCGTTTGCGGTGATGGTTTTGGTGACAGGCGCATTGCACGGGCGGATCATTTGGGCGGAGCGGATGGGCCGCACGCAACCGTGGAACCGTCCGTACGATGCGCTCGCCGCGCAATTGAAAAGCCCCCTTGCTCCGGTCTCCACCGTGATCACCGATACAACGTTGCTCGCGGGAAATTTGCGAATGAACATGCCCGACAGGATTTTCACACCGCCGGAATTGGCCGGGCTCTTCTCGCAAGGCAACCATCCGGTTGCGCTCGTTTGGGAAGCCGGCACGGATGCTCCGGCCGGCAAATCCGCCCGCAAACAATCACGCGATTGGCCGCCGCCGGCGAACCTTGTGGATTTCGCCGACAAAGCGGGAATGAAACTGGACGAGACGCAGGCGCAATATTTCGACGCCCTCTTCAAGTATCACAAAACACGACGGATGAAAATCGGCATCATTGTCAGGTGAGCCGGGCCCATGGTGTCCGGATTTAACGGCTCTGGAGCGCGACCTTCGGATCGCCTCAACGCGATAGAATCAACGGGTTCGGACTTTTCGAAACGCTCGGCAATATCGCGATCAAGCGGCCTGAAGGCCCGCGCTCCCAAATTGCGCCCGTCCCCGCCACTTGACACTCGTCACTCGTCACTGAACACTTTGCCTCCTTATGGCGATCGCCGACATCAGAAGAGAATACAACCTGGCCGGCCTGCGACGGCGGGACTTGGACGCGGACCCGATCGTCCAATTCCAGCGATGGTTTGATCAGGCGGCAGGCGCGCGCTCCAGCGGGCGGTTGCGCAGTTTTCTGATTAGGGTCTATAAATCCCTCCTCGGCCTTGGCAGCGCGGAACGGATCGATGTGAACGCCGCCACGCTCGCGACCGCGGACCGCGAAGGGCGGCCTTCCTCGCGGGTCGTGTTGCTCAAGGGCGTGGATGAGCGCGGATTTATTTTTTTTACGAATTACGACAGCCGGAAGGGCAGCGAGCTTTCCGCGAATCCGAACGCGGCGATGACGTTTTACTGGCCGGACCAGGAACGCCAGGTGTGCATCGCGGGGCAGGCCTCGAAAATTCCCCCAGCGGAATCGGAGGCGTATTTCAAATCACGCCCGCGCGGAAGCCGTCTGGCAGCGTGGGCCTCGCGCCAAAGCCAGGTCATTGAAAACCGCGAGTTGCTGGAGGCGCACTGGCGCGAGTTGCAGGCGAAATATCCCGGCCAGGAAGTGCCAATGCCGCCGAATTGGGGTGGGTTTGTGCTGGCGCCATCGCGGATTGAATTCTGGCAGGGGCGCCCGAGCCGGTTGCACGATCGGTTCCGCTATTCCAAACAGGGGGACGGCAAGTGGCTCATTGAACGGCTGTCGCCGTAAATGAATTCGTAGCGACGGTCTGTGACCGCCGCAAAAATGGGCGCTTTTCGACGTGCATCGATCGCGGATCTCTGCCGCAAATATTTTTGCAATTTCCGTGGCAAAAATTGTTGCGAGTTTCCTCTTGCATTCTTTCAGCGGAGGAGGAGGGTTTAATTGAGGCGACAAGCCACGGATGAAGGTCGCCGGACTTCAACAAGCATCCGCGGCACGGACATGGTTCAGCAGCAGATCAAAAATAAAAGTGAGGCGCGGGATGCCAGGTGTGTGGTGATTATCTATGAGACTCCCTCCATTCGCGAACATGCCGTGAAGTTTTGTGAGCACCTGGTGGAAAGCGGATTATATCGCGCAATGGAGATGAATTGGTGGCCGTTTCATGTGCTTGGCGAGTCAACCCCTGGCGGCGATGCCGCGCAAAAGGCCGCCGAGGCCGACATCGTCGTTTTTGCGATGAATTCCAGCGGCGATTTGCCGGATGAAATCAAGAGATGGATCGAATGCTGGCTCAATAAACGCGGCGAGCGCGAAGGCGCGGTGGTCGGCCTGCTCAGCCGGGAAGAACCGCACGAGATGGCGTCGTTCCGCCAGATTTATTTGCGCCACGTCGCGCGGCGCGCGGGAATGGATTATCTCTCGCACACGCCGCCCACCGACAAACGCGCCATTCCCGATTCGCTCGATTCCTTCACCGAGCGGGCGGCGCGAATGACCTCCGTGCTCGATAAAATCCTCCACGAGTTTCCACGCACTCCGCCGCCAAGGCTCTAAAATCGCAGATTTGGCGTTGCGGAAAAGAGTTGCGGGCTGCCTGCGCGCTTGTTCTTCTATCGCGCAAATCAATCAGAAAACCTATGCCTAATGGAACCGGTCGGTGGTTTTACGTTGCTTTGCCCGCAGTATTCGCTTCCCTCGCAACCGCCAAGGCCGGCGGGCAGGACAATAAGCAGGATGGTTTTTCGGATATTTACCAAAGTGGCAAATACGAATTAACTCTGTCCAGCGGCGCGCTCTTCTCTCCCATCGGCGCGGATCATGATCGGCCGACGTTGAACTACACTTTGAGCACGCTGCAATTCGGATGGATGTTTACGGACGTTCGCGGTTCGGGTTGGCTGCGCGGCAATTGGGAGACAACCGGTGAAATCATGGGCGGCACCGTCTTCGCGGGCAGGGGAAATTACATGGCGGGAGCAACGGGTTGGCTGAAATATAACTTCGTCCAACCGGACTGGCGGGTGGCTCCTTATCTCGGAGCCGGAGTCGGAGCGGAAGCGACGGACTTCGACCCCTCCCTCATTGGGGAAACGTTCAATTTCAATTTGAACATAGCCGCCGGGATGAAATGCTTCATCACATCGCGGTGGGCGTTGGATCTCCAATGCCGTTACCAGCACATTTCCAACGCGAAAATTTCCAATCGCGATATCGGCATCAACGCCGTCGGGCCGATCGTCGGGCTTTCGTATTTGTTTTAAGCTGTCGGCGTGGTCGGCGGCACAGGCTGCCCTGATTCCGGTTCCCCGGCGGCATCTTCCTGTTGCTCGCTGATGACTTTGGCAATGCCCTGAAGCTTGTCCGCTGCGTCGAGGTTGATCAGCTTCACGCCCTGCGTGTTCCGGCCCGCTTCGCGAATGTCCCTCACAAACGTGCGCACCATCTGTCCGCCCGTCGTGATGAGCATGATTTCATCGCTGTCACGAACGGTCAGCGCGCCAATCACCGCGCCCGTCTTCTCGTTCGTTTTCATCGTGATGATTCCCTTGCCGCCGCGGGATTGGACGCGGTATTCGTCGAACGGCGTGCGTTTGCCGATCCCGTGTTCGCCTGCCACCAGCAAGGTCGCATCCGGCACGACAATCGCCGCCGCCACCAGCGCATCTCCCTTTTCAAGATTGATGCCGCGAACACCCGTGGCGTTGCGCCCCATGGAACGAACATCGGCTTCACTGAACCGGATGCTCATGCCGTCCTTCGTGATCAGCACAACATCGTCGCCGGGGTCCTTCACATCGTTATTTTCCACAATGCTCCCGCGCGTCAGTTTGACTTCAATCAAGGCATCGCCCTGGTCGATGCTGATCGCGATGATCCCGCCTTTGCGGACATTGGCGAATTCATTGAGCGACGTTTTCTTCACCGTGCCTTGTTGTGTGGCAAAGAAAAGCTCGCCCGTCTGCTGCCAGGTCACGTCTTCGCGGTCTGCGTTGGTTTTGGATTGGATGCGAATCAACGCCGCAATTTTTTCGCCATTCTTCAATTCGAGCAGGTTCGCGATGCTGCGGCCTTTGGAGGCGCGGCCCATGTCCGGAATCTCATGCACGCGTTCCACGTACACGCGGCCCGTGTTCGTGAAGAACATCAGGTAATCGTGCGTGCTCGCCGTGAACAGGTGCTCGATGAAATCCTGGTCCTCGGGCGTCTCGCCTTCGCGCGTGGACATGCCGATGACTCCCTTGCCGCCGCGCTTCTGCGCGCGATAGCTGGAGACATTCGTGCGCTTGATGAGGCCGTTGTGCGTGAGCGTGATGATGACGCCCTCGTTCGCAATCAAATCCTCAATCGCAATCTCGCCTTCGTCCGGCACGATTTCGGTTTTACGCGGCGTGGCGTGCTTCTCTTTGATCTCCTGGAGCTCCTTTTTGATGATCGCCATCACCCGCGATTCTTTGGCCAGGATGTCCAGCAGGTCTTTGATGGTTTCCAGCAACGCCTGGTACTCCCGGATAATCTTGTCGATTTCCAGCCCGGTGAGTTGATACAGGCGCAAATTCAGGATTTCCTCCACCTGCCGTTCCGTGAGCGCATAACGCCCGCCATTCAACCGCGCCTCGCTGCGAATCAGGACGCCCCATTTCTCCACCTGCGCGCGCGACCATTCAAACGCGAGCAACTTGACCTTCGCCTCTTCCCGCGTTTTTGAACCGCGGATGATGGCGATGAATTCATCGAGATTCGACAGCGCAATGATAAAGCCCTCGAGCGTTTCCGCGCGTTCCTCGGCCTTTCTCAATTCAAAACGCGTCCGGCGCAACACGACTTCGCGCCGATGCTCGATGTAGCACTGGATGATTTCCTTGAGATTGAGCGTCTTCGGCCGGCCGTGATCGATCGCCAGCGAATTGACGCTGAACGAAATCTCCAGTTGCGTGTGCTGGAAAAGATTCGCGGTGACAACTTTCGGATTGCCTTCGCGCCTGAGTTCAATCACCAGCCGGCAATTCTCATCCGACTCATTGCGCATCGCCGAGATTTCGGTGATGACCTTGTCATTGACCAGCGCGGCAATTTGTTCTTCGAGTCCGGCGCGATTGACATTGAAGGGAATCTCAGTAATGACGAGCTGTTCGCGGTTGCCCTTCGTTTCCTCCACGCCGATGCGCCCGCGCAATTTCACGCTGCCCTTGCCGGTCGTGAAATAATTTTTGATGCCTTCCACGCCGCAAATGAAACCGCCCGTCGGAAAATCCGGCCCTTTGATGTATTTCATCAATTCCGGAATCGTGATCCCCGGCCTGTCAATCTGGGCGCAAATCCCATCGATCACCTCGCCGAGATTGTGCGGCGGCATGTTCGTGGCCATGCCGACGGCGATGCCCGTCCCGCCATTGACGAGAAGATTCGGAAACGCAGCCGGGAAAACCGTGGGTTCGCTCAGGCGCTCGTCGTAATTCGGCACGAAATCCACCGTGTCCTTCTCCATGTCGGACATCAGCAACGCGCCGAGATGCGTCAGCCGCGCCTCGGTGTAACGCATCGCCGCGGGCGGGTCGTTTTCAACCGAGCCGAAGTTGCCCTTGCCGTCCACCAGCTTCTCGCGCATCGCCCACGGCTGCGCCATGTGCACGAGGGTGGGGTAGATGACCGCTTCGCCGTGCGGGTGATAATTTCCCGAAGTGTCGCCGCAAATCTTCGCGCACTTGATGTGCTTGCGCCCGGGGAACAACGAAAGGTTCTCCATCGCATAAAGGATGCGCCGTTGCGAGGGCTTGAGGCCATCGCGCACGTCCGGCAGCGCGCGGGAAATAATCACCGACATCGAATAGTCGAGGAACGAATTCTTGATTTCGTCCGCGACATTGATCTTGGAAATTTTTTCGCCGGCGGAATAAGCTCCGCCGCTGGGTTTCTGTTCAGGTGGCGTCGGTGGTATGTTGGAATCAGTTTCGTCTGGCATGATAAAATCTATTTCGCTGCAAGCTCTTCAATGTTCTCCGGAACCAGGGCAATGCCCAGTTGGCGGCAGGCGGCGCGGATGCGCCCGTCCGTCGCGCAGATTTTGCCGCCGTGATGCAAATCACACGTGGCCACGTGCAACGCATCCACCGACCGCAACGGAACCTTCGGGTGGCAGGCCAGCTGCACCGAACGCGCCCGGTCGAGCACCCGGCGGTTCAAGGGCAATAACGAGATGAGCTCGTTCTCAATCATCGAATAAAATTTTTTAGTGGCATTGATGCGTTCCTGCGGCATGATGTTTTTTTCGCGTTCTTTCAGCAGCAGCGCCGCGCAGACTTCTACCAGCGCCAGTTCCGAGGCCTCGAAGTCATGGCCGCGCAGGTGACGCTCAAACCATTCGCTTTCGGGTTCACGCACCAGCAGTTTCACAATGATCGCCGAATCGAGGTACATCTCAAGGCCGGCTGTCGCGATCCTGACGAATTGCTTCGTCAGCCGAAAGGCCCCGGTGAATCGGCTGTTTCATCAAGTAGTCACCCATGCCCTGAAACACATTCCTCGGCTTTGCGGCCCCGGCGCTGACAAGTTTCGCTTTGGGTTTTCCATCACTGGTGATTACCAATTCGTTCCCGGCCGCAACCCAGTCCAGCAAGGCTGACAAATGGGCTTTCGCGTCGCGAACCGTAACACGGCGTTCCGCCCCGGCCGTGGCAGTTTCTCTCAACACCGCTGGCTCCGAACGTTTGATCGATCCGTATGTGAACGCCTTTTTTTCTTTCATGCAGTTAATGTAGTCACACGTGACTACATTATCAATTTCGTTTTACACATCCAGATTGCGCACGTTTAGCGCATTATCCTCGATGAACTGCCGCCGTGGCTCAACTTCGTCGCCCATCAGTTTCACGAACATTTCCTCGGCTTCGACGGCGTCCGTCAAATCGATGCGCAGCAGTTTGCGCTTCACCGGGTTCATCGTGGTTTCAAAAAGCTCCTTCGCATCCATTTCGCCCAGGC
>Ga0335085_10011822_pt1 | contig 12904 bp, 5 predicted proteins | sample Lox_Sample_45_FD_206712 | JGI IMG/M metagenome (GOLD analysis project Ga0335085, IMG submission 206712) | Soil microbial communities from Loxahatchee National Wildlife Refuge, Florida, United States - Lox_Sample_4.5 | ecosystem: Environmental > Terrestrial > Soil > Wetlands | place: USA: Florida...
CAATTCCAAGAAAATGGGTGCCGTTCCTGACAGCAACAGTCTGTGCCCCCTGATATCTTTGCGCTTGGGAAGCTGATATGCGAATCTCCTCTGACTGCCTCTCATTACTTCTCACCCCGGCGATGGTAATCAGTATCCTGCAGGTGTCAGCGGGGAAACTGGTAACGACGCTGTCTCTGTCAAAAAGGTCTCCCGACAACACAGAGACGGGAATTCCGATAACTCCCCGCGCGATAGTGAAGATAGCATTTGCGAAATCGCGTGGCATGTTAACCAGCCGCGGTCGACACCCATCTGTATCAAACCCGACAAGAGGGTCATTGAATGCGTATACGTAGAGCGCACTCCCTCCCCTTTCCTCGTCCGGATCCTTCGAGAGCCATCTTCCCGTGCACGGCTGGTAGTATCGGTGTCCATAATACAGCATTGCGGTTTCCGCATCCGCATACTTGGTGCTAAAGAGGAACGGATTCAACCTACCAGCGATTCCTGTGGCTCGCAGTGTTTCTCCGAACGGGCCATACTCGTATTGGGCACTGAGCGCTGCGGTCTGAGTATCGACCAAGGCGACAACATTGCCGTTTCCGTCGTAAGCAACGAAATGGGTGCTGGCGGGTGGCCGGTGGCTGGTGACGGCTAGAAGTCCACCCACGCCACCGGCAACTTGGTCATTGCCGCTCAGGTCGAGACCCCAAGTGTAGGATTGTAAGAGCGTGGGGGCGGAAGGAGCGCTCAGCGCGTTGAGTTCCGCTATGAGGTTCCAGCCATCGTAGACGAAGCGAAGATCGGCGATCGGCGACCAGTGATCGGTTTCCCACGCGCAGATTTTCTTCTGGATGCGGCGACCTTGCCAGTCGTACGCAAACTCCAGCCTCTTTTTTGAAGCCGCAGGCGCGTTCGTCAGACTCTCCATCGCAATGAGCCTGTTTTCCCCATCCCACTTGTACATCCATCGCCCGTCACTGGTCAGATTGCCGTCGCGATCGTACGAAAACTCTTCGGGAGTCTTCGACACGTATTCGCTGCCGGCCACGGTGGTCACGATGTCCTGCTGATTCGTACCGACGTTCTTACCAACACCGGCGATCCAGACGTTGGTATAGACAGCCGATAAGGTGTTGGGAACGGGCAACTCCCTGTAAAAGTACTCGCCTTGGCGCATCGTCGTCTGATTGTTGACGGTCACCGTGGCGTTGCTGGCTGCGGTGCCAAGGATGTCCGCCGCGCCGGGCACCGTGCGTTGTGTGTACTGGCTCAAGCTGTTGGCAACGTACGTTGACACGCGTCCGTTCACGGTTCCCCGTTGTCGATTTCCGATATCATCAAATTCATACACGAACTGCTGGCCAGCGACCTCGGTGCCATTGGACCAACACTTCTTGCCAGAAGTAATCTGGCCGAGGGCGTCGTACTGATAGGTCCAGTAGCTGCCATCAGCCAAATCGGCGCGAGTCCGTTGGTTGGCTGAATCGTATTGGTAGACATAAGAGAGATTCCGCGACAGGCTTGGAATGATCTCGTCCACGCGGGTGAGCCGATTCAGATTGTCATACGACTTCTTCGCAGTCATCCGAATGACGCCATCGGTCGCGAAAATGATGTTACTAACCAAGCCGGAATTGGCAAGGTAGGAGTAGGTTGCAGAACAAGTGCCGGCGTTGACCGACTGAAGACGCGACGCCGCATCGTAGCCGAACGCCATTGAATCGAGGGTTCCCCATTGGGAGGCCAGGGTCAACAAAGAACGGCGCAGCAACGAGTCGTACGAGTTCGACATGACCACGCCGCTGCTGGGAAACGATTCGGTGAGCAACTGGCCTGCGGGATTGTAGGCGTAGACGCAAGAGTTTGTGCCATAGGCAACATTGATTCTACGGCCTTGTCGATCATAGACCGAGGTTACCAAGGGCGTAACGCCGTCGTCATAAGAAACTGATGAGAGTTCGCCAGCGCTGTTGTAGCCATACGTTGTGGTCACATTTCTGGCCCCCGTGCGTGATAGGAGACGGCCTGCGGCGCTGTTACTGTAGGTCACACCGCTGGAATCATCATAGATTTTGCTGGTAAGGAAGCCCCGCTGCGGGTCGAAACTCCATGTAGTGGTCGCCGTACCCCTGTTGCCGACAAAGTCCTTCCACGTTGTCATCATCTTGATGCGGCCGGCGTAGTCGTAGGTGTACTCGACCGGGTAGGTGCGCACTCCGTAGGTCTTCTTGAGTTCGCCGGTGCTGGAGTATTCGGTTGTCACCGTCCCGTTGTCGGGGAGCGTGACCCGAACCCGTCGGCCCATGGGGTCGTACTCGTATGATATGGTTTGATCGCCGGCCACCACGGACAGAACCCGATCCGCGCCGCCATATGTATAGGTGGTCACGCCGGTGCGAGCATCGGTTTCTCTCCAAAGTCGCCCGTGACTGTCGTACTGATAGCTTTCAGAGTCCAATGTTCCCAGTTCGGGATTCACGATCGATGACGATTGAAGACGACCGTTCTCATAGACCGATACTTGTTGTGTGCCGTCCGGGGATGTCTGCGTAACTGTGCGGCGAACGTTGGGCCGATCGTACACGGTCGTCACCGCATTGGTCAGCCCGAAGGCAATCGACCATGACCGAAGTCCGTCAATACTGGCATCGTTAACGGAGTTCGTCAGAGCAATGTCTTGATTGTCCATTGTCCAGACGCTCGTCGTCGTTCTTCGCACGGTCGCGCCGTGCGCCGCAAGCACCGAGTTTTGCACCTTGCAGATTCTGTCCGTCCCGTCGTAGTCGATCACGTCGTCCCGATCCATATCGATGGCGGCGGTTTCCAGTTCGCCCCGGCCGTTGTAGGCAAACAACCGCACAACGCCATCAGGATCTCGCTGCTTCCAGAGTTGGCCCTTGTTGTTGAAAAAGGATCGACCATAGGAATCATCGGCAAACGCGGTTTTGTACGCGCGACCGAGCATGTCTGTATAGGTTTTTGTCCATTCGAGGGTGTCGTTGGCATCGGTGTCGAGTTTGATCTCCTTCGTGTAGGTGCAGTACAGGCCCGCGTCTTCTTCCACACCATACTCATACCCCACCCCGTGTGCGGCCGTGCCGGTGATACTTCTGAGTTGTCCGTCTTGATAGTATCTCTCAATCCGCGTGGTGTCGTCGGGATACGTCGTCGTTCTTACGGTGTGTCCGAGGTCATCAATCTGTTCGGCGTAGCTTGTTGTGTTGGTAAGGCCGTCGGCTGATGAAGTCAAACGCCCGGCTACATCGTATGTTGCCGTGTTCAAAGTGACTGCGGATCCGTCAGTACCGATGCGCACCGTGGCAAGAACGCGCCCTGCCGCGTCGAAGCTGTTGCTGATCGTGATCCCACCACGGGTGGTTGTGACTGCCTGCTTCAACGCGTCGTACGTGGTAGCGGTCGCAATGCCCTCCCGATCATATGTGGACGAAATGCCGCAACAACCATAGACAATCGTGGCCGATGTTCCGTCCGAGTAGTCGACATGGGTCGCCCGTCCGAAATCGTCGATTGCCGTCGCCTGGTTCCACGTCAGCGGGGTGTCATCGCCCTCGGTGATGTCGTGGAACTCCTCACGAATCGTCGTTCCCGCTTGATTCACCGTGGACACGGTCTTGGTGCCATTGATGATGGTCGTATGTTCAAGGTCTGGTTCGCCGACCGACACCGTGGTGATCAGATTGCTTCCGCTATCTGAAGGAACATGTGCGTATTGATAAACACTCATGCTCCCGTCCGGACGGGTGGCGCTCTGCATTTTGCCTTCGAACGGTCCGCCCAAGTAAGTGCGTGTGACGGTAACCATATTGGCTGGATCATCCCAGTCGGCGTCAGGCGTCACCGCTTGAATCTCCCTTCTCTCCCCTGGGCTGTAGACCGTGTAGCAGCGTGACACCTCGTAACCCTGAATTGTTTTCACGACCGATATGGCTGGGTTGTTGACTCCGTAAACCGTTGCTCTGACACAACACCGATCGTCGGGAGCATCCACGTCGGCATCCAGATATTGAGAAACGACTTCGATCACCCGGCCCAAGGAATCGTACCGGTAGCGCTCCCAGTACCCGCTCGGCTCAACGACCTGCTTGAGATGTGAGTAATTGTCGCCATCTCGTCGAGGGTTATCGTAATAGCTCCACGTGGTGGTTAACGCGGCGCCATCCGGATCGATGATCTTCTCAACAGTTTCCTCGCCCCAAGGAAACACGTGAACAGTCTTCTGTTCCTTGTACTGTACGGTCTGTCCGGCGCCATCTGTGACCGTGTAGACTTCGCGCCGGTCGGCGAACGAAATCCGCTCTGCAGTGTGTGTCTCCTGACGGAGCCCGTTGCCGGTCACAAGCGTCCATTTCTGGTGTTCATCAGACCACGCGAAATCATTCACACGGTCAACACCGTCCCCAGACTCGGTTACCCGTAGTTGGTTGATTGTGACACCGCTCACGTCGGGATTCCCGACAGTGATTGATTTGAAGGGATTTCCGTTTGGCACATAGAATCCGCAGTCGTTCGTCGGGCCCGTATGCGTCGCCGTGTAGAACCGGATCTCATAATCAGTGTTGGTGCCAGCTACGATATCAACCAGCTCCTGCGAATTCCGTACCTGTCGAAGAACATTGTTCGTATCTCGAAGTACGTCGCTTGCAATCGACGTGCGATACGCCAAGACAAAAGGATCGCTCAGGTGTGGAATCGGGCGCAAAGCATAAATGCTCAGTTCTCCGGCCGATTTTCCGAACGAATCCAGTCCCAAACTCACCTTCACGCTTAACGCTCCCTCCGCGGTCAACGAGGCGGACGTGAAGCCCGGTCTTCACACACGCTACACGATTCACAATCGTCGATGTTGTGCCGGAAATTTGGAGTAACGACGACCACCTGATGGATGATGAACCAGTTCCATTGTTCCGTGCAGTTCCCGATGGTCGGTTTGGTGTCGCCGATGACATCGGAAGTCCACTCTGCGCCCGTGGGGGCCGATTCAAAGAAATGCCACGTCAGGTCCGTGGGTACGGGGGTGTCGACGGGTTTGAGCGAACTGGGGGACATTCCCAGACCGGCAATCCCGATCTCGTAGTCGCCGCCTGACAGGCTGAGGTAGCAGCGCGCCGTTCCGTTGAAATTCGTCAGGTTGGCATACAGGCGCCCGCGCCAGCTTGTTAATTCGTGACCGAAATCGCTGACCACGTTGACACCGATGCTGCCGCCGGGATCATCTCCCCACGCATTCGCATCCCAAGAATCTTCGACCCGTTGCAAGTGCTCTTCACAGGTGAACGTCTGTGTGCCCTTCACCTGGAGGAAATAGCTGTAGTAACTGGCATTCGTACATTCCGTTACTTCCAGTTCCCAAGGGATTTGAATTGTCTCGCCGTCTACGAGGCATTCGGTCAATTCAGTTCCCGGAGCAATCTCATTTGGCATGTCGCACGGCGAATAGGTTCGCCAAATCACGTTGCTCCAACCGATCTCAGGTCCATAATAATACGAGTAGATCCACTCGTCCGGTTGCGACACTTGGCCGGCCTCCACCCCACCGACCGTCCAGTTGCCCGTGCTGAACGCCACCGGGGCGTAATAACAACCGTCCACGTAAACATGATAATGACCCGGCACCGGCGTTTGCTCGAACTCCAGCGTGAACAGTCCGGAATCTTGGGCGTCGTCTGGAACATCGAAGTCCGGCCAGTTATTGCTCTGGAAAATGTTACAATTCTCTTCATCCGATGAATAACCGGAACGTCTTTCGACGGCCGTGCCCAAGCCGCCTGTGCCGACCTGCTCCGCGGTCACAACAACATACTTGGCTTCGCAGAGCCCGTGGGTCAGGCGGCTGAATTGGACCGGATAATTATCGGGTGTGACATCTGCGGGAAGCGGCAGGATGATCTTGTCGCCCAGCAGGGGAACGGTTTTGTCGTAGCACCCATCGGCTCCTTCGATGTCGCCGCCCGCGGCGGAGGTAAAACTCCACAACAGACGGGATTCATCGAGTTTAGCCGCCAAGTCGGCGACCAAAAAAGCCGCCCGCACCGAATTTGATAAATCAGCTTCATAGAAGCCATCGGGCGGAAACTCCGGTGCCGGCTGTTCCAAGGCGTTCGGCGGCCAAGAAACACTATTCCCCAGAACCATTTTGTGGCGCTCTTGAAAAGCGCGTTGGGCCTCCTCGATCCTGACGGCGCCAGTGCCAGCGGCCAGAAGATTCTGAGCCAACAGAAAGCACAGACAAAGGCGAAGGCCGAGCCGTCCCCACGCGGGGTTCTTCGTAAGAGAGATGACAGCTTCGATGTTCATCCGAGCCTCCTCACTCCAGCGGTGTGAACACCAGCAAGTTCACGATTCCTTCCTCATCGACAGTCACACCCTTGGTTGGATCACGGCCCTGGAGGTACTCCGTTAGGTTGTCCGCGCCGTCGCCGTCCGAGTCCTCATGCGCGTCGCTGGGGTCGAACGGATTCAGGCCGTAATCCGTTTCCCACACATCGGGCAACCCGTCTGCATCCCAATCGGATCCACCCGTCGGGAGGATGCGTAGGACCTTGAAGAAACGACTGCTAAGATGGGCCGTTGTATCTGTCCAGGTCATCATACCGGCCGGATCTCCCCACATCGCACCCCGGCCCGTCCATAGCGTGTTCGTGGTGAGAAGGTCGTCGGTGCTCAAGACGCCAAAGATAAAATTCGTGCAGGTCGGTGCCCATGTGACGACTATCCAGTCATTGGAACCCACCTGAATGTTGACGATTCGGAGGGGGCTTTCATTGGTCATGCACGCCGCGATTGCCTGGAGACTCGTGTTGCCGAAGAGCAGAATGACGAGAAGAGCGATCTTGGCACGGTTATATGATCGTCTGGTCCTGCTGTTCATCACTGCCTCCTCACCGTGTGGTGTGCCTACCGGAAATGTGCACACTCATGCGCAACAGCATTTGCGTTGTCGGATAGAAAAGCTCCCTGCAAACCTTTCGCGAGGCTGTCTTCTGCGCGCTATCCTTCCCGTTCAAACTCTGCGTCTTCGTGGACCGGACAGCAGCAATACGAGGCTGGCTCCCACACTTAACAATCCTCCATCGGGTCGTCTCCCCCTTGAGCGATTCCCCGATGGAGGCTGCGCTTCTACTAGCTCACGGACGCCAAACTACCACATTCCCATCCCGCCTTGTCCATACGGCAAAGCCAGTATTTTTCCGGACTCGGCGGTCACGAACGGTTAGAATCTGTGTCCCAAATTGTTCCCTCAATTGGCGCACCGAAAGCGGCGACGGCTCAGTCGTGGTCAAGAGTTGGTTCAGCGTCGAACGTACTGCAAACCTCACGCCTTCCGGTCGACAGGAACCGATTGCAGTCCAACTTGGTTATGACAGGCGCAGGAATCGACGAATGCCAACTTGCTTGCGCCGCATTGCCGAAAACACATTCGAGACGCCGAGCCGTTCAGTCGGGAGCAAATCGCTAGTTGGGTTGGATGAGATACACGGAGTACGACTCGTCAACATAACAGGGGAATTGCCCCACAAACTGGATGGTGGCGCTCGGTGAAAGCTCCGGTGCTGACGATGGCAGAACGACGCCATCGGCATTGAGCGATCCTGATTCAAGCCAGACCCCTGGTTGTTGGAGTTCAATGGTGCCATTGGCGATCACCAGCACGACGTCGGTACGCATTCGGTGCGCAAGTTGGACTGATCGCTTGAGCATCTCGCGAACAGACAGGTCGTCCAAGGATCGACTGAGATCGGCATAGGTGCCAAACCGCGAACTCTGGAGAAAGTAAATCGGCTTGTCCAAGTAGGCCGAGAGCGGGGCTACTTGCATTTCGTCGCTGGCCGCGATGGGCAGATTTGTCAAACCGTGGTCGCGAAGGAACTGCGCCGTCTCTTTGTCGGCCGAGAACGCGTAACCCCAATCCGCCTTGAACGCATACATCCCCGCAATCACCTGGATTACCAGTAGACCTACAATGAACGGGTTCCGCCACCGGCCAAAGAAATCTCCCAACCGTCGCACCGGGATGTCAGACAATTGCCATTCTGCAGTGTCGCCCCCGATCCACAGAGCGGCGACAAACAGCAGGAACAAAAAGCCTTTGTGCCTGAGCGCCCCGGCATTCACCAGAAATTGAATGGGCCACAAGATGGCAAGTCCCACGAGGTAGAGGAACAGGCCCGACGGTCTTTTCAGCAGCAGCGCGACGGAGACGAGGCCCAGCAGGAGCGACAAACCCACTTTGATGGGCAGGGCTACTGGTATCGAGTCAATGAGATTGGTCCCCCACGGCCAGCGGTCCAGAGACGGGAAGCCCTGTGTGAACGGGACGTATGCCCTCCAAATGTTGATCATTGTATCGGAAAGACCCGCAACGGTGAGAGGATGTTTCCAGGATGTGCTCGGACTCGGTTTGATGAGAAGGATCTGCAGCGTCGCACTGGCCACCCCAACCAGCACAATCAGCGCACCGACGCGCCGATGCGAAGCGGTTCGCAAGCTCGGGTCTTCTTCATCGCGGATCCAACTGAACACCAGCAACGCCGAGAATATCAGGACGATCAGAAGGCCGTACGGGGCCGCGTTGGCCAACAAGAACAGAACGACCGACAAAGCCAGAACGTTTTCCGCGCGTCGCCGGTACAGGGCACAGAAGCAAAACATCAACACCACGACCAAGGTGTAGTCCTGTGCGATGATGCAGAATTCATAAAAGAAGAAGTACCCGAAGCTGAGGAGGCATTTCTCCAGTTTACGGAACGGGCTGAACCGGGCCACGATCCAGATGGTGGTTGTGGCCAGCAGCAAGTTCAGGAGTTGGAGGGCAAATGGGTTGTGCGTGAATCGGGTGATCCCGAAGAGCAAGACCCGCCATAGGACGAAATGTGCTTCGTAGCGGGTGACCTGGAACACGTTCCAGAGGTTGGCGCTGTCGCGCGCCACCAGCCAGGCATGCAATTCGTCGCGCCACAGTTCGTGATGCAGCGCGCCCAGCGTTGCCAGAACCAGAAACGCCGCAGTCAGCGCGATGGCAAAAGCCCGTTCCCGCAGCGCCGATACAAGGCGTTGAACGCCGCTGGGATTGCCCGCCGAGGTTGGAACGGCCGCATCGAGGAACGGATCCACAACTTTTGTATACTGATTCTCGGCGATGCCGTCGAGCATTCTACACGCAACGCCCGTGTCCACCGTCTCGATGCGACTGGTGTCTCAACCAAACAGTCCGGCGACAAAACTGCCGGTCACTTGGGGGTCGGCCAACGACCAGACCCGTGTGGTAGACACTGGCAACCGGTCGTCATCGTAAGCCGCGAGGTAAATGTCCCCGAGCCGCACTTCGATGACCAAAGGGCGCTGCGCGCTTAACAACTGGCGCACTTGCATTTCCAAGGCGCGTACCGCTGACGGCGTTGTCGCTTCCGGGCGGATCAGGCCAATTCTGAAGAACAGATCATTATCAACATCGGCATCCGTGCGATGGTAGGGGTGCAAGATGCCGAAACTCTGCGCGGCGCGGCGAATAGCGTCGAGCGTCGGCGGGTAGGTCCGAGCCTCCTGAGCCCGGGCCGCGGGTGTGCCGGGCGACGCCGCGATCGGTTCTCCGCGCACGGGCCATCCCATAACCACAACCTTGTCGCCTTGAACCGAGAATGATCGTTCATACGGCGGTTTGTTGCGGCTGGTGAACGAGTAATCACGATTCGCGAAGCCCCCAACCTGGACCCTGAAGGGTATGTATTCACAGCCGCGCAGGTAGGCCAGGAACCCAGCAAAATCCATCGCGACATCGTGATCGCGGTGCTTGGAGAAGTTGGCGTTGTCGGCGGGCGGGTGGTGACGCTCGAGGCCGATGATGGTCGCGTGGATCTGGTGCATGTCGTAGGGCGTAAACGCAGCGCCGACAGTCCGATCGGCAATCTCCTGGCACCGGGCAATCGCGGCTGCCAGGTTCCCGGTCTTGCTGCCGTAGAGCGAAATCAATGTGAGCTGTGTCGGCATGGCGCCTGTGGTGTTGCGGACCAGCGAGCCTGGGTGATCGGCCGTCGACAGAAATGGCGGCGCGGGCGAGCCACTCTCGATGCGCCAGCCGACGTTTTCAGACCACCTGTTCGCCGGTCCTGCTCCCGATCCAATCCAGCAACAGAAAGGTGCAGACGTAGAACGGAAACACGCCGTACAAGGTATCGCTTACGGAATGCGAATGGCTGTCCACGGCCCGAAACACCGTGAGACAAAACAGCCCCGCAATCAGAAACGCGAGCGCACCCGGAACCGATACGGGGACATAGAACCAACCGAAACGTTTGAACCATTTCCTCTTCATAGACGTTGCCCTGCCGGTCACTTTGCCCTGCAACACCGATTGGGTCAAGCACCGGCGGTCTGATCCATCATCCGCGAGGCCGGCAGCAACCTTGAAATGCCATCGGTCTTGACGCAGACTCAGCCCTCCGAACAGACACGTCACATCTCAGTGTCAAAGATGATCGACAGCAATTCAGATGACCGTCGAGCGGAGGCGTCCGGCGGGTGGCCCCGGTGGATGCCGCCGGCGATCTTCGTTGCGGCGTGCGCGATGGTCATCGGGTTCTACGCGGTTACGGCCCAGCCGGGTTATCTGGTGTCGTCGGGCCTGAACACAGCCGACGCGTACTACAATTTGTTGGTGCAAGGTTTTCGGGCCGGTCACCTCAGCGTCAAAAAGGACGTGCCGCCCGGACTGGCGCGGTTGCCCAACCCCTACGATCGAACTGCCAATGCCCCCTACGGACTGCTCGACCTGAGTTATTACAAGGGAAAGTTGTACCTCTATTTCGGAGTGACGCCCGTGCTGGTGTTGTTCTGGCCTTACGTGGCGCTGACCGGGCACTATCTGCTGCAAAAAGATGCCGCGCTGATTTTCTGCGTGATCGGTTTTCTGGCCAGCGCAGGGTTGTTGTATGCGCTGTGGCGGCGTTACTTTTCGGAAGTCGACGTTGGGGTGATGGCGGCCGGGGCGGTGGCGCTGGGTCTGGCGACCTTCGCGCCGTTTGTGCTGGCGCAATGTGACGTGTACGAGGTGTCGATCAGTTGCGGGTATGCCTTCACGATGCTGGCTCTGGGCGCGCTGTGGAAGGCGTTCCACGAGCCACAGCGACGGGGCTGGTGGTTGGCAGCGGCGAGTCTGGCGTACGGCCTGGCGGTGGGAGCGCGACCCTCGTTGGTGTTGGGTGCGGTCATCTTGCTGGTGCCGGTCGTCCAAGCGTGGCGAGAACGCCGAAAGCTGTCGGGGTTGTTGATCGGGGCCATCGGCCCGATCACGCTCATCGGGCTGGGGTTGATGCTCTACAACGTATTGCGCTTCGATAATCCGTTCGAATTCGGCTGGCACTATGAAATGTCTGGAGGACGGCAGGACACGGCGTCACCCTTCAGTCTGCATTATCTCTGGTTCAACTTCCGGGTCCTCTTCGTTGAGCCAGCACGCTGGAGTGGTCGGTTTCCGTACGTTCATGACATTGAACTTCCACCCGTACCAGCGGGCTATCGCGGGGGTGAGCATCCCTTTGGCATCCTGACCACAGTTCCACTTGTATGGCTGGCGCTAGCCGCGCCTCTGGCATGGCGAAGTCGGTCGGTTGAAGCGCGGTTCATTCTGCGGTGGTTCTTGGCGGCAGTGGCCGTGCTGTTCGGCATCTGCGCATCGACTATTTGCCTCTTCTGTGCCGGGAGCGCCCGCTACGAGATGGAGTTCCTCTCGGCGCTGGTGTTGCTGGCGGTGATCGGGATCCTGAGTTTGGAGCGGATACTGGCCCCGACCTCGAGGTTGGGACGGGCGGTGCGCTGGGGCTGGTGCCTGCTGCTGGGCTTCTCGGTGGCATTCAATTTGTTGGTGGGCGTCGAGCGGTGCGCCGAAGCGCACAGCTATCGGGGAAACGCTCTGCTCGAAGCGGGCCGGGTATCGGAGGCGATCGAGCAGTACGAGCAGGCTCTACGGCTCTACCCCGATTATGCCGAGGCGCGTTTCAACCTGGGAGTCGCGCTGCGAGAGGCAAACAGGCTCCAGGACGCGGTCGGACAGTGGCAAGAGACGTTGCGTATCGATCCCCATTATGCTGAGGCCTACAACAATCTGGGGAACGCCCTCCTCGAAGCGGGCCGGGTGCCGGAGGCGATTGCGCAGTACGAGCGGGCGTTACGGATCAAACCCGGGTTGGCTGAGGTACACAACAATCTTGCGGCCGTCCTGATAAAGTTGGGCCGGTTTGAAGATGCCATCGGGCACTGCGAACAGGCGCTGCGATTCAAACCCGATTTCCCCGATGCCCATAACAATCTGAAAGTCGCCCTCGGACACTTGCCGAAAGCCGACGACGCCATGCCACACTACCAACTGGCCGTACGACTTGCACCGCAGTCCGCCGATGCACACAGCAACTTGGCGGACGCCTTGCTGCAACAGGGCCAGGTTCAGGAAGCCATCGGACATTACGAGCAGGCCCTGCGAATCAAACCCGACGACGCCAAAGTGCTCAACAATCTAGGTACCGCGCTGGCGCGAATCGGCAAGGTCCGCGAGGCAACTGCTTGTTTCGAGCGGGCGTTGCAATTCGACCCCAAGTTCGCACAAGCCGAGAACAACTTGGGGCTCGCTTTGACGCGACTGGGCATGGTCTCGGAAGCGACGGCGCACTACGAGCAGGCGCTCCGGATGAAGCCCGACTATGCCGAGGCGCATTTCAACCTGGGAGCCGCACTGGAGGAAGCAGGCCGGACGCAGGACGCTCTGGGACAGTACGAGCAGGCTCTTCGGATTCAACCCGATTATGCCGAGGCACACTACAACCTCGGCTTTGTTCTGGCACAGACAGGCAAGCTCAAAGAGGCCATCGGGCATTGGGAAGAGGCACTGCGCGTTAGGCCTGATTTTGCC
>Ga0335085_10011823_pt1 | contig 12903 bp, 7 predicted proteins | sample Lox_Sample_45_FD_206712 | JGI IMG/M metagenome (GOLD analysis project Ga0335085, IMG submission 206712) | Soil microbial communities from Loxahatchee National Wildlife Refuge, Florida, United States - Lox_Sample_4.5 | ecosystem: Environmental > Terrestrial > Soil > Wetlands | place: USA: Florida...
GGCCGATCTCATCGAACGTGCGCACTGCCTGAGTCCAGGCCCAGTGCGCGGCGTCCATGTCGCCGACGCTGCGATGGACGTCGCCGAGGTGATCGAGGGTGCCCGCTTCGTTAAACCGGTCGGCAAGCTCTCGGCACAAGTTGAGGGAGCGTTCATAGCAGGTGATGGCGCGCCGGTAGCTGCCGAGCTGGTGATGGATGTAGCCCAAGCTGTCCCAGGCGGCGGACTCCCAATTGCGTTCTCCGGCTTCCTGGCTGCCAGCCAGGGAACGTTCGCAGTAGCTGATGGCTTGCCGGTAGTTCCCGAGCAGGGCGTGGCTGTAGCCGACATCATTCAGGCTCGTGACCTCCAGGGCCAAGTCGCCGGCCTCCCGGGACAGTTCCAGAGCCGCCGTGGCATGCCTGAGCATGTCGGCGTGACGCTCCTGCTGTTCCGCAATCCAGGACAGGGTCCTGTGGGCTCTCACCCGGCTGCGGTGACAGCCACCGGCCGTCTCCAGCAGCCCCAAGGCCGTGTGCAGCAGGGAAGCCGCCTCGCCGAGGCGGCCTGACGGCCCGTAGCCAAGTCCCAGCAGAACCAGAGCGTTGGCTTCTCCGGCCGTGTCGCCGGCGCGGCGGGCGGCGTCTAGCCCGATGTGGCAGGCCATTGCCTGGTCGGTCCAGAGCCCCTGCCGCAGCAGGTAGGTACTCAGGGCCCACGCGAGCTGCCAGGCGTGCGTGGCGGAGCCGGGTTCGGCGGCCAGCGGAACGGCGGCTAGCAGCGTGGGACGTTCGGCTCTGAACCAGCTCAGCGCCTCCTCGGCGGTAGCAGGCCAGCTGATTACGACCCCCGGCTGGGGCGGCACTGGGGCCGCGACCGGGGCGAAGTACGGATCGATCAACGTCGCGGCGGCGTGGGCGGTGTGCAGGCAGTAATCGAGTAGCCGGCCCACAGCGGCGCTGCGGGCACCGTCGTGGTCGTGGATGCGCGCCTGTTCAGCGGCGTAGGCCCAGAGCAGGTCGTGGAAGGCGTACCGGCCGGGGCGGTGTTCGGTGAGCAGGTGCCCGCGGGTCAGTTCGGCCAGTAGCGCGCGGGCCCGGCCCGGCGCGATACCGGCCAGGCTGGCCGCGGCGCCGACGGTGATGTCTGGGCCGGGATGAAGCCCTAGCAGCCGGAACAGGCGGGCAGCATCGGTGCTCAGCGCCTGATAGGACCAGGAGAACACCGCTCTGACGTCGGTAGCCGCATCGTCACCCCCGAAGGGGTCGAGCACCTGGCCGGCATCACGCATCTCCGCGGCAAAATGGGCGAGCGGGAATCCCGGGCTGGCAGCGGCGCGGGCCGCGGCGATGGCCAGCGCCAGCGGAAGGCGCGCGCATCTGGTGATGATTTCCTCGACCGCGTTCGGCTCGCTGCCGACGCGCTCGGCTCCCAGACGACGGGTAAGCAACTCGCGGGCCCCTGCCGGGGTGAGCATGTCCAGGCTCAGCGGGTGTGCGCCGTCCCTGGCAATCAGGCCGGTGAGGCGGTTGCGGCTGGTCACGATCGCCAGGCACCCGGGCGCGCCGGGTAGCAGCGCGCGTACCTGCTCGGCGTCCCGCGCGTTGTCCAGCACCACCAGCATCCGTTTGCCGGCGAGCAGGCTGCGGTAGAGCGCCACCTGGTCGTCCAGGCTGGCCGGGATCCGTTCCGGGGGCACCGCTAAGGCGTCCAGGAACCCCCGCAGCGCCTGGCCGGGCTGCACCGCGGGCCCGGCCGGGTCGAACCCGCGCAGGTTCGCATACAGCTGCCCATCGGGAAACTGCGCGGCCACCCGGTGCGCCCAGTGCACAGCGAGGGCCGTCTTGCCCACTCCGGCGGTGCCCGCGATCGCCGTGATGACCACGGCGACGCTCTTACCGGTGCCGTCCGCGGGCACCTGAGACAAGATGGTGTCGAGGCTGTCCAGCTCCGCGCCGCGGCCTGCGAATCCCGCCACCCCCGGCGGCAGCTGCGCCGGGATCGGCGCGATCGGCGCAGATAGCCGCAGCGATCCCGCCTGGACGGGCGCATCCAGCGACGGATCCTGCCGCAGGATGGCCGTCTCCAGGTCGCGGAGGGGCTGGCTGGTATCTATCCCCAGGTCCTCCGCGAGGGTGGCCCGCAACCGCTGATAGGCAGATAGCGCATCAGCTTGCCGCCCGCAGCGGTACAGCGCCACCATGAGCTGCGCGTGAACCTGCTCATCCAGCGGGTGATCGGCCACCATCTGCTCCAGCTCGGGCACCAGATGCAGATGCTCCCCCGCCGCCAGCCCCGCTTCGGCCAGCGCGCGCCTGATCTGCTGGTAGAGCAGGTCCAGCCGTCCGGCCTGGCCCTCCAGCCAGGCCAGCCCGGCCACGTCCGCCAAGGGCCGTCCCCGCCACAGGCCAAGCGCCTGCCGCAGCTCCTGAGCCCTCTGGCGGGGATCGGCGGACTGCGTGCCCTGTCGCAGCAGCCGCTCGGCCAGCTGCACGTCGGTGCCGTCCTCACCAAGGTCCAGCAGATAGCCAGGCGGGCGGGCGAGGATCGCGGCCTTGCCGCCCAGCACGGCACGCAGGTGCGACACATGATGTTGCAGCGTGTTCAGCGCGGTCAGCGGCGCGGTCTCGCCCCAGACGGCATCCACCAGACGGTCGGTGCTCACAACTTCGCCCACATGCAGCGCCAAGGTGGCCAGGAGGGCCTTTCGCCGCAGACCAGCGACCGGCCGCTCTTCGCCGTCCACCATGACATCGACCGGCCCCAGCAGCCGAACCCGCATGATCGTCCCCCGCCGTTCGCAAACCACCCCTAAAGAACACGTAAAGAAGCGGTCTTCGGTTCGACTTGCCGGCTCGCGGCGAGATCACCGTGGTCCGCGATGCCCGGCGCAAGCCCGCCGCCATGCCAGCATCGGCAATGACGGCCAGGCACACCAGCGAGCTACTGGCCACGGCAAGTGCCTACCCATCGGGATGGGTATCAGTGTCGCGGTCAAGTATGGGCGCATGAGAATCCGTAACCTTGTGCACGACGAAGGCCAGCCAACGTCCGAGCGCAACCACCGCTAAGCACCCGGTCTCGTCCACTTGATCCGCTGGGCCGCGATGATGTTCACGACCGGCTCTCGACCGGGAATTCACCTATCAGCACGCATTGGCTTATGGATGCGCTCGCCCCTCGGACACGGTATTCCCCTGGCCGATCGTTCTCGGGTACGCCGAACTGTCACCCATGCACGGCCTTCGACCAGGACGGGTCTCCTGCCTGCTGAGGATCGGCGGAACCCTGGCCGGACATCCTTCCGGGGGGCGCACCCCTGATGACGAATGTCCGTCAAAGCGGGTCAGGCCCAAGCTCCCACAGCGAGTGAGTAGCCTCAGGAGTCGAGCAAAACACCCGACACGCCGAGTGTGTTCGGCGGCAGCGCGGACCATGGCTCGATCCCCACCCCCAGGTCGGTGAGGCAATCGCCGGCGGGCAGGTAGTTGTTGTGGTCATGCGCCCACTTGTAAAAGCCGGACAAGTCAAGCTGGCTGACTGAGTTCACCGGGTGGACGGCGACAAATTGGGTGAGCGTCGCCCCGTGATGGATGGACTGGCCGGTCCACCACTGCATCCCCGCGATCGTCACCTTGGCACCAGAGTTTGGCAGGCCAAGGTTAGACGCGGACGGGACATAGTTCAGGTAGATCCCCACCGACGCAGTAACCGGGGGACTCGTACTGCCCGAGCAGTCAGTAGACCACGCACTGTCAATGAGCTCGTCATAGCGGGCAGTGAGGGCGCTGCCCGTCCAGGTAGCGGTAACCTTCGGGGAAATTGAAGCATAGGCGCCCGGCAGCGCCTGGCGCTGGTTGGTGGTTGAAGTGCAGAACCCGCCCTCGCAGCCAATGTTGGTATCGGGGAAGCCGACCGGGTTGCCGCCGGGAACACTGTTGACGGTCTGCGACTGGATCGTGAAGTCGGCGCCGTTGGCGCCAATGGTCAGGCAGGCATCCCCTCCGTTCCAGTTGTTAGCGTTGTCGAGGACCTGCACGCCGCCGGACTCGGTGCCGCGCTGCCAGGTGGTGCCGCCTGTCCCGCAGGCGGCCGCGGCGGCTGGCACCGCCATGGCGATGAGGCCGCCTGCGGCCATCAGCACACTGATGGTCAGCGCCGCCAGCCTGTATCTGAATCGCAGGTAATAAAACGCCTGCCCGCCAGCGGCCAGCTTCGCCGACGCCTGGCGGCTGACCGACCATCTGACCGAGCAGATCAATGTGTCTTCATCCGCGGTCATGCCGCCTCCCCCTCTGGCCAGACTGCGCCTGTCTCTCAAGAGAGTCAACAATGTGCAATACCAAAGCAAAATCACCGGACGTTATTTGTCATATCGGCCGTCTTCGGTAACGGCCACCACGTGCGGCACGCCGGGCACTACCGACCCGGTGGGGAGGCCGGGCCACAAAGAACCCAGACCGTCGCGGGATCCGCGGCTGGCTTGCCCCCCGTCGCTTGCAGCTCAAACCGCAGGACCGGCCGGGCATGTGGCCGTCTGCTGCACCGTGAAGGGCTGCCGGTCGGTGTGGTACCGGCCGCGGCACGAGGGGGGCTGAGCGTGGTGATCCGGAACGCCTCAGACTCCAGGCTGAGCTGTGCGATGACCGAGGGCGGCCCGGCGAGGACGGTGGGGCCGGTGGATGACATGGCGGCGGCTCCGTTCCGCGGGGACGGCTGCGGCCCGGTGCGGTAGTAGCTCCGTTCGCACCAGGCCGTCTGCTGTAGGACGTGTCAGCCGCCAGGCGGGTTCACAGCCGGTGGCCAACGCGCAATCCGCCGGGTTGCCGGGCGGCCCGGTCCTCGGTCAGCGGGCTTCGCTCCGGGGCCGGATGACCTCGTGCTGCTTAGCGCCCCGGCGCACCCCGTGAACGAGGTAGTCGAAGGTCCCGCTCCTGCCGTCCGCGTCACGCACGACGAGCTGAGCCGTGTCCAGCTCCACCACGTAGAGCTGGAGCCAATGACCACGCGGAGTGAGCTGCACCGTCAAGCCGGAAGGGTCGGTGACGAGCCCGAAGTGCTCGGGCAGGTCGAGCACCACCTCGCCGGTCTCCAGCTGGCCGGTGCCTCGCACATAGGTCCCCGCTTCCCCTCCTTCCAGAGCCGCGTAGACGATCTCGCTCGCCGCATCAGTTGGGTGCGCGTGCACGAACGCTTTGGTCCCCGTGACCGAGAGGTCGCCGTCCACCCGGACGTTGCCCACGAACTGGCCGGCCATGCCACTGGTCGTCCGGGCCAGGATTCCGGTGCCCTCTGCGCTCTCGGCGAGGACGCCCTGGCCGTTGTGGCTCAGCCCGCTGACGCCGATGCTTCCACCCAACCCGTTGACGCCGACGCTCCTGTCGCTCTGGCCGCTGACGCCGATGAAGTTCGTGCTGAAGCCGTGGACGCCATGACCGTTCGGGCTTCTGCCCTCGACGCCGAAGCTGCCCGTGTTGTTGTTCTCCGTGAGGCCCAGGACCCCGGGGCCGCTCTCACTCGTTCCCTGCACGCCGGGGCTGGTTTCGCTCTCACCGATGACCCCCACGCCGCGCCCACTGAAGCCGTGGATGCCGGCACCGGAGAAGGAGCTGCCTTTGACGCCGGTACCGCCGGTGGTCTCGCCCATAACACCGGTCCCACCGGCGCAATGGCCCTGGACGCCCATGCCGAAGGTGCTGATGCCCTGAACGCCAATGCCGTCTGCGGCCTCGCTCTGGGTCACACCCAAGACGCCGGCGCTGTTGTTGCTGTTGCCGAAGACGGCGACGGCGGTGTCACTGGTGGCTTCCACCCCGCTGGCGCCGTTCGTGCCTGTGGCCCTGACCGCCGGCGTCTCGTCGGCGCTGCTCGCAAAGCTGCCAGGCTCCTCTTGAGTCATGCTGGTCGCCCCCTTCTGACGGTCTCTCCCAGTCAGGAACATCCTTCCCTTACATGCCGGACCCGATGATGGGATGGAGGCTGGCACTTGCTACCCCCGCCAGCGAGCGTAAGGGACTCTTCACAGATGACGGTGTAGCGCTGGGGGGCGGTGTGCAATCGTCAGAGGAACGTCACGCGGGTCGCTTCCTGCTTGCCTTGGGCGAAACCGGCTCGGGCGGCGGGGATGCGGGTCGCCGGATCCATCTGGTTCGTGCCCATTGCGGCCCGGGAATCGGCGTCCGGTGTGATCACCTCGACACGGCTGCCCTGCTTGCGAAGGGCCTCGACCTGGCTTGCCAGGTCCGTGCCCCATTCCGGTGGTCTGCGCAGGCCCTCGAACTGGCCGGCCGGGTCCGCGCCCCGTTCCGGTGGTGTCTGGCTCCGTCTGCCCAACGGCGAGAGCACCACGACGTTCGCATAGCCCGAGGCAAGGTCGGCGTTGTCGGTGGAGCGCACGCCACCGTCGATGTAGCGGGTGCCGTTGATGCTGTGCGTGGGGACCAGGCCGGGCAGCGCGCAGCTCGCGGTGACCGCGTCCACCAGGTCGACGCCGGAATCGCGGTCGAACGCAGCCAACTCGCCGGTATGCGCATCGACGGCCGTCACGATCATCGGCCTGTCCGGCCATTCAGGGCGAGGCAACCGGGCGGCGACCGTTGCACGCCGCTGTCCCGCCGCGGGTCCGAGTGTGAAGTCGCTCTCCAACCCGAACGCGCCCATCGCACGTTGTAGATCGGCTGCCGAGGTGGCGGCGGCGCCGATGGCCCTCATCCGCTCGAACACTGTGGCCATCGGCAGGGACGGCGGCCGTTCCCGGTTCTGTCCGGCCGGCCGAACCGGCTCGGACAGCACCGAGGCCAACAGTTCGGCCGCCGGTATACCGCTGCGTATCTGCGCTGCCGCGGTGGCACCGGCGGAGGTGCCGACCACCAGATCGGCGGCCTCTGTCATATCGAGACCGGCTTCGGCCAGGCCTGCGATGATACCGATCTCCCACGCATTTCCGGCAGCCCCACCACCACCGAGAACCAGAGCAACGTTGTGAACCACGTGCGGGTGCGATGTACGTCGCACCGAGTCAAGCGTGAAGGATTGGGCTTTGCCCCCGGTCGACGGGAGCGATTCGTGAAATTGCGACATTCTTGGTCCCTTTCAGGGCATCCGAGATGCGGGCACCCAAGGACCGACGACGAAGCTCTAGAGGCTCCGGCTTGAAGGGGTGAGCACCCGACTGTGAACGAAAACCGGACTCACCTCCTTGGACCGTGCGCTGCGACAGCGCTCCCGAACGAACTCAGCTTGAACGGTAGTCGGGCAAGGAGCTCCGCCGCAAACCACGAAGCAGTTGTCGCCGGGATTCAGGATCCGGCGATCTTGACCAGGGCGGGCAGCGGAACATGCCGGGGTGAGTAACACCGGTAGTAGGCCAGTTCCCGGTGGCCCGGTGGCGGGAAGGATTAATGCCATGCCGACGGCGAGGATATGGCGACGTTACGGTCACCTGCGGATCTACATATCCGCAGGTGACGTTGAACTCGGCTGGTGTGATCCGCGGTCAGGGCGCTTCGAGCTCCACCAGCCCGCGATGGCGGGGGATTTCTGGTTGGCAGTTCGTGCCGAATGCCAGCGCCTCGTGCAGGAAGGGCAGTTGACCGACGTGGCTCTCCCGGCGGCAGCGATCGCAGAACCAGCCCAGCAACCGGCCGGGCCGCCGACGAGACCGCAGGAGCGTGCGCCTGAGCCACGGCCACCGGCACAGCCACCACACCTGCCTGCCGCACAGCCAGCACCAGCCGCGGAGAGCGGGCCGGACGACACCCACCGGATCGTGCGGGATTCCCGATCGGACGACCTCGCCCGCAACACGCCGGGTGAGTCTGCCCGGACCCGGGCGAAGGAACTTCGTGCCCAGCACCCCTTCCTGGTCACCACCGCCAAGGCATTAGGGATCCGCACTACGGCCGGGTCATTCGCCATGGGCGCGAGAGGCGAACGAGAGCTCGGGCGCAAGCTGGACCGGTGGGCCGCACGAAACGGCTGGCATGTCCTGCATGCCGTCCCGGTCGGCCGGGCGGGTACCGACATCGACCATGTCGTCATTGCGTCGTTCGGTGTGGTGACGGTCAACACCAAGACCACGAAGACCAGGGTGTGGGTTGGCGAGTACGGCATGACCGTGGGCGGGAAGAGCGTGGATTACCTGCACAAGTCGCGCGCCGAGGCCCGCCGGGCCGGGCAACTCCTCGGCCGGGCCACCGGGATCGCGGTGCCGGTCCAAGCGGTCATCGTGTTCACCGGCGCGCACCGGTTCTCGGTACGACGTGGCGGCCCACCCGACATAGCCGTCCTCGCAGCACCGGGCGCATTGCGCGGATGGCTGCAAAAGCAGCCATCGGTACTTGGCCATGAACAGGTCGAAGCCATCTACCAGGCCGCCCGCAATCCCGCCACCTGGCAGGGCCAGGGGAATCAGCCATCCTGATGGCTTGCGAACGCCGTGACGAGGATCTACCGGGCAATGTCCTGACGGGGGCGGCACGCCCAAGCCGACCCAGGGACGAGAGCCTGAGGGACGCGGCGCGGCCGGAGGCGGGTTTCTCCGGTCAGCTCCCCGCCGGGCCGAAGGACGCGTAGGCGGGCCGCAGCAACCCGGTCAGGTCCTGGCCCCGGACGGTGACGTTGACCGGGGGGAGCTGGTCCAGCAGGGAGCCGCTCGCTGTCGCGGGCGGGCTGGCCGGCGGGATATTTCCCTGCACCGTGAAGTACGACTCAAGGCAGTCGGCGAGCGGCGGGCCGCCGCGGCCCTCACCGTCGGCGGCGGGCGGGCCGTCGCTGCGGACAGAGTGCAGGCTGGCCAGCAGATCCTCCCGTGCCCGTCCCCGCCAGGCGAGGATCGTGAACGGATCTTCGTCGAAGGCCTCGGCCAGCAGGTAGAAGGCCGCCGCGATGTGCTTGCACGGGATTTCCCAGTCGGGGCAGGAGCAGTCCATCGAAAGCTCGTTGGCGGCGGCCGGGAACAGCGGCAGCCCCTGGGCCGCGAATACTTCCTCTATGCCTGCGGGCATCTCCCCGGCCAGCAGTTTGGCGCTGTACCAGGCACTGCCTGCGAGCACCCGTTCCAGCGTGGCCCATTCGGGCTTACCAAACGCGGTGATGCCGATGCGCACCCGGTAGGGCTGCGCCCGGCTGCCCTGCACCCGCGCCGTCACCATCCCCGCGCCCACGTCGAGCGAGATCACTTGGCCTCTGCGGGCGTAGTTCCGGCCCCGCTGCAGCCGGTTGCCGAGGCCGATGCCTTCCAGGACCTCCACAAACCGCCCGGACCACCAGGTCTGGCCGATCGCACCGCGGGTGCTGCGGGCCTTCAGCCCGCCGGAGACGGGCCGCGGGCGCGACGGAGGCGGGTACCAGCTACTCACCGACCGCGTCCCCCGACAGCTCGAAGACCTTCCGCAACTCACGCGCGGACAGCTCGGTGAGCCACCCCTCACCGTCGGTGATCACCAGGTCGGCCAGGGCCTTCTTCTGCTCGATCATCTCGTCGATCTTCTCTTCCAGCGTCCCGGCGCAGATGAACTTCCGCACCTGCACGTTCCGCGTCTGGCCGATCCGGAACGCCCGGTCGGTGGCCTGGTTCTCCACCGCCGGGTTCCACCACCGGTCGAGGTGGATCACATGGCTGGCGGCGGTGAGATTCAGCCCGGTGCCACCGGCCCTGAGTGACAGCAGGAAGACCGGCGGCCCGCCGCCGGACTGGAACCTGGTCACCAGCTCGTCCCGGCGCGCCTTCGGCGTGCCGCCGTGCAGGTAGGCGACGTCCGTGCCGAACTGCGCCGCCAGGTGCGGCAGCAGCATCTCGGCGAACTCGGTGAACTGGGTGAAGCACAATACCTTGTCACCCTCGGCGAGGATCTCCTCGAGGATTTCCTCCAGCCGGATCACCTTCCCCGAGCGGCGCCCAACCGCGGAGCGGTCGTGCAGCAGCAGGGCCGGGTGGTTGCACACCTGCTTGAGCTTGGCCATGGCCGCGAGCACGTTGCCCCGGCGCTCGATACCGTCGGAGTTCTCGATCTTGTCCATCATGTCGTCGACAACCGACTGATAGAGCGACGCCTGCTCGGTGGTGAGCTGGCAGTACTGCTTGATCTCCATCTTGTCCGGCAGGTCGTCGATGATCGCCGGGTCGGTCTTGAGCCTGCGCAGCACGTACGGCCTGGTGACGGCGCGCAGCCGCTGCGCTGGCTCGGTGAGGCCATGGCGCTCGATCGGGATCGCGTAGCGGGCCCGGAACTTCTCACCGGGGCCCAGCATGCCGGGGTTGAGGAAGTCCATGATCGACCACAGCTCGGCGAGCCGGTTCTCGACCGGGGTGCCGGTCAGTGCGACCCGATGGCCCGCGCGCAGCCGTTTTGCCGCTCGTGCGGCTTGTGACCGGCTGTTCTTGATCGCCTGGGCCTCGTCCAGCACCACCCGCCGCCACTCGAAGCCGGAAAGCTCGCCCATGTCACGGCTGGCGGTGGCGTAGGTGGTGACGACCAGGTCGGCCCCGACCAGCTGGGCGCCGAGCGCCTCGCCGTGCAGGCGCTGCGGCCCATGGTGGGCATAGACCCGCAGGCCGGGCGTGAACCGGGCGGCCTCCCGCTGCCAGTTGCCGACCAGCGACATCGGGCAGAGCAGGAGCGTCGGGCCGATCGCGGGGTCGTCGGCGCGCTGCGCCGCCTCCAGGGCCAGCAGCTGCACCGTCTTGCCCAGCCCCATGTCGTCGGCCAGGCACGCCCCCAGCCCGAGCGAGGACAGGAACGCCAGCCACGACAGCCCCCGCTCCTGATAGGGGCGCAGGATGGCCTGGAAATGATCCGGCACGGGCACCGGACGCAGAGATTGCGCAACGGATCCGCCGAGCAGCTCTCCCAGCCAGCCGTCGGCTGCGACGTGGGTGAGGGGCAGCGGCGTGCCGAGGTCGCCGGGATGGCTGGCGGCCAGCCGCAGAATCTCGGCCGCGGTGGCCTGCCCGGACTGCTGACGGGCCAGGAACTCCAGGCCACGCTTGAGCTGATCCTGGTCGACCGCCACCCACTGGCCCCGGAGCCGGACGAGCGGAGCCTTGGCGGCGGCGAGCGCGGTGATTTCCTCCTCGGTCAGGGTGTCATCGCCAACGGCGAGCTGCCAGCGGAAGTCAATGAGCTGTTCCCGGCCGAACTTGCTGGCCTTGTCCACTATGCCGTCGGCCGGGGTGGACGCGGATGCGGTGAGCCCCAGTCGGCGCCGCCGGTCCCACCAGGAGGGCAGCAGGATCCCGAAGCCGGCCTCGTCCAGCGCCGGGGCCGCGACAGACAGGAAGTGGTACGCCCCCTCGGCGCCCAGTTCGAGCGCGCAGGGCTGCGGCTGGTGCAGGCCACCGGCCAGCTCAGGATAGACGCGGCAGGCGCGGCCGAGCTCGGCCAGCAGCAGTTCATGCGGGCGGGACAGCCACCGGCTGAGGCGGCCGTCGTCCGCCCACGCCTGCGTGGCCGGCACGAGCAGGCTCGGGTCGGCCATGGACTGCAGCAGGAACTCCAGCCGCCACCGGCCGCCGTCGGCGCGCCGCTCATCGGCGCCCGGCTCATCGGCGCCCGGCTCATCGGCGCCCGGCCCGCCGGAATCCGCATCGGCGCCCGGTTCACCGGCATCCATCTCATCGGCATCCGGTTCATCCACGCCCAGCCCATCGGCGCGCGGTCCGCTTGTGCCCTCCGCTAGGCGGAAGGTTGCCCGGGCCGCCCCGGTCAGGCCGGTCCCCACCTCATCCCACGGATGCAGGGCGGCGGCGAGAACATCGACCTCGTGGGGGTCGGCGTCGAACCGGCCGTCCGGGGAACACAGCGCTGCCAGCCAGGCCTCAGCAGCGGCCAGCCGCGCCGGCCTGCGTCCCCGCCGGGGCGGCATGAGTGACAGGCTGCCTGGCAGCACCGCGCGGGCAGCCGCGTCGGCCATGGCCCCTAGCGCCGCCGTGAGCAGCTCGTACGGATCATCGCAGCCAGGCACGGCCCGGCAGACCGGCGGCATCGCCCTGACGAACGAGTGCATGGCCACGGCATCGGGCCCCTGGAGAAACGGCCGCCACCTGGCGGAGGCGCCGGCCTCGTCCCGCGCCAGAGCCGGCAGCACCCGGCCGCGTGACACGAGTTCGCCTGCGAACGCGGCCACGTCGGCCAGGTAGCCGAGGGAGGCACCGTAGCGGATGCCGGGGGCGCGCTCGGACAGGGCGGCAAGCGCCGCGGCCGCGTCGAGCGTGACGACCGGGACGGTCCACGGCAGCAGCGCAGCCCTGGACCGGGCGGACGGGCGCGGGGTGATCCTGACCAGTTCGGGTGAGTCAAGCGGAGCGGCGCGCAGCGAGGGCAACAGCAGCACCGCCTCGGCCGGCTTGCCGGCCTGGATCGCCGCCAGCGCGCTGGCCGATGCGGCAAAGGGATGCAGCCGGGCCGACCGCATTGCCCGGCTCCGGCTCTTGACGGCGAGTGTGGAGTCCTCTGACCACAGGCACAAGCCGCCCTGAAGGGACCAGAACCCATGCAGCGCAAGCATGTCGGGTGCTCCAGGGTCCGCGAGGCTACGGCGGGACAGCCTACCCGTTTCGGCCGCACGTCGGCACGGCCCGCCGGGCGAGCGCTTGTCCCGCCGCCGGCCGCCGGGTCAGGACAGCACGCGCCGCCGGAAGTTGTGCAGCCCGATCGTCAGGAACACCACGGCGAAGGCGAACACCACCGGGTAGATGACGTACAGGTGCATGTGTGGTGCGCTGGTGAACGCCGCCCGCATCCCCTCGTTCACGTAGATGAGCGGGTTGATCAGCACCAGGGTCTGCAGCCAGTGCCAGCCGTCGATCGTGACCGGCGCGAGCCTGGTCCAGGCGTAGTACGTGCCACCGAGGAATGTGATCGGCAGGATGATGAAACCGAACATCAGCCCGATGTTGCGCGGCTCGAAGCTGGTGCCGAGCAC
>Ga0335085_10011824_pt1 | contig 12901 bp, 14 predicted proteins | sample Lox_Sample_45_FD_206712 | JGI IMG/M metagenome (GOLD analysis project Ga0335085, IMG submission 206712) | Soil microbial communities from Loxahatchee National Wildlife Refuge, Florida, United States - Lox_Sample_4.5 | ecosystem: Environmental > Terrestrial > Soil > Wetlands | place: USA...
CGACGGTCTCGCCGTAACGCGCATAGGGAACGCCCTCGCCGCGCCCGCGATGCGAGCCCTCACCGATCTCCGCGGTCACGACTTCCGCGCTCGTGCGGCTGCCGCGCGAGATCGTGAAGGCTTGAGCGAGCGGAAAGGACTCCTGGCGGACCGTGAGTCGGCGCACGGGAGCGCTCAGAGCCTGTCGACGATCGCCGCCACGCCCGTGCGCACGGGATCGACGCAGGGAAGGCCGAACGAGTCGGCGGTCTGCTTCAAGACGCTGTCTGCGGCGGAGGCGTCGAGTGCCGAGGTGTTGATCGCGATTCCGACGCAGCCGACCGCCGGACAGGTGAGCCGCGCCGCGCGCAGATTGGCCTCGATGCAATCGCGGAGGCTCGGCAGGGGGTAGTGCGGCAGGCCCCGCATGTGCGTGCGCGTGGGCTCGTGGCACATGACGAGCGCCTGCGGTTGCGCGCCATGCAGGAGACCCAGACTCACCCCGGCATAGGAGGCGTGGAAGAGCGAGCCCTGGCCCTCGATCAGGTCCCAGTGATCGTCGGCATTGGCGGGCGAGAGCCACTCGACCGCACCCGAGACGAAATCCGAGACCACGGCGTCGATCGAGACGCCGTCGCCTGCGATCAGAATTCCGGTCTGCCCGGTCGCGCGAAAGTCGGCCTTCATGCCGCGCCGGTGCATCTCCTTCTCGAGCGCCAGGGCCGTGAACATCTTGCCGATCGAGCAGTCCGTCCCAACCGTGAGGAGGCGCTTCCCCGAGCGGCGCTTGCCGTTCGCGACCTCGAAGCCGCGCGTCGGATGCCGCACGTCCGCGAGGAGACGGCCGTGCCGCTCCGCTGCGGCGCGGAGCGCCGGGACCTCCGAGAGGCGCACATGAAGACCGCTCGCGAGATCGAGGCCGAGCTCGAGCGCCCGCGTCAGCACGGGGATCCAGTTCTCGTTGATGACGCCGCCGCGGTTCGCGACGCCGACCACCACCGTCTTGCAGCCGGCATCGGCAGCCGCCTCGACCGTCATATCCTTGAGATGCAGGTCGGCCTTGCAGCCGGGAAGACGCAATTGCCCGAGACACCATTCCGGCCGCCAATGCGCGACGCCGGCGGCGGTCTTGGCGGCGAGCGCATCGTGCGCGTCGCCAAGGAACAGCAGGTAGGGCGTCCTCAACTTCGACATGGCGTCCGTCCTCGTTCTTCCGGGCGCCCCCGCGGATATGCCGGCGCCCCCACGGCTTTGCATACTTGAGCGTGGGAGCGCGGGGTTTTCAAGTCCGCGCTCGTCGAAGGCGCTGCGCCGGCATGGAGCCCGCGAGGAGCTTCGCGCGCGCGGCCTCGTATTCGCGCTCGAGCCGCGCCACCAGCTCGGCCACGCTGACGATCGCCTGGACCGCGCCGATCCCCTGGCCCGCGCCCCAGATGTCGCGCCAGGCCTTGGGCCTGCTGGTGCCGTCGGCGAAGCTCATCTTGCCGGCATCCGACTGCGGTAGCGCCTCCGGGTCGAGGCCGGCGCGCGCGATCGAGGGCTTCAGATAATTGCCGTGCACGCCGCTGAAGAAATTCGTGTAGACGATGTCCGAAGCGCTGGAATCTACGATCATCTGCTTGTAGGCAGGCGCGGCGTTGCTCTCCTGCGTTGCGATGAAGGCTGAGCCGACATAGGCGAGATCGGCACCGAGGGCCTGCGCCGCTAGCACTGCGCGGCCCGTCGCGATCGCGCCGGAGAGGACGAGCGTGCCGCCCCACCAGGCCCTGATCTCCTCGACGAGCGCCAATGGCGAGATCGTGCCGGCATGGCCGCCGGCGCCCGCTGAGACTGCGATGAGGCCGTCCGCGCCCTTCTCGACCGCTTTCCGCGCGAAGACGTCGTGGATGACGTCGTGGAGCACGATTCCGCCATAGGCATGGACCGCGCTGTTCACCTCCTCGCGCGCGCCGAGCGACGTGATGATGATGGGGACACGATGCCTCACGCAGAGCTCAAGATCGTGCTCGAGCCGGACGTTCGTGCGGTGGACGATCAGGTTCACCGCGAAGGGCGCGGCGGGACGCTCCGGGTAGCGCGCGTCGTGCGCATCGAGCTCGCGTCGGATGCGGAGGAGCCACTCGTCGAGCGCCTCGGCCGGACGCGCGTTGAGCGCCGGAAAGCTTCCGACGATCCCGGCTTTGCACTGCGCGATAACGAGCTCGGGCACGGAGACCGTGAACATCGGCGCGCCGATCACCGGGAGCGCGAGCCGCTTCTCCAGAATCGCCGGCAGCGTCATTGTCGCACCGCATTGCCGCGCACACGCAATCCGCCGGGCATTTCCAGGTCCCCCACGAACATTTTCGCACTTTAGTGGGGAAGCCTCCTCGCGGGAAAGAGCGGAGCGAAACGACACCGGCTGTGTTAAGGTCCTGCCGTCGGCCGCGAGGCCGATGGAGGCCGAAAGAACGTTGCGGGAGGGGGCGATGGTGGGTTTCGTCGCGGCATCGACGCTGGTGCTAGTCGACCTACAAGCGGCGCTCATGCCCGCGATCGAGGATGGCGAGGCCGTGATCGGGCGTTGCAAGCTGCTCGCCGAGGCGGCACGGCTCTTGGAAATTCCGATCTTCGGGACCGAGCAGAACCCGCAGGGGCTCGGCGCTACGGTCCCCGCGATCGCGCCGTTCCTCGACAAAGTCTTCGCGAAGCTCTCCTTCGACGCGACCGCGGATTCCGAACTCGTTCCAGCGCTGGGCTCCGCGCGGCGCTCGGTGACGATCGCGGGTTGCGAGGCGCATGTCTGCCTGATGCAGACCGCGCTCGGGCTCCGGCGCCTCGGCTTCGGCGTGAGCGCAGCCGCAGACGCTATCGGCTCGCGCCGTGCCTCCGACAAGGCGGTGGCGCTTGACCGGCTCGGCCGCGCGGGCGTCGAGATCGTGACCGCGGAGATGGCGATCTTCGAGTGGCTCGCCCGCAGCGATCATCCACGCTTCAAGGAAATCCTCGCGCTCCTGCGCTGAAGGCTACCCTCGCTGAAGGCGAATTCAATCAATGATTGCAAGCGCTTGGGGTCCGCGAAGAATCCGCCCTAATCTTGCTGCAATCGGGTGTAGGGTAGTCTGCGGTAGGGTCTGCCCCCTCAGGCGGGGCAAAGCAGTGGCGAGGCGGTCATGCTGAAATCGGCGATGCAGGCGGCGATCATCGGGGCAATGCTGGTCACGACGGCGACCGGCGCCTACGCTTTCTCGATCACCCCCGGCGAAACCAATTCGGACGGGAGCGCCAAGATCACGGACCCGGACCAGCTCCGGCACCGCTTCTCCGATCAGTCGCAGACCGACACCACCGGCAACTCGCTCAAGTTCGGGAGCACGACGCTGCAATTCAGCTCGCCCTCGACCCTGAACAATGCGCCCTCGCCCTTCATCCGCGATCAGTTCCTCGACAACCCCGCCGCGCGCACGGTCCCGTCGCAGGGGCGCTGAGCCGGCGCCTGTTTCTGCGTCGCAAAACAGCGGCGCGCTAATCGATCACTTCGTCGGCGCGAGCGAGAAAGGCGGGCGGAAGCGCTAGGCCGAGCGCGGTCGCGGCCTTTTGGTTCACGATCAGGTGGAATGTCGTCGCCTGATAGATCGGGATTTCCTGTGGGCGCGCACCGTCCAGCACTCGACGCACCTGCCCAGCAAGATGACGCGCCAGCTCCGGGAGGTCGGGTGCATAGGCCATGAGACCGCCACCGTCGACGTAGTCGCGATAAGGATACATGGCCGGCAGCCGGCTGCTGGCGGCGAGCGCTGCGATTGGGAGACGGTTTGCCAGGTACTCGCCCGCCGCGCTCACGGTCACCGCGTCAAGCCGCTCCTGCACCATTCTCTGAAATGCGCGCTCCAGCTCCGGTTGGGTGACCTCGCCGAGGGGCGCGCCCACGACCTCGAGCCCGAGACGCCGCCCGGCGTCTCTCGCCGCTTTTCCAAAGACCCCGTCGAATTGCGTATGCGAGCCGAGATAGGCGACCCTCGACGCGCCCGGCAGCGCCTCCTTCAGAATCTCCAGCCGCTTGCCGTAGAGCTCGATCCCCGCGTCGACTGCCACCCCCGTGATATTGGCCGAGGGCCGCGCAAGGCTGTCGCTCACGCCCTCGCTGATGGGCTCTGCCATGACCGCGAGGATGGGTATCGTCGTCGTGGCCGCGCCGAAGGGCAGCACGAGAGGGCCGTTCGTCACGATCACGGTGGGATTGCGGGCGACGACCGAGCGTGCGAGCTCGGCGGCCCGGTCGATGTGTCCCTCGGCGGAATACCGCTCAACGATGAGATTCCCGCCCTCGACGTAGCCGAGCCGGCGCAGTTCCCCGAAGAACTCATGCAGCCAAGTGACGCCGCCGGTCTCGGTGAGCTTATCGGCGGGAATGCCGCTGTGCACGATCGCCATGCGCCGCGGTGCGGAGCCTTGCGCGCGCACCCCAAGCGACCGCGCCAGCATCGGAATGGCGAGTATCCCCGCGAACTCCCGCCGCCTCATAGGGCTTCCCCCACAACCCGCTCCCGCTCCGGGCTCCTTGCCCTATATCACAAACCCGCGGAAGAGCCACACGACGACCGAAATGCGCACTTGCAACCGATATCGACGGACGGCCGCATAATCGAACTGTCACACTCGGGATTCTAGCCTCGTGCCTGAGGCTGGGCTTGATCTCGGCCTCGGGGCGAACCAAGCTTGATTTGAGGCGCGGCAACGCGCGTCTCGGTCCTGTCCGAGGGAGGAGCGGGTGACCGACATCAAGGAGCCAAGCCGGCTCGCCGATGCAATGCGCGAGGGCGATACGCTGAAGCCCGGCGTCGTCGCCTGCGCCGCCTACAAGGACGGAAAGCGCCTCGAGGATATCGCGATCCACGAGTGCGGCTCGCACACCTTGCGCGAGGGCTGCTTCCTCTGGGTCGGCCTCTACGAGCCCGACGAGGACTTGATGCGCGTTCTCCAGGAGCAGCTCGGGCTCCATGACCTCATCGTCGAGGATGCGCATCAGGCCCATCAGCGGCCGAAGCTCGACGTTTACGGCGACGTGCTCTTCCTCGTGCTGCGCACGGCGCAACTCATCTCCGGCAAGATCGAATACGGCGAGACCCATGTCATCGCCGGCAAGGGCTTCGTCGTCTCGATCCGCCACGGCGCGTCCTCGTCCTATGCAGAGGTGCGCCGGCGCTGCGAGCGCTCGCCGGAGCTGCTGCGCCTCGGAGAGAGCTTCGTCCTCTATGCGATCCTCGATTTTGTCGCCGACAACTACTTTCCGATCATCGACAAGATCAGCGACGAGCTTGAGACGATCGAGGACGACATCTTCACGGGGACGCCCACCGACGCGGACATCGAGCGCATCTACCGGCTGCGCTCCGGGCTGCAGCGCATGCGCCACGCGGTCGCTCCGATGGTGGAGATCGTGAACCAGCTCGCGCGTCACGACTTCGCGCTGGCGCCGACGGCGATCACGCCCTACCTCAAGGACGTCCGCGATCACGTGCTGCAGGTGACGGAGGCGATCGGCGACCTGCGCGAGCGGCTCGCCGCGGCCTTCGAGGCGAGCCTGCTCTTCGGCTCCGCTCGCCAGAACGAGATCGTGAAGAAACTCGCGGGCTGGGCCGCCATCCTCGCCGTGCCGACGGCGATTGCGGGCATCTACGGCATGAACTTCAAGGTCATGCCCGAACTCGAATGGGAGTTCGGCTACCCCGTGGTGATGACGGGGATAGCCGGCGCCTGCATCTATCTCTTCTACCGTTTCCGGCGCGCGCGCTGGCTCTGAGGCTCAGCGGCTCCGCGCACCTCCGCTGTCGCCGCCGTTGTGACCGCAATAGGGCATGTTCCCCTCGTAGCCCTGCGCATCCTGGAAACGACAGCCAGTCTCGAAGCGATGTTGGTCCGCGGCCTCTTGGGGCGTCAGGGGGCGGCTCTCGCAGGCGGCGAGGCCCGCCAGCAGGCTCACCAGCACCAGGGCAAAGGCTCGCTTACGCATGGGCGATGCTCCTCGCGAAATACGGCCACATGAGATTATACCTAGTGCACCTCGGTCGAGTGCCCAATCACGATGCGGTTATGCGGCGGTGCAGGAGGCGTCCCTCAATAGTCGCCATAGAGGAACACCAGCAGCACGAAGCGGCGGCCGGCGCGCACCTCCAATGCCTCGTGAAGGATCGATGAGGAGAACACGATCGCAGCGCCCGTCTCCGGCCGGTAACGCTGATCGCCGTATTCGGGAAAGCGCAGTTCGCCGCCCTCGAACTCCTCGGTGTTGAGGTTGATCGAGCAGGCGAAGCGGCGATGCGCGGAGATGATCTCGGTGTTGTCGCGATGCCCGTGCAGCTCGCCGCCGCGCGAGCCGGTGTAGCAGCCTATCCGCATGCGCTCCCGCCGGGTCACCGGATACTGGAATGCCCTACGGATCTCCGGGAAGAGACGTCCCGAAAGTCGGCCGTCGATGAAGCCCATCGTGTCCTTCTCGACGATCCAATGATCGATGCGATCGCCACGGCCGTATTCCGGAATCCGCATCTTGTAATCGAGGGTCATGGCGTCCTCGCCGTGTCCGGGCTCGATGAAGGTCTTGCCGCGAGTCTCATAGATCTGGATGAGCCGGCGGCAATCCTCGGGGCTCAGCACCTCCGGCAGCACGAGGATCGGCGGGTGCGGCGTCGGCACGAGCGTCTTGCGCTCCTCGACCACCGCGCGGACTGCGGCGAGGGCGCCCTCGGCCTGCGCCGCAGGGTCGCCCTTGAGGATCGCGGTCACGTGCCCGTTCTGCCGCAGCACCACCGTCGTCGGCTGCTCGCGCGTTCCCGCGCTCCAGGCTGCGAAGGCCTTGCCGTCGCGATCGAGCAGCACCGGCATCGGAAGCCGTTGCTCCGCGGCATCGCGCGGCTGCGCGAGCGTCACCGCGAAGAGGCGCGCGCCGAGCGCGCTCAGCGCGGGCAGCGCCGCCGTCATCGATGCGACCGCCGACGCCACCGGCGCCGCATCGAAGCGCGGCCAGAACGCCACCACCATCGGATTTCCGACGACCGCATCGGCGCCGAGATCGACGCTCTCGCCCGCGGCAGTCTTGAGCGTGAGGGGCGGAGCGAGGTCGCCCGCGGCGAGCGGCGGGCGGAACATCGGTCGGTCGCGGGGCGCGGTGGGCGCGGTCATCGAGGCCTCGCCCCTACCTAACAGATCGCGAGGGGGTGCGGCAATCGAGCGGGCTTCGGGGCGTGCACGCAATCACACGAAAATGCCGACGAAATCGAGGACGGCCGAAATCACCGTCAGCACCTGCCACGCGAGCGCGGCCATGCGCACGAGCGAATGAGGCCGCCACCCGAAGCGTCGTGCCAGCGCCGAGCGAATGCAGCCGATCCCCGGAAATGCCGCGACGCCTACGGCAATGCCGACCCACAGTGAACGGAAGTAGACACCAGCGGAGATAGCGGCCCCGGCCGCGACGGCTAGCACGAGGGCCTCGACCACCCAGGAGCCACGCGGAGTGGCGACGGGAACCGCGGGGCTGTGCGATGACATAAGCTTGCCCTCGGAAAGCTAAGGTGCGGCGAATTCAACGCGGCGATTGTGGCGCAAGCATGGTTTGCGCGATCGACCCCTTGCCAAGCCACTGTCGCCTATGATTGATGGCGCAGTCTTTGACTGGTGCGGGGGTATCCTTGGACCGACTCGACGAGCTCGAGGCGCAATCGATTTACATCCTACGCGAGGCGATGAACCGCCTGCAGCCCCTGGGCATGCTGTGGTCGATCGGTAAGGATTCGAATTGTCTGTTGTGGCTCGCGCGCAAGGCTTTCTTCGGGCGCGTCCCCTTCCCCGTGATCTTGCTCGACACCGGGAACGAGTTTCCGGAGGTCTATGCCTTCCGCGATCGAATCATCGAGGAGTGGAATCTCTCCTACATCGATGCACCCTGTCCCGGTGTCGAGGAGACCGACGATTCGCTCCCACCGAAGGCGCGGGCCGCGGCGCGGAAGACGCTGGGCCTGAAGCGCGTGATCGAGCAGCACGGCTTTCGCGGAGTCATCCTCGGCATCCGCCGCGACGAGCAGGCGATCCGCAGCAAGGAGCGCGTCTTCAGCCCGCGCGACATGACCGGCGCCTGGAACTTCCGGCAACAGCCGCCGGAGTTCTGGGACCAGTTCAACGCCGCGCCACCCGCGGGCGGCCATCTGCGCGTGCATCCGCTGCTGCATTGGACCGAGATCGACGTCTGGCGCTATGTCGAGCGCGAAGGCATGCCCGTCGTGCCGCTCTATTTCGCGCGGAACGGCATGCGCTTCCGCTCTCTCGGCGAGAAGGACATCACCTTCCCCGTGCCTTCCAACGCCCGCACTATTGCGGAGATCATCGCGGAGCTCGAGGCATCGCGCGAGCCCGAGCGCGCAGGACGCGCCATGGACCACGAGAGCGAGGACGCCTTCGAGCGCCTGCGCGCTCAGGGCTACATGTGACGAGGCGGCCTCGATGACGACACCGCCGCTGAAGTTGGTCGTGGTCGGCCACGTCGATCACGGAAAATCCACCTTGATCGGACGCCTCCTCCACGAGATGGAGGCGCTTCCCGTGGGCAAGGCGGAAGAGCTGAAGCGCGTGAGCGAGCGCCGCGGCGTTCCCATCGAGTGGTCCTTCGCCCTCGACGCCTTCCAGGCCGAGCGCGACCAAGCCGTCACCATCGACACGACGCGCTTCTGGCTCCGCCTTCCCAGGCGCGACGTCGTCATCATCGATGCGCCGGGACACCGCGAGTTCCTCGCGAACATGGTGAGCGGCGCGGCCGGCGCCGAGGCGGCGCTTCTCGTGGTCGACGCGAGCGAGGGCATGCAGGAGCAGACGCGGCGCCACGCCTATCTGCTGCGCCTCCTCGGCCTGCAGCAGGTGGCGGTCGTCGTCAACAAGCTCGATCTCGTGGCCTTCTCCGAGACGCGCTTTCGCGCGCTCGAGCGCGAGGCCAGCGATTTCCTGCGCGAGATCGGCATTGTGCCGCGGCTGGTGCTACCGGTCTGCGCACGGCACGGCGACAATCTCAGGGTGCCCTCGCCGAGCATGTCCTGGCATCGCGGCCCGACGCTGATCGAGGCCCTCCAGGCCTTCGAGGGCGGCATTTCCGGTGAGGCCTTGCCGCTGCGTCTCCCGATCCAGGATGTCTATCGCCAAGACGAGAAGCGAATTCTCGTGGGCCGCATCGAGACCGGACGGCTCGCGGTCGGCGACCGGCTGCTCTTCTCGCCCTCGAACAAGCTCGCGCGCATCAAGGCGATCGAGGCATGGCCCGGGCCGGAGCCTACACATGGCACAGCCGGCCAATCCGTCGGCATCACACTCGACCGCCCGCTCTTCGTCGAGCGCGGCGAGATCGCGAGCCATCCCGAGGACGCGCCGCCGCTCAGCAACGTGTTCCACGCCACCCTGTTCTGGCTCGGTGCCGAGCCGCTCGCGCCCGGCAGGACCTATCGCCTCCACATCGCGACCGCCGAGGCGCCGGTGATGGTGGAGCGCATCGAGCGCGTCATCGACACCGACACCCTCGCGCCGAGCAGTTCCGAGACGGTGCAGCGCGATCAGGTCGCCGAAGTGATTCTTCGGAGCCGCGCGCTGCTCGCTATCGACGAGCACGGCAGGCTCCCGCGGACGAGCCGCTTCGTGCTGCGCGCCAATGGCGAAACCCTCGCCGGCGGCCTCGCCTCTCTGCGCAACTATCCGGACCAGCGCCGCTCCATCACCGTCAAGTCCGAGAATGTCACGCCCGTCAGCCACAAGGTGACGGCGGACGCGCGCGCGGAGCGCATCGGGCATCACGGCGGGGTGTTGTGGTTCACCGGCCTCTCCGGCGCCGGCAAATCGACGCTCGCCATGGCCGTCGAGCAGCATCTCTTCCGCAAGGGCTACAGCGTCTACGTGCTCGACGGCGACAACATCCGCAGCGGGCTCAACGCCAATCTCGGCTTTGCGCCCGAGGACCGCGTCGAGAACATCCGCCGCGTCGGCGAGGTGGCTGCGCTCTTCGCGGATGCGGGCATCCTCTGCATCACCGCGTTCATCTCGCCCTATCGCGCGGATCGCGCGCGGGCGCGGGCGGCGGCGAAGGAGGCCTTCCACGAGATCTACATCAAGGCCGATCTCGAGACCTGCGAGCAGCGCGATCCCAAGGGCCTCTACCGCCGCGCGCGCGCCGGCGAGATCGCGGAATTCACAGGCATCTCGGCGCCCTACGAGACGCCGCAGGGCGCCGAGCTCGTCGTCGACACCGCGGCTCAGCCGATAGAGGCCTGCGTCGAGCAGATCCTCGGCTATGTCGAGGCGGCCTTCGCCCTCGCCCCGCGCCGGTAAGGCGAGCTGCGAACCAGGAGGTTGCATAGCGCAAGCGCTTGCTTGCCGCCCTTTCGAATACCATGTGAGTCTGGAAGGAGGGCATCATGCAACTTCCGCTACAGATAACCTTTCGCAATCTCGATGCGTCCGAGGCGGTGGAGGCGAAGATTCGCGTTCGCGCCGAGGAGCTTGAGCAGCATTTCGACCGCATTACCGGCTGCCGCGTTGCGGTCGAGGCCGTGAACCGGCGCAACCGCAAGGGCAAGCTCTATAAGGTGCGCGTCGATCTGACCGTGCCCGGCGCCGAGCTCGTGGTCAATCACGCTCCCGCCGAGGATCACTCGCACGAGGACATATACGTCGCCGTGCGCGATGCCTTCGATGCAGTGCGCCGCCGGCTCGAGGACTACGTCCGCAAGCGCCGCGGCGACATCAAGACGCACGGGTCGCCCTGAGGTCGGCGCTCAGCCTCTGCGCCCGAAGAGAAGACAGCCGATCGCCATGAGCTGCAATCCCGCCGCCGCCGCGAAGACCAGGGGCACCGCGCTGCCCTCCGCCGGCGTGAGCGCGCGGATCGCGCCGAAGGCCGCGGGGGCGAAGGCATAGCTCGCCTGCGCGATCGCGACGATGAGGGCGATCGCGCGCAGCACGTCCTCACGCGCGAACTCCACTTGCGCGATCAAGGGCGGCAGCGAAGTCGCATTGCCGATTCCGAGACCGAAGCAGGCGACGCCCAGCAGGAGGAGCGGCACGTCGCTCCCGGCGGCGAGGATGAGGAGCAGCGAGCCCCCGACCTGCACGAGATAACTGACTGAGGCGATCAGGCGGCGGTCAGCACCCGCGGGCATCAGCAGATTGACGAGGCTCCGTCCGCCGATCGCGGCCGCCGTGGCACCTCCCATTGCAAGCCCTGCGCCTTGCTCGCCGAGCGCCGGCACCAGCAGCGAGAAGAGATGAGCGATGAGCCCGATCTGCGCGAAGAGCCCGAGCGCCATACCGGCCGCTAGGGTGAGGAAGCGCGGGCTCCGCCAAAGCGCGCGCCCTGGCAGCACAGGAGCGTTCATGCCCGCGGATTTCGGCACGGTTAGTTGGGTGGCGCCGTCGGGCTGCTGTCCGAGCCGCTCCGGCGTCAGTGCGAAGATGCCGCGAGAGAGTGCTCCCACGACGACAACCATCACAACGCCCACCGCGGCGGCAGCGGTGGCGAAGCCGAGTTCCTCGATGAGGAGTACCCAGAGCGGCGAGAAGACGACGCCGCCGATGCTTGCGCCGTTGTAGGCCATGGCGAGCGCCGCCGGCCGCTTTGCGACGAACCAGGGAGCGACGATCGCGTTGACGGCCGCCGCCCCCATCGCGACCCAGCCGGCACCGCTCGGGAGCGTCGCCAGGAGAAGCTGCCAGGGCTCGTGCGCAAGCGCCCAGCCGAGAACGCCCAGCGCGAGGGCCACCGCGCCCGCCGCCGTGACGAGTGGGACACCAAAGCGGCGATGGAGCGCCGGCAGATTGGCGACCACCACCGCACCGATCAGGAAATGCAGCGTGACGGCGGCGGAGACGAATCCCAGCGACCAATGCGTGCGCGAGATCACCGCGTGCAGATAGATGGGCGGCCCATAGAAGCCCGCGCCCCAGCCGAAGATCGCGAGGACGAAGGCGGCCGATACGATGCGCCAGCCGAAGAAGCGCGGCGCGACGGATTGCTCGGAAATCGGGATGGTCGTCATGGGTGGGAGCATCGACCGCGGTACCGCTGCGATGCTACGATCGCCATCGAAGCATAGCAGGCCCGCTGCCGCTAGGCTCCGGGTCCGGGAGTTGCACCATGACGAGCGTCAACGAAATCGCGGGAATTGCAGCACTCGTGGGCGAGCCCGCGCGCGCGGCGATGCTGGGCGTGCTGCTGGATGGCCGCGCGCTCACCGCGGCGGAGCTTGCCTCGGCTGCGGGTGTCACGCCGCAGACCGCGAGCAGCCATCTCGCGCGTCTCACCACCGCGGGACTCCTCTCGGTCGAAGCGCAGGGCCGGCATCGCTATCACCGGCTCGCCCATCCCGAAGTCGCGCGACTGCTCGAGGGCATCATGCAGGTGGCGGCGGCGATCCGTCCCGCCCCCGTCGTGGGCCCGCGCGACCAGGCGCTGCGCACCGCGCGCACCTGCTACGACCATCTCGCCGGTCGGCTCGGCGTCGCGCTCGCGGACGCGCTTGCCGAGGCGGGCCACGTCGAACTCTCGCGCGACGGCGGCATCGTCACGGAAAGCGGGCGCGCCGAGCTCGCGCGCCTAGGCGTCGCTGTGGAGCCCGAGAACCGCAGGAGCAAGCGTATCCTCTGCCGTCCCTGCCTCGATTGGAGCGAACGCCGCGCCCACATCGCCGGCGCCGTCGGCGCCGCGCTCTGCGCCCGCGCTTTCGACGCCGGCTGGATCCGCCGCCTCCCCAACACCCGCGCCGTCGCAATCACTCCGAAGGGCACGCGCGCCTTCCGCGAAGCGTTCGGCGTGAGTCTGACGTAAATGCCGACCTACTCCCCCCTCAAGGGGGGCGGCTATTCGGGGAGCTGCACGATACCTGCGCCCGCTAGCTCATCGATCTCGGAGGCC
>Ga0335085_10011825_pt1 | contig 12901 bp, 12 predicted proteins | sample Lox_Sample_45_FD_206712 | JGI IMG/M metagenome (GOLD analysis project Ga0335085, IMG submission 206712) | Soil microbial communities from Loxahatchee National Wildlife Refuge, Florida, United States - Lox_Sample_4.5 | ecosystem: Environmental > Terrestrial > Soil > Wetlands | place: USA...
TTTTTCCAATCGGCGCGGTTCCTTTTGACATGCCGGCCAGTAGCCGCTATATCAGCCGCGCGATCGAGAGCCGGTGCCAAAGCGGTGCCAGACCGGCAGGTCGCATCTTCCTAAAGCATTGAAAGTGTTAGGGAAGGGCGCATAGCTCAGTTGGTAGAGCAGCTGACTCTTAATCAGCGGGTCCCAGGTTCGAGCCCTGGTGCGCCCACCAAGCTTAAACCACTGTCAAACGGTGGTTTTTTTAGTTTTAGCCAAAAGAACAAAGCGCGATTGTGCGACCGCTTTTTGTGGTCGTGGTCGCACGGCGTGCGACCGTCTACTATCGCTCTCTATGTGTTCTTGTGAGGCCATGAACAAAACAAGAAGTACGCCCAGGACTACCGCCGACAGAAGCGCGAGCAGGCGGCCGCGCAATGCTCGATAAGGAGCTGCTGAGCTCGCGCGCGGGCTTCGCTATCGCACACACGTGAGTTTCATAGGTGCTGGGCCGCGCGCGCAAGCTTTGCAGGCGTTGCAAAAGGCAGCCGATAAGGTCGGGTTTGTGCTCACCAGCGACCGCGAGTATTTCTACGCGGGATCGTCCAGCATCGGCTGATGCGCAGCCTCACGCCATTCCTTCTTTCCGGACCTGCAGCACGAGGCGGTCAATACCTGCATCGGCGCGGGCCGCGTTGCGGGCGCGGTAGTGCTTCACGATCGTCTGCGCGCTCTTGTAGCTGTGACCGGTGATGTCGCAGATCGTGAGCAGATCGCAGCCGGCGCGATCGAGAAGCATGACGCACGTGTCGCGCAGATCCTGGTCGTGCTTGCGGTCGAGCTCGCCGGATCCATTGACGAAGAACAGCGACGAACATGGCTTCAGCCGCCAGGCGGATTCATCGCCATTGCTGTCGCGACTCTCCTGGGCGGCCATCCATTCGGCAAGCGCTCGGTTGCGCCCGTCGACCATCCGCGCGCGTATCGCCTTGTCCTGGTCTTCTTCGATTGGATACAGCCTGAACACCGTCGGCAGAGCGGCTGTGAGTGCGTCGGCAAGCCGCTCCGCACGAGCGATCGCGGCTTGCGGGGTGTCTCGATCGAGGAAGCCGAATGCAGCGAGCGTGCGTGTCGTCGTCACCCAATGCCGATACGCATTTTCATCATAGGGCTGACCGTTGTCCTCGTTGATGACGAATTCGGGCGGCACCACATCGAGCTGCAGGCGCAGCTTGATCTCTTTCGCGCGGGCGCGGGCGGCATTGAGTCGGGCAGTGAGCTGCGGAGCTTCCTTGATGTCCACGAGCTCGCCGGTCTTGCTCTGGCGAAACGCGTGACGCCCTTCGACTTTGCTCTCGTCCCGCATTGCGATCCGGTCGGTCTGTCGCTGACCGGTGAACAGCGCAAGATAGAAACTGTCGCCGATCGAATGCCGTGCGATCTCGTCGGAAGCCGCGACCCAGGCGGAGAATTCCGGCATCGTCACCAGAACCACGCGCCCGTCGGGATGATCGAACTCCATGCCGATGCGTGGATTGGGCCCGAGCCGCCAATGTATGCCCTCCTGGCCCCATGTCAGGGCTGACGACAATGCTGCGATCACACTGATCGCCATGTGGTGACCGCGCTCGGCTTTTACGTAGTTGAAGAAGGCGCGCAGCTCGGGCCGGCCCAGCGACGAGGGCGTGACGTCGGCGATGGCCTCGCGCTCGCGCACAGGCGGCAACACGCCAAGCACTTTTGCCGCGCGCTCTTTCTTGCCGAATTCTGCGGCTTGCTCCCGCGTTATCGGCTTATAGAGAATTGCCTGCACAGCCTTGTGATAGGAGCGCTGCGTCGCTATCGCATTGGTCTTGAATTCGTCGGAGCGGGTCCAGTCGTCGAGAAGATGGTCGATCGTCTCTCGTTTTCGCTCCGGCTTTGGCTTGGCTTGTCCCGCGGCGCGAGCGGCTGCGATTTCGCTAACGCGCTTGTCTGAGAACGCCGCGGCTTCCTCCATCGTGAACCATCGACCGACCGGCCGACCTTTGTCATCCAACGGCGGATGGCGCAGATCGGCGTCGACGAAGCCGAGCGCGCGCTGGCGCGGTCCATGCACGGCGCGCGGCCGGCCGCCGCGCCATTTCACATAAGGAAATTTCGGATCGGCCATAGCAAGCCTCGGTGCCGAAGTCACAGAAGGCACCCATTGGAATCTAGCGCGATATGCAATGTCAAGCGCCATGATGCCCATAGGCGGTTCTCAGCCGCTCGCGATGTTCCTCATCACTTGCTGCCGGCGGGGGCACGAATGTGTCATTGGCGATCGTCTTCGGGCGCATGGGATGATGCCGAGTCAACCAGGCGTCGAAGCCAGTACGTTCCCATTTAAGCGGCCCGCGTTGGCTGATTGGCGCTGGCAAGCCGTCGCGCTCGTGCCGGATTTGGCGAGTGCGATAGAAGGTGTCCAGTGAGACGCCTATCGCCATCGCAACCTCGGTCGAACAATAGGGCTGCACCATCCTCTGCGAGCTATTCGGCTGGCGCAAATCCATAGGTTCGCAACTCCGCGTCACTTGTCCCTCCTTTGACCGAAGCCGATGGAACATGGGAGCAGACAAGAACAAGGGTGAAAAGCGCACGCAGCAGGCGTAGGGAATTCGGCTAATCTGGAGCGCAAATAGGATGCAAGCGGTGCGGTCACATTGCGTGTTCGCGTGGCGTGTTTGTGAGACCTTGCACGGGACGCCTTGGCGCACTGATAAGGTTTCTAACAGAGGCTGATCAGTCTCCCGCAACCAATTCACAAGAGATCTGAGCCGACGTCCCGAACGGCGGATTTTGATTCCACTTGAAGAGCCCTTTTGGGCCTCTCAACCATTACCCGCTAGTACAAAAAAGCCCGTGCACTTCTTGCAACTCGCTCCACCAGTTTTTGGGCGCGGCGGTCTCCCAAAAATTTCCCTTTTTTTTCAAGGACTCCCAATGGCTGCCGGCGGCTGCACGCAGCATGGACGCAGCATGAAACGGAGAAATGCACACCTTCGACGGAATAGAAGATCGGCACGGCATCGAAAGCTGTCGACGTTGACTGCGAGCTCGGATTCCGAGGCCACCACCGTGTTAGACTTCCGCCATGCCGAAGAAGAAAGGTTTGGAACACGTAGCGAAAAGACGGGGGCGGCCGCCGGGCGTAAGGCCGTATCCGGAGGACCTCGAAATCCTATGGCAGGTCTACATCTGGATGACCTGGCCACAATATCGAACGAGATCTTTCGACGACTTGGTGCATTGGGCAGAAATGATCCGCCCCTCGCAACGAGCGGCTGATCGGACGGCCTTGCCAAATCGCTTGAAGCGGCTGCACACCGCCATCGCCGCTGCTCCCGCGAAATACGGCTTTCCAAGATGGGTGTCCCGCCTGTCTATCAAAGGCCGACGGGTTAAGAAGCCAAAACTCAGCGGTGCGCAGGCTGCCGCCATTCGCGAAGGAGCACGTAGCAAAGGCGCTGGATATACCTCGCCGCATCGGTGAGGTCCCCCTGATCCGGGATATGCAGCGCTCGATTAACATCGGCGTATCGATGTAGGACGCCTACGACGTCGAGCAGCGCAGCCTTGACGGCCACGTCATCCGATTGCATAGCCCTGGCCGAAATCGTGCTGACAGCGCAAGTAAGTTCGTTACTTATTCTGTGGCTCAGTTCGCGCAGAAGCGATGGCCCGTCAGGATTTGCCAAGTGCACAACGTGCGTTGTCATTTTGGCTCCATCAAATTGCTGGCGCATTACCTCACGTGTCTTCTTACGTCACGTGAAATGCGAGTTCGATCTCAGGCAGCAAGTTTGAGCACGACCTTACCTTCCGTGTCGCCTTTCTCAACATACTCGAACGCTGAACCGACCTCGAGAAAGTTAAACACCTTGCTGATTCTGGGCTTGACCTTGCCGGCATCGATCAAGCCGCCGATCTCGCGAAGCTCTCTTCCGCTTTCTTGAACGGTATAATGCGCAGCGCGCACGCCGAATTCGCGCGTCTTGTCTCCGAACGGTTCCATCATCGTTGAAACGAGTATGCCGCCCTTTTTTAGCACCTGCCAGGATCGCCTCCGCGTCTCGCCCCCGATCAGGTCGAAAACCATATCGACGTCGCGCACCATGTCTTCGAACTTCTGCGTTTTGTAGTCGACCACTTCGTCCGCGCCGATCTCTTTCACGAACCCGATATGCTTCTCAGACACGGTCGTGATCACGTGAACACCCATCGCCTTCGCGAACTGGATGGCGAAGTGGCCGACGCCGCCTGAACCCCCATGGATCAAAACACGCCCGCCCGTCGTTAGTCCTCCATATCTGAACAGCCCCTGCCAGGCAGTCAATCCCGCCAACGGCACTCCCGCGGCCGCGAGATGGTCGATTGATTTCGGTTTTGGCGCGGCCTCATTGACCTTGACGATAACGTGCTCCGCATAGGCCCCGCGATCGAAGGCTAGCATTGCGTAGATTTCATCGCCCTTCCGGTGTTCGGTTATCTCCGTGCCGCATGCCTCCACCACGCCTGATACGTCGCGGCCCAGCACGTAAGGCAGCTCGTTGGATTGAACCGCGGGGTATTGGCCTTCGCGGATCTTCCAATCTACCGGGTTAATACTCGCCGCCTTCACCTTCAGCAGGATTTCTTTCGAGCGAGGCGTCGGGATCGAAAGCTTTCGAAACTGCATAACTTCGCGCGAGCCGAACGCGTCGATCCCAACGACTTCCATCATGGTCATGAAACACTCCTGAAAGTTGGCCTAATTTCAACAGGGCGTATCAACAGCGGCCCGACCAAGGCTCGCTCGTGCAGAAGACCTTCTCGATCATGCCTCAACTCTAGCGGGCGATTGAACAGGGCATCCATCGAGCATATCAAGGCGCCGGCTTTACGAGGCGTCGTCCCCTTGCGGGATCATTAGGGAACAGCACCTTCCATTTTGCTGGTGGCTGAGATCGATGCAGCGATCTGACTCGTCGTGACGACCGCACTCGCGTAGTTCGGGATATTGATGTCGAGGGCAGCATGCATCATCTCGTCTGAGTAGTCCGCCGTGGCATCCCTGACGACGGTGACGTCATAACCGAGTTCGGCGGCGAAACGCACAGTCGCTTCGATGCAGGTATGCGCGATGAGACCAATGATGATGAGCTTGTGGATCCCGTGCTTCTTGAGCTGCAGGTCCAGGTCGGTGTTGGCGAAGCCGCTGGAACACCAGTGCTCCTGGGCAACAATCTCACCTGGCGCCGGTACGAATTCGGCACGGAACTCGCCACCCCACGTGCCGTATTCGAAGGTCTTGTGCTGCCACGTGGCTCGCTGAATCGGCGCGATGTAGGTCCAGGTTTCGTAGTCGCCCGGACGGTATCGATGATGCATGGCGTAGAAGACGCGAAGCTTTGCCGCGCGCGCGGCGTTCAGGACCTTCAGCATGTTCGGAACGCAGCCGTTTGCCTCAGCCACGGCTTTGATGCGAGGCCAGATCTTGCCGCCGTCGGAAATGAAGTCATTGTAGGGATCGACGACCAACAGAGCGGTGTTGTTCTTGTCATATGTCGGGGTATTCATGGCAGTCACTCCTTCGGTTGTGGGTACGACATTTTGCGCCCTGGGCGCGGTCTGCGCGGACGCGACACGTGACAGGAGCGAATTTGCGGTGGTCACAAGGGCCAATTCCACAAAGTTGCGCCTGTCCATGTCGTCGCCTCCTCAGTGATCGGCTGGCGCGTGCGGGCGGACAGGCTCCTCCACGACTGCGCACCGCACCCCATGAAGCTTCACCACCATTCCGGCAGTCTCTTTTTTCCATTGCGCAAGGGAGGGCCCGTTCAGATGCACCTCGAATGCGGCGGCGTCCCGGTACATTTCGTAGACACGCACTTTTGTATCCTCGTCTCTCGGCAGCAGAACTTCGAATTGCAAGGTGCCCGGTTCATCCTTCAGGCGTGCCTTGTGCGCCAATAGCAAAGCTAGGACCTCATCCTTCCGCCCTGGCACAACCTCGATCGTAACGACGTTCGCGAACCTTGACATGACGCTTCTCCTTTCATTGATGACCGTTTACGTGATGATCTATCGTCCGGTGACTGCGGTCACCGCTTCCTTGACCTTCGCGATGGCATAGTGGGCCGCAAGGTCGATCTCGATATGGGGAATGTTGGGAAGCTCGTTGGCCGTGACAACGCAGCCAGCAGACAGCCCGGTCCCAAAGGGGAGGCGTCGCGGGGCGCTCGAAGGCCCCAGTAGCTCATCGGGCCCCCCCGATCGTACGGGTGGGATCGAGTATAAGGTCTTGCTCACGCAGGCGCACCGCTGAACAGGCGCGCGAGATAACGAGCTGTTCAAGAACGCGGATGTGCGCTGGGCGTTGGCGCTGTTGATCGACATCAAGGCCGTCGCCATGGCCGCCTATCGCGGCGCAGCCACCATATCGGCCATCGGCGTGCCGCCGACCGGAGCCCATCCGGCAACCTATCATGAGCCGCTGGAGCAGTGGCTCGAGGACTTCGAGCTCGATACCGGCAAGCGCAAGATTAGGCCGTATGATCCCACCATAGGCCGGCAGATCGCCGACATGCTGCGGCCATCGATGGGTGAATTGATTCCATCAAATCCGAAAGAGATTGCGCGAGCTTTCGGCCGGGGCTGGTGGAAAACCGATTCACAGGCCGCAGGTGAGCTGCTCGAGAAGGCTGGTTTCACCAAGCGAGGCGATGCCTGGCTCACACCCGATGGCAAGCCCTTCACGGTGCGGGTCATGGTCGAAGGCGACTTGCGCCCGGTGATGACCCGCGCCGGCACCATGATCGTGCAGCAATGGAAGCAGGCGGGCATCGATGCCAGGATCGACGTGGCGCAAGGGACCCTGCCGACGCGCCGGGCAACCGGTGATTTTGACACCTTCATCGGCTGGAGCGTCGAGACCTGGGGCGGCCACCAGGATCTGTCCTACTTCCTGGACAGCTGGCATTCGCAGTTCGTCGCAGCGCCCGGTCAGCCGCAGCCGCTGCGCAATTGGCAGCGCTGGTCGAGCCCTGCACTCGATGAGATCATCGAGGAGATCCGCACCGTCGGCTTCGATGACCCGAGATCGATCGAGCTTGGCAAGCAGTACGTCAAGCTTGCGGTGAAGGAGATGCCGACCATTCCGCTGATGGCCTACAACGTCTTCACCGCCATGGATCAGACCTACTGGACCGGATTTCCAACCGCGGAACTCCCCTACACCAATCCGGTGCCGAATTGGGGCAATTCGCGCTACATGTTGGTGAAGTTGAAGCCGACCGGCTAGAAGCGATGATGAAGTGCCGAGCCTGTGTGAGGCATAGGAGCCTGCAGCTGTCCGAACGATCTCGTCAGGGATGCCTGGTGCATCCATGAACGGATACCTCGCCTATGTGGGCCGGCGGCTCGGCCAGTTTTTGCTGGTCGTCTTCATCGGCATCAATGTGGCCTATGTCATTACCCACGCTTCGCCGATCGATCCCGTCGAGCAGTCGATCTCGGCGGTGACCTCCTATGGCAATACCGCTCCGGCTGCGATCGACGAGATGCGCACCTCGCTGCGCGAGCTTTATGGCTTGAGCGGTACGGCCTTCGAGCAATACGTCCTGTTCTGGAATAGGATTATGCGCGCCGATTTCGGTCCCTCGATGTCGGCATTTCCAACTCCCGTTGCCACCCTGGTCGGACGTGCGCTGCCCTGGACGCTCGGACTGCTCACGGTCTCCATCGTCGTGGCCTGGGGGCTCGGAAACCTGCTGGGCGGGCTTGCCGGCTATTACCAGAACAACCGCGGACTGAAGCTGATGGGCGTGATCGCCATGGCGGTCCACCCGATGCCCTACTACGTCCTGGCACTGCTGCTGTTGATCCTTTTCGGCTTCGTTTGGCCGGTGCTGCCGATCAACGGCGGATCGGCCATGAACCTGCCGCCGACATTGACTGTCGAGTTCATCGTCAGCGTGCTTCAGCACGCGATCCTGCCTGCGCTCTCGCTGATCCTGATCGGGATCGGGAGCTGGTTCCTCGGCATGCGCTCGCTGGTCTCCAACATCGTCAACGAGGATTACGTCATCTATGCCGAGCTGGCGGGCGTAAGACCCTGGCGTGTCCTGTCATCCTACGTGATGCGCAACGCGCTCGTGCCGCAAATGACGGGGCTCGCGATGTCGCTTGGCGGCATTTTCAATGGTGCAGTGATCACCGAAAAGGTGTTCGGTTATCCCGGCCTTGGCTCGCTCCTGGTCGACGCCGTTTATGCAGGTGACTATGGCCTGGTCCTTGGCGTGACCACCATCTCGATCATCGGCGTCTCGATCGGCGTGCTTGCGATCGATCTCCTGTATCCGCTGCTCGATCCCAGGGTAAAGGTCAGCTGATGGTGGTCATCCTGCGCGACCTGTTCCGCTATAGCGCTGAGTTCCGGATCGGGGCCGTGCTGGTCGGGCTCGTGCTGCTGCTCTCCGCACTGGCTGGTCTATCTCCTTATTCGCCGCAGAGCGTATATGTGGTGCCGCCCGATGCGCCGCCGTCGCTGACCTACTGGTTCGGCACGACGTCGCGCGGACAGGACGTGTTCTGGCAGGTTAGCTTTGCCATTCGCAACACGCTGCTGTTCGGATGCACTGTGGCGCTGGTGAGCCGGCTGCTGGCGCTGGTGATCGGGCTTGTCAGCGGCTACAAAGGCGGCTGGATCGACCGCGCGCTGATGTCGTTGAACGATACCGTCATCGTGATTCCCCTGCTTCCGATTCTGGTGTTGTTCTTTTTCGTGATGCGAGACCGCATGTCCTGGCTAATGCTGGCGCTGCTCATGGGCGGTTTCGGCTGGGCTTATGACGCGCGGCTGATCCGCTCCGTGGTCATGACCCTGAGGACTCGCGAATTCACCCAGACCTGCCTGTTCTCCGGCATGAGGACGCAAGAGATTCTCCTGCAGGAGCATTTGCCCTACGTCATGCCGGTGCTGGTCTCGACGACCCTGAACAACATGGTATGGTCAATCGGGCTCGAGGTGACCCTGTCGGTGCTCGGATTCACCGACATCAACACGCCAACCATCGGCGGCATGATCTATTGGGCCAACCAGCACGCTGCAATGGTGGCGGGTATCTGGTGGTGGATCGCCTTTCCGACAATTGCGATCATCATGACGTTCACCGGGCTTTACCTCATCGGAGTAGCCGCCAACCAGTACATCGATCCGCGAAGCCAGCTGCGCGGCGTTGGAGGGACACCGTGATGCACGCCCGCTCCGAACCGGCCCGCGCGGTCGAAAACGCCGAGCCGATGCTATCGGTCCGCGATCTCAGGGTGCATTACCGGAGCAGCCGTTTCGGCATCGAACGTGACGTGAAGGCTGTCGATGACGTCAGCTTCGCGGTGCGCCGCCGCGAGATCTACGGTCTTGCCGGCGAATCCAGTGCCGGCAAGACCACGCTGACCAAGAGTATCGCGGGTGCAGTCAGACCGCCGATGGTGTTCGTTGGCGGCAGCGTGGATTTTGCCTTCCTGTCCGGATACGGCGGATTGCACCGCGCGCCGCCGGCAGAAGTGGCGCGGATCCGCTGGCGGCATCTGGCCTATATCATGCAGAGCTCGATGAGTCTTTTGAACCCGGTGCGCCAGCTCCGATCGACTTTCATCGACTTCGCGTATCCGCATATCGGGGGCAGCCGGTCGCAATTCGAGCAGGAGGTGGTGGCGCATCTGGCGCGCGTCCAGCTTGACCCGTCGGTGCTGGCGGCCTACCCGCATCAGCTCTCGGGAGGCATGCGTCAGCGCGCCATCCTTGCACTCGCGACCATCTGCCGACCCGACCTCCTCATCGCCGATGAGCCCACCAGCGCGCTCGATGTCCTGGTCCAGAGGGAGGTGCTCGGGATGATCCGCGGCATTCAGCGCGAGACCGGATCATCGGTGCTGCTCGTCAGCCATGACATGGGCGTTCACGCACTGGCCACCGATCGTCTCGGCATCATGTATGCAGGACGGCTGGTCGAAGAGGGCGCAACGCCGGAGATCTTCCGCAGTCCACTGCACCCCTACACCCGGCATCTCATTTCGAGCCTTCCGCGCATCGGCGATGACGCTCCGCATGAAGGCCTTGAAAGCGCCCCGCCAAATCTCGCCGATCCTCCTTCGGGATGCCGCTTCCATCCGCGTTGTCCGCTCGCGCGGGAGGCTTGCAGGCGTCAGGTTCCGCCGATGCAGGAGGCCGCACCCGGGAGGCGGGTCGCCTGCTTTGCTCTCGAGACGGGCCAGAGAGATGAGTGAGCTGATGCTGGACGTTTCCGGGGTTAGCAAGAGCTTCGTCAGGGGCGGGTTGTTGTCGAGGCAGCGAATTCTTGCCGTCGATCAGGTTAGTTTCCAGCTTGATGCGCGTCGGCCCGAGATCTTCACCATCATCGGCGAATCCGGCAGCGGCAAAACGACGCTCGCGCGGATGATCCTCAATATCGAAACACCCAGCAGCGGGGTCGTTTCGCTGGAGGGCATCGATCTCGCAACCATCCGGACCCGCTCCAGTCGCGTCAGCTTCCTGCACAAGGTGCAGCCGATTTTTCAGAACCCGTTCGAGTCCTTCAATCCGCTGAAGCGGGTTGAGCGGTATCTGTTCATGACGCAGCGGCGATTATTCGCAACCGCGGGCCGGCTCAGCTCCGAGAAGGCTGTCGATGAAGCCATGCAAAAGGTGGGACTATCACTCAAGGAAGTGAGCCATCGATTTCCCCACGAGCTGTCCGGCGGACAGCTTCAGAGGATTGCGATCGCGCGTGCGCTGCTCGCCCGCCCGAAGCTGATCGTGGCGGACGAGCCTGTTTCCATGATCGATGCCTCGCTGCGCATCTCGATCCTCAACCTGTTCAAGGCGCTGCGTGATGAACTCGGGATCTCGATCATCTATATCACGCACGATCTCGCTACCGCCTACTATATCAGCGACCGCATCATGATCATGCGAAAGGGCCGCATTGTCGAAACCGGCGATGCCAGGACCGTATTGAACGCGCCCCGCCATCCCTATACCCGTCAGTTGCGCGAAGCCGTGCTGGTCCCCGAGGTCGCCAGTGTTGCGGAGAACGCATCTGTCGGCACGACCCATGCCGCCAAATCCAGTGCACCCGAGAGGTGAACATGAGGCAAGCAAGAGTTCTGATAGATCGGGATTTCTCTGTCGGTCAGACCGATCCCAGGCTGTTCGGAGCCTTTGTCGAGCACCTCGGACGCTGCGTCTACGGCGGTATTTACGAGCCAAGACATCCGACCGCCGACGAGAAGGGCTTTCGCGGCGACGTGCTGGCTCTGGTGAAGGAGCTCGGCCCGACAATCATCAGATATCCCGGCGGCAATTTCGTCTCCGGATATCATTGGGAAGATGGCGTTGGTCCGGTGGAGAAGCGCCCGGTGCGCCTCGACCTCGCATGGTTCAGCACCGAGCCCAACAGCTTCGGCACCAACGAATTCATGGACTGGTGCAAGGCCGCCGAAGTCGAGCCGATGCTGGCCGTCAATCTCGGCACCCGCGGCGGCGAAGCCGCCCGCAACCTGGTGGAATACTGCAACCATCCTGGCGGATCCGCCTGGTCGGATCTGCGGCGCGCGCACGGCTGGGAGCAGCCGCACGATGTCAGGTTCTGGTGCCTGGGCAACGAGATGGATGGTCCCTGGCAGATCGGATACAAAAGTGCTGCCGATTACGGGGTGGTTGCGCGCGAAGCGGCCAAGATGATGCGCTGGGTGGATCCGACCATCGAGCTTGCGGCGTGTGGTTCGTCGGGGCGCAACATGCCGTCGTTCGGGCAATGGGAAGACATCGTGCTCGCGCACACCTTCGACGATGCCAATTTCATTTCGCTCCATACCTATCTCAACAATTACAGGAAAGACACGGAATCCTTCCTCGCCAGCTCCGACTTGATGGACAGTTTCATCGAGGAGGTCGTGGCCTTGGCGGACGCTACGGCCGCGAAGCGGCGCTCCAGCAAACGGATGATGCTGAGCTTCGATGAATGGAACGTCTGGTATCGGACCCGCCGCAACCGGGCCGATCGGGTCAAGGAGGGCTGGCCCGTGGCCCCGCCGATCCTGGAGGAAATCTACACCATGGAGGACGCGCTCGCCTTCGGCGGCGCCTGCATTTCGCTGCTCAATCATGCCGATCGGGTGAGGGTCGCCTGTCTAGCGCAACTCGTCAACGCCATCGCCCCGATCATGACCGAGACTGGCGGAGGTGCGTGGCGCCAGACCATCTTCTTTCCGTTCTCCCAGATGAGCCGGTTCGGCCGGGGCAGGGTTCTTCGTACAGTCGTGGAGTCGGACAGCTACGAATCATCCTACTACGATCCTCGCGGCACCGACGAATTGACCTTTCCCGTGGGGAATGTGCCCTACTTGAAGATAGCCGCAGTGGCCGGAGAGGCCGGTAGTCTTTCGCTCTTCATGCTCAACCGCGACCTGAAGCAGGAGACCGAGGTGAGCCTCGAGGCGCGGAGCTTTGGCCGGCTCGTCGTGACCGCGGCGCTTGAGTTGCGTCATGACGATCTTCAGGCGACAAATACCAAGGACGCGCCGGAACGCGTGAAGCCGGCGGCTTTGCAGCGCGTCAACATCGACGGCCGCCGGCTGACGGTGATGCTGAAGCCGGCGTCGTGGAACATGCTGCATTTGTCGGCGAGCTGAATGAGCGCAGCCTGCTCAGGAGTTTCCGCCGGGGCCGACTGGCAACGTGAACTGAAAGACGGCGCCGCGCGGCTGGTTGGCGCTCGCCCACAAGCGTCCGCTGTGGGCATCGATGATCGAGCGGCAGATTGCCGGGCCCATGCCCATTCCGTGCGGCTTGCTGGTGTAGTATGGATCGAACACCTGTTCGTGCGTCTCGGGATCGAGTCCGGGCCCGGTATCTGCGACC
>Ga0335085_10011826_pt1 | contig 12901 bp, 12 predicted proteins | sample Lox_Sample_45_FD_206712 | JGI IMG/M metagenome (GOLD analysis project Ga0335085, IMG submission 206712) | Soil microbial communities from Loxahatchee National Wildlife Refuge, Florida, United States - Lox_Sample_4.5 | ecosystem: Environmental > Terrestrial > Soil > Wetlands | place: USA...
CTGCACGGCGTTGAAGGCGACGCGCAGCTCCGGCGTCGTCGCCACCGCTTCCAGATGGCGCACCACGCTCATCGCGTAATCCAGGTTTTCGGTCATCGTATCTAGAGCATGGAGAGGACGATCGCTCGCGATGGTCTCCTCCAGCCGTTGGTGCGCGTCGGCCAGAAGTTGATCGATGGCGGGCTCGACGTCGGACGGGTGAATTTTGTCAAAGGGGACGCGGAATTGAACTTTGAGCAGGGGGTTCATAGGCTAAATCCAGGTTAGCGCGGACCTTATTGCGCCCGTGGAGGCACCAGCAGGAACGTCGCCGCAGCCCCGATCAGGCCGGCAACAATCACCGCCGGAGCGGCAATCAGAGCGGCATTTTCATACAACCCGAAAAAACCCAGCGGACAGACGATCGCGAACTGGATTCCGGTCAGGCGCGCGAGCAGCCGCCGATCCTCCAGGAAATAGATCGAAAACACGCCCAAGGCCGCGAACCCGCAAGCCCACTTCAAAAAACTGCGGTCTCGGATGGCGTGAATCATCGCCGCGGTGGTGTGCGAAAGGGGCGTATCGACGACTCGTAAAATTGCCATGTTTTCCGCGACATCGAGTCCTGCCGCGGCGATCCCCAGGACGGCTCCAAGGATCGCCAACATCGGGTGCCGCCGCCACAGCAGCACCGACATCAGCACATAGAAAACCGCATAGCCGGCGATGAATGCGAAGTCTTCGTATTGCTTGATCCGCATCACCTCGCGGTCAGGACTAGGAGAATCGCTTAGGACTGCGTCGACATCGCGAAGATCGTGCGCCATTTGCAGCGCCAGAACCGGATCCGCAATGCCGTGCTGCGGCCGCGCGGCATTCGTAAACGATGGATTCGATAGCATTAGGGCGATCGTGGCGGCGCAAAACAACGCGGCGATCCCGGCCCGGCGCTCGACGGGATCGGTTCGGTGCGAACGGTACTTTTGAATTGACTCTGTGGCCATGATCGATTAAACTACGGTACCAGAAGTACCAAAATGTAGCATTTCGGAGGAAATGTGATGAACCGTATTTGCGGTCTCGCCGGCAATCGCGTATTGGGACTTTCTGCGCTAACTCTCTTTTCCATGCTTACGATGCAAGCGGGCTCCGTCACCATCGGCGGCCCGGATACGACGCTCGCTCCGAACAGCGATGCTTGGGCTTGGGACGGAGGTGAGCTTACCGGTTATCGAGGTGCCATTACCGACCCGGCCAACTTCGGACCCGGCGGGATCGACCCGAACACGATCAATATCGCCGATCTGACCACCATCGACTCGGGGACGCTGGCGGGAATAAACGTTTTTATTGCTCCGTGGTGGTACAACACCGATTCCGCGCCCTATAACACTCTCATTGAGAACTGGTTTTTGAACGGCGGCAACCTGATTCTGCTGGACGACGATCCGACCACCGACGCGATTGCGGCGGACCTGGGGTTCGGGACGAGCGGCTCGGATGGCACGGTCTCTAACGGAGGTGCTCCGCTCTTCAATGGTCCTTTCGGAACCGCCAGCGACGTGACGCAAAGCGGCGACACCGGCCAACTCGATACGACCAATCTGGCGACCTATGGCGCGTCCATCTGCGCAACCAACGCTTCTGGCCAGACCACGGCGATCTGCGATCCGGCCGGCTCCTATGCGCCCGGTGCGGGGGCCCTGTTGATCCTCGGCGATGTCGATATGTGGACCGACGGCGGGGCGACCTACAGCCCGCTGAACGACAATGGGATCTTTGCGCTGAACGGGACTGCCTGGATCGTCGATCAGGCGGCAGACGAGGGAGCGGTTCCGGAACCCGGAACGTTCGCTTTGCTGCCCGCAGGACTATTGGCGTTGGCTCTGCTCAAGCGCCGCACCTAAGTTCAGGTTTTCACGCCAGCGCGCGAGCCGCGTCCTTGGCGAAGTAGGTCAGGATCAGGTCAGCGCCCGCGCGGCGGATGGAAGTGAGCGATTCCATCATCGCCCGATCCAGATCCAGCCATCCGTTCCGCGCGGCCGCCTGGATCATGCTGAATTCTCCGGAGACCTGGTAAGCCCCAATCGGCACCGGAAAACGCTGCCGCGCCTCACGAATCACATCGAGATAAGGCATCGCCGGCTTCACCATCAGCATGTCGGCGCCTTCCTCGAGATCGAGCTCCATCTCGTGCACCGCCTCGCGGCCGTTGGCCGGGTCCATCTGATAGGTCCGCCGATCCCCGAACTGCGGCGTCGACTCCGCGGCTTCGCGGAATGGTCCGTAGAATGCCGAGGCGAATTTCGCGGCGTAAGAAAGAATCGAGGTCTTCTGAAAACCGTGCGCGTCAAGTGAATGGCGGATGGCGGCAACGCGCCCGTCCATCATATCCGAAGGCGCGACGATGTCGGCGCCGGCGCGCGCGTGGGAGACCGCGGCTTCGGCCAGCCAGGCGAGGGTTGTGTCGTTATCGACATCGCCGTCGACGATCTTGCCGCAGTGGCCATGGCTGGTGTACTCGCAATTGCATACGTCGGTGATCAGCAGCAGCTTAGGCGCCGCCCGCTTTAGGGCGCGCACCGCCCGCTGCGTGATTCCGTTTTCCGCGTACGCCTCCGACGCCGATTCGTCCTTGTGCTCCGGAATGCCGAACAGGATGACTCCACCCAAGCCCAGCGAGAGTGCGATTTCGCATTCCTTCACCAGTTCGTCAATCGACAACTGGAAATTCCCGGGCATTGAACTGATTTCCTTGCGAACGCCCTCGCCCGGGCAAACGAACAGCGGGAGCACGAACTGCGCGGGGTCGAGGCGGATTTCGCGGACCAGCCGGCGCATCGCCTCGGAAACGCGAAGGCGGCGTTTGCGGTGAATTGGAAACGGCATCGGTATTCAATTGTAGCGGTTCGGCGAGGGCGTCCGGCGTGCCGGCCGGCGCTGCATTTCAATTGTATTAATAGGTGTAAATGAGACGGAGTTTTCTTGAAACGTTTCGCTTTTGTGTTATATTGTTGGGCTATGGCCGACGACGTCGATCCTCCCCCGAACTGGGCCGAGCTGGCGCGGAGAATTGCCGGCGGAGATCGAAACGGAGTGGAGTACCTTTATCGGGTAATGGCCGATCTAATTCGCCGCAATATCTCGCGCGCGGTGGGAAGCGATTCTTTCGAAGACCACCTGCACGAAATCGTGGTGATCGTCCTCGACGCTCTTCGCAGCCAACAGTTGCGCGATCCGGATAAGTTGCCGGGTTTTATTCGTACCATCGCGCGCCGGCGCATGGCCGCTCATATTCGGGATGCGGTCCGCCGCCGCCGCCGATTTGTTGCCAAGGATCCCGCGCGAACCGTCGCTTCCGCGCGGCAGTCGCCGGAAGCGCTCCTGTCGCACCGCGAGAGAGAGGCCCGCGTGCGCACGGCGCTCGACCGCCTCAGCGCACGCGACCGGGAAATTTTGGAGCGATTTTACTTTTACGAGCAGACGGTCGAACAAATTTGCGGCGAAATGAATCTCACCGGAACACAATTCCGGCTGTATAAGTCGCGAGCGATCGCCAAGTGCTCGCATTTCGCGCAAGCCGAATTTGGCTAATCGACAAGCCCCTTCTGAATGGCGTAGCGCGTCAGCTCGGCGTTGTTGTGCATGTTCATTTTTTCCAGAACCCGCGAGCGATACGTGCTGATGGTTTTCACGCTGAGGGCCACTTCCGCGGCGATTTGCGAAACCGTTTTGCCCGATGCGATCTTGCACAGCACCTGAAATTCACGATCGGAGAGAACTTCATGCGCGGGCCGGTCGCTATCACCATCCAGGGCATTGGCCAGAGTTTCCGCAAGTGTCGCACTGACATATTTCTTCCCCGTCAGGACCTTGCGGATGGCGGAGACGACTTCCGCCGTCCCGTTGACTTTGCTCACGTACCCGCACGCTCCGGCCTTGATCGCGCGAACCGCGAATTGCTCCTCGGAATACATGCTAAGGACCAGCACGGGGAGAGTGGGCCGCAACCGTTTGATCTCCCGTAAAACATCAAGGCCGCCACGCCCGGGCATCGACAGGTCGAGAATTACCAGGTCCCAGGATTCGTCCCGGACGCGCTGTAGTACCTGTTCGGAATCCTCGGCTTCTCCGGCCATTTGGAGGTCAGGCTCCTGCTCCAGCACCTGCCTCAGTCCGGTCCTCAGCAAAGGGTGGTCATCCGCGACGAGAACACGAGTCATTTCAGTTACTTGTTGGTGCCGTGTACCCCGAGCTACACGTCACTCTTCTCCCCAATTATCACAAAAGCCTCAGATAATTCCAAGTCCGGCGTGATGAATAAATCGAAAGGAAATCGTTGCGTTACCAACGAGATTCACGGTTACGAAGCGTTAATTTTGGAAACAGGCAGGTTGGCCCGCGACGTGCTTTTCGAGGAGGCGTGCGGATCGGTAGCATAACGGAATCAATCAGATGCGGAGGAAAGCTGAAAAAGTTTCCGATGGCGGTTCTGAACATTCTACCGGCGGCCTTGGGTATGGCAATGGTTACAGGAGTCTTGAGCGGTTGCCACGCCTCGACCCCTGCGGTCGAGGCGAGTACAACCCGGGTTCCCGTGGTTGCTCCCGCGGGCACCGTTCTCCGGGTGCGGCTGAATCAAACGCTCGATTCCGGGCGTAGCCGGCCCGGAGATCGGTTTACGGGAGTTCTGGATTCACCGGTGATGGTCGGCACTATGGAACTGTTGCCGAAAGGCACGGTGGTTATCGGACACGTGCTGTGCGCACGGCGGCCGGGCAAGGATGAACAGAATGCGTTGCTGGAAGTGACGCTGGATTCGTACAAGCGCGGGGGCCGGCAGTTTGCGCTGACTACGAGTCCGGTGGCCCGCACCGCACACATCGGCTCGAACAGGGGCCGGAATTGGAACCACGCGCGGATCTCAGTGCCGGCCGAATCGGTCATGGGATTTACTTTGACGAGCACGCTTGCCGCGTAAAAATGAGGAGAAACGAAAGGGGAATTTCGATGAAAATTACAGCAACATTAGCCTTCGCGGTTGCCGTGAGCCTTTTGGGCACGGGGTGCGCCACGAAGAAGTATGTCGCCAAGACGGTTGCGCCGGTGGAACAGAAAGCCAATGCCGCCGAGGCGAAGAACAATGAGCAGGACAAAGAGCTCGCAACTCACAGCAGCGAGATTCAGGAGCTGGATCGGGACCTGTCTCACACCAAGGAACAGCTGAAGGACACCGATAACAAGGCCACGCAGGCGGGCGAGGCGGCGAAGGCCGCCGATCAGAAGGCTGAAGGCGCCCAGCAGACCGCCAACGGAGCGCAGCAGGCCGCCAACAACGCCAAGAGCTTCGCCGAGCAGGGGCTGGATCGCCTCGGCCACACCGTCGATACGATGAACAAATTCCAGATGGTGAAGTCAGAGACCGTTCTGTTCGGCCTGAACCGGGACACGCTCTCTCCGGAAGCGAAGGAGCAGCTCGAGGATCTGGCCAAGCAGGCCAATGGAATGGACCGCTTTGTTATCGAAATTCAGGGATTCACGGACAAGAGCGGATCGGCCTCCTACAACGACATGCTGAGCCAGCGCCGCGCCGAAGCGGTAGCGCGCTTCCTGACGGCCGAGCACAGCATTCCGGTGCGCAACATCACCATGCTGGGTGAAGGCTATGCGCAACCGGTCGCCAACGACAAGACCCGCGAAGGACGCAAGCAGAATCGCCGCGTCGAGGTGAAGTTGTGGGTCCCGGAATCGGTGGCGGCGAAGAACATGCCGTCCGGTCCGGGACAGTAAGAGTTCTTACGGGATAGTCGCCGGACCCTCCGACCCGGCGGCTTCAGGGCAGGCAAACCTGGAGAGATTGGCGGTGGGGAGATCTGCACGCCCCGCCCGGCTGACTTCGGTCGCCCGATCTTTCCGGTTCCTGCCCTGTTTTTTTTTTGCGCTGCCGTTTGGTGCGCGACGGACAGCGAAACAGCTCCCGCATACAGACCCGTCATTCGGATCTGATGTCGGGACTGGCGTGGTCTTGGTTGACGTCGTCATCCGAGGCCGCATCGTTCTTCGCGCCGCGGCGGAAGAGCGGCCGCAAGTGAAGCGTAACCAGTTCCGAATCCGAATATTTCGCTGCGAGAGTGTTTCGTGCTCGATCCCTAGGCGGGAGGCGGCAATAACGCTGTCCCGACGCCGTGGCTTCGGTAGGTGGCGGTGTGAGCAGCCAGGGCAGCCATACACCGTCCATCGCGCCGGTTTGATCGGTGGAAACGCGAATCGATGGCGTTCAAGCGACGGATTCTGTCCAAACCTAGGCCGGAACTTGCGCGGGACCGCCTCCCGATCCGGGTCATCTAACGTGATCCGTGCCCTTACTTGATTTCCGGACTGGTCGCGTTGGCCGGCTCGGCGGTAATACTCTGGCGGATCACTAGCGTCTGGTCGGAGTAAAATGACCGGCTGCCCGTGCTGTTAAATGCCTCCGGTACCGCGGTAACGATGTATCCGGTCGGCGACGCAGCCACGCTGAAGATATAGCCGCTATTCTTCCCGTCGGCGAGGTTCTTAGGGATGATGTCGGAAGCCGCGGGACTGGGCGCGCCGCTGGCGGGCGGCCCGAGCTCGGCCAGCGTGTCCGCGTATTTGCCGAACTGCGAGTAGTACTGCGTTTCGGCTTGATGAATGGTGCCGATCTGGCGGATGGCAGCCTGTTCCCGCGCCAGCATGAGCTGTTTGTTCATCTTGGGGACCGCGATAGCCGCGATGATAAGGATGATCGAGATCACGATCAACAATTCGATCAGCGAAAAGCCGCGACGCAATCTTCCCATATCTTATATCGTAGACGCTTTTTGGTCCGCGCACGTGCAGAAGCGTTTCCGGGTGAGCCGGCTCAAGAGGCCACCGACACCAATCGCGTTCGGGTTTAGAACGTTTAGAACAAGGAAGTATGATATGTTGGGTTTGCCAGGCTGGGCTGCAGCCGAGCGGGAGTAATTCAGTGGTAGAATGCCAGCTTCCCAAGCTGGACGTCGCGGGTTCGAGTCCCGTCTCCCGCTCCATCTTTTCTTGAGTTTACGGCCAGCCGTTTCAATCTGATCTCCAAACGATCTCCGTTTACATCACGAGCAGGCTTTCTTCGAGCCGGTTCACCATATCGAGCCTGCTTTCGACTGGCGATTGCGTGTACACGTTCTGACTAACATCGAGAGAATGCCCGAGCTGGTCCGCAACCAGCTTCGGATCGGCCTTGATCGCCTTCATGAGCGTCGCATGTGTGCGGCGCATCACAAGGAAATTCGCCCAACCCAGACCGGCCTTGACCAGCTTCGGCAGCATCTTGCGGCGCCAGCAGTTGTCCTTCGAGAGGGGCGTCAACTTCTCGGACGGAAACACCCACCCCTCAGGATCGACCGCCAACAACCGCCAATGCTCAACGTCCTTAAGCAGCCCTTTTGACAGGGCCGCCTTGCGCAACGATTGATTCGTCTTCGGCGTATCGACTACGTTCCGGTACACGCGTTGCCGGATGTCGGCATACGTCGCCGTCAGTTGCGGCCACTTGAGACCGAAAATCTCTCCCGGCCGCATGCCCGCCAAGACCGCCAGTTTCGCGATCAGCCGTTCGCGGGCGTCCAGAACGGCGAAGCACTGCTTTACTTCCTCGATCGTCATGGCGCGGCGCACCGGCTTCGCCGCTTCCTTCGGCGTAAATAAAAGACGGGCCGGGTTTCGCTCAACCTTGCCCTCCGCCTCGGCCATCTCAAAAATCTGCTTAAGATCCCACCGTAGATGATCGACAACCGAGAAGGACAGCTTCGTCGCTTTCGCGTCGAGCAAATCCTGCAGCTCGTCCCGCCGAAAGCTCGTCAGTTCCCGATCCCGATATGCCGTCAACAAGTGAAACCCGATCCGGTCTATGTTCGTATCACGTGTCGAATGCTTCCATTTCCGGCTGTAGTAGGGGAAATAGATCATGTCGACGAACTCGCCAAACTTCCACGTCCGATCCGCATCACGTTTGGCGTTTTCCTCTGCAACGATGCGGGCAACCTTTGCTCTGGCCTCGCCCTTGGTCATGTCTTTGATCGATCCCAGCACTTGCGCCACGCGCCGATCGCCGACCCACCATTGGCCGAGCCATTTGCCCCGCTGTTTCTTCAGACCTCCTGTCTGGTGCCTCTTACGCATTGGATCTCCCTCATGCGTGTTTCCGGGCACCTCGTTCTGGCGACTCCCGAATCATAGCATTGGGTTGTTCGTTGCGCTCGATCCATCGCAACAGCGTTTCGCGGCGGACAAGTTTGCGTCGGCCGAGGCTGAGGGCGGGTATGGGTTGGCATCCGCGCACGCGGCCCGCGACCGCATTGCAAACATGCGCTTTCGAACAGTGAAGGATTTCGGCGACTTGCGCCATCGTCAGCAGATCAGAGCCCACGCCGTCGAAGTGCATATCGGGGAGACGGTCCTACTTTCGTTGATTCGAGTTCGCCGAGCCTCGTGATCACGATGCCGGCGCGATCTGGAAATAGAATATCCGGCGGGCGCGTCGCGTCCAATGTTTTCTTGACGGAATGCAATGCGCGACCAGCATCAAGACTCCGTTCTGGTGAATGGAGTTTTCGCCGGTTCCGCTCAACACCATCCCACAGGAGTCAGATCTACCATAAACAGAGCACACCAAGCCTTTGATATGAAGTAGTTCAGCGTTCCTTCGGTCAAGCACCTCCTCCTTGTTATCGTTAGCTCTAAGTAGCCGATTACCCCTTGGTTGTGTTAAAGTTTCGCATTGATCGCCAGCAAAACTGTGTTAAAGCGCGCAATTAGGAAAAATTGCGGGCTTATTCGGGACGACAGCGCCATCCTGGTCGTCCATCAGTCGTTGCTTAGTTCTATTTTGCAGCGCACAGAAAGGTCCGCCGATAGAAGGTTGTAACGAACAGAAGTAATTTGTGTAGGGGACTCTGATGCCAGGTGACGCAACGCCGTGGGACCCGAAAGAATGGGAACGCCACATTCAGCGCGTGCTCAAGATACGATACGCGCAGCCCGTCGGCCGCTACCAGCACATCGCTGACGACATTAAAGGTGATTGCGGCATCGAAGGGTTCGCTACGGATGGGACGGCCTACCAGTGCTACGCGTGCCAGAACTGGAACGACTTTGGCGTCTTGCTCGATCACCAGAAGAACAAGATGACGCTGGACATCAGCAAGCTCCTGCGGAACGAGGCTGAACTGCTCAGCATCCTCGGGGATATCAGGATTGGGATCTGGAACTTCGTGCTCCCGTTCTGGAACGACAAGGATTTGCTCAAGCACGCGCGCAAGAAGGAATCCGAGGTCCGGGCCAAGAAGCCCAAGCACACGAAAGATGACTTCCGCATCGCGGTCATCACCGGCGAAGAGTTTCTGGTCGAGAAGCAGATGCTCGCGAAGCAAGACCTGTACAAGTTCGACGTCAAAGACTTCCCCGACACGGTGCAGACGGCCGCGATGTGGATGGACCAGAATAAAGGCTTGGAACTGGTCAGCAACCTGACGCGCAAAGCGAACGTCATCGTGAACGGCAAGTCCGCCAAGGTGCGCGAGGCGTTCCTGAACCGTATGGTCAAGGACTACACCGCCGGTTCTGTCATCTTGAGCAAGCTGGAGCAGGACGTGCCGGAGGTGTACGAGGAAGTCATCAAGAAGAAGACGGACCGCGAGGGCGAGTTGGAGACAGCGAGCGCCACGAACACGCTCGTGCCCGGCAAGTTCTTCGACGAGACATTGAGCCAGTACAAGGCCGAGCTTCGTGGTGTCGCGGGCATCAGCCCGCGCGCGGCCGACATATTAGCGCGGGAAGCCGTGTCGGACTGGCTGCTCCGCTGCCCACTGGAGGTCGAGTAAATGGCTGATGAGAAGGCGCTCACGCTCGAAACCAAGCACTCGTTCCGGTTCACCCGGCGACCCATGGCCATAGCCGCAGAATTGCGGCCTGACTGGAAGATGGCAGCGCTCCTCCTGATCCTGCAGCTCAGCTCGCGCGGCGGGAAGAGCTCATTGCGACGCCTGCACATCCTGAATTGGGCGCTCCGGTCGCCTCGGAACCGCGCGGAGTTCGAGCAGGTACGCGACCATCAGCAATCATTATTAAGTTTCCAGTTCCGCTTCGAACCCGCGCTCGGTCGGGCAATTGATCTTGCCGTCGCGGAGCACTTCGTCGAGTGGGTCGGCGAGAATCGCTTGCAAATCACGACGAAGGGGAAGCGTTGGATCGCGGACATCACCAAGGACGAATCCATCATGTACCAGGAACGTGAGTTCCTCAAGCGCATGGGCAAAGACGTCACGGAAGCCTTTGCCACGGAAATGCTGAACGTCCGACCCGTCTAAAACTCCTATGCTGCGCGTACGTTTTCTCCTCATCCATATCAACACCGACAAGGGCGTGTTCGGAACAAGGCAGAACTTCTACGACGGTCTCAACGTGATCCGCGCCGAGAACTACGCCGGCAAGTCCCAACTCGTCCAGAGCATCATGTACGCGCTCGGCATGGAAGGCATGCAAGGACCATCGCACGCGGTCCCGCTCGCGCACGCCATGACGGACTACCTGGAATACAAGGAGAACGGGAAAGAGAAGACCGCGAAGGTCATCGACTCGATGGTCTCATTGGAGATCGAGAACGGCAAAGGGAAATTCCTCACGGTTCAGCGCGCCATCGCGGGGGACCGGAACCGCCACCTGATGACAGTCTACGAGGGACGCGCGATCACGAAAAAAGAGGCACTCAGCACCGCGCGGGACTACTATGTTCGGGAAGGCGGGGCGGCGACCAACGAGCTCGGCTTCCATCGACGGCTGAAAGACTTCATCGGATGGGAACTGCCGCTGGCACCGCGCTTCAACGAGCCGGAATGTCCACTCTATCTTGAAACAATCTTCCCGCTCCTGTACGTGGAGCAGAAGCTCGGCTGGGGGCGGCTCCCCGCTCGATACCCGACGTGGCTTGGGATTCGCGATGTCGGACGACGGACGGTCGAATTCATTCTCGGGCTGGAGGCGTATGCGACCGCTATCGAGCGCGCCGCCGTGAACGAGGAGATTAAGCGTCTCAAAAGAGATTGGTCCAACGCCCGCACGCAGGCGGAGCGTTCAGGCTCCGCCATCGCGGGGATCGTGCGCGGCGTTCCTGTCGAGCCGATAGCGAATTGGCCGCCCGAGGTTCCCCCGACGCTTTCCGTGATGCGAGATACGAAATGGGTACAAATCGCCGAGTACCTGACGGGTCTGAAGAGTCGTCTCGCAGAACTGCAGAACATCGAGGTCCCGTCTACCGCGCAAGCGGAACCGAAGCTGCGCGCCGAGCTCCCCAAACTCGAAGCCGACCTTGCGTCGCGCGAGCGCGCTATAGCCACACTCTACGAGAAGTTCGAGGCCGACACCTCAGAGGCGGAATCTCTCGAGCAGCGCCTCGACACGATCAACGACGACCTTCGCAAATACAAGGACCTGCGCAAGGTCCGCAGGATGGGGTCCAGCGACGGCCCGGAGGTCGTGACCGGCCATTGTCCAACGTGTCATCAGGAACTCGCCGACTCGCTGCTTGATACCGGCAGCAAGGCAGTGCCGATGACCGTCGACCAGAACGTAAGTTTCTACGAGGAACAGATTCAGTTGTTCACTGCCGTCCACAGCAATGCCCTCCATGCTGTCCAAACCACGGAAAAAGAACTCCGTGCGCAGCGAGGCCAAGTGGCAGAGCTGCGCGATCGTATCAGAGATATCAGAGAAACCTTGGTGTCAGCGTCGAGTTCCCCATCCGTTGAATCGATCTCGGAGCGGATTCGGTTGCAGGAACGCGTCGGCAGGGTCGCGACCCAACAGGAAGTCTTCGAGGAGCATATCGCTGAACTCGCTCAGCTCGCATCGGAATGGCTGGACGTCCAGGAGCGCTTGAAGAAGCTCCCGAAAGGGGCGCTATCCGAGAATGACGAAGCGAAGATCAACCAGATGCAGACGTCATTTCAGGACCAGCTCACGGAGTACAAGATGGGCAGTCTCGCCGTGAGCGGCGTCACCATCTCGCCGAGTAGCTATGAGCCCGAAGCTGCAAGCGTCAATCTGAGCGCGGACGTCTCTGGAAGCGATCTCATTCGTCTGCATTGGGCGTATTTGCTTGCGCTGCTCGAAGTCGGCACCAAATCAACAGGAAACCATCCGGGACTGCTGATCTTCGACGAGCCGCAGCAGCAGTCGGTTGAGGAGAGCGCGTTCCGCGAGATGCTCAAGCACGCGCTCGGGGAGAAGCGCTGCCAGATCATCATCACGACGAGCCACGAGCGCAAGAGCATTGGGGCGTACCTGGAGAAGATCGGCGTCAAGCACGTCGTGGAGTTCGGCCTCGACCGGATCATCCAAAGGATGCCCTAACCCACCAGCGAGCCAAACCTTTATGGCGACGAAGGCCGACAAGCTGCGGCGGACATCCTGGCTGTACCACTTCACGGACGCACGCAACATCCCGCTCATCTGGGAGCTCGACGGGCTCTGGTCCACCGCGAAGCTGCGCGAGATGGGCGTGGACTTCCACCCCGGCGGGAACCAGCACAGCCTCGACGCGGACGAGATGTTCGGAATGGACCAATACGTGCACCTGTGCTTCACCAAGGAGCATCCGATGGCGCACATCGCAAAGAACGACGGCCGCATCGAAAACCTCCAGTGGATCTACATCGACGACCCGTCAGCAGTCTTTGAGATCCAAGGCGTGCAGTACTGCGCAGAAGTCTCCAACAAATCCGGGGCAGAGCTCTGTTCGATCGAGCACGCTCGTGAAAACTTCGATGATGTCGCCCTCTACGACTACCTGGACTGGAAGGTCGGGGATAATTACGCGCGACGCAAGGCCGTGGAGAAGTGCGAGATCCTTGTGCCGGACCACCTT
>Ga0335085_10011827_pt1 | contig 12900 bp, 12 predicted proteins | sample Lox_Sample_45_FD_206712 | JGI IMG/M metagenome (GOLD analysis project Ga0335085, IMG submission 206712) | Soil microbial communities from Loxahatchee National Wildlife Refuge, Florida, United States - Lox_Sample_4.5 | ecosystem: Environmental > Terrestrial > Soil > Wetlands | place: USA...
ACAGCGCCCACGGCGCCCCGGGGGTCGTGCAGCTCACCCTGACGGCGACGTGTGCGCCGAGCTCGGCGCCGGCCGGGAGCGAGGCCTCGAGCCCGCCTGCGCAGCGCGTCAGGTGGAGCCGCGGGTCGAGCTCCGTCGCCTGGATGTGCACCGCGTACACCGCGCCCCGCAGCTGCGCGCGGATCGCGCCCTCGGCCGCGGCGCGCACGGCGGTCAGCGGCTCAGCGGGCGCTGCGGCCGGCTCGGCCGCGGCGGCGAGAGTGAGTCCGGCGTAAAGGAGCGCCGCGCCCAAGGCGCAGCGACGGAATATCGACAGCAGGGAGATGCTCATGGCTGAGGACCTGCAAACGGCGCGCCAGCTGCGCGCTGCCGCGCACGCAGCCTCGCCGCGCCGCCCGGCTCCCGGCGCCCGCCGGCCGGCGGCAACGCCTTGCCGCCCGGGCGTGACGGCGTTCACCGATTCCAAGGCCCTCCCCCCGGGTGGCGCCCGCGAAAGGCCCGTGCGGGCACTGGCACGCGTCTTGCTTTGTTCGACTCAGGCTCAGTTTACGTCGGAAGTCTGTCATGCCACTCAACTTGGATGCCTATCTCGGCGTGCACCAGGATGCGCTCAAGCTGTACGCGCAGCGCACCACGGTGCTGGCGAACAACATCGCCAACGCCGACACGCCGAACTACAAGGCGCAGGACATCGACTTCCGCGCCGTACTGACCGGCACCGCCGCTGCTGCCGGCGCCGCATCCCACACGCTCACCCTCACCGCCCCGAACGGCGCGCCGGCCACCGGCGCTGCCCCGGCCGCAGGTGCGGGCGCACCGCTCAAGTACCGCGTGCCGCTCGCGCCCTCCCTCGATGGCAACACCGTGGACGTGCAGATGGAGCAGGCGGCGTTTGCCGACAACAGCGTGCGTTACCAGGCAGCGCTCAGTTTCCTGTCGGGCAAGTTCAAGGATCTCATGACGGCGATCACCGGCCAGTAACGGCGCCCAGGGAGCCAGGCACATGTCATCGTTCAAGGTATTCGAGATCGCAGGGTCGGGACTCTCCGCGCAGTCGGTGCGTCTCAACACCGTGGCGAGCAACCTCGCCAACGCCGACAGCGTCAGCGGCGACCCGGCGAGCGTCTACAAGGCGCGCCACCCGGTGTTCCAGGCGGTGCACGCCGCCGTCGGCGCCGCCGCTGCCCGCGGCCAGCAGCCCGGCGCTGCGGTGCGTGTCGCCGGCATCGTCGAGAGCCAAGCCGCACCCACCGTGCGCAACGACCCCGGCAATCCGCTGGCGGACGCCCAGGGCAACGTCTACGCGCCCAACGTCAACGTGATCGAGGAGATGACCGACATGATCTCGGCCTCGCGCGCCTACCAGAACGACGTCGAGGTCATGGCCACCGCCAAGGACCTGATGCTCGCCACACTCAAGCTCGGCAGCTGAGGATAACCAATGTCAGCCTCCACTCTTCCGATCGGCAGCACGCTCAACTCGCCCGCCACCGGCAGCGCCGCGAGCAGCGCCGGCACCATCGACGGCATTCCGGCCAACGAGCAGATCAGCCAGGCGGGCTTCCTGCAGCTGATCAGCGCGCAGATGCAGAGCCAGAACCCCCTGAATCCCACCGATCCGACCCAGTTCCTGACGCAGATCGAGGGACTCTCCGAGGTGTCGAGCCTGCAGAGCCTGCAGACCTCGATCGCAGGTCTCACCGCGGGACTGCAGAGCGCACAGATGCTGAACGGCACCGCGCTCCTCGGCCACTCGGTGCTCGCACCCGGCAGCAGCGCCACCCTCGCCGCCGGCGGCACGGTCTCCGGCGCGGTCAGCGCGCCGAGCGGCGCGACCAGCCTCACCGTGTCGGTCAGCGACTCGAGCGGCGCGCTGGTCGATGCCTTCGCGGTCGCGCCGCAGTCCTCGGGCTACAGCAAGTTCACCTGGAACGGCACCACCACGGGCGGCAGCGCCGCGCCCGCCGGGCAGTACAGCCTGAGCGTCACCGCCGCGGTCGGCGGCGCGAGCCAGTCGGTGAGCCCGCTCGTCTACAGCCAGGTGCAGAGCGTCACCATCGACCCCTCCACCCAGACGCTCGACCTGAATACGGTCAACGGCACCGTGCCCCTGAGCTCGGTCGTCAACATCCAGTAGGAGACTCCCCATGTCCTTCAACATCGCACTCACCGGACTCAACGCCGCCAACGAGGATCTGTCGGTCGTCTCCAACAACCTCGCCAACGTCGCCACCACCGGCTTCAAGGGCTCGCGCGCCGAGTTCGCGGACCTGTTCGCCACCACGCAGCAGGGCGCCATCGCCACCGGCAACGGCGTGGCGGTCTCGGAGATCGCCCAACAGTTCACCCAGGGCAACATCGAGACCACCGGCAACACGCTCGACCTGGCGGTGAGCGGCAACGGCTTCTTCGTCCTGAGCAACAACGGCGCGCTCAACTATTCGCGCGACGGCGAGTTCCAGCTGAACAGCAACGGCGAGGTAGTGAATTCCGAGGGCCTGGCGCTGCAGGCCTACCCGGCGCTCGCCAACGGCGGCTTCAACACCGGCGGTCTCGCCAATCTCTCGCTCAACACCAACCTGAGCCAGCCGCAGGCCACCAGCATGGCGCAGATCACCGCCAATCTGCCCGCCAACGCCACGCCACCGCCCGATGCGCCCTTCTCCGCGACCGATCCCAATAGCTACAACAACACCACCTCGCTCACGACCTACGACTCCCTCGGAGCCGCGCACACGGCGAGCCTGTACTTCATCAACACCGCCCCCAACGCCTGGGCGGTGCAGCTGACCGTCGACGGCACCGCGGTCGGCGCGCCGCAGCCGCTCGGCTACTCGCAGACCGGCCAGCTCATCGCGCCGGCCAACGGACAGGTCGCCTTCCCGGCCTACACGCCGGCGACCGGCGCGCAGGCCATGAACATGACCTTCGACTTCTCGAACACCACCCAGTACGGCGGCAGCTTCGGCGTCACTGCCATCCAGCAGAACGGCTTCACCACCGGACAGCTCACCGGCATCAACATCGGCCAGAGCGGCGTGGTGCAGGCGCAGTTCACCAACGGCCGCTCGGTCAATCTCGGCCAGGTGGCGCTCGCCAACTTCGCCAACCCGCAGGGCCTGCAGCAGCTCGGCAACGCCACCTGGTCGGCGACCAACGACTCGGGCGCCGCGGTCAACGGCGTCGCCGGCACCTCCGGCTTCGGCACGCTGCAGTCGGGCTCGCTCGAGCAGTCGAACGTCGATACCACCGCGGCGCTGGTCGACATGATCACCGCGCAGCGCAACTTCCAGGCCAACGCGCAGATGATCCAGACCCAGGACCAGGTCACGCAGACGATCATCAACATCCGCGGCGGCTGAGCCGCGACAGCACGGCGCGCGGGATAACCTATGGACAAGCTGTTGTACGTGGCCATGTCGGGAGCGAAGGAGACGCTCGCCAGCCAGGAGGCCAACAACTACAACCTCGCCAACGCGAGCACCACCGCCTTCAAGGCGGCGCTCACGGCGTTCCAGACGCGCAGCGTCGCCGGTCCCGGCTTCGCCTCGCGCGCCTATGCCACCGCAGGCTCGGTCGGCTGGAGCGATGTGATCGGCGAGCAGCAGACCACCGGCAATCCGCTCGACGTGGCCGTGCAGGGCGCGGGCTTCATCGCCGTCCAGGACCCTTCAGGCAAGGAGGCCTACACCCGCGCGGGCAACCTGCACGTCGACCCCGACGGGCAGCTGATCACGGCGGGCGGACGTCCGGTGCTGGCAGACTCAGGTCCCATCGCCGTGCCGCCGGCCTCCTCGGTCACGATCGGCGCCGACGGCACCGTGTCGGTCGTCGGGCTCGGCCAGACACCCAACTCGGTGGCCTCGGTCGGGCGCATCAAGCTGATCAACCCGCCCTCGGGCACGCTGACCCGCGGCGCGGACGGCCTGTACCGCAGCGCCAACGGCAGCCCCATCGAGGCCGATGCCAACACCCGCCTGGCCGCGGGCGTGCTCGAGTCGAGCAACGTCAACCTGACGAGCTGTCTGGTCAACATGATCGAGCTGTCGCGGCGCTTCGATCTGCAGGTGCGGGCGCTGCACACCGCCGACGAGGACGCCCAGTCCTCCACCAAGCTGCTGGCGTCCGGCGCCGGCGGCTGATCCACCCCATTCATTGAGAGAGGTCAACCATGGAACCCGCACTGTGGGCCGCAAAAACCGGGCTCGACGCCCAGCAGACCCAGATGACGGTCACGGCCAATAACCTTGCCAACGTCAACACCACCGGCTTCAAGAAGAGCCGCGCGGTGTTCGACGACCTGCTGTACCAGAACCTGTCGCAGGTCGGCGCCAACACCTCGCAGAACACCCAGTCGCCCACCGGCCTCAACGTCGGCACCGGCGTGCGCGTGGTGGCCACCGAGAAGAACTACACCCAGGGCAGTACCAACAACACCGGCAACGCGCTCGACATGGCGATCCAGGGACGCGGCTTCTTCCAGGTACTGCAGCCGGACGGCCAGATCGCCTATACGCGCGATGGCAGCTTTCAGCTGAACGCCCAGGGACAGCTGGTGACCGCGGCCGGCTACCAGGTGCAGCCGGCCATCACGATTCCGACCGGCGCGCAGAGCGTCACGGTCGCCGCCGACGGCACCATCACGGTCACGCTGGCCGGCCAGTCGACGCCGCAGACCGTCGGCACGCTGCAGCTTGCGGACTTCATCAACCCGGCGGGCCTGCAGGACGTCGGCGGCAACCTCGCGGTCGAGTCGGCCTCGAGCGGCACCGCGGTCACCGGCAACGCGGGCCTGAACGGCATGGGCACGGTGCTGCAGGGCTCGACCGAGGCCTCGAACGTCAACGTGGTCGAGGAGCTGGTCAACATGATCGAGACGCAGCAGGCCTACGAGATGAATTCGCGCGCCGTCGAGACGACCGACCAGATGCTCACCTACTCCACGCAGAACATGTGAGCGAGAGGCGATGCGCACTCCCCCGGTCCTGCTCTCCCTGGCGCTGGCGCTCGCCGGCTGCCAGGCCGCGCCGCCGCACCAGCCCGACGACGGGCTCGCCTGGACGCAGGAGAAGCTACCGCCGGCGACCGACGGCGCGATCTACCAGTCCGGCCGCGAGCTGGTGCTGGCGGAGAATCCGGTCGCGCATCACATCGGCGACATCGTGACCATCGTGCTGAACGAGGCCACGGCCGCCCAGAAGAGCGCCACCACGACCACCGCCAAGGCCAACACGCTCACCATGCCGGGCACGACGCTCATCAACAAGAACGTGCCCTGGCTCACCAACAACATCAACAACGCCAGCAAGTTCAACGGCGAGGGCGCCAGCGCCCAGAGCAACAGCCTGACCGGTTACCTCACCTGCACGGTGCTCAAGGTGCTGCCGAACGGCAACCTGTACGTCGCCGGCGAGAAGCAGATCGCCCTCAACCAGGGCAAGGAGTTCGTGCGGGTCACGGGCGTCGTGCGCCCGATCGACCTCGCCGCCGACAACTCGGTGCCGTCCTACCGCGTGGCGAGCGCCCACATCACCTACGACGGCAAGGGCGCGATCGCCGATGCCAACGCGCAGAGCTGGCTGTCCCGGTTCTTCAACTCGCCGTGGGTGCCGTTCTGATGGCCGCCTTGCTCATGCGCACACGGCGCGCGCCGGCGCTGCTCGCCGGCCTGGCGCTCGCCCTCGGCGCCGCCCTCGCCGCGCCGGCTGGAGCCGAGCGCATCAAGGACATCGCCAGCGTCGCCGGCGTGCGTACCAACCAGCTCATCGGCTATGGACTCGTCGTGGGCCTCGACGGCACGGGCGATCAGACCACGCAGGCGCCGTTCACCGTGCAGAGCATCGAGAACATGCTGCAGCGCTTCGGCGTCACCATCCCGCCGAACACCAATCCGCAGCTGAAGAACGTCGCCGCCGTGACCGTCACCGCGGACCTGCCGCCGTTCGTCAAGCCCGGCCAGACCATCGACGTCACCGTCGGCACCATCGGCAACGCCGCGAGCCTGCGCGGCGGCAATCTCCTCATGACGCCGCTGCGCGGCGCCGACAACCAGATCTACGCGATGGCGCAGGGCAACGTGATCGTGAGCGGCTTCGGCATCGCCGGCAAGGACGGCTCGCGTATCTCGCTCAACGTGCCGAGCTCGGGGCGCATCCCCAACGGCGCCTCGGTGGAGCGCGAAGTGCCGGTGCACTTCGCCGCCGACCCGCACCTCACGCTGAATCTCAACACCCCCGACTTCACCACCGCGGCGCACGTCGCCGCCGCGATCAACAACACCCTCGGCGCCGGCAGCGCCGAGGCGCTCGATGCGGTGTCGATCCGCGTGCTGGCGCCGCTCGATGCCAACCAGCGCATCTCCTACCTCGCCACACTCGAGGCGGTCGAGGTCGAGCCGGGCGAGGCGGCGGCGCGCGTCATCGTCAACTCGCGCACCGGCACCGTGGTGATCAGCGCGCACGTGCGCGTGACGGCGGCGGCGGTCGCGCACGGCTCGCTCTCGGTGACCATCACCGAGCGCAGCGACGTGAGCCAGCCGACACCCTTCTCCGAGGGCGGCAAGACCGTGGTGACGCCGCACAGCACCATCGACGTGCAGCAGGCGGACGCCCGCATGTTCGTATTCCAGGCCGGCGTCACGCTCGATGAGATCGTGCGCGCCGTCAACCAGGTGGGCGCCGCCCCCGGCGACCTGGTGGCGATCCTCGAGGCCCTGAAGGAGGCCGGCTCGCTGCGGGCCGAGCTGATCGTCATCTGAAGCCGCGCCCATGGCCACCACCCCCGTCAACAGTGCCGCCGTGTACGGCGATTTCGCCGGGCTCGAGAAGCTCAAGTCCTCGGCCTCACGCAGCGATGCGGGCGCGGTCCGCCAGGTGGCGCAGCAGTTCGAGAGCCTGTTCGCGCGCATGCTGATCAAGAGCATGCGCGATGCGATCGGCAAGGATCCGATCTTCGGCTCGGACCAGTCGCAGACCTACCAGAGCATGCTCGACGATCAGTTGTCGCTCGAGCTCACCAAGGGCAAGGGATTGGGCCTGGCCGACATGCTCGTGCGCCAGCTGCAGCAGTCGGGCGCGACCGCAGCGGCCGCGGCCACGAGCGCCACGAGCGCCACCAGCGCCGCCGGTGCCGCGGCGGCCACGCCGCCGCGCGCGGCCACCGGCGCCTCCGGCAGCGAGCGCGCGAATTTCATCAGCCAGGTGTGGCCCGACGCCGCGCAGGCCGCGCAGCAGCTCGGCGTACACCCGGTGAGCCTCATCGCTCAGGCGGCGCTCGAGACCAACTGGGGCAGGAACGTCCCGCGCACCTCAGGCGGCGCCTCGAGCAACAACCTCTTCGGCGTCAAGGCCGGCGCCAGCTGGAGCGGTGCCTCGGTCAGCGCCGGCACGCAGGAATTCGTCGGCGGAGCTGCGCAACCGACCAGCGCCGCGTTCCGCGCCTACGCAAGTCCCGGCGAGAGCTTCCAGGACTACGTGGCGCTCATCAGGAACAACCCGCGCCTGAGCGCCGCCCTCGGCAGCGGCACGAGTGTCGCGTCCTTCGCCACGGCGCTGCAGCAGGCTGGCTACGCCACCGATCCGGATTATGCCCGCAAGGTGACGGCCGTCGCGGGCCAGGTACTGGCCGCCCTAAAGTCCGGCGATGCTGTGCCGATGACGTCTGCGACACGGCCCACTCCCGGGGAGGAGTTAAGCCATGGCTGACATACTCTCGACCGGCGTCTCGGGGCTGCTGGCCTTTCAGCAGGCCCTCGACGTCACGAGCAACAACATTGCCAACTCCGCCACTCCGGGCTACAGCGTCGAGAGCATCGAGCTGACGCCCCAGCCGGCGCAGGGCACGGCCGGCGGCTACGTCGGCAGCGGCGTCCAGGTCGCGGGTATCACGCGCGCCTACAGCGAGTTGCTCGCGCAACAGGTGCGCTCCTCGCAGGCGAGCTACTCGAGCGCCAACGCGCTCGCGACCCAGGCCGGACAGATCGACAGCATGCTGAGCGCGTCCAGCACCGGGCTCACGGCCAGCCTGCAGAGCTTCATCAACGCCCTGCAGACGCTGTCGACCTCGCCCTCTTCGACCGCTTCGCGCCAGGCGCTCCTTTCCCAGGCGCAGGCCCTCACGCAGCAGATCAACTCCTACAGCTCCCAGATCCAGACCTATGGCTCGGGCCTCGAGCAGCAGATCGGCGCCGACATCTCCCAGGTGAATTCCATCTCGACCGGCATCGCCTCGCTCAACCGGCAGATCGCCTCCGATCTCGCCGGGGGCCAGACGCCGAATCAGCTGATGGACCAGCGCGACAACCTCATCGACCAGCTGAGCCAGTATGTCAGCGTCACGACCGCCACCGAGTCCGGCGGCTCGATGGACGTCTACATCGGCAACGGCCAGGCGCTGGTCACGGGCGGCGTAGCCCAGGCGCTCGCCACCGTCCCGAATCAGTACAACCCGACGGTGAGCGATATCGGCGTCTCGAGCGCCGGCGGCGCCACCACGGACGTGACCGCAGCGATCTCGGGCGGCGAGCTCGGCGGACTCGTCTCCGCCCGCAGCCAGGTGCTCGATCCGGCGCAGAACGCGCTCGGACTGATCAGCGTCGGCCTCGCCACCGTCATGAACCAGCAGCAGGCCTCCGGCATGGACCTGACCGGCGCGCAGGGCCAGCCGATGTTCTCGGTCGGCCCCGTGCAGATCGGCCCGAGCAGCAACAACACCGGCAGCGCGACGATAAGCGCCAGCATCAGCAATCTCGGCTCCCTCACCACCGATAACTACATCCTGGGCTACTCGGGCGGCGCCTGGCAGCTGCGCGATGCGAGCACCGGACAACCGGTGGCGATGAGCGGCGCCGGCACGGCTGCGAGCCCCTTCCAGGCGGCGGGTCTGTCGATCGTCGTGGGCGGCGGCGCGCCGCTCGACGGCGACAGTTACCTGATCCAGCCGACCGAGGCGGCGCCCGCGGGCCTGGCGCTGCTGCTCAGCAGCCCGAACCAGATCGCCGCCGCCTCGCTGGCGCAGACCGGTGCGAGCGGCAGCAACACCGGCAGCGGCACCATCTCCGCGGCGACCATCACCACGCCGGCGAGCTGGGTCCCGGGCAGCTACACGCTCTCCTTTACCAGCCCCACGCAGTACCAGGTCACCAATGGCGGCGGCACGGTGCTCGCCTCCGGCAACTACAGCGCCGGGCAACCGATCTCGTTCCAGGGCGTGCAGGTCACGGTGAACGGCGCGCCGGCGTCCGGCGACAGCTTCACGATCACGAGCAGCACCGCCGCCAACAGCGGCGACAACAGCAACGTGCTGGCCATGATCGGCGCCCTGTCCGCCAACACGCTCGCCGGCGGCACCACCTCGCTCACCAGCGCGGCCAACAACCTGGTGACGCAGATCGGGGTCACGACGCAGCAGGCGCAGGCGAACGCCAGCGCGCAGCAGGCCGTGAATCAGGACGCCGCCACGGCGCGCAGCAACCTCTCGGGCGTCAACCTCGATGCGGAAGCGGCCAGGATGCTGCAGTTCCAGCAGGCCTACCAGGCGATGGCGCAGGTCATCCAGGCGTCCGGAACCATGTTCAACTCGCTCATGAGCGCCATCACCCACGGCTGACCACCATGACCATCTCGACGCTCACCTTCCAGACCAACGCGCTCGCCGAGATGGAGGCGCTGCAGAGCGCGCTCACGCAGACGCAGGCCGAGCTCTCGACCGGCAGCAAGCTGCCGAACGCCGCCGCCAATCCGGCCGCCATGTCGCAGGTCAACCAGCTCAACATGACCCTGTCGGCGTCGCGGCAGTACGTGAGCAACGGCACGGCCGCCACCTCGGGACTGCAGCTCGAGCAGAACGCGCTCACCAGCGCGACCAACGCGCTGCAGAGCGCGCGCGACCTGGCGGTCGAGGCCAACAACTCCGCCATGAGCGCCGCCGACCGCCAGGACATCGCCACCCAGCTGCAGCAGCTGCAGAACGCGCTGCTCGGCGCCGCCAACGCCACCGACCCGGCCGGTAACTATCTGTTCGCCGGCACCGCGAGCGGCACGCCGGCCTTCGCCCTGACCGGGAGCGCGGTGAGCTACCAGGGCGCGAGCCAGGTCAATCAGGTGCAGATCGGCGCCGACCAGAGCGTCTCCGCCGGCGATGCCGGCGATGCGGTGTTCATGAACATCCCCGCGGGCAACGGCACCTTCACCACGGCCGCCGCCGGCGCCAACACCGGCAGCGGCAGCATCGATACCGGCAGCGTCACCAGCGTCGCCGCCTGGGTACCCGACAACTACACGGTTTCCTTCTCGAGCCCCACCCAGTACCAGGTGACCAGCAGCGCCGGCACGGTGGTGGCCTCCGGGACCTACACGAGCGGCAGCGCCATCGCCTTCAACGGCATTGAGGTGACGGTGAGCGGCGCGCCCGCAGCCGGGGACACCTTCACGGTGGCGCCGGCCGGCAAGGCGAGCGTCTTCAGCACCATCGGCAATCTGATCACGGCCCTCAATTCCGGCACCCTGACCAGCGGTCAGATCACGACCCGGATCGGCACGGCACTGCAGCAGATCGACAACGCGCTGAGCGGCCTCAACAACGTGCAGGCCTCGGTGGGCGGGCGGCTCAACGCGATCACCGCGGCGGGCAACAACGCCCAATCCAACCAGACCCAGCTGCAGGGCAGGATCTCGACGCTCGCCGATACCGACTACGCGGCGGCGGTCACGCAACTCAGCACCCAGGAGCTGGCGCTGCAGGCGGCGCAGCAGTCCTACGCCTCGATCGCCAAGCTTTCCCTCTTCAATTACATCTCCTGAGTCCATGGGCGCAATGCACACGCCGGCCGGCCGTGAGGCGTCGGCTCACGGCGACAGACTGTGAGGCGCTCGGCAGTTTGCGGCGGATTTCTGCCGCTGCCGATTCAAGTTCGGCGCGTCCGCACCGATACCCGGACTGTACGAGCAGCGGTCGAGGGGCCGCTGCCAGAAGCGCGCAGGACTGATGTCCGGCGTGTGAACCAACTTACGGAGTAGCACACATGTCATTAGTCCTCAACACCAACTACAGCTCGCTGGTAGCTCAGGGCAGCCTGAGCACCTCGGGCAGCCAGCTCAGCAGCGCGCTGCAGCAGCTGTCCTCGGGCCTGCGGATCAACACCGCAGCCGATGACGCCGCCGGCTACGCGATCGTGCAGGGCATGACCTCACAGATCAACGGCCTCGATCAGGCCGCCCGCAACGCGAACGACGGCGTGTCGCTCGCGCAGACTGCGCAGGGCGCGCTCACCGAGATCACCAACGACCTGCAGGCCATGCGCGACCTCGCCGTGCAGTCGCTGAACGCGACCAACAGCGCCCAGGACCGCGCCGACCTGAATCAGCAGTTCGCGCAGCTTCAGGCCGACATCAACAACGTCGCCGCGACGGCCTCGTTCAACGGCGTCAACCTGCTCGACGGCTCCTTCCAGGGCGCCACCTTCCAGGTCGGTGCCAACGTCGGCCAGACGATCACCGTCTCGTCGGTCGCGAGCGCCAGCACCTCGGCACTCGGCACGCTGTACACGGCTGCCGGTCCGACGACCGCGGCTGCCATGACGGCTGGCCAGACCGGCTCGCTGACCATCACCACGACGCCCACCGGCGGCGCGGCCCTCGCGGCTGTGTCCACCGGCACCTTCACGGTAACGGGCAACGTCGCCACCGACCTGAAGACAGTGGCGGCCGCGATCAACGCGGTCTCCGGCCAGGACGGCGGCATCGTCGCCACGGTCAATGCGACCGGCAACGGCATCAACCTGAGCAGCACGACGAGCTCGAGCGTCGCGGTCGCCGCAGGCGGCAGCAACGGCGCAACGGTGACACTCGCCAACATGGGCGTGAACGCCGCGAACACCGTCACTGCCGCGGGCACGACCACCAACCTCAACGTCGGTGCCGTGACCTCGGTCGACGGCTCCAACCTGGCGTTGGCGCAGATCGACGCCGCCCTGCAGCAGGTGGCGGCGACGGGCGCGCAGCTCGGCGCCTACCAGAATCGGTTCCAGGCCGCGATCTCGGGCCTGAAGTCCGACTCGACCAACCTGCAGAGCGCTCGCAGCCAGATTCAGGATACGGACTACGCGATGGCGACTTCCCAGCTGTCCAAGGCCCAGATCCTGCAGCAGGCGAGCACGGCCATGGTGGCGCAGGCCAACATGATCCCGCAGAACATTCTGACGCTCCTGCAGAAGCTGCCGTAACGGTGGTGAACTACCAGTCACTGGCACTGGTAACGCGGGGCGGGCGCCACAGGGCGCCCGCCCCACTCTTTTCTGAGATTCTCTGAGGACGAGCCATGAGCACCACGATCGACTCCGCGAGCCCGCCCTCGACGGTCGCGCCGGTGAGCTCCGTCCCTCAGACCCAGCCGCTGGTCTCGGTGGCGAGCAACTCGAGCTCCGGCGCCGCCGGCGGCTCGGTCATCAACGTCAGCAGCCTGGTGTCGCAGCTGGTCGCAGCGACCGAGGCGCCGCAGCAGACGCTGCTCAGCAACCAGACGCAGCAGGTCACGGCGCAGATCTCCGCGCTCGCGCAGCTGAAGGGCGCGCTGTCGAGCTTCCAGTCCGCCCTGGGGGCGCTCGACACGCCGAGCAGCTTCCAGCTCGAGACCGCCAGGAGCAGCGCCCCCGCGGTCTTCAGCGCCACCGCCGGGAACGGTGCGCCGGCCGGCACCTACAACGTGTCGGTAACCGCGCTGGCCACGGCGCAGCAGCTGCTGTCGAGCCCGGTCACCAGCGGCAGCAGCCTCGGCACCGGCACGCTGCAACTGTCGCTCGGGAGTAGCAGCTTCAGCGTCACGGTCGACAGCAGCGACAACACCCTGCAGGGACTCGCCGCCGCGATCAACTCCGCCGCCGGCAATCCGGGCATCGCCGCCACC
>Ga0335085_10011829_pt1 | contig 12897 bp, 6 predicted proteins | sample Lox_Sample_45_FD_206712 | JGI IMG/M metagenome (GOLD analysis project Ga0335085, IMG submission 206712) | Soil microbial communities from Loxahatchee National Wildlife Refuge, Florida, United States - Lox_Sample_4.5 | ecosystem: Environmental > Terrestrial > Soil > Wetlands | place: USA: Florida...
TTTCGGACACGAAGCGTCCGATTGGCTCGTTCATTTTCCTGGGCCCAACGGGCGTTGGCAAAACCGAATTGGCCCGTGCGCTCGCCGAATTTCTTTTCGACGATGAAAAGCTGATGATCCGCATCGACATGTCTGAGTACATGGAGAAACACACCGTATCGCGGCTGATCGGCGCGCCTCCGGGCTACGTCGGCTATGAAGAAGGCGGGCAACTCACCGAACAGGTGCGGCGCCATCCCTATTCGGTGGTGCTCTTCGACGAAATCGAGAAGGCGCATCCCGATGTGTTCAACGTGCTTTTGCAAATTCTCGAGGACGGCCGCTTGACGGATGGCAAAGGCCGTACGGTGGATTTCCGCAACACGGTACTAGTGATGACCAGCAACGTCGGCTCCACGGCAATCTTCGAGCTCTCGGGAACGGATCCCGAAAAAGCCCGCAAGGAAGCGATGGAAGCGTTGCGCGCGGCGTTCCGGCCGGAGTTCATCAACCGGATTGACGAGATCGTAATCTTCAATCCATTGGGCACGGAACAACTTGCGAGGATCGTCCGGTTGCTGCTCAAGAGCGTCGAAAAGCTGTTGGCGGAGCGCCAGATCACGTTGGAGATCAGTCCGGCGGCAACGGAGTTGTTGCTGCGCGAAGGTTACGATCCCGCATTTGGCGCGCGGCCGTTGCGGCGAACGATCCAGCGCCTGATTCAGGATCCACTGGCGCTGCGGATTCTCGAAGGAGCAGTTTTGCCGGGCGACCACGTTCGCGTGGATCGCGATGGCCAGAAGGAAACCCTGCGATTCGAACGGGTGGCGGCCAAACAGCCCGCGGCGGCGGCGAAGAAATAAATATCGGCCTGGAATGTGAGTGCCGGGCACGTTGTCTTGACGCTTGTGACGCCCGCTTCTAGACTGAAATTTCCAGGCGTCTCGTGCGTATTTATTCAGAGGAAGGCATTGGACATGAAGGTTCTGCGTACAGGTGCGATCCTGATTTTGCTGAGCGTATTGCTGGTGGTCGCCGGCGGCGCCATCGGCGGGCGCAGCGGCTTGCAAATCGCGGTGTTCATGGCAGTGTTGATGAATTTTGTGTCCTACTTTTTCTCGGACAAGATTGCTCTGGCCACCAGCGGCGCGCAGCCGGTGACGCGCGAGCAATTGCCGCGCTTGTACAACGTGATGGAGCGCCTCGCTGCCAAGGCGAATATTCCTGTTCCCAAGCTCTACGTGGTCCCGGAAATGGCACCGAACGCGTTTGCCACCGGCCGCAGTCCGGCGCACGCTTCGGTAGCTGTTACGCAAGGCTTGCTGCAAATCATGGATGACGAGGAATTGGAAGGCGTGATCGCGCACGAACTCTCGCACGTGCGCAATTACGACATCTTGACGAGTTCAATTGCGGCCACGGTTGCCGGCGCCATCACCTATCTGGCCAGCATGGGCAAGTGGGCCATGATCTTTGGCGGGATGGGCGGAGACAGGGATGACGAGCGCGGCGGTGGCGGGCTAGCAGCACTGCTGATGATTTTTCTGGCGCCCTTCGCGGCGCTGTTGCTGCAGCTGTTCCTCTCGCGCACGCGGGAATATGCCGCCGACGAGACCGGCGCACGCATGGTCGGCCAGCCTTACGGCCTGATCAGCGCGCTGGAAAAACTTGGACACTACAACCGCCAGATCCCTACAACGGCCATTTCGCCGAGCACGTCCGCCCTGTGCATCGTGAAGCCCCTCTTCGGTAGCGGAACGCTTAGTTCTTTATTCAGCACGCATCCTCCCCTGGAAGACCGCATTACCGCATTGAAGCAAATGGAGGGCGCTCCCCTGCGCTAAGCAGCCAAATTGTCTGTGCAGCCGATGTTCGAGGTGGTGTAAAGATTTACATTCGGCACTCTCGCTCCCTTCACAAAGAGCGTTTCTCATTTCGATAACGATTTACAAACAAAAGACTTATCGACCTGGCGAAAATCTGCATTCTTTGGCGAATAAGATGCATCGTAATACTGGCCAGCCGGGGGGCACATGGCCGAGTCTGGGGGAGACTGTATGAGCTGTAGGGACACTATTCATTTGATTTGCATGTACTTAGAGGGAAAGCTCTCGCCAAGCGTGCAAGGAGAGATCGAGCGGCACTTGCAGAACTGCGCCGATTGTCGCTTAGTTCTGGATGCGGCAACCACCACGCTGGATCGGTATTTCGGCCAGTCAAAGCCGACTGCCGATTCCCAAGCCGCCTGACCAGAGTAACTAACCTAAGCATTTTGTATAGATTACGAGCGGGAAGAACCTGCAGGTTTCCTGCTCGTTTTTCTTTTTACAGGCTGTGATTTTCCTGTGGATCAGCGGGAATAGCTCGCGGCAAAAATTCCCTGTCCGGAAACAAACCTGTAATCTTTACTAGTTCTAGTACTTCTGAAACTGCCTCATCGCGCAATCACCATTGGTGATAACCAACTTTTTTTCAGTACTTTATATGACTTGCGCACCGCTCGCCCACTTTGGCGCTGCGGGTGCGCATTTCCCTGGTCATACGGCGAGAACGCCGCAAAAGGAGACGACGTACATGAGCGAGTTTCAAGATTCCAATACCCAGGCAGCCATGCCTCGGTGGGTGGGCCTGGCGATAGCGGGTTTGGGAGCTATTTCCTTGCTGGGAGTTGGCGTGGGCTTCTCGGCGATGAACCAGAGCAAGAGTACCGAGCAGACACTCCAGGCTTCCCTGAAGCAGCAGAACGACGCGCTGATGCAGCGCCTGAACAAAGAGGACGAACAGAATCAACAGCTGCAGAGCGATCTCAAGGTCGTCACGGACAAGCTGAATCTAACCCAAGATGAGTTGGATAAGGCGCGCAAACAGTCCAAGGCTACCGTCGTCGCCTATGACAAGAAGCTCAACGGTCTGGAGACCAACGTCAATTCGCAACTCGCGACGAAGGCGAGCACGGATGACGTCAACAAGCTCGGAACCGATGTTAGCGGCGTGAAGAACGACCTCGAGACCACGAAGGGCCGCCTGGATCGCGCAACCGGTGATATGGGCGTGATGAGCGGCCTGATTGCCCGCAACCACGATGACCTTGAAGAACTCAAGCGTCGCGGCGACCGCAACTACTACGAATTCACCATCAACAAGGCCAAGACGCCGCAGCACGTTGGCCCCGTAGCTATCTCGCTGACCAAGACCGACTCAAAGAAGTCCAAGTACACTATCCTTGTTTTGGCGGATGACAAGTCCATCGAAAAGAAGGACAAGACCGCGGGTGAACCGGTGCAGTTCTACATGAAGGGCGCCACGCGTACCGCTCCTTCTGAAATCGTGGTGTTCGACGTGAACAAGAACCAGATCACGGGTTACCTGTCCACGCCGAAGACCCCCGGCGCCGCGACTGCCGCGAGCAACAACTCCGGGCAGTAGGCGATTGCCGGGTCCACAAATCAATATCCTGAGGGCCTGAGACCAAGGGGAGGATCGAGAAGGTCCTCCCCTTTTTTCTTGTCCACATTTCCTACGTCTGATGGCGGGTCTGGACACGTAGTTGATGGTGTGACACCCTAAGGAGCGCCCTGACGGGGGTTCGTTGGTGAAGCAGAAGTTCAGGAGGGGAAACCTATGAAAGTTAAATTCGCAGCTGGACTGGCACTTTCACTTTGTGCCGCAGTTCTCACGTTTGGCGCCGACAGTAGCTGGACCGGCTACATCTCGGACAGTGCCTGCGGAGCAAAAGGCGCAAACGAAAAGCACGCGGCGTGTGCAACCAAGTGCGTGAACGAAAAGGGAGCCAAGTACGTGTTCGTCAACGACGCAGACCACAAGGTCTACAACATTGATGATCAGAAGACGGTTGCCGCACATGCCGGCCACCACGTCGTTGTGAAGGGCTCGATCAGCGGCGATGACCTGAAGCTTACCGGCCTGGAAATGGCCAAGTAAACTTCTTCCGTTCGGTGAATTCTCCGAAGGGCGGGACTCACATCCTGCCCTTCTGCTCCTGCCGCCTCAACCCCATGGTCCACAAGTCATGGTTGCGCAGCCGCCCAGCCTTACGCCAGCGCGCGCCGCTCGCTATTCGGCTTCGACCCAATCAGTGCAAAAAACAAGATGTACAGATAGCAGAGGATTGGCACGAAGAACGCGTGGTGGATCCCAATTTTGTCGGCAATCGTGCCCTGCATCCATGGGATGATCGCTCCGCCTACAATCGCCATGATGAGCAATCCCGAACCGTCCCCGGTCAGGGGCCCCAACTCAGCCACACCCAGAGTGAAGATGCTCGGGAACATGATCGAGTTGAAAAAGCCCACCAGAATAATGCTCCACATTGCCAATGGCCCCGTGCTGAGCATCGAAATTCCAACCAATGCGCTGGCTGAGATGGCGCAAATCGCCAGCAGCAATCCGGTTGGCGCCTTAGCCTGACCACCTCTCAAGGTGGCAAGCAAAGCGATCGCTGCCGTAGCTACTGCCACGAGGACGAAGAGCGGCCGCCCGGCAAAGACCAGCCACGCCAGAAAAGCCAGGTTCGGTGTTCCTGGTTGGTATCCGGCCGGCAAACCGTTTCCAATCGGGTACGACAATAAAATAAGTCCCACGGCCACTGCTGAAGTCAACCACATATACTTGGCCTTGGCACCACCGAGGAAATTGGACCCGACGAAGCGCCCCAGCATCGCCCCACCCCAGTAAAATGAGACGAAGTTCGCCGCGATCTTTTCCGCAAGACCCGCGATCTCGCGCTCGTGGAAATAGTTCACCAGGAAGCTCCCGATGGAGACTTCGCCTCCCACATATACGAAAATCGCTATAGCGCCAAAGATAAGGTTGGGATGCTTCCAGATCGAATCGCCGACCTTTTCGCCGACCTTGTGCTGGGCGTGTTCGATCTTCGGTAATTTGAACAAGCCGATGGCAAGGGCCAGTGCCACCAGTGCAATGCCCAGCCCAATGTAAGGACCCTTCACGGTCGCGGCTTCCTGCAAGCGATAGGCATGCAACGCATCCGGCTGCAGGGCCCGGATTTCCTCGATGGTCTTCGCCGCCGCGCTCAGGATCAGCACGCCACCGAAAAAGGGCGCAAGGAAAGTACCCAGAGAATTGAATGCTTGCGTAAGATTCAGCCGGCTCGATGCGGTTTCAGGTTTGCCCAACACCGTGACGTACGGATTCGCCGCCACCTGCAAGCAGGTGATGCCCGCCGCCAGCACAATCAGCGCTCCGAGAAAGAGAGGATACGACGGCACACTCGCAGCCGGCACAAAGAGAAACGCGCCTACCCCCATCGTCAATAGCCCTATCACCATGGACCGTTGATATCCGATCCAGTCAATCAACTTCGCCGAAGGTATCGAGAAAATGAAATACGAGCCAAAGAACGCTGTCTGCACCAACATCGTCTGCGCGTAATTCAAATCAAATATCGATTTCAGGTGAGGAATCAGGATATCGTTCAGGCAGGTGAGAAATCCCCACATGAAGAACAATGTGGTCACAACCGCCAGTGCTCCCCCGTAGCTCCTCTGCGTGCCCCCCCCTGCCGTTTCCACTGAAGCACTCGTCGTGCCTATGTTGGGCATCGTGTTTCCCTTCTCCGCACCTTCGCGGACCTCCTATTTGGTAGATACTGCCACACCTCCGGACTTCCCCAAAGGTTTCTCTCCTCATGATCCCTCGGGGAGAGATGGTATAAAGTTGCCGTGTTGATTTTTTGCCTGGGGTTACGAGAGCATGTCCCGTTCTGCCGCGTTTCTGATCGCCTTTGTCTGCCTGCTGGCATTGCTCGGGCCTGCCCAGAGTCGCGCTCAACAGTACTCTGGCATCGTGATTTGGTCGGAGTCTGGTCTGCCCGCCGCCGATTCCAGTGTTGCGACTCCCACGAAGCTCAGTCAGATTTTTCCTGGCGCACACCTTACCGCCACCGACCAACTTGCCACTCAACTTCAGGATCAGAAGACAGAGCTGCTCATCCTTCCGCAGGGCTCGGTGGTGCCGGAAAGCGCGTGGGACGCGATCTATGGTTACTTGAGGCGCGGGGGGAATCTGCTGGTTCTGGGCGGCCGCCCGTTCACGCGCGCTGCCTATCACGATGCCGGCGGCTGGCACTTGCGGGAGGATTCGGTGCGCTTTCTGCACCCGCTGCTGATGGACCAGTATCAAACCACGCCGGGCTCCGAGGGCGAAACACTAGTTGCCAACCCTGATATTCCCATTTCGCTTCCGAAGTTCCGCTGGCTGCGCGCCTTCAGCCCCGTGATTCGTCTGAGCGGGAACGACGCTTACCATCGGGGAGGTTCGACGGGATACCTAGATGCCCGGCTGGATGCTCTGGTTTGGGGCGAGGCCAGCGGCCGCCGCATGTCCGTCCCCATTCAGCAGATCGATCATATTTCTTCGGGATTTGATGGCGGCCGTTGGATTTTTCTCTCCGCGGACCTTGCATCCGATTTCTATTCCTCGCCTGACTCGAGCAACCTGCTGCGAGAACTCGCGCTTCGCGCTTTAGCGGGTGCCCTCGACTTTTCCGTTCGTCCGAGCCTGCCGCTCTATCTTCCCCGTGAGCCCATCGAACTGGAGACGAATTTTTATTCGGCGAGAAAGCCCACCAGGCAGGTCGCAGTGCAAGTGACGTGTTATCCCGAAGATCAGCCCGCCGAGAAACAATCATTGATTATCGCGTTACCCGTCTCCAATCCCGTGCTAATGCATGCTGTTTCGAAGAGAGGCCTTTACATTATTGAGGCGCGCCTGATGGAAGGGTCCACGCTCATCGCCACTTACCACTCCGGGTTCTGGATTCGCGATGAGGAATATCTTCAGAGCGGGCCTCATCTTGGCGTCAATGCCGACTATTTCCTGGTAAACGGGAAGCCGCTGGCCGTGGTCGGCACGACTTACATGTCCAGCGAAGTGCAGCGGCTGTATTTTGATCATCCCAATGTTTACGTCTGGAATCGGGATATGGCGCAGATCCATCAGGCCGGGCTCAATATGCTGCGTTCCGGCTGGTGGACGGGGTGGGACAAGATCTGCGACGAAACGGGACGGCCCTACGAGCGTACATTGCGCACGCTGGAAGCGTATCTGATGACGGCGAGAAAATATGATCTCCCCGTGCAGTTCAATTTCTTTGCGTTTCTTCCGGACGTTCTCGGCGGGGCGAATGCGTTTCTCGATCCGGAAGCAGTGCGGAGGCAGCAGAATCTGGTGAGCAGCGTCGCAGCCCGCTTTCGCGACGTGCCATTTCTGGCCTGGGATCTGATCAACGAGCCAAGCTTTTCCACGCATCTTTGGACGATGCGGCCAGATGGCGATTGGATCGAGAAAGCCGCATGGAACGACTGGCTCTCGAAGCGCTATCCGGACCGCGCCGCTCTGGCCGCCGCGTGGAATCTTCCCGCCGACGCCGTGCAGTTCCCCGTGTCCCTGCCTTCCGATGAAGAGTTTTCGCCGCAAGGAATGTATAGGGGTGTGAACTCGTTGCGCATCTACGATTACTACCTGTTTGCACAGGAGAAATTTGTTGAGTGGGTGCACGGCATGCGCGAGACAATCCGCGCTGCTGGCGCGATGCAACTTGTTACCGTCGGTCAGGATGAGGGTGGCAACGTGGACCGGTTGTCGCCAACGTTCTTCGCACCTTTTGTGGACTTCACCACAAGCCATTCCTGGTGGCAGAACGACGCGCTACTCTGGGATTCGCTGACCGCCAAGCAACCCGGTTTGCCCATGCTGGTGCAGGAAACAGGCGTGCAGCGCGAACTTACCTTCGACGAAATGACGAGACGGACTCCCGAACAGGAGGCGATGCTCTTCGAGCGCAAATTTGTGCTGTCCTTCGTGCAAGGCTCCGGGGCCATCGAGTGGCTGTGGAATACCAACTCCTATATGACGGAAAGCGGCGAGACGCCGATCGGCGCGGTGCGTCCTGACGGCACGGAGAAGCCAGAGGCCACTGTGTTAAGGAATCTTGCGAAATTCGCGCTAGCGGCGTCACCCTATCTGCAAAATCCGAGGCAGCCGGAGATTGCCGTGGTCACTTCGCAAGCGGCGCAATATTCCGTGTGGAACGACTTGCAGATCGCGGCGCAGCGGGATGCCGTTCGCGCGCTGGGTTACGATCTTCACCAGCCCTGCTATCTGATTGCGGAAAACCAGATCGCGAAGCTAGGCGCACCGAAGCTGGTGATTCTCCCCTCAGCGCTGGCGCTTCAGGAAAGCACCTGGCAGGCACTGCTGGCCTACGTCAGAAATGGCGGCAACCTGCTGGTGGACGGACCCGTGGTTCGCGATGAGCATTGGCATGTGGTTGACCGGCTCTCGCCGCTCGGCGTCAGTGCGTCGCTCGAACCGCTCACCATGCATTCGGCATGGTCCGACCCAACCCCGGCCGCCCCCATGATCCCGTTTGACCAGCAAAAACAATCTTTGGCGGAATACTGGAGATTTTCCGGTGGCACAACGCGAAAGGAGGTTGCAATCGGAAAAGGGAACCTATTCCTGGAATCGTACCCCGCCGAGCTTGCCCGGGATTCCTCCTTCGCTGCACAAATCTACGCAAATCTCCTCACGCGGCTTGGGATCGTGTCTCCTTTCCAGATGCTCACGGAGAACCCCGCTGCCGTGTTGATTTACCCGATGGAGCTGAAAGATGCGGTGCTCTACATCCTGGAGTCGGAGACAAATCACGACACGAACATCGAATTAGAAGACGCGGTGACGGGCACGCATCTGCGGCTTCGCCTCCCAGCGGAACGCGGCGCCCTGGCACTCATCGATAAAAAGACCAAACAGGTGGTTGCGCTGTACGGATTTTAGGCAGATTCTCCACGGCGGTGTAGATGCGCGGCCTTTGCCAGACAGTGATGCGGCCGGGGCTAAAACACCGCACCTCCAGTCCGTTTCGGAGTGCTTCCCACGCTACTTTGGTTCGTAGATCAGAACTTCCATGGCGCCGTTGTTGCTGCTGGGCACGAAAAGGCGTTTTGATTTCGGATCAAAACCCATGGTCTTGGCGCCCTTCACCGTAGTGAATTGCTGCGCCAGCGAATAATGATCCGGTGAATCCTGGTGGAAAATGAAGACGTTCCCATCTCCCGTGGAGAGGAAAACCAGCTTTGCGTCGGCATCGAAGGCCGCAGCGTCCACGCGTTCGCCGATTGGAGCAGTGAACACCAGTTTGCCGGTCTCCGCGTTCAGCACCCCCAGGTGCCTGCTGCGGCAACCGATGAACAAGCGCTGGTTGGCAACATCCATGGCCAGAGCCGTGGGAGTGCCGCAAGGCGCCAGCGGCCAACGGTGTAACACTTTCAGTGTCCTCGCATCAATGTGCAAGGTTTCGGCTTTTTCTTCCAGGTTCACGTAGAAGCTGCCTTTGCCATCGGAAACGCCATATTCGGGGCCGCCGCCGAGATCGATCGAACCGGCGACGGAGCCGTCCGCGGCGTTCAGCACGGTGATGCTGTCGCTGTCGCCGTTCATCACGTAGACGCGCTTGGTCAGCGGTTCATAGACGATGGCGTCCGGCTTCTTGCCGACCTTGATTTCCGGAGAAGCTTTCAGCGTCTTCAGATCGAAAGGAATCACGGCGTCCGACTTACCGGCGGTGATGTAGCCGCGGCCGAACTCGGAGGCAATCGCCACGCCATGTGCGCCCGGCGTGTTCGGAATCGTCCCCACCAACGCCAGCGAATCCGCGTCGAGCACGTCCACCTGGGTGGAATGTGCGATGTAAACGCGGCGGCCAACATCGTCCACAATCACGTAATCCCAACCTCCGGCGCCAGGCACAGTCACTTTTTTCGCAATCTGATAGTTTGTGGCGGCGCAAGCAAGCGAGGGAATCACCAGCAAAAGCAGAAGTAGCGGGAATATCCGTTTGTTCATCTTTTCTCTCCTGGAGCGACGTTTGTATCAACCCGAGGTTAAACACAGCCTAAATGGCATCTGAAATTCCTTTCAGAAAACCTCCACATGGAAAAGGCCGACGGGCCCTGATAACCAAGGTACCCATCGGCCTTCCCGGGGTGGTGAAGCTTCTGCTCCTACCGGTCGCTACTTGCCCTCGAGCGCAGGAGACCATCGCAAACCTAACGCATAGGTCGGCGTGTAATATTCGCGCTGGATCATGTATGCGCTGCTGCCGTTATAGAAGCCAAACACTTCGTTGTTAACGTTGAGAATGTAGGCCACGAACGTAAAGCCCTTTTCGAGCCGCACGCTGCCCTGCATATCAATCTGAAGGTGCGGGTAGAAGTAGGTGTCGCCGTTGGGACCTTTAAGGCCACCCGCGGTTGGGGTCGAACCTCCTGTTCCATCCTGGTATTGGTAGGAGTAGATGTTCTCCTGATTGTAGGAAATCCCGACCCGGTAGGAAAACCTCCCACGGTCATACGTCGGGCTGATGTTCCATGTGTTCGGCGCCTGCCTCAACAAGTGAGGATGATCTGAACGCCCGGGAAGACCACCAGTCCCCGAATCGGTGTAACTGTAATTGGCCGAAAGCCCAAATCCGCTAAGCCATCCCGGCAGTGTGCTGAAGTGCTGCAAGTAGGCAATCTCGAAGCCAAACAGGTGTGCGCTTCCGGCGTTCAGGGGCTGCGAAATTATATAGTTCCCGATGTAACCTGATGTGTTATACGGCGGCGGCGGAGTGTAGTTTTCCACCAATTGGGACGTGCTCACGATGGGGTCAAACAAACTCTTGTAAAAAAACCCGGCCTGAATCGCTCCGAAGGTGTTCAAGTAGTGCTCGAACAGGAAATCGTAGTTGTTCGCTGTTTCCGCTTTTAGGTTCGGGTTCCCGAAACTGATGCTCCCCTGGCCTCCTCCTGCGGGAGCGGTGATGGAAAAAGCCTGCGCGATGTCCTGGGGGTCAGGACGCGAAAGCCCGCGGCTGAATGCAAGGCGAAAGTCGCTGTTGCTGGTCAACGCGTAGCGCAGCGATGCACTGGGCAACACCTTGATGTAATCGCCCCCACCCTTGAAAGTCTGCGTGTTGGTCTGACTGTCCCAACTCACGGTGTCCAAGTTCGTGCCCTCAACGCGGACTCCAGCGATGAACCGGAATTTATTGAAGTCGATTGTGTTCATGACGTAGCCAGCGGAAACCTGCTCGATGTAACTATAGAAATTGGGAGCTCCCGTAGCCCCAGTCGTAAAGTCGAAAAGCCCAGGGTTTGCAAGAACAAACGCTTGCGATTTGTAGTAGTCCGCAAACGTGCCCAGGGTGTAGCTGTTGTTGTAGTAGTTGGAATTGTGAAAGGTGCTGAGAAACTGGCTGAATGGGATGCTTTCCGCATAATCGTTGGCATTGTTTTCCGTGCCGCCGATGGTCGGAACCGCGTAATCATCCGCATAGCTATGATCGTATTTGTTTGCGTTCCGGAATTTTCCGCCGATCTCGATCGTGGCGAGATGCGAACCGATGTGATATCGCTTGCCCATAGCGCCTGCGATTTGAAAGTTGGTCTGGGCGGTTTTCCCGCGACTTATATTGAGGTCGTTCAATGCCATGAGGTTGGTGTTGTAGGCCTCGGTATAGCAGCCAGGAGACCACTGAGGCCTGTAGAGAAGGCCTTTCGCCGTGGCTGCAGGATCAAAGGTACAAGTGCCCGTGTATGTCGAGGGTGTTGGCACTCCGTAGCTGCCCCCACCATAGCCATTGTCATTCTCGCTGGCGAAGGAACCGGAGACATCCCACGAGAACCAGGTGGTAGCGAGCACGTGCTTGCCGCCCAAAACCAAATTAGCGATCGTGTAGCGGGGACGTCGAATCGAATTATCAAATGACGGAGAAGCAGTACAAGGCGCAATCGTGACGCCACTGCTGTCAGTCTGGCACCCGTTCGAATTAAGAAGGGTCACGCCTTGGGTGTTGTCGTTGAGGGTGTAAACCCACCGGTCGCCGAAGTTGTGGAAGAGCGAGTACAGACCCCGGACATAGAGGTTGGAGCCCTGGCCGAGTTGATAGTCGGCGCTGCCGACCGCACCCCAACGCGAGCGATAGTACCTGTATTCGCGAATGTCAATGGAGTCGAAGTAGCGCTGCTGCTGAGGAGTGTCGAAGTTGGCTATGTCAGGGACCGGCTCGATGTCATCAATACCGCGCCCTTCGTAATCGTAGGAAAAGCCGCCAAGAAGGCCGAATTTCTTGCTGGTGCCAAATCGCTTCCCGAGGGTGGCCGTGGTCTGGTAGTTGTTGCGGCCGCCAAGAATCGGCGAGATGCCCCCGAGCCCGAAAATGTTGACCGTGGGCCGTTCGTTGGCAGTCTTGGTGACCAGGTTGACGGAGCCGCCGATACCATCGGCATCCATATTCGCCTGCAGGGTCTTGTTGATTTCCACGGACTCCACGATGTCCGAGGGAATGGCATCAAACTTGATCTGGCGGACCCCGGACTCAGGCGAAGGAATGTTGACACCGTCGATTGTCGCATTGGTCAGACGCGGCTCCGTGCCGCGCACTTGCACGTACTTCCCTTCGCCTTCGTCGCGTTCAAGAGTCACGCTGGGCAAGCGGCCGACAGCATCCGCGATGTTGGCGTTGGGGAGGCTGACAATAACCTCGTTGCTGAGGACTTGCAAAACGTTGTCCGCAGTGCGCTGCCGGTTCAACTGCTCCGCTTCACCCGAGGCCCGGTCGGCGGTTACAAGTATCTCGGAACTCACGGACGCTACTTGCATCGCAACTTCTTCGGTGGTCACTTGACCGGCAGTAATGGTCACGGCTTTGGTGAACTGGGCAAATCCGACGTAGGAAACCGTGAGGGTGTAGGTTCCTGGGGTCAGGTTGTTCAAAAAATAGGCTCCCTGCTGGTTCGTTACTGCGGTAATCGTGCCTGGTTGCAGCTCGACTTCGGCGCCCTGTAGCACGCTCCCCGAACTGTCCTTGACTATACCGGTGATACTCCCTTT
>Ga0335085_10011830_pt1 | contig 12897 bp, 12 predicted proteins | sample Lox_Sample_45_FD_206712 | JGI IMG/M metagenome (GOLD analysis project Ga0335085, IMG submission 206712) | Soil microbial communities from Loxahatchee National Wildlife Refuge, Florida, United States - Lox_Sample_4.5 | ecosystem: Environmental > Terrestrial > Soil > Wetlands | place: USA...
GCGGGGAGTTCATCCGCCGCGCCCAGGAGCGGCGCCGCGACTTCACCGTGGACTGGGTGCATCTCAAGCTGAACGACCAGGCCCAGCGGACGGTGCTGTGCAAGGACCCGTTCCGCAGCGTGGACGAACGGGTGGAGAAGCTCATCGCCGGTATGTAACCGGGCAGGCACGGCCACGTAGCAACGTAATGGTATGGCAACGTAACCTGCGCGCCGCGTTCTGGTGATGCCGGTAGGCTGGCGGCGCTCACTGTCGGAGATGACAAGGTTTCTCATGCGACGCATTGCCGTGCTGCTTTCTGCCCCGCTGCTGGCCGTGGCCCCGCTGGCCGTGGCCGCCTGCGGGTCGTCCGGCTCCTCCTCCTCGGCCCCGAACGTCACGGTCAGTGGCCAGTTCGGGTCGAGCCCGAAGATCACCATCCCGGACCAGACGGCGGGCACCAACCTCACCGTCAAGACCCTGATCAAGGGCGCCGGCCCGGTGCTGAGCAAGTCGGACGCGTTCGTCGGCAACTATGCCGTGTACATCTGGAGCGGCAAGACGCACAAGCTCGCCCAGAGCACGTTCCAGACCAAGACGCCCCAGCTGTTCAGCGGCACCCTGCTGCCCGGGCTGGAAACCGCGCTGCAGGGCAAGAAGATGGGCAGCCGGGTGCTGGCCGTCATCCCGCCCAAGGACGGTTACGGCAAGTCCGGCAACTCCTCGGCCGGTGTCAGTGCCACCGACACCCTGGTCTTCGTGATCGACATGCTCAAGGAGTTCCCCAACAACGCCGCCGCGACCGGCTCACAGGTGTCCACCGGCGGCGGCTCGCTGCCCTCGGTCACCGCCAAGTCCGGGTCCGCGCCGACCATCAAGATCCAGTCGAGCAGCAAGCCACCGGCCGGCCTGGTGACCAAGACGCTGATCAAGGGCTCGGGGCCGGTGGTGGCCAAGGGCCAGACCGTGGTCACCCAGTACGTCGGGTCGATCTGGCGGACCGACAAGGTGTTCGACTCGTCCTGGTCCCGTGGTGAGCCGTTCGGCTTCACCATCGGCGCCACGCCCAGCCAGGTCATCACCGGCTGGGACAAGGGCCTGGTCGGGCAGACCGTGGGCAGCCGGGTCATGCTGATCGTGCCGCCGGCCGACGGCTACGGCAAGACCGGCAGCACGCAGGCGGGCATCAAGGGCACCGACACGCTGGTGTTCGTGGTGGACATCCTGGGCGCGGTCAACCCGACGGCCGGCTGAGCCGCTCAGTCGCGGAGCAGGGCGGCGGCGTGCCGCCCTGCCGCCGCGGCGGCCAGGAAGTACGCCATGTCCTGGTCCAGGCCCCGGCCCATGGAGGACAGCGGCACCGGGCAGCCGCGCAGCGCGCCGGCCAGGCCGCCGGTGCCCACCGTGACCAGCTTGTGCCGGCCGGCCAGCACCGCCGCCTGCTGGGCCACCAGGGCCCCGAACGGCCCGGGCAGCTCCGGCAGCACCACGTCGGCGGCGGCCAGCGCGACCCGGCCGTAGCTGGTCAGGCTGTGGTGCGACACCCCGCGATGCCGGTCCCGCGGGTCGGCGTCGCTGATCCGCAGCGCGGCCACCGGCCGCCCGCCGAGCACAGCGGCCGCGTTGACCGCCTCCCCGCAGGCCACGCCGGAGAATCCCCACCGGGTCCCGGTGCCCAGGTTGCCCGGGCCCTGGGTGACCACGATCACCTCGGCGCCCAGCACATGCCGGGCGGCCAGCAGTCCCGTGTGCACGGTGACGCTCTCCAGATCCCCGCCGAACGATTGTCCCGTGGTGATCGTGCCGCGCAGCCACCCGGCCGCCCGCAGCCCGGCCACCGTCCGGGAGAACCAGGCCGGCAGCGCGCCGCCGTCCAGCATCACGTAGGCCGCCGCGGCGGGGCGGCTGGCCCGCAGCCCGGCCAGCACCGCGGGCAGCGCCGAATGCAGATCGGCGATCACCACCGGCGCCCCGCCGATGTCGTCCGCGGCGCGCAGCACCTCGTGGTGCGGTGAGTCCTGCTCGTCGGCGCCGAGCACGGTGGCCTGCAGCGGCGTGTAGCGGGCCTTGACCACGTGGCCGGGGCCGTCCGGGTCGGCGGGCAGCCGGTCGGGCAGCGCCACGACCAGCGCATACCCGCCGGTGCCCAGGCCCTTGGCCAGCGCGGTGGTGTTCAGCAGCACCCGGTCTCCGGGCTCAGGACGGCCGGACAGCTGCGGGTAGGCCAGCGCCCGGACCGTGCCCTCGCCGGTGGCCGCGTCGAGCTCTACCGCACCGGGCCACTCGCGGCGTACCGCCAAAACTGTGCCACTGCGCCACCTGATCACTCCCGCAGGGTAGCGTCATTGTCGACGGGCGGGATTGGGCGAGGAACTGCGATGTCACGAAGGAAGACCGAGCGTCTGCTCGGCCTGGTGGTGTGCTTGCTGTCCAGCGAGCGGTATCTGACGGCCATCCAGATCCGCGCTGCCGTGCCCGGCTACCCGGAGTCCTTCGAGGCGTTCAAGCGGATGTTCGAGCGGGACAAGGAAGAACTGCGCGAGCTGGGCATCCCGCTGGAGACCGGGTCCAATTCGGCGCTGGACGAGGAGCTGGGGTACCGCATCCCGCGGCAGGCCTACGAGCTGCCGGAAATCCGGCTGGAGCCGGACGAGGCGGCCATGCTGTCGCTGGCCGCCAGGGTGTGGCGGCAGGCGGAACTGGCCGGGGCCGCGGCCGGCGCGCTGCTCAAGCTGCGCGCCGCCGGGGTGGACGCCGAGGAGACGCCGCAGCCCGGCATCGAGCCCCGGCTGACCGGCGAGGCCGCGTTCGGGCCGCTGTGGGAGGCGGTGCGGGACCGGCGGCCGGTCACGTTCGCCTACCGGGCCCCCGGGCGCAGCGAGCCGCAGCAGCGGCGGCTCGACCCGTGGGGCGTGGTCAACCGGCACGGCCGGTGGTACGTGGCCGGGCACGACAGCGACCGGGACGCGGTACGGGTGTTCCGGCTCAGCCGGATCGAGGGCCCGGTGCGGTTCACCGGACCCGCCGGTGCTGTGACCGTGCCGGAGGGTACCGACGTGCGGGAGATGGTCCGGGAGATGGACACTCAGCCGCCGGCCCAGCGGCCCGCGCTGCTCCGGGTCCGCGCCGGGGCTGGGCATGGCCTGCGCCGGCACGCGACCTCGGTGCGGCCGGACGGTGACGGCTGGGATCTGGTCGAGACGCGGTACTCCGACGCCGGCTGGTACGCCGAGTACCTGGCGTCATTCGGCCGGGCGGTCATCGCGGTGGAGCCCACCGACTTGCGCGAGGCCGTCATCACCCAGCTGAAAGGGGCGCTGGCGTGAATACCTCGCCCGCCACCGGGTCGGCCCGGCTGCAGCGGCTGCTGGCCCTGGTGCCCTACGTGGTCAGCCGCAAGGCGGTCGGGCTGGCCGAGACGGCCGCCGCGTTCGGGGTCAGCGAGCGCGAACTGGTCGACGACCTCAACTTGCTGTGGTGCGTGGAGTTGCGCGCGCCGGACCCCTACTGCCCGATCGACCTGTCCTACGAGGGCGGCGAGATCGTGGTCAGCCAGGCCGAGCAGATGGACCGCCCGCTCCGGCTGGCCGTGGACGAGGCGAGCGCGCTGCTGGTGGCGCTGCGCATGCTGGCCGAGGTGGGCGCGGGTGGGGATGCGCTGAGCCGCACCATCGCCAAGCTGGAGGCCGCGGCGGGCGAGGCGGGCGTGCCCAGCGCCCAGGTGGCGGTCCAGGTCGATAAGGTCGCACAGCAGGCCGTGCTGACCCAGTTGCAGGACGCGCTGGCCCGCGGCCGGCTGGTGCATTTGTCATATTATGTCCCGGGCCGGGACGAGACTACCGAACGCGACGTGGACCCGATGCGGCTGCTGGTCGTGGAGGGCCGCACGTACCTGGAGGGCTGGTGCCGGCGGGCCGAGGCGGTCCGGCTGTTCCGGCTGGACCGGGTGCACGGCCTGCGGGTCCGCGACGAGCCCGCCAGCGTGCCCGCCGAGGCCGAGCCAAAGGACGTGGACCAGGGCCTGTACCGGCCCGCTCCGGAAGATCTCCAGGTGGAGATCGAACTGGCCCCGCTCGGCCGGTGGGTGGCCGAGTACTACCCGTGTGAGAGCAGCACGGAGCTGGGCGACGGGCGGCTGCGGGTGAAATTGCGCACTTCGGACAGCCGTATGGTCCGGCGGCTGGCCCTGCGGCTGGGCGAAAACGGGCGGGTCGCCGCGCCTGCCGACCTGGCCGCGCAGGTCAGGGAGGATGCAGCCGCCGCACTTGCCCAGTACGATTGATCGCGTTCACAATGACGGGACCGGGGCGGCTTGCCCCAGTTAGCTAAACCGTCACCGTTAGGTGACCCGGCCGACGCGTCAGACCGGATATGAAGGTCTCACGTGTAGGCTCGTTCTGAAGTGACCCAGTCGCGGGGGCACAGACACCCCCCGGTGAAGAGGGCGGAAATGATTGGCGACCTGTTCGACAGCCCGTGGAAGATCCTGATCGTCGCCGTCGTGCTGATCGTGCTGTTCGGCTCCAAGAAGCTGCCCGACGCGGCCCGGTCCCTCGGCAAGTCGATGCGCATCCTCAAGACCGAAGTGCAGGACATGCGCGAGCACGACGACGAGCCGAAGCCGGCCCAGGCCCTCACGGCGCAGCCAGCCCAGCCGGCCGAGCCGACCCAGGCCCACGTGGACGCGCTGCAGCAGCAGATCCGCGACCTGCAGGCGCAGAAGGCGGACGCCGGGCAGGGTGCTCCGGTGGAGACGCCGCGCACCCAGGCCAGCTGACCCGCCGCGGGTAACCCGCGATGACGAAGCTGGGCGACACCGTCAAGGGCGCGCGCGTGCTCAGCGCGCGCATACGGGACAGCAATTCGGACGGCCGGATGCCGCTCATGGATCACCTCCGTGAGCTGCGCAACCGGCTGGTCAAGATCTGCCTCGCACTGATCGTCGGCGTGGGCATCGGGCTGATCCCAGCGATCTGGTACCCGGTGTGGAACCTCGTCGAGCGCCCGTTCTGCCGGGCCACCATCAACGGGATGACCGGCTGCCACAAGATCGGTGACCAGCTGACCCTGCAGGGCGTGCTGGACCCGTTCATGCTGCGGGTGGAGATCGCGTTCTTCTTCGGGCTGATCGTGACCAGCCCGATCTGGCTGTACCAGCTGTGGGCGTTCGTCGCGCCCGGCCTGTACCGCCGGGAAAAGAAGTGGACCTACCTGTTCGTCGGCACCGCCGTCCCGCTGTTCGTGGCCGGCGCGTTCATCGCCTACTTCGCCATGAGCCGTGGCCTGGCCTACCTGCTGCACCTCACGCCGCACGGCGTGGTCAACCTGCCGCCGGTGTCCACCTACCTCGGCTACTTCACGTACATGCTGATCGGCTTCGGGCTGGCCTTCGAACTGCCGCTGCTGCTGCTCATGCTGAACATCGCCGGGGTGCTCAGCCACGCGTTCTTCAAGCGCTGGCGGCGGCTGATGATCTTCGGAGTGTTCGTCTTCGCCGGCATCGCGTCGCCCAGCCCCGACCCGATAACCATGTTGCTGCTGGCGGTGCCGTGCCTGGTCCTGATGGAGGTCGCCGAGATCATCATCTGGTTCAACGACCGGCGGCGGGCGGCCCGGGCAGGGCTGTACGACGGCCTGGCCGACGACGAACTGGCCCCGCTGGACGACGACGACCCGGTGGACCAGCACCACTGATCCCCGCTGTCGGCCCGCTCACTTAGGCTGGGGGCATGTCGACGCCTGCCAGCCCGGCGCAGCGTTACGCCGCGTTCCGCCGGCAGAGCGAGGATGGTCCCGAGCTGGCCGCCTTCCAGGCCCTGTACGACTTCACCTTCGACGACTTCCAGCGCCGGGCGTGCAAGGCGCTGAACGGCGGCCACGGCGTGCTGGTGGCCGCGCCCACCGGCTCGGGCAAGACGGTGATCGGCGAGTTCGCCGTGCACCTGGCCCTGGCCGAGGGGCGCAAGTGCTTCTACACCACGCCGATCAAGGCGCTGTCCAACCAGAAGTACGGCGACCTGGTCCGCCGCTACGGGCCGGATCGGGTCGGCCTGCTGACCGGGGACAACAGCATCAACGGTGAGGCGCCGGTGGTCGTGATGACCACCGAGGTGCTGCGCAACATGCTGTACGGCGGCTCACCGACCCTGGCCGGCCTGGGCTACGTGGTGCTGGACGAGGTGCACTACCTGGCCGACCGGTTCCGCGGCGCGGTCTGGGAAGAAGTGATCATCCATCTGCCGGAGTCGGTCCGGGTGGTCGCGCTGTCCGCCACGGTCAGCAACGCCGAGGAGTTCGGCGACTGGCTGGCCCAGGTGCGCGGCGGCACCACGGTCATCGTGGACGAGCACCGGCCCGTCCCGCTGTGGCAGCACATGCTGGCCGGCGGCCGGCTCTACGACCTGTTCCTGGAGTCGGAGCCGGGCCGCGGAGACCGGGAGCGGCGGGCCCGGGTCAACCCGGAACTGCTCCGGCTGGCCCGGCGCGACGACTGGGCCGCGCGCAAGGCCCCGGCCCGGCCGGCCCGGGGCGGGCGGCGGCCGGCCCGGTTCCGCGCGCCGCGGCGGCCCGAGGTCATCGCGCGGCTGGATTCGGCCGGGCTGCTGCCCGCCATCACGTTCATCTTCAGCCGGGCCGGCTGTGAGGCCGCCGTGCGGCAGTGCCTGGACGCGGGGGTCCGGCTCACCACCGCGGACGAGGCCGCGGCCATCACCGAGATCGCCGAGCGGCGCACCCGGGACATCCCCGAGTCCGACCTGCCGGTGCTGGGCTACCTGGAGTGGCTGACCGGCCTGCAGCGCGGGATCGCCGCGCACCACGCCGGGATGCTGCCCACGTTCAAGGAAGTGGTCGAGGAACTGTTCGAGGCCGGGCTGGTCCGCGCGGTGTTCGCCACCGAGACGCTGGCCCTGGGCATCAACATGCCGGCCCGGACGGTGGTCATCGAGCGGCTGGACAAGTGGAACGGCGAGAACCACGCCGACCTGACGCCGGGGGAGTACACCCAGCTCACCGGGCGGGCCGGGCGCCGCGGCATCGACGTGGAAGGCCACGCCGTGGTGCTCTGGCAGCCCGGCGTGGACCCGCTGGCGGTGGGCGGCCTGGCCGGCACCCGGACCTACCCGCTCAACTCCAGCTTCCGGCCGTCCTACAACATGGCCGTCAACCTGGCCGGGCAGGCCGGCCTGGACAAGGCGGCCGCGCTGCTCGAGTCGTCGTTCGCCCAGTTCCAGGCGGACCGCGCGGTGGTTGGCATCGCCCGGCAGGCGCGCCGCAGCCGGGCCGCGCTCGACGAGCTCGGGGTGGCCTGCGACCGCGGTGACTACGCCGAGTACCACGCGCTGCGCCAGGAGCTGTCCGGGCTGGAGGCCGAGGCCGCCCGGGCGCGCTCGGCGGACCGCTGGGCCCAGGCCCGGCGGTCACTGGAGCAGCTGCGCCGCGGCGACATCATCCTGGTCCCGGCGGGCCGCCGGTCCGGCCTGGCCGTCGTCCTCGATCCCGGCCTGGCCGGCGGGAGCTCGCGCGGCGGCAACGGGCGCGGGCACGACGGCAACGCCCCGCTGCCGCTGGTGCTGACCATCGGCCGCCAGGTCAAGCGGCTGTCGCTGGCCGACTTCCCGACCCCGGTCAGCCCGATCGACCGGCTGCGGATACCGAACAGCTTCAGCGCCCGCTCCCCGCAGCACCGCCGTGACCTGGCCGCCAGCCTGCGCAGCAAGCTGGCCGGCCGGGACATCCCCCGCCCCGGCCGGCCCGCACCGCCGCGGGCACAGGAGGAGACCATCGCCCAGCTGCGCCGGCAGCTGCGGCAGCATCCGTGTCACGCCTGCGCGGACCGCGACGCGCACGCACGGGAAGCGGAGCAGCGGACCCGGCTGGAGCGCGAGGTGGCCGGCCTGGAGGCCAGCGTGGCCGCCCGGTCACACGTGATCGCGCGCACCTTCCAGCGGGTGTGCGCCGTCCTGGAGCGGCTCGGTTACCTGGCCGATGGCCAGGTAACCCCGGACGGCAGGCGGCTCGGCGACCTGTACACCGAGCTGGACCTGCTGGCCGCGGAGTGCCTGCGCCGCGGGCTGTGGGACGGGCTGGACCCGGCCGAGCTGGCCGCGTGCGTGTCGGTGCTGACGTTCGAGTCCCGGCAGAACGACGACGACGCCCCGGCCCGGATGCCCGGCGGCCCGGTGCGGGACGTGATCGGCTCGATGGTGTCGGTCTGGGGCGAACTGGACGAGCTGGAGAAGGAGCACCGGCTGTCGTTCATGCGCCCGCCGGAGCCCGGCTTCGCCTGGGCCGCGCACGCCTGGGCCCTCGGCAAGCCGCTGGAGCAGGTGCTGGGCACGCTGACCCCAGGCGACTTCGTCCGCGCCGTGAAGCAGCTCATCGACCTGCTCGGGCAGATCGCGGTGGCGGCCGGGGACCCGCTGGCATCCACCGCGCACGCCGCCGCGGACGCGCTGCGCCGCGGTGTGGTCGCCTACTCGTCGGTGGGCTAGCCCACTGCCGCTTAAGCTCCCCGTATGACTGACCTCACGGACTACGCCCGGCTCGTCGCGGCCGATCACGGGCTCGCCACCGTGGCCACGCTGCGCGCCGACCACACCATCCAGGCCTCGCTGGTGAACACCGGGGTGCTCGACCACCGCGGCCACCAGGTGGTCGGGTTCACCACCGCGGGCGTGCAGAAGCTGGCCAACCTCCGGGCCCGCCCCCGGTTCGCGGTGACCATCCGGGCGGGCTGGCAGTGGGTCACCGCCGAAGGGGACGCCGAGCTGATCGGCCCGGACGACCCGGCCGGGGGCTTCGACGCCGAAGCGATCCGGCTGCTCCTGCGCGCCGTGTTCGTGGCGGCGGGCGGCACCCACGACGACTGGGCCACCTACGACCGGGTGATGGCCGAAGAACGCCGGGCCGCGGTGCTGATGTCCCCGGTGCGCGTCTACGGGTGAGGCCGCGGACGCGGAGGCGGCGGAGGCGGCGGCGGGCCCTCCGGCACCGGACCGGGCCAGATGAGCAGGACCGGGCAGGCCGCGTGGTCCACCACGAAGCGGGCCGCCTTGCCCAGGCTCTTCGGCCCGGCCGCGGCGCCCTCCCGGGCCAGCACGAGCAGGGCCGCCCCGCGGGCCGCCTCCACCACCCGGTGCTCCGGCCGGCCGCGTAGCCGCAGCTGCTGAGCGGGCCGCCCGAGCCGCTCGGCCGCGGCCGTCAGCACCTGCCCGGCCGCCTCCTCGGCCATCGCCTCCAACTGGATGCCCGGATCAGCCCGGGACCGGCCGAGCAGCGAGGTGAACGCGCCATGCGCGGCCTCCAGCGCGGCGGTGTCGGTCACGTGCAGCAGCGTCACGTCCTGGCCGGCCGGCCCCAGCGAATGCACCGCATCCACGCACGCCATCCAGCTGTCCTCGGTGATCCAGACGAGCACGGTCATGCTGCCTAGTGTCCCGCGCCGGCCGCGCCCGGCGGACCCGGTTTATCCGCCGGGCGCGGCCGGACGACTGGGCCACGGTGCGCGATGTCCGGCTGGCCGCGCTGGCCGACGCGCCGGGCGCGTTCGCCATGACGCTGGCCGGGGAAGCCAGTCAGCCGGAAGCCGGGTGGCGGGCGCGGATCGGGGCGCTGCCCTGGTTCCTGGGCTTCCAGGACGGGCAGCCCGCGGGGATGGCCGCCGCCCTGCCACCGCGCGACGGCGCGGGCCACGGCCCGGGCGAGACCTGGCACCTGGTGTCGATGTGGGTCAGCCCGGCCGCCCGCGGCGGCGGCCTCGCGGACCTGCTGGCCGGCGCGGTGACCGAGCACGCGCGGCAGGCCGGCGCGGACCGGGTCACGCTGTGGGTCGCGGTCGGCAACGACCGGGCCCGCGGGTTCTACCAGCGGATGGGGTTCACCCCGACCGGGAGGCGGCAGGAGTACCCGCGGGACGGCGCGGCCGCGCTGGACGAGGAGGAGTTCGAGCTAAAGAACCCGCAGCCCGGCCCATAGCGCCACGGTGGCCAGGGCCACCCCGGCGGGCACGGTGAGCAGGCCCAGCCGGGTGAACTCGGCCAGCTCGACGTCGTGATCACGGTCGGCCAGCAGGCGCCGCCAGAGCAGGGTGGCCAGCGAGCCCGCGTAACTGAGGTTGGGGCCGATGTTCACCCCGATCAGCGCGGCCAGCACCGGCCCGGGGCCGGCTCCGGTCGCCGCGGCGCCGCCCAGCACGGACAGCAGCACCAGGATGGCGGGCAGGTTGTTCACCAGGTTGGCCAGCACGGCGGCCAGGCCGGCGATGGCCAGCAGCGCCGGCAGCGCGGCACCGGCCGGGATCAGCTGGGCGATGGCCGCGCCCAGACCGCCGTGCACCACGGCCGCCACCACCACCCCCAGGCCCAGCACGAACAGCAGGAACGGGACGCCGATGGCCCGGGCCAGCCCGGCCGGGGTCTCGGTGCGCCGGGCCAGGCCGCGGACGGCCAGCACCACGGCGCCGCCGGCCGCGGCCCAGGCCGGGTTCAGGCCGGCCAGCGAGGTGACCACGAAGCCGGCCAGCGTGGCCGTCACCGTGATCAGCGCGAAGCGCGGCAGCCGGGGCACCGGGCCGCGGGCGGGCCGGCCGGGCACGGCCAGGTCGGCCGCGAAGAACCAGCGGAACGCCACGTACTCCACCGCGATCGCGGCCAGCCACGGCAGGGCCATCAGCGCGCCGAACCGGACCAGCGTCACCCCGGCCACCGCGAACGCCAGCAGGTTGGTCAGGTTGGACACCGGGAGCAGCAGCGACGCCGAGTTGGCCAGGTGGGTGCAGGCGTAGACGGGCGGCTTGGGCCGCACCCGCAGCCGGGACGCGGTGTCGTGCACGACCGGGGTGAGCAGCACCACCGTGGTGTCCAGGCTGAGCACCGCGGTAGTCACCGAGGCCAGCCCGAACACGCCGCGCAGCAGCCGCACCGGGCTGCCCCGGCTGGTCCGGGCCAGCCGGGCCGCGGCCGCGCTGAACAGCCCCTCCTGCTGGCACAGGTGGCCCAGCACCAGCACCGCGGCCAGGAAGCCGAGCACCGGGAGGAGCCGCCGCACCGTCTCACCCGCCTGACCGGCCGGCAGCGCCCCGGTCAGCACCACGATCAGCGCGGCGGGCACTGCCACCGCCGCCTCGGGCAGCCACCGGGGCCGGATGATCGCGGTCAGCAGCACCACGCCGAGCAGCACGCAGGACACTGCCTCGGCAGCGGGGCCATGGAGCACCCCAAGGACGATACCTAGCGGGGGTGCGCGGCCCTGTGGTGGGCAGCAAAGAATCGCCAGATTACACGTGTCGCGTTCAGCGCGGTGGAGGGCTGGTCCAGGTGCAGCAGCCGGGCGGCCACCCGGGACGGCGGCACCGAGCCCGGCCACTGGTGCCCGGCTCCCTTGATCGTGATCAGCTCGACCGCGCGCCCACCCGGGCACCGGGCCACCGACGTGGTCACCACGCCCGATACCCGGACCGACGGCGCGGCGCAGTGATCGATCGACCGCCAGGTGGCGTTAAGAACAGGAATGGCGGGTCCGTCGATGTGCGCGAAGCCCTGGCCGGCGCCGCCGTCATACGGGATGTTGTGGTCCGCGGTGCCGTGGATGTGGATGACAGAAACGCGGGCGGGGGAGCGGCAGCTGCCCAGCTCGGTGGCGGAGTCCGGGCCGATGGCCGCGAAGATCGTGGTGTCGCAGGCCAGCCGGTAGGCCAGCATGCCGCCGTTGGAGATGCCGGTGGCGTAGACCCGGTCCGGGTCGATGCGCACCTCGGCGGAGATGCGGGCCACCATCCGGGTGATGAACCCGACGTCGTCGGCGCCGGTCCGGCCGGGCACGCCGCAGCAGCCGCCGCCCACGTTCCAGGCCCGGTCCAGCCCGTCCGGGTAGGCCACCACGAAGCGGGCCGCGCGGGCCCGCGCGTCCCAGCCGTAGTCCTGCTCGGCCTGGGTCCCGGTGCCGAACCCGCCGTGCAGCATGACCACCAGCGGGGCGGGCCCGGCCAGCCCAGGCGGCCGGTAGACGTGGAACGTGCGGCGCACGCCGTGCACGTAGATGACCTGGGTGCTGGCGGCGGCCGGCGCGGCCGGCTGCCCGCGTACCGGCCCGCATCCTGCCAGCCCGGACAGGGCCAGCCCGGACAGGGCCAGCCCGATGAGGGCCCGTGCCAGCACCACCAGGCGGCCCCCGCGCGTGATCATGACCGGAAGCATAGGTAACAAGTCTGGGAGCAGGTAAAGAAGTCTGGGCGCGGCCTGGCAAGATGGCCCGGGTGGGCCCGCTCATGCTGCTGGATACCGCCTCGCTGTACTACCGCGCGTTCTACGGCGTGCCGGACACGCTGACCGCCCCGGACGGGACGCCGGTCAACGCGGTCCGCGGCCTGCTGGACATGATCGCCCGGCTGGTACGGGCCCGGCCGCCCGGGGCCCTGGTGGCCTGCCTGGATGCGGACTGGCGGCCCGCGTTCCGGGTGGCCGCCATCCCGTCGTACAAGACGCACCGGGCCCGCCCGGACGGCACCGAGGATGAGCCGCCCGCGCTCACCCCGCAGATCCCGGTGATCGGTGAGGTGCTGCGGGCCATGGGCGTCGCCACCGCGGCCGCGGCCGGCTTCGAGGCGGACGACGTGATCGGCACGCTGACCGCCCGGTCCGCCGGGCCCGTCGACGTGGTCACCGGGGACCGGGACCTGTTCCAGCTGGTGGACGACGGCCGGCCGGTCCGGATCGTGTACACCGCGCGCGGCCTGACCAGGCTCGACGTGGTGGACGAGGCCGCGGTGACCCAGCGCTACGGCATCCCGGGCCGGGCCTACGCCGACTTCGCCGCGCTGCGCGGCGACCCCAGCGACGGGCTGCCCGGGGTGCCCGGGGTGGGCGAGAAGACGGCCGCGGCGCTGATCCAGACGTTCGGCAGCATCGACGCGATCATCGA
>Ga0335085_10011831_pt1 | contig 12897 bp, 11 predicted proteins | sample Lox_Sample_45_FD_206712 | JGI IMG/M metagenome (GOLD analysis project Ga0335085, IMG submission 206712) | Soil microbial communities from Loxahatchee National Wildlife Refuge, Florida, United States - Lox_Sample_4.5 | ecosystem: Environmental > Terrestrial > Soil > Wetlands | place: USA...
TGGACTCCTTCTCAAGGATTGTCAGAGAGATTTCAGGGAAACGACAGCTCAGCTCAAGACCTGTTGCCAACCCGACAATCCCGCCTCCGATGATTGCGACTGACATTCTCGACAAGGATTCCGCAGCGGAGATCATTCTCACCGTGTCACCAAAAGATCCTGAAGAGGCTACTCGGAGGATGCGCGCGGCAGAGCGCGTGGCGAGCGATCGTTCAAGTCTCGACTCGATGCATGAGGAAACTTGTTGGCACGTTTCAACCAGTCGGTGGCCATTTGTTCGGCCTGGGTCAGTTGGTCCATCGTCAAGGCTCTGGCCACGTTTTCGCTAGTTCGCGACAATTGGCTCGTGACAATCAGATACCATTTGTAGGCTTGAACAAGGTCTCGGGAGTCAGATCTCCGCGTCCAGTAATAGCGAGCCAACTCGAGTTGTGCCGCAGGTACACCCTGTTCGGCGGCTCGCTGATATCCGGCAAGAATCGAAGCGCTCTGAGACTCCTGATCCAGGCCGTTCTTGCTTGCAGTGCTTGTGTCTGATTCCGACGAATCGCTTCGGCTGAGCGTCATGAAGAGAAGCTCGATGCGGCTTGAGACCCCAAGTTTGTCATAGACGCGAAAGAGATAGTTCTTGACGGTGTGCTCGCTCAAACCCAATCGCTTGGCAATTTCACGGTTCGTCAGACCTTGCGCAACGGTGGTCACGACCTCCATCTCCCGTTTGGATAGTTGCTCCATTCCCTGAGCGTTCACGGCAGAGGAAGTGGGCGAGGCCGCAAGGGCTTCAACCACCAGATGCAATTCTTGACTATTGGCCCAGATCTGCCCCTGAAACACTCTTCTCAGGCACTTGCTCAAGGTCTCGATGGAATCTTGCCTGCTCAACACTCCGCGCGCGCCGGAACGGAACGCCTCAAGAACAGATTCAGGTTTCGAGGAACTCAGGAGCAGGACAGCACGGAGACCGGGATGCGAGGGGCGCATCGCGCGTAAAAACTCGAAACCACCGCCCGGATGATTCAAGTCGGAACTAATGAGAAGCACATCGACGTGGTGGAGGTCTACGGATCTGGCCAGTTCTTGCGAATCTGGGCTGATTACCTCAAGCGATGCATCAAGCCTTAACGCAGCCGCGAGCAGCTGTGTGTGGATTCGGGTGTCGTCCGCTACAGCGACGCGAACCACTGGCTCGACGGCTTCGTTGCGCATCGTCTTGCTCATGGGACCCCTGTTCAGCTCGAGAATGTGTTTTGGGGGAGCTTTCGCCGCTTCGAAACCTTCAGAATTTTAACCAAGAGCCAAGCCCGTGCCCTTCAAATTCCTGCAAATGCTCAACAACGGTTACGTTAACTTCGTTGCAATATTGCACACTCGATATGCAACATTTTTATCCAAATGTGCCTAATACAATAATCACAGCTGCCTTGATCATGCAAGCTATAAATTTCGGATTTAAGATTTGCTTGCGTATACAAAATATCCTCGCTGAATCAATTATTTGCATTCTTTTTATTCGGCAGCACGGAGTTGCGTTTTTTTGGGGATCAGATCCGTCCAAATGAGAAGATCGTCTCTAGGTTCTTCCTTCCTCTCCCATTAAACTCAAAATTCTCATCGGATAGGAGAAAAGGGGCGCAGAGCCAGTATGCCTCTTGCAGCCAACTGCATCTCGTTGTACGGTTGATCGCGTCTTAGGCAAACGACTGTAACCGACAGTCTCCCACCCCCGCCCGAGATGCCGTTCGTGATTCATTGGCGCTTCAGCTCCGTGGGCTGGTTCGTCGAATCTCACCAGCGGCAGGATTCCATTGACAGAAGGCGGTAGTGCGGGTCAATGCAGATGTGACTCAGAGGGCGAAGCTATGCAGAGGAGCAAAATGAATTCACGAAGCTTCCTGATTAATCTTCGTCAAACGCTTAATTGAAGATCGCTTCGAGCGAACTTCGAATTGTCTGATGCTGGCGGCTTGACAGAGATCACCCCGAGATCTCTGCAACGTTCTCTCGATTCTCCCGAAGAGACTTCCTGAAATATCACTTGAAATAGCACAGGGCAACCTGCTTGGGGCCCTAAGGGCGGAGCTATGAGTGCATTAAGTCAGTCCGTGGCGGAACCGGATTTGGCCGTGATTGCTGAGACAGCTTCGGAGAACTGGTATGCAGTTCAAACCCGGGCCCGGCATGAAAAGGCAGTCGTGAGCCGGTTGTGTGAGAAGGGCGTAACCACATTTTTCCCAACGGTCAGGGAAGTACATCGCTGGAGCGATCGAAAAAAGACCGTTGAGCTGCCTCTATTCAGTTGCTATCTGTTCGTCAAGCTTATGCCGAACAATGAGCACCGACAAAAAGTGCTTCGGATCGACAGCGTTCTTGGATTTGCAGGGGACCCAGGGCTCGGAACGCCAATTCCTGATGAGCAGATCAATGCTGTTCGAACGCTGGTCGATGAGCGGTTGCCGTATTCGTGTCATCCATTTCTGAACACTGGCCAGCGCGTGCGAATTCGCAGCGGGGCGTTGGACGGCGTCGAAGGGGTTCTCCTTTCTCGAAAGGGGGATCGCAAGTTAATCATCTCAGTAGATGCGATGCAAAGATCTCTTGCCATCCAAATTGACGGATACAACGTCGAATCCATCTAGTATTTTTCGAGCTGCTGTGCCCTCAACCTTGTAGCCCACGCGTGATACACAAGGGTACCGACTTACCGAGGCTGCTTGTCGTTAGTCACGACGCGGCGGTTCTCCGCTCACTCTCATTGTTGGGTGAGGCAAACTGCTGGCAGTGTGAAAGCACCGATAACGCGTGGGAGGCCATCGACCAGGTGCTATCCGGTGTAGTACCCGATGTATTCCTGCTGGATCAGCCCCAAGGAGATGCGGAGGGATTCCACATTCTCCGTTGGGTCCGGCGACTTCGCCCTGCGTTGCCGATTATCTTCATCAGCCACTCTGACGATGCCGGAAGGAAACAGGAAGCCCTTCGCATAGGCGCGCACGATTACCTTGTGAAACCCTTAGACGACCGCCACGTTGAAGTGGCTATAGCGCAACAATTCCAGTCTTCCTACGAGAACATCGAGACGGAGATCACAAGCGACGATGTAGAGCCGGTTGACAGTAACAACTTTTTCATTGGGATCAGCCCGGTGATGCGCAAACTTCGCGCCCAGGCCGCATTACTGGCAGAAGCGAACGTTCCAGTGCTGATTTTGGGCGAGAGTGGCAGTGGTAAAGAAACAACCGCTCGGCTCCTTCATAAATTGTCCGTCCGCTCTGGATTCGAATTCGCAAAGGTCAATTGTGCTGCCTTGCCCAGCGATCTGCTCGAGCGCGAGCTCTTCGGCTACCAGCAAAACGGAACTGCCGCACGGACCAAGCCTGGCAAATTCGAGCTTTGCTCCAAAGGCACGATTCTGCTGGTTGAATTCACAGAAATGTCGATGGATTTGCAGGCTCACCTCATGCAAGTCCTGCAAACTAGACGATTTGTAAGGCCGGGAGGCTCGGCACCCATAGAGGTCGACGTTCGCATTCTGGCATCGAGCACTGCGAACATGGAACGCGCCGTATCTGAAAATAGGCTTCGCGAGGATCTCTACTACCGCCTGAGCGCTTACACGATGCATGTGCCACCTCTCCGAGTACGGCGAGAAGAAATGCCACTGCTTTCGCGTCACTTCATGCACCAGCTCGCCAGACACTATGGTCTCTCTCCGCGCGACTTTTCTCCAACCGTCATCGATGCCTGCAAGTCATATGCGTGGCCCGGCAATTTGAAGGAACTGGAGACATTTGTGAAGCGCTACCTGATGCTGGGAGAAAAAAGCTTGAGCATTGGAAGCCTGCACGAGGCGAACCAGAATAGCCCGTTGATATCGTCTGAAGCCGTCTCGAGTCCCTTGGCATCCCTACTCACTCAGCCGCGCGGAGGCACGGACGGTGCCGCTTCGCTCAAGTCTCTCGTGCGGAGTGTCAAGTTGGAGGCCGAGAAGCATGCAATCCTCGCGGCACTGGAGAAAACCGGTTGGAATCGAAAGGCTGCTGCACGTCTGCTCAAAGTCAGCTACCGGACGCTCCTATACAAAATCGAACAGTATCAGATGAGATCATCCGACTCCTCTCTAGTGACACGAGGAAATGAGCTCAGAAGCAAGGGAGCGATATTTCGTGGCAACGGTCGAATGGACTGATCAAACGGCGAGCACCGAGGCTTCGCCGACAGGACTTGTTATGAAAAACAGCGCCGATCGCCCAAGACATCTGGGCCTAGTTGTAATCGTCGTTGCCAGTTCCCTGTGCGGACAAGTTCCCTCACACAGCCAGGAGGACCACCAGCTTCAGGCCTCAAAGGACGCCGCACTTGCTGCGACCTTGTCGGCGTCAACAACCAAGCCGCACGATGCCAGTTTTGTGATCGGCAATGATGACCTTCTATCGATCAACGTGTGGAAAGAGCCCGATGTGTCCCGGCCATCAATTCCAGTGCGCCCGGATGGGAAAATCTCGCTGCCGTTAGCGGGCGAGGTTCAGGCTGCTGGAAGAACTCCACTGCAACTCGAGCAGGACATAGCTGGTAAATTGCGCAATTACATGGACACGCCCGAAGTCACCGTAATAGTGCAGCAAATCAACAGCGAGAAGTTCAACATCCTAGGGCAGGTTGTAAAGCCAGGATCCTATCCCCTGACACGCGGTACGACAGTTCTTGACGCAATTGCAACCGCCAACGGCTTCCGGGACTTCGCCAAGCAGAAGTCGATCTATATCCTTCGTCAGAGCTCCACCGGTGCGGAGGTCCGCATTCTCTTTAATTACAAGGATGTAATTAAGGGCAAGCATCCCGAGCAAAATATCAAGCTCGAACCGCGAGACACGATCGTAGTGCCCTAAAGACTGTCTATGCTCCTTAGAGTTTGTTTGAGTTTCGGAATTTTTGTAGCCATGTCCGCATGGCCGCAGATGGGGGCAGGCGGAGTCGGAGCAGCTCCGGGCGCCGGGAGTGAGGGACAAATGCAGGTACCACCTCCTGTGAGTAACGAAAATTACTCGACCGCTGTGGGTCCCGAAACCCGCTCGAACTACATAAGAGTAGGATTGCTCACAAGTAGCTCATATAGCGATAATGTATTAGTTGGTACGGGGACCTATCCGATCAGCGATGTCAGTTATACTCTATGGCCCACGATTTCATTTGATAAGACCACGGCACGAATGCATCAGCTAGTGTCGTATACACCAGGATTTACCCTCTATCAGCACAATAGCGACTTAAACTACGGTGATCAGAATCTGGCTTACACTTTCAAGTACAGACTGAGCCCTCACACCACGTTGAGCCTAGCGGACCTGCTTGGGAAGACTTCGAATGCATTGAATCAGCCCTTTCCTCTCGCTCAAGGAGTGTCCGGTTCATTACAATCTCCACCCGAAGTGGTGGTCGCCGCAACCGCTAGCCAGCTAAACAACAATGCGAACGCCGAACTGACCTACCAATTCGACAGGGACAGCATGGTCGGCGCGTCGTGCACCTTCACAAATCTGGACTATCTCAACCCAAACCAGGCAGACGGTCTCTTCAATTCCACGAGCCGAGGAGGAGCGGGTTTCTACAATCATCGTCTCTCAGAAAAAACCTACCTGGGCGCGACCTATCAGTACTCACAAATATCGAGTACCCCTGTGAGCGGCCAAGGCAGCACCACGAATCAAATCGGGAGCGATGCCCAGACCAACACTCTTTACATCTTTCTCACCCTTTACCTCGCGCCGAAACTGTCCCTTTCTTTGTCGGCCGGTCCACAGCACTATGAGGTTACTCAGCCCAATGTGACGACGATAAGCGGCTGGATGCCGGCCGTTAAAGCAAGTGTGGGTTGGCAGGCACGCCATGCAGGCTTCGCGGCCAGCTATTCCTATGGCGTTAGTGCGGGTGGAGGGTTGAACGGTGCGTTCGATACACAGAGCGCAGCTGCAACCGGGCGCTGGCAACTGACGCGTAGCTGGACGCTAGGGGCCACGGTGAGTTACGCGATAACTAAAGCTGTGAGCGAGGTTGTTTCACAATCCGATTCGGGAGGGCACTCTTTCGTTGGAACAGTTGCTGTTCAACACCCCGTCGGCGAGCATCTAACGATGGAACTAGGGTACACGCGCCTACAACAGAGCTACGGCAATATCGCGGTCATTGCGAATGCTCCCGACGCGAATCGCGAGTACATTGCCATTGCCTACCGATTTGCAAGACCATTAGGCAGATAAAGCATGACCGACATCGACGAAGAGCAACCGTCAAAGACTTTCGATCTTGAGTTCTGCCGCGGCGTGATTCGCCGTCGGCACATGCAGTTCCTTGTACCGCTGTTCTTTGGGTGGGTCGCGGTGTGGGGCGCTAGTTGGCTTCTGCCTCCACGCTATAAATCGAGTACATTGATCCTGGTGGAACAGCCCACGATGCCAAAGGATTATGTTATTCCGAATGTGAGCGACAATCTCCAGGATCGCTTACAAAGCATTAGCCAACAGATCCTGAGCCGGACGCGGCTACTGTCCATTATCGTCCAATTAAACCTTTACAACGACCACCACGCGCGTTTGAGCCAAGAGGAAAAGGTATGGCAGATGCGCAAGGATATCGACATTGAGCTCGTACGCGAGCCCATGCAAAACCAAATCACAGCATTTAATATTTATTATTCGGCGCGCGACCCGCGGATTGCTCAAGACGTGACCGGCAAATTGAGTAAGTTGTTCATCGACGCAAATTTGGAAGCACGTCAGCAACAATCAGAAGGCACGACCAAGTTTCTCGAGGGCCAACTGGAGGGTGCGCGGGGGAGCCTGGCTGATCAGGAAGCGAAGATCCGAGCGTTTAAAGGAGCACACATCGGAGAGCTACCCACCCAGCAAGCCAGCAATCTCCAGATATTGAGTGGACTACAGGCAGAGCTGGTAAACGAACAGGACGCATTGAACACCGCGCGGCAACAACGAGTTTACCTCCAGACACTGATCGATCAGTACAAGACCTTCCAGGGAACAACGAAAGCGGACGGGACCTCGGCGAGTTTGCCGGCCATCGACCAGCAGCTCGAGAAATTAAGAACACAGTTGGCGGATCTTAGCTCTCGGTATACGGATAATTATCCTGATGTGCGCAAGCTTAGAAATCAGATTGCTACGGCAGAAAAGCTTCGCGACGATCTGCTTGTCAATCTGAAGAGTAAAGGTAGTGGTCGTAGTCAAGGTGACGGGACCGCTGCGACTCAAGAAGTGGTCGATCCGTCCCAAAACCCGGCAATGTTGCAACTTCAGGGTCAACTGCAGGCGAATGAGTCCGAGATTAAGAATCGTGAGCAGGACGTTGCCAGTCTAAAGGTCAAAATCAACGACTATCAGGATCGGTTAAATCAGGAACCGGTGCGAGAGCAGGAGATGGCAGACCTGACTCGCGGATACGATCAATCCAAGGCAAGTTATGACGAGCTATTGAAGAAGAAAAATGAATCGCAAATGGCGACTAGCATGGAACTTCTGCAGCAAGGTGAACGTTTTAGCGTGCTTGACCCTCCCAGCTTGCCTCTCAAACCGGATTTCCCGAATCGGATCAAGTTCTGTGGAATCGCTCTCGGGATCGGATTGGCCCTCGGCACTTTGGTAGCGGGCGGCCGAGAGTTCATGGATGATCGCATGCACAGCGACAGGGAAATCAAACACGTATTACCGATTGCGCTGATTGCCGAAATCCCAGAGATCGTGAGCGCAGCCGATCAGCGGAACAGTAGGAGGAGGCTGATACTGGGATTTAGCACGGCAGCGATCGTTGTTGTAGCCATTCTGGCAACCACCGTCTTCAACTATCTACACGGTTAGCGTCGACTGGGCAATGTACAAGGCCTTCTTTGATCTCACCCGTAATCCCTTTGAGATTACACCCGACCCATCATTCTTATTTTCAACCAATAAGCATAATGAGGCTCTCGCGGCGCTTTACTATGGCGTTCGACGGCACAAGGGCTTTGTGGTCGTCACAGGAGAAGTAGGTACCGGGAAGACTCTTTTGCTTCGATGCTTGCTGCAGTTGTTGAAGCAAAGCAGCGATATCGCGTACGCGTACTTGTTCAATAGCCTGTTGTCACCGACTGAGTTCCTACAGTACATTCTCGCGGATTTTGGCCTTCCCGTCTCTGGCAAGAACAAGACTGAGTTATTGCTTGACCTTAGCAGATTTGTGATATCGCGAGGGTCACAGAATCTGACCACGGTTCTGATCGTGGACGAAGCGCATCATTTGTCAGCAGAAGTACTCGAGGAGGTTCGGCTACTCACCAATCTGGAGACCGTTGAGGAAAAGCTCTTGCAGATTGTGTTTGCAGGCCAACCGGAGCTGGATATGAAACTGGATTCTGTTGGACTCCGGCAGCTCAAACAGCGAGTTGCTCTACGTGCTCGACTTGATCCATTAGATGAAGAACAGACAAAAGAGTATATCAAGCAGCGTTTGCGGGTAGCAGGATGCGAATCTCAGGCGGATACATTGTTTCCCGCGCAAGCGATTGACGCGGTGTATCGTCACTCCCGTGGCTTTCCCCGCCTGATAAATACGATTTGCGAGAATGCCCTTATCTCCGCCTATGCGGAGCGTATCCCGGGTGTCACTCCCCTGATCGTTGAAGATGTGGCGAAGGATCTCCGACTCGATCCTCTGCAATTACCGGCGATCGAAACCAACAACAACGACCACGGTGCGGGTGTTCAGCAAGATGTGGGTGCTTTCGTCGATCTGTAGGCCGACGCCAAGCCGGCTCTCGACGCGGATTCAGCTATTTAAGCGAACGAAAAATGAGCCTTATCTTTGATGCTCTCCAACGATCTGAAAGGGAACGCTCAGGGTTGGACCCATCTGCCTTGTCGAGGGCGAACGAATTACTTCAGATTGTGGAGCTTCACGCAAGGTTGGAGCGAGAGGCACGAACCCCTGCAACAGCGCTCGATGGATCGAATAGTGCTGAGAACGACGGCGCACTCACGCCGTCAGGCGCGGCGATATCGGACGAGACCTTCGACGCATCGGACGCCCCTTCGTCAAATGAAAGAGACCCGGAGTGGTTCGATCAACTACAAGCCTTAGAGGTAGCCACTAGCTCGCAAGCGCGACTTGTATGCCTTACAGATCGGGACAGCCTTGCTGCGGAGAAGTTTCGGTTCCTGGGAGTTCGCCTGCGCAATCTCCGTCGCGAACGGCCACTAAAAAAGGTGCTGATCACCAGTACAAATGCGGGTGACGGAAAGAGTACGGTGGCGGCTAATCTGGCCTGTATCCTTGGCCGTAAGCAGGGACAACGGACATTGCTGTTAGACGGGGATTTGAGGCGACCCTCTCTGGCCCAAATGTTCGGGCTCGACCAAATGCCAGGCATTTGCGAATTGTTGCAAGGCGAGCGCAGTGTGACGACGAGTATTTACCGCCTGAAAGGCCCCACCATCTGGTTCTTGCCGGCGGGCAGTTTTGCTGGCAACCCTCTCGAACTGATGCAATCATCACGATTGTCCTCATTGATTAATCAGCTCGCCCCGCTATTCGAATGGATCATCATCGATTCCCCTCCCGTATTGCCATTAGCGGACACCAGCGTCTGGTCACGGCTCGTAGATGGCGTTCTTCTTGTTACCCGTCAGGGAACGACCGAGAAAAGGCAGCTACAACGAGGGCTTGAAGTGCTAGAGCGTGAAAAACTGCTTGGCGCATTGTTGAATAGTTCCCTGAGCGCAGCCCACAGCGACTACTACTACCACTATCACGAGCGGCCCTCTAGCTAGCCGTTGTTGAGACCGCATTGCACTGTACATGCCCCACCAATAATCGCCCCAGCAACAGAGCGCTGTGTCTGTCCCAATCGCTGTCGACCCCTGCGACCGACTAAGCGAATGACCCCATAAGACTACCTGCGGCGGACAAGGAGAAGGTCGGTGACCCTACTAGAGTCAATTGGCGAAGCGACAGCCCGGTCGCTACGATCAGCCTCCACAGGCCAACGCAACCTCCTTGAGGAAGACTCTTTTCTGGGAGTTTTAGTAGTCGAGCGCAAAAGAACGGAACGCTCGGGAAAGCCGTTTCTCCTTGCGCTCTTAGAGACCGGCAATCGTCAGGGGCCAGAAAAAACAGAAAGAGCTCTGCAAAACATCGCAGCCGCTCTGCTTCAATCCACGCGCGACACAGATGTCGTCGGCTGGTTCAAGAACTCAACCACGGTCGGAGCGATATTTAGCGGCCTGGCGGCTGAAGATAAGACTTCAACCCTGAGTGCAATACTCAATCGAGTGAGCGCTACTCTCCGAGAACATCTAACTTCTGAACAGTTCAATCAGGTCAGCCTGTCTTTTCACTTTTACCCGGATGAGTGGGATCATGATTTTGCAGGACGTCCAAGCGACGGAGCTCTATATCCTGACTTATCTACTCGCGACAACGAGAGACAGACTTTGCTGCGCGTGAAAAGGGCGATCGATATCGCGGGCAGTTCTCTAGCCCTAATCCTCTGTACGCCGCTATTCCTAACGATCGCGGCGGCAATCAAGTTGTCATCCAAGGGACCGGTGGTGTTTAAACAACGACGAGTTGGACGGTACGGCCAGTGCTTCACATTTCTCAAGTTTCGGTCGATGCACACCAATAACGACCCCAGCCCTCACAGGGAGTACGTGAAGAAGCTAATCGCTGGAGAGGCTGAGCGTAAACCGACAGATGATTGCAGCGATGGTGTATTCAAGCTTACGAATGATAAGCGGGTCACGAGGTTGGGCAGCTGGCTTAGGAAAAGTAGCCTGGACGAGCTCCCGCAGTTTTTCAACGTTCTTAAAGGTGATATGTCACTGGTTGGCCCCCGTCCTGCGATTCCTTATGAGGTCGCCTCCTATCAGACCTGGCACCGTCGGCGTGTACTGGATGTAAAACCCGGAATTACGGGATTGTGGCAAGTGAATGGCAGAAACCGCATCGAGTTTGACGAAATGGTTCGGCTCGATTTGGAATATGCGAAGTCCTGGTCTCCGTGGATGGACATTAAGATCCTCATTCAGACGCCGCGCGCTGTTCTACGAGGCGCTTACTGAGACTTGGTAACGAGGAAGGTCTCCGCCTGTAACATATTTCCCTGTTGGCGATAGCGGTCGCTCTCTGCCTTCTCCTTCTCTCTCTTTCTCATGCTTAGACATCAACCAACTGTGGGGCGGTGACCGGTCAATGAAGTTCGGCGTAATTGGTTACGGCTACTGGGGACCGAATGTCGTTCGAAACCTCGCGAGCCTCGAGGACTCCCAAGTATGTGCAATTGCGGAGATGAGCCCAAATGCACGCCAGCGCGCACTGAAGGCATATCCGGGAATTCATGTGACCCCCGATGCCACCGAAGTGATCTTGTCAACTCAAGTCGACGCCGTCGCCATTGTGACGCCAGTGTGGACGCACTACGACCTGGCGAAGGCTGCCTTGGAGAGCGGCAAGCACGTATTTGTGGAGAAACCATTTACGAGTAACTCAGCGCAAGGAGAGGAACTGATCAACCTAGCGTTGCGCAAGAATCTCAAGATCATGGTGGACCATACTTTCCTCTTCACAGGCGCGGTGAAAAAGATTTGGCAGCTGCTTGACGGGGGAATGCTGGGCAAGCTCTATTACTATGACTCCACCCGTGTTAACCTCGGCCTCTTTCAGCATGACGTGAACGTTCTCTGGGATCTGGCTCCCCACGATCTTTCCATCATAGATTACCTCATCAAGGCGCGGCCCGAAGCGATAGTGGCAACCGGACAGAGGCACCTAAACTGCCATGAAGATGTTGCGTATATGACGCTGTATTTCCCCGAAAAGGTGATAGCCCACATCAATGTCAACTGGTTATCGCCGGTAAAGGTGCGGACGACGCTTTTGGGCGGGGAGAAACGGATGCTGGTCTGGAATGACCTGGAAGCTGACGAAAAAATTCGGGTATACGACAAGGGGGTAAATATAACGAGCCGCGAAGGTGTATATGACCTACTTGTAAGCTACAGATCGGGAGATATGTGGGCGCCACAAGTGGAACAGGTAGAGGCGTTACGTCAAGAGCTGGCATACTTTGTGGATTGCGTGTCGAGCGGACGGCAACCGTTCAACGATGGCTGCGCCGGACTACGAGTAGTTCAGATGCTAGAGGCGGCCAGCGAATCACTAAAGGAGAAGGGATCGCTGGTGTATTTATGAATACATTTAATGTCATCACCGATGACGTGAGGCTTGGCGAGAATGTGCGTCTGGCCAAGTTTATAAACCTGTATGGATGTGCGATTGGGGATGACACTAAAATTGGTGCATTTGTTGAGATTCAAAAGAATGCAAGTATCGGGAAGAGTTGCAAAATCTCTAGTCATACATTCGTATGCGAGGGAGTGGTTATCGAAGACAATGTCTTCGTTGGGCATGGCGTGACATTTATCAATGATAGTTACCCGCGCGCTACGACCGCAAATGGAGAGCTACAGACAGAGGCGCACTGGAAAGTTGAGCCGACAGTTATAAAGAAGGGCGCTTCGATCGGCTCCGGGGTTACGATTCTATCCAACACTACGATCGGCGAAAATGCGATCGTAGGCGCCGGCAGCGTGGTTACGAAGGATGTCCCTCCGAATTCGATTGTTGCCGGAAATCCCGCGAAAGTGCTGCGTTATATGGAGGACAGTGTGGAGAGGCGTAATGACTACCGTTAATGGGATTTCAAACAACATTCCGTTTCTGGATCTGATTGGCCCGCACGTAGAGCTCGAGCAAGAGCTGACCGGCGTGTTTCGCCGGGCGCTGCACACAGCCCAGTTTATTGGCGGTCCTATGGTTGACGACCTGGAGCTGGCATTCGCCGCATTCTGTGGT
>Ga0335085_10011832_pt1 | contig 12897 bp, 16 predicted proteins | sample Lox_Sample_45_FD_206712 | JGI IMG/M metagenome (GOLD analysis project Ga0335085, IMG submission 206712) | Soil microbial communities from Loxahatchee National Wildlife Refuge, Florida, United States - Lox_Sample_4.5 | ecosystem: Environmental > Terrestrial > Soil > Wetlands | place: USA...
TCGGAAAGGTGCTCGGACCGGCGGGAGCGATGAAGGGCGGTTTCGGATGCGCCGTGCTGACGCACGACGGGCTTCATGTTGGAGCGTTTGCCGTGGTCAATGCCCTTGGCGACGTGCGTGATTCCGGCGGGCGGATCCTCGCCGGCGCTCGCGACGAGAATCGACGGTTCATCGATGCGGAGCAATGGGCCAGAAGCGCGGCGCCGCGTGATTCGAAGCCGCGTGCCGGGCACAACACGACTCTGGCCGTCATCGTGACCAACGCGGCGCTCTCGCGATTGGAGCTGTCGCAACTGGCGCGAGCGGCTTCGGCGGGTCTGTATCGCCGAATTACCCCGGTGGGGACTTCGTTCGATGGCGACCTGATATTTGCGTTGGGGCCAATCGCGGGCGGGGTGGCGGCGCCGCCCCTTCAGGTCGAGGCGCTGGCGGTCCGAGGCCTCGAGCAGTCGATCGACCGTGCGGTGCGCCTCGCACGCGGTCGCGACGGAATTCCGGGATTGGCCGACGGTGATGCGAGCTGACGCGGCAGTGAACGCGGAGAACGCGTCGGCGCCGCTGCGCACGGCTCGCATCCGTGTACCGATCGCCCCAATGCACGCCGAGCCTCGGGTTGCGAGCCCTCAGATTTCGCAGCAGCTGGCCGGCCATCTCGTGGACGTCCTGGTCTCGGAGGGCGATTGGGTCCGGGCCACCGGGGTCGACGGGTATCCGGGATGGATGCATGCGGGGTACCTCGTTCCGATCCCGCCGCACACCACGCGCCGGAGCCAAGGTGCTCCGTGGGTTTCCCTGGGCTGCACGACCGAGGGCGTCGATGAAACGCGCCGTTCTCTCCCGCTGCGCGCGATGCTCTCGCACGACGAACGCGTGGTGGATGGGGAAGCAATGGATCCGCTTCAGATCTCCCGACGATTTCCGCCGTCCGGTGCGGCGATTGCGATGACCGCGCGGCGCTATTTCGGCGGGACGAGTTATCAATGGGGCGGCGTGACGCCCTGGGGCGCCGACTGCTCGGGGATGGTTCAGGCCGTGTTCGCCCTTCACGGCATCCCACTTCCCCGGGACGCGTGGCAGCAGGCGGAACACGGCGCGACGATGCGGGGGGCCCTGAGCGACGTGCAAGCCGGCGATCTGTTGTTCTTCTCGGATCGAGAGGATCGACGGGTGACCCACGTGGGGATCGCGGCCGGACCGAATCGTCTGATGCACCTTTCCCTCGGTCGCGGCGGATTCGCCATCGAGCGATTCGACGATTCGGGGGATGCCGTTACCGCGGCGCTCCGCGCTCGCTTTCTCTTCACGAAACGGCTCGTATAGATCGCGGGCAGGTTTCGCCATGGCGCTGCCGACTTCGCGAAGGTTGCTTCCGCTCGCTCGCCGATCGTCCCCGTGGCACACCGTGTCGGTGCCCGCGGTGCTCGCCAGGATCATTCATGGGGTCTTCAGCCCGTGCGGATCAGGGGACTCCGGGGTCACCGATTGACCGTCGACTGACCAGGTGGGGCGGAAGCCGGTCATGCGCGTGATTCTTCTGGACGGCCTCCCACAGTCCTTGCAGATACATGGCGCCAAGCGCTCGATCGTACAGCCCATATCCCGGCCGGCCCGACTCGCCCCATATCATACGCCCGTGGTCCGGGCGCATTGGCCCATCGAATCCAGTTTCGACGAGCGCACGGATTACTTCGTACATGTCGATGTCTCCGAGCCCCGACGGGTGTGGCGTTTCGTGAAAATGGCCCGGGGCCGTCACGGAAACATTTCGGCAATGCGCAAAGTGGATGCGCTTGCGCCGACCGATGCGGCGCGTGATGTCCGGGACATCATTAGCCGCTGACGCACCGAGCGAACCGGTGCACAAGGTGATGCCGTTCGCCGGGACGTCGGAGAACTGAAGGACGCGCTCGAGGGCGGGGCCGTCCCGGATGATGCGCGGCAGCCCGAAAATTGGCCACGGTGGGTCATCGGGGTGAAGTGCGAGCCGCACGCCGCACGACTCGGCCACCGGCGCGACGCGTTCGACGAAATAGGCAAGATGTTCCCACAATTGCTCGCCCGTCAGCGGACGGTACGCCGCAATGAGCCCGGTGAGTTCGCTCTGTGTATACGCCGTCGCCCATCCAGGCAGGGCGTTGGGGCCACGGGTGAGGTCGAATGACGCGAGCGCCACGTCGTCGTAGGCGAGCCCGGTTGATCCGTCGGGAAACCGACGAGCCAAGTCAGTGCGCACCCAATCGAAGACCGGCATGAAGTTGTAGCAGAGAACGGAGATGCCAAGCGACCCGATCGCGCGGATACTGTCGCAGTAATTATCAATCCAGCGATCACGCGTCGGGCGCCCCAGCTTGATGTCTTCGTGCACGGGGACGCTTTCGACCACGGAGAGTCGGAGCGCGGAGGCGCACACCTGATCCACGAGGGGCTCCAGCGATGCGCGCGTCCAGGACTCTCCCGTCGGAACCTCGTACAGCGCGCCGACGATCGCGGTGACGCCGGGGACTTGCCGGATGTGCTCCAGCGTGACGCGATCAGCGGGGCCGAACCAACGAAAGCTCAGTTCCATAGGGCCAGCTCTGTCCTGGTATGACGGGCGCTTTCATCGTCTCGATTCGCACGAGCGACGCAAGCTGAAACCGTGACTCCATGCGCGCCAGCCGGGACGATCGGAATCGCCGGCCTGATCCATGCGGTATCGAGCGTTTGGTGGTGATTCCCGGGGGGGCCGCCAATCAGCTCATCAAACCGAGCATTGGCTGCGCAGTCTGGACGGCGGTCCGAACCTGGACCGGCACGTCCGTCGCGTGCTCTTCATCGATTGCTATTGTCATCAGATAGGGACCCGTGGCGTCGATCGGCAGGTCGATTTGCGCGATCAGCGGCAGGTCCATCTCCGACGCGCCAGCGGGCGGTGCTCCGACATTCAACTCCCCCGAACTGCTCCACAATTCGTGCCCCTGGGGATTGAGCCAACGGAGTAACAACCGATGCATGCCAACGTCCAATGATCCGCCCTTGAGATGAACAACCAGGTGAGCGCGATGGTGCACGGCGGGAACCTGCGCTACTTGCAACGCGTCGAACACGCCGAGGACGTTGAGCTTCCCCTCCTGTGACAGGTTCGCGGCGTCGGCAAAAAGAGCAAATGAGACATGCATTGCAGCAACATAGACACCAAGGATGGTCGCCGTCTACTTTTCTCGGATGAGTTCAATTGCCGGCGATCCTGTAGCGCCCGGCCGATCGGCAGCGGTGCCGTGGCCGGGCGTTTGGTTAACGGATCTGTCGTTGCTCGCCATGGCGCTCATTTGGGGTGTGAATTTCACGGTCGTCAAGTTCGCCACCGGGCTGCTCGATCCCTTGGCGTTCAATGCGACGCGAGTCTCGCTGGCGGCCGCCGTTCTTACAGTGCTTGCGGCCGCGGGTGTAACCCGATGGCCGGCTCGACGGACCGTCCTTGCGGTGATGGCGCTTGGCGCTCTGGGAAACGGACTATATCAGGTGTTTTTTGTCGAAGGGCTTGCCCACACCAGAGCCGGCGATGCCGCACTCCTGGCTTCCTCGTCTCCGGCGTTCATCGCGCTGATCGGTCGAGCAAGGGGCACTGACCGCATTGGCCGACGTGGGTGGCTTGGCATTGGGCTCTCGGTTCTTGGGATCGGGTTTGTCGCCCACGGCACCACCGCCGCGCAAATGGGCGGGGCGTCGTTGTTTGGTGATCTGCTGATTCTGTGCGGCTCGATATGTTGGGCGGTGTACACGGTGTGGCTGGAGCCTTACACGCACACGATTGACGGCGTCAAGTTGACGGCGCTCACGATGATCGGCGGCGCCGTTTCGCTCCTGCTGGTGGCTTCCTCGAGGATCGCGGTCGCGCCATGGTCCGGGTTGCCGTTTTCCGGCTGGAGCGCCCTCGCGTTCAGTGGCATCTTCGCGCTGGTCATCGCCTATCAGTTCTGGTATCGAGGTGTCCGGATCATTGGACCAACCCGGGCGTCCATGTACTCGAACCTCCAGCCCGTCTTTGCCGTCTCGTTCGCGTGGCTCGTATTGCGGGAGGTGCCCACCGGATGGCAGGGAGCGGGCGCGGTCGCTATTATCGCCGGGTTGTTCCTCACGCGAATGGTGCCGTCGTGAAGCTCGTCCTCTTTGACATTGACGGCACCATTCTCCTGACCGACGGCGCGGGTCGTCGCGCCATCCATCGCGCCTTGACCGAGGTCTTCGGTCGTACAGGACCGGCGGACCATCGGTTCGACGGCAAGACCGATCCGCAGATCGTGCGTGAACTCATGCGCCTGGCGGGCTCGACCGACGATCAGATCGACATGGAGATGCAGGCCGTGTTTCGCCTGTACCTGCGTTTTCTCCGCGAGGAGTTGAGCAGCCCAATGCACCGGCCGTTCGCGTTGCCGGGAATCCGCGAGTTGCTTGACGCGCTCGAGGCCCGCGACGACACCGTGTTGGGATTGCTGTCCGGGAATCTCGAAGCGGGCGCGCACGCAAAGCTCGAGTCCGTCGGGATCGATCCTCGGCGGTTCGTCGTGGGAGCGTTCGGGTCCGACCATGAGTCGCGACGAGAGCTTCCGGCGGTCGCCCGCCGTTGCCTGGAAGACGCGACCGGGATCGTCGTGGACGGACCGGACATTGTCGTCATCGGGGATACGCCTGCCGACATCGAATGCGGTCGGTCCCTTGGCGTGCGAGCCATCGGCGTCGCGACGGGTTCGCACACGGCGTCCGAGCTGGCCGCCTGCTTGCCGGCCTCCGTGTTCGACGATCTGAGCGATACGCGCGCGGTCGTCGCGGCGATACTCGGCTGCGACCCGGCCGCCGGGATATCGCGCCTGCCGGACCCGCTGTCGGCGACCGGGTCCGACCCCACCGCGCCATCGCGTGATTGAGCTCGAGCTGAAGGCGGTCATCCCCGACCTGGACGAGTTGTTGCGCGCGTTGGAGCGAGCGGGCGCCCGTGCAACCTTTGTCGGTCGACTCGAGGACCGTCGATTCGATGCGGCCGGGGATGTGCTGGGGCGCAAGGGGGAAACCCTCCGCGTGCGCATCTATCGGCCGGTGAGCGGCGCGGCCACGGCATCCGTGGATTGGAAGGGTCCCGTGAGCGTCACACCCGGCTACAAACAGCGCGAAGAGCTGAGCGTCGCCCTGGCTGATCCAGATGTGCTGATGACCATCCTCGGTAAAATCGGACTGCAACCCGTCCAGTCCATCGATCGCTACATCCGCCAATTCGCTTTGTGTGGCGCGTCGGTCCGGCTCGAACACTACCCGCTCATGGATGACCTGGTCGAAGTGGAGGGCGACCCCGTCGCGATCGAACGCGCGATCGAGCGAATCGGCATTCCCAGGGCGTCGTTCACGAGCGAAAGCCTCAATGAGTTCGTGCGCCGTTTCGAAGCGCGCACGAAAACACCGGCCGTGTTGGCCGCGTCGCCGGGGGGATCGCCAGGAGGCGAACCTGAGGGGCCGGCTGGGGAGGCGAAGGCGGGTTGCCATGAACCGTGATGCCGGCGCCATCCCGTCGCGGTTCGCGATTTCGTCGGCGGTCATCGGCCGCGTGGATGTGGGTGCGGGAACCGTGCGAGTGACCGAAGACGATATCACCATCGAGATTCCGCTCCAGCCCAATGGGGGCGCCATTCGGGTGCCGTTCGCATCCGTTGATCGGGTTGTTGGTGGAGGAAACGCTGATACGCCCCTCGCGCTGGCGTTGCGTGACGGGACGAGCCTCCTGCTCACCTCAGCGGACGCTGCGGCCCTTCGGGACGCGGTCCTCGCCGAGTGCCACCGCGTGCCGGAACTGACCCGGGCCCTGCGCGGGTTGGGCTCGAGACGCACCGGGCGGGGTGAGCGACCCGGCGGGGTCGAGGACGAGGTGCGATTCTTCGCGCCGCTCCTCGCGGCCCGGCGCGCGGCCGCCGCGGCGCGGGTGCCCGGCGTTGCGCTCGCCGCGTTCGATGCGACCGCTCTTGAGGCAACGCTCAGGACGACGCTCGCGGCTCTCGCGAGTGCGCGGGCGGGCAATCGAGCGGCCCGGCGGCGCAGCATCGAGGCTGAGCTGCTCGAACTCGCCGAACCACTCAGTCGTGCGCTCCACGCGCTGGACGGGGTCGCGGCGGAAGCGCGCGACGATGTCGATGATCTCACGCGCTGGCGCGCCTGGATCGCGCAGCTCCGGCTCGTCATGGAGGCCGCGGACCGAACCTGGTTGTCGATCGACATCGTGCTCGCGCGCGAACCTGTCGCCCGCGGGCGACGGGCATGATCGTCGGCATCGGGGTCGACCTCGTCGAGATCGACCGCGCCCATCGAATGCTCGAATCGCTTGGCGAGCGTATGCTGATGCGCCTGTTCTCTGAGATCGAGGCGGAGTACATCAGATCCCGGGCGGCCCCGGCGCAGCACGCGGCGGTCCGCCTTGCCGCGAAGGAAGCGGCTTTCAAGGCGCTCGCCGGAAATGACCTCGCTCGCGGAATCACCTGGCGAGAGGTCGAGGTGGTCAACGCGTCCGACGGCGCTCCCGCGTTGATGCTCGCCGGTCGCGCCGCCGAGCGCGCCGCCGAGCTCGGCGTGACCCGCATCCATGTGTCGTTGACCCACGAGCGGGGGATGGCGGCCGCGGTCGTGCTGCTCGAGGCCGCCTCGCCGTCCCGCGACGGGGGTTAACCGGTCGCGGGCATCGCATTGCTCCGCGGGCCGGCAAATCTCGCCGCAATCGTCAGCCCGACGAGAACCACGCCGATGGCGATGGCCTGAGCCATACTCAACCCGCCGAGCGTCGGGAAGCGATCGTCCTTGACCCGCAGGAATTCCACGCAGAACCGCTCGGCGCCCGCGAGGACGCACCATATCCCGAACAGCCAGCCCTCTCGATGCCGGTGATCCCGGAGCTTCCACAGTATGAAAAACATCACGAAGCCCAGGGCCACCTCGAGGATCTGAGTCGGGTAGACGCTGAGGAGCGCGTTGGGGTCGGTTCCGGGCGGAAAATGCATCCTGAACGACGCCGCCATATCGGCGACCGTCGACGGGGGCGCTCCATTCGGGAACGCGACGGCCAAGGGGCCGGTCCATGGCTTTCCGTAATCGTCCCCAACGGCCCAGCACCCTGTCCGACCGATCGAATAGCCCGACGCGATCGCAATGCCCGCCACGTCGGCAAAACGCCAGAACGGTCGCTTCTTGAGCCATATGGTCAGTCCGCAGGCGACGACCGCGCCGACAAATCCGCCCCAGAAGACAAACCCGCCGCGGCTGAAGAAATCGGCGATTCGATGGGTGATGACAATCACGTAATAGAGTTTCGCGCCAATCAACGTCCCGACGACCGCGGCGAAGAGGACATCCGAGACGGCGGCTGCGTCCGCCGGGTGGCCGCGTCGCGCAAGCTCGCGTTCGCAGATGATTTGCGACATCAGAAACGCCAGGAGCACGGCGATTCCAAAGCCTGTGAAGGCAAATCCCAATACGGAGAACTGAAATGGATGATGGATGATGGGATGCGCAAACGTCATTCGATGAGTCCGGGGATCCGGTGGGAGGCAGTCGCCGTCAAAGTGAGTCCCGAGCGTTCGCCGCGCTGCAGGTGAAACAGGCCGGCCCGAGCGATCATCGCCGCGTTGTCCGTCGCCAATCGTGCGCTTGGGGCGTACACGGCTGCCCCAAGGGGGCCGGCGCGCCGGCGCATCGCGTCCACGAGCGCCTGATTGCACGCGACTCCACCACCCAGCACGATGCGATTCCGCCCATATTGTGCGACCGCGCGAGTCGTTTTCTCGACCAGGGTGTCGATCGCGGCATCCTGAAACGCGCGTGCGATCTGGGCGCGCAGGTCCACGGCCAATTCGCGACCGTTCGCGCCTTCGACGATCGGGCTCCGTGATTCAGCGGCACGGACAGCGAGCAGCACGGCCGTTTTCAATCCGCTAAATGAAAAGTCATAGTACTCGGAGTCGTCGGGGCGCTGGTCGCGCCGGACCATCGGTCGCGTGAAACGAAACGACCCGCCGCTCGCGGTTGCCGCGAGTCGTTCCAATGACGACCCACCAGGATACGGAAGCCCAAGCAGCTTGGCAACCTTGTCAAACGCTTCCCCGACCGCATCGTCGCGCGTCCGGCCGAGCAGGCGATACGCGCCCCACGCCGCGACATCGAGGAGCATCGTGTGTCCGCCCGACACGAGAAGGGCGGTAAACGGGGGGACGGCGTCAGGATGCTCCAATGCCGCGGCGAACAGGTGCCCCTCCATATGATGCACACCAACCAAGGGGATTCCCCGTGCATACGCCAGCGCCGCGCCGAACCCGACTCCGACGAGGAGCGCTCCGACGAGACCGGGCGCGTGGGTGACAGCAACCGCGTCGATGTCGGCGCGTGTATACCCGGCGTCGGAAATCGCGCGGGCGACGACCGGCACGATGGCCGTCAAATGCGCGCGGGACGCGATCTCGGGAACAACGCCCCCAAACACCCGGTGGACATCCTGAGACAGGATCACGAGCGATCGCAGAGACGTCGACTGGGGCCCATCCTCGAGAACCGCCGCCGAGGTCTCATCACACGAGGTTTCGATGCCAAGTACGCGCATCAGCTCACGACAGCCGAGGCCCCCGGTTCAACCGATCGGGGCTCCGATCGGGTCACGGGTCGCGGGTGGATCCAGGATTGCTCGCCGGTCGTCGGCTGTCGACGAGACCGTTCGAGTTTCGAGCGGGTGCTCCCGGCCCCAGTCCCAGCAGGCTGGCGATCAATGCGCGCGCCTCCGCTGAATTCCAAGGATACGCGCCGATCCATATTTTGCGAATCACGCCAGCGTCGTCGATCACGAACGACACGGGGAGCGCGGTTGTCTGATAGGCGTGCTCGATCGCCCCTGCCGAGTCCCTGAGCACGTCGAATGTGAGCCCCAGGCCGCGAGCGAAGCGGAGGACCGTCGAGTCATCGATGCCCGCATCGACGCTCACGGCCACCACATCCAGCCCGGAGGGGCCATACGCGCGATAGAGTTGCTCGATGGCCGGCATCTCGGCGCGACACGGTGCACACCACGTCGCCCATAGATTCAGGAGTACGACGTGGCCCTTGTAGTTGGCGAGGGTGGTCGGTGCGCCAGTCGGGAGGCGGCGCGCGTTGAATTGCGGAGCCCGCGAACCGACCGCGACCGGAAAGAGGTCCGCGCGCGCCGAGAAGGTCGCAAGGGCCAGACCTGAGGCGACGACACCAACGACGCAGCCCACGACCGCCCACTGCTGACGGCTCGTCATACCCTCGTGAGGCAGTGGTCGCGCAGTACCCGAATCTCGCCGCTCGGATCGGCGGCGCTGAAGATCGCGTTTCCCACCACAAAGGTATCCGCGCCGGCGCGCCAAACATCCGCGATCGTGTCGCGATTGATACCCCCATCCACTTCGAGCAACGCGCGGGACTTCGCGCCGTTCAGCATCGTTCGTGCGCGATGGACCTTGTCGAGGGAATGCGGAATAAAGGCCTGGCCGCCGAATCCGGGATCGACCGTCATGATCAGCAGCAGATCGATGCCCATGAGGACCTCGGACACGGCCGCGAGTGGCGTGCCGGGATTGAGCGCGACACCGGCACGACAACCGAGCTCCCGGATCCGATCGAGCTGGCGATGAAGATGCGGCGCGGCCTCCGCGTGAATGGTCAATCCGCCGGCGCCCGCGCGCGCGAATTCGTCAAAGTACTTCTCCGGTTCGATCACCATCAGATGGACGTCCAGTGAGAGCGTCGTCAATTCGTGGACGGCTTCGATCATCCTTGCGCCAAAGGTCAGATTGGGTACGAATTGCCCGTCCATGATGTCGAGGTGAATCCAGTCGGCACCTCCGTCCTGGCAGCGGGCGATCTCGCTTCCCAGATGACCAAGGTCCGCGGTGAGGATCGACGGCGCTATTCGGATCGTCATATTGGCCCACCGGTATCCGGAAGAACTAACGGGGGCGCGGTATCGCGGGTCGGCCCGATGCTCACCGCGAGCTGGACCGTCGAGCCCTGTTGGACGTCGCGGGTTCCGCCGACGGGGCTTTGTGACAGCACGGTACCCTTGGGGGCGGCATCGTGATTCCGCTCTTCGCCGCGCACGCCATGCAAGCCCGCGTTCGCGAGTTGCAGGACTGCTTCATTGAACTGAAGCCCGATGACGTCGGGAACACGGACGTCGCGTTGCACGTCAGGAGGGAATACAAAGCGTGCGACGATCAGATACGCGGCAACGAATCCGGCGATCGCGGCACCGGCGTACGGTAGCGATCGGCGGGCAGCCCGGGACAGGTTCACACCGTCCTCTTGAGACGCGCGGCGAACGCGCCATCGACACCGTGGCGATGGGGGAGTACGCGAAGCCGGCCGGCGTCGAGAACCTCCGCCGGAACGACGCCGGCCGGGGGAGGTTCGAGGTGCCATCCGGGATGGTCGATCAGGAACGCATCGACCCGCTGGTCATTTTCTTCAGGTTCGAGCGAGCACGTCGCGTAGACGAGTATGCCACCGGGCCGCACGATCTCCGAAGCGGCCCGGAGTATCTCGTCCTGGCGCCGCGCGAGGGTCGCAAGGTCGGTCGGTTTCAGGCGCCAGCGCGCGTCGGGATGGCGTCGAAAGGTCCCGGTTCCTGTGCACGGCACGTCCACCAAGGCGACGTCCACGGGGCCACAGGCGGGTGCCCGTGCATCGGCCACATAGGCCGAGACGTTGGAAAGATCGAGTCGCGCGATATTTTCACGAACTCGTGCGACCCGCTCCGCCGATACATCGCTGGCGAACACACGGCTCGCCGTGCGGGAGAGTTCCGCTGATTTTCCGCCGGGCGCCGCGCACAGATCGGCGACGACGGAGCCAGGCGGGGCCGACACATACCGCGCGACGAGCGTGGATGCCGGGTCTTGCACATGAAACAATCCCTGCTGAAACGCGCCAAGCTCCGTAAAGGACGCATCCGCGCCGTCAAACACGAGGCTGTCTTTGACGAGCGGGGATTCCCGGACGTGAAGCCCCGCGCCCTCGAAAATCGCCTCGAGCTGTTCGCGAACCACATTGAATGGGCGCGCGACAAGCGGGGCTTCTTCGTTGTTCGCGGCCAGCAGCGACCTGACTTCGTCCAGCGGCCACCGCTCCATCCACCGCGCAACGAGCCAGCGTGGATGGGAGTATTCCAGTGCGAGGCTCGTCGCTTGATCACCATTCTCGCCCGCAAGGGGTTCACCTCCGGACTGGTCACGTTCTCGGTCGACTCGCCGGAGCACTGCATTCGTCAGCTTGCTGGCGCCGATTCCATATCGAACCTTGGAAAGCTCAACTGTTTGCGCAATCGCCGCATAGGGCGGAACCGCGTTCATGAACAGCAGTTGGTACGCCCCAAGTCGAAGCACGTCCAGCACGTCGGCGTCCAGTCGTCCAATGCCGCCGCTCACGCACGCGTCGAGCGCCGCGTCGACACGGAAGCGTCGACGGAGCATACCGTAGATCAATGTGCGGGTCCAGCGCCTGTCGCGGGCGTCGAGTTTGCCCGCTCGCGAGTCGAATGACACATCCAGGAGCACGCCAGCACGAAGGTCGGCGCAAATTGACGCAGCCGCCAGGCGAGCTTCCGTTAGGCCCCCGCGGCCTACGATTCCAGACGCGGCCTGTTCCGGTGCCCCCCGTTCACGAACAGCAACGCCTGAGGTGCGCCCCAAGAGATCCCGATTCGGCCTTGGCATACTGGTCAAGATAGTCGTTGACCGGACGCGATGCCCCGGCCATGAGCCCACGCGACGGGTGTCATCTGGCGTTTTCCGGCGGGTTGAACCGCGGCGATTCGCACCGCTCCGACTCCACACACGACGGTCATGCCGACGGAGTCGATCTCAAGAACGGTTCCCGGATCCGTCATTTCTCCGCCCGCAGCGCGACCGACCACCGTCGCTCCGAACAGTTTGACCGGGGCGCTGCCGTAGAAGGCGAACGATCCCGGGACCGGATCATACGCTTGTACCAACCGAGCCACCTCTCGAGCCGGCGCGGTCCATTGGACCCGGGTCATCGCTCGCTCGATTTTGGGGGCGTAGGTGGCGTGACGCTCGTCCTGCGGGGCCTCGACGACCCGCCCGAGATCGATCATGGCCAGCGCTTCGACGGCGGCGAGCGCGCCGATTTCGGAGAGCCGCAGCGTCAACTCTCCGCCGGTTTCGTCGGGAGCGATCGGCGTCGTCACTCGGTGGAGGACGGGCCCGGCGTCGAGGCGGCGGACCATCCTCATAATACTGATGCCTGTTTGCTCAAGACCGAGGCGCACCGCTGCCTGAATGGGAGCGGCGCCGCGGAGCGCGGGGAGCAACGACGCGTGCACATTGATGGTTCCGAGTCGCGGCAGTGTGATGAGCGACTCCGGCAGAATATGTCCATATGCCACGACGACGGAAATGTCAGGAGACATCCGGTCGACGGCCGCGAGCACTCCCTCGCTGGTTGGGCGCTCCGGTTGGAGGACGTCGAGTCCTTCCTCGAGGGCGACGCGCTTCACCGGCGGCTGCCGCACGGTCGATCGGGATCGACCAACCGGTTTGTCGGGTTGTGTGACCACCCCGGCGACATCGAACCCTTCGCCCACCAGCGCCCGCAACGACGGCGCGGCGAATTCCGGCGTGCCCCAGAACAGGATGCGCACCCTACAGTTCTTCGTCGCGATGATGGTGCGCGGCAATTTCGTCGGCCGTCAGCGTCCGCGTGTTGTTCGGGTACTTTCCTTTTTCCTTGGCCCATTTGGCCAGCGCGGAACGGCGCTTGAGCACGCTGAGGTAGTCGATGAACAGCTTGCCGTGCAGGTGGTCGATCTCGTGTTGTAGGCAGCGCGCGAGGAGCCCCGAGGCGTCGACCTCGTACGGA
>Ga0335085_10011833_pt1 | contig 12896 bp, 11 predicted proteins | sample Lox_Sample_45_FD_206712 | JGI IMG/M metagenome (GOLD analysis project Ga0335085, IMG submission 206712) | Soil microbial communities from Loxahatchee National Wildlife Refuge, Florida, United States - Lox_Sample_4.5 | ecosystem: Environmental > Terrestrial > Soil > Wetlands | place: USA...
ATTCACGGTGACCTCGAGGTCGTAGCGGCCGATGGTGAGGCCGAAGGGAACCTCGCCCTTCAGCCCCGGCATGCCGTTCTCGTTGGCGATCTTCGAGAGCGCCGCGCTGTCGAGATCGAAGCGATAATGGACCGGCGGATCCTTCACCGCGACGCTGAAAGCGGGCGCGCCGACACTCGCCGTGCACGAAGCGAAGGCGACGGCCGGCAGGAAGATCAGAGCCGCGGCGAGCGCGGATGTCCCCGAGAGACGCCTGGAGAAGGAACGGATGGCGGAGTGACGCATCAGGCGAACACCCACACAACGCAAAGCCGCCGCCCGCGTGCGCTCAGGACCGGCACAAGCTTCGCGTCGGCCGCGAGGACGCGGCCGGACATGATGCCGATGATACGCGTCTCTTCCTCCCTCACCGGCCTCGACCAGAGTCCGTCGAAGCTGCTCGCGCTTTCCAGGCGGAAATGCGCGGCGAGCTTTTGCCACAACAATAGCGCACGTTTAACGCCGCTCCAATGCAGGAAGGCGCCGTTGGCGGCGAGAACGAGCTGGTCGGCATCGAGCAGCAATCCGGGCGCCGGCGCCGCCTCGATCAGGGCGTTGATGCTGCCGCTGTCGAGCGCCAGCGGACGCCCCGCCGTAGTCCGCTCCGTCTCGCCCAGGCAAAAGACCCGCAACACGGAGGAGAGATTGGCCTCGCCGGAGCGGTGTGACGCGATATCGGCGACGAGGCGATTGAGGCGGAGCTTGCGACGCAACGCGATGGCTTCGAGCACGGCCCAGAATTCATGCTCCAGCCGCAACGAATAGCGCTTGCCGTCGAGTTGCAGGATGCGCTGCTCCCACGGCGAGGCGAGCGCCGTCGGCGTGCTCGCAGGGAGCGCCGTATCGCCTCGCGTCTCGGAAAGAAATTCGCCTTCGCTTGCCATTGCGATCCGCGCGCATGGTTAATGCTTCATTGCGAGCACGCCGCCCCGCGCTGCTGCGTCTCACAAGGGAGTGATGGCCTGGAAGTCTTAAACTCGCCTGAATCAGGCGAGGAACGGCAGATGCGGCGCGAGCATCACGCCGGCGATCGCGATCGGAATCCCGTACGGAATCGGCATTTTCGCATGCAGGAAAGCGGGCGCGCGTCGCAGTACGGCGAGGATGGCGGTCTGCACCAGGGGCTGGCGCAGGCCCAGCACGATGAGCGCGAAGACGCCGCCGATCATCGCCGTCAGGAAGATGAGTGGCACCAGGAGATGGATGCCGCACCAGAGCGCCATCGCCGCCAGCAGCTTGACGTCGCCGCCGCCGAGGATGCGGCACGCGAACAGCATGGCGCCGACCGCGAACACCGCCGCGCCGGCCTCGATATGCGAGATCCAATCGACGCTGTGCCCGGCGAGGCCAATGCCCGCGATCAGCGCCGCGACCGGGAAGCCGAGCGCCAGGGCGCCGGTCAGCCAATTGGGAATGCGCAAGCTGACGAGATCGCTGAGGGCCGCGAAGACCAGAGCGAAGACGTAAAGCGCCAGGATCGCCTCACCGGCGACATTGCCCGGTAAACTGCTCCAGGACGAGATCATGCGCCGAGTGTGGCGGCGCAGCCTTACCGAAAGATTAAGCTGGCCCGGCCCCCGGGGTTCAGCGCTCGTGCAGCGCCTCGTCCCGCGCCTTGAGCAGCGGCTTCAGCAGATAGTCCAGCACCGATTTCTGGCCGGTGAGGATTTCGGCGCTCGCCGTCATGCCGGGAATGATCGGCAGCGGCTTGTCCGCGGTGCCGAGGGAGTTCTTCTCGGTGCGCAAGGTCACGCGGAAGAAGGTGCCCCCATTGGGCGTATCGTCCTTGATCGTATCCGCCGAGATATCCTCGACCCGCGCCTTGAGCCCGCCATAGATGGAGAAATCGTAGGCCGTGATCTTGACCATCGCGGGCTGGCCGGGATGGAGGAACGCGACGTCCGCCGGCCGGACCTTCGCCTCGACCAGCAGCGTATCCTCGAGCGGCACGATCTCGACGAGGCTCTCGCCCGGCTTGATCACTTCGCCGATGGTCGTGACCTTCACGTCCTTGATCGTGCCGCGCACCGGCGAGCGCACTTCGGTGCGCGTCACGCGGTCGTGCTGCGCGAAAATCTGCTGCGACAGCGCGGCGAGCTCGGCGGTGTGCTTGTTGAGCTCTGCCTGGGCGTCCGAATGGAAGGTCGCGGTCTTCTCCTGAATCCGCTTTTGCGCCTCGTTGCGCGCCGCCTCGGCCTGGATGATCGAAATCTTCACGTCCTCGATCTGGCCCTGGAGATCCGTGAGATCCCGCTCCAGCTTCACCAGCTCGAGCTTCGATGCCGCGCCGCTCGCGACCAGCGGCGCCGTCATGTCGTGCTCCTGCTTTGCCAGCTCGAAAGAGCGCGACAACGTCTGCTGCTTCGATTGCAGCCCGGCGATCTCCTGCTGCTTCTGCGTGAGCTGGTCGTTGAGCACGGCGATATTCGATCTGAACTGATCGAGCTGGCTGTCGTAGAGCGCCTGCTCGCTATGCGCGACCGTCGGCGCCTCGGTCAGCACCTCCTGGGGGAATTGCGGTGCCTTGTCGGCGATCTCGGCCTGGAGCCGCGCGATCATCGCTTGGAGCGTCAGATATTGCGTGCGGCTGTCGCGATATTGCGATTCGGCGCTGGTGTTGGCGATGCGTAGCAGCACATCGCCTTTTTGCACGATCTGGCCGTCGCGCACGGCTAGCTCGGCGAGGATGCCGCCTTCGAGATTCTGCACGACCTGGATCTTGCTCGACGGCACGACGCGCGCATCGCCGCGCGTCACCTCGTCGAGCTTCGCAAAATGCGCCCAGACGACGAAGATGAAGCAAAAGACGCAGACGCCGATCGTCAGGATATGCGCAAAGCGGCCGGTGCGCCCGCGCAGCGCATAGTCGTAATCCGGCAGGAAATCGCTGTCGACTTTCTGGCTCATCGCGTACCCGCTCGCGCGGCGATACGCAGTTCGCCCTGATTGAGCGCCTTGAGCACGCGCTCGCGCTGATCGTCGGCGACGATGCGGCCGTTGTCGATCACGATCAGCCGGTCGACCAGCTCCAGCATCGAGGGGCGATGCGTCACCAGAAGTAGCGTCTTGGCCGGCAGGATCTCGCGCAGCCGCTGCTTGAGCCAGGCCTCGGCGGTCGTGTCCATGGAGCCGCTCGGCTCGTCCATGACAAGGATCGCGGGATCGTTCAGCAACGCGCGCGCGATTGTCACCGCCTCGCGCTGGCCGCCCGAAAGATGCCTGCCGTTCTCGCCGACCTGCATGTCATAGCCTTCGGGGTGGTGCTTGATGAAATCGTCGACGCCGGCGATGGTCGCGGCGCGCAGGATCGCGCCATGCGATACGTTCGGCGAGGAGAGCGCGATGTTGTCGCGCACCGAGCCGAAGAACAGGAACGCGTCCTGCGGCACATAGCCGATATTGCGCCGCAGATCCGCGGGATCGACCTGACGCAGATCGGTGCCGTCGACCAGGATGGCGCCGGCATTCGGGGTGTAGAGGCCGGTCAGCAGCCGCGCCAGTGTGCTCTTGCCCGAGCCGATGCGGCCGAGGATGCCGACCTTCTCGCCCGGCGCGATGCGGAAGCTGACGCCGGCCAGCGCCGCATGGCTTTGGCCGGGATAGGCGAAGCTGACATCGCGGAATTCGATATCGCCCTGGAGCTGCGGGCGATGGAGGAAGGTCTTGCCTTGCGGCCGCTCGAGCGGCGTCTTCATCACCTTGTCGAGCGAGCGCAGCGACATGAAGGACGAGTGCAGCCGCACCAGCAACGAAGCGAGCTGCGCCAGCGGCGCCATCGCGCGCGCGGAGAGCAGCGACGCCGCGACAAGTCCGCCGGTCGTGAGATTGCCGGCCGAAATCTCATAGACGCCAACGATCACGACCAGCACGCTGACGAGATTCTGCGTGAGCGTCGCGATATTGACGCCGATCGTGGAGATGAAGCGCGCGCGCATCGCGGTGCGCGCGGTGCGACCGATGAAGCGCTCCCAGAGCTTCTGCGCCCGGCCTTCCGAGCCGGTGATCTTGATCGTGTCGAGGCCTTCGATCGATTCGACGAGGATCGCGTGTTTCTGGAAGGTCTCGCGCTGCGTCTCGTTCATCACCTCGCGCAGCGCGAACTGCAGTGCGAAGCCGATGCCGAGCAGCAGCGGCACCGCGAGGAGCGGCACGAGCGCGACCGGACCGGCGATCATGGCGATGATCAGGATGAAAAGCATCGCGAAAGGTAGATCGGCGAGCGACAGCAACGTCGCCGAGGTGAAGAACTCGCGCAAGCTCTCGTATTCGCGGAGATTGGCGGCGAGCGCGCCCGAGGACGCCGGGCGCGCCTCAGAGCGCATGCCCATCACATGCTCGAAGAGCTTGCTGGCCAGCACGACGTCGGCGTTCTTGCCGGCGCTGTCGACGAAATAGCTGCGCGCCGTGCGCAGGATGAAATCGAAGAGGAAGGCGACGAAAACGCCGCTCGCCAGCACCCAAAGCGTCGCGGTCGCGTTATTGGGCACAACGCGATCGTAAACGTTCATCACGAAGAGCGGGCTTGCCAGCGCGACGAGATTGACCACCAGCGAGGCGACGATCGCGTGGGCATAGACGCGCCAGAAAGAAGTGATCGTGCTCCAGAACCAGGAGCGCTTCGGCGCCGGAATGTCGACCACGTCCTCGCTGCGCTCGTCGAAGCGGTATTGCGCCTTCGCATAGAGCGCGTAGCCGGCGTAATAGCCGCGGAATTCGTCGAGCGGCAGGCGGATGGGATCGGCGCCGGGCTGCGGCAGCAGCATCTCGATCTCGCCGTCCTCGATCGCCGTCGCGACGCAGGCGCTGTTCTCGTTGAGGAGCAGCAGGCACGGCAGGTTGAGCGGCGAGATTTCCTCGAGCGCGAGCTTATGCCAGCGCGCCGAGAGGCCGGCGCGGGATGCGGCGCGGACCACCATCTCCGGCGACAGCGGATCGCCGTTGACCGGGAGGCCGGCGGCGAGCGCGCGTGCCGAGATCGGCCGCTCGAGCAAGCCGGCGAGGATCGAAAGCGCGGTGAGAACCGGATCGTCGATGGTCTCGGGCGCGGCCGCCGCTTCTGGCGGTGCGTCCACAACTTCGAGCTCGCTCATCATCCCTCGCCTCCGCGTCTATCGCGCGGGCGGCTACAGCACCAAAAAGAGATCAGCCCACCGGTCGCGGCGCCACTCCCGGCGCGCGGTTCGGATCGGCCGCCGCCGGCGGCGGAACGTTGAGCGTCGTGAGCAACATGCCCTCGACTGCCAGGATGCGATAGGCATTGAACGTCGCCTGGCCTTGCGCCGTCGCGAGACGCGTCTGCGCCTGGAAGACCTCGTTCTGCGCGTCGAGCAGGTCGAGAAGCGTCCGCTGACCGATCTGGAATTGCTGGGCGTAGGCGTCGCGCACCTGCTGCGAATGCGCCAGCGAGCTCTGCAGCGCCGGAATGCGCTGCATCGCGGCGTTATAGGCCGATTGCGACTGGCGCAGATTCTGCTCGGCGTCGCGCAGCGCCTGGAGACGATCGGTCTTCGCCTGCGCGACCTGCGCATAGGCGGATTGACGATTGGCGATATCGGCGCCGCCCGCGTAGAGGTTCCAGCGCAGCACGAGAAGCGCGCGCGCTTCGTTGTCGCGGCCGGGGAAGCCGCCGACATTGCGATTCTTGTCGCCGCTGACCTCGAAGGAAACCGTCGGATCGAAGCGGGCATCCGCCGATTCGACCAGGCCCTGAGCCGCCTCTATATCGGCCTCGCGGGCCTTGATCGTCGGATTCTGCGCCTGGAGCTGAGCCAGCTCGGTATTGATGTCATTGTTGATCGCGCCGGTCGGCACCGGCGAATCCTCGAGCGCGGCCGGCGCGACGCCGACGACGCTGAGATAGCGCGCCTCGGCATCCTCGAGCATGCCGCGCGTCTCGTCGCGCGTTGCGGTGGCAAGATCGAGACGGCTCTGCGCCTGCGCGACATCCGCCGCGCGACCGGCTCCGCCGGTGCTGCGCCGCTGCACGCGGTCCAGCAGATCCTGATGCGCTTTCACATTGTCTTGCGCGAATTGGAAGATGTGACGGAAGCGCACGACGTCGAGATGCGCTTCGACGGCGTCGAGACCGGTGAACTCGGCGTTCTCGCGGATGCGATAGGCCGCCGATTTGGAGCGGCCGCGCTCGTGATCGACCTGGCCGGCGACCGCGCCGCCGTCATAAAGCTTTTGCGCGAGCACCGCGCCGAGCTCGCTGCGCATGTGCTGGCCGTTGGTGCCCTGGGTCAGGATATTCTCGGTGTATTCGGGACCGATGGCGCCGCGCACATCCAATTGCGGCAGGTAGAGACCCTTGGCGCGCCGCATTTCGGCGTCGACCGATTCACGGTTGTGGATCATGGATTCGACGCGCGGGCTGCTCGTCACCGCCGTTCGAACCGTGTCGCTCAGGCTCTGCGCGTAAGCCGGTGCGACGGCCATCAGGACCGCCACCGCCGCGCCACTCGAAACTCGCCATCGCCAACCAAACATTTCTTAGCCTCCGCAGAGGCCGGGGCTTCTTATTGACCCGACCTCGGAACCAGATCGCGTGTGTTAACCAAAATGAGTAAAACTCTCCGATGTAAACAATATTTACAAATAGTTATCGCGCGTTTTCCTAATCGCCGGCGACCGTATTACATAAAATTGTACCAGTCTAGAGATTTGTTGTTAACCATACTTGGGTAATATTGGTTAATTCACAAGAACCAAAGTAATGGAAACACAAAAAAAGGCCGCGACGAGCGCGGCCTCAAGTTCAGGGAGGAAAACGCCGAACGGCGTTAGGGGCGACATATGGATATCGCCCCAATCGACAACAACCTCGACCACAAACGCCCCACCTGCCCTGCGCCGCGCCTGACGCGGCGGCGCGGATTTGGCAGAATGCCGGCATGACCACCGAGAAGCTCGACCGCGGCCGCGGCCTCAGTGCGCTCGAAGCCATCGATGCGCCCGCGTCGGCGATGTGGCTGCATCCGGAAGCGTTGCTGACCGGCGCCGCCGCGCGCAGCGCCATCGCGGAAGGCATCGCCCTGCCATTGGCGGGCGGCAACACAGCCTTTGCGCAGCTCGAAGTGATGGCGCGGCAAGGCGAGAGCGTCGCCACAACCCTCGCACCCGTGCGGCGCGTCGAATATTGGGCCAGCCAGATCGACGCGGCGCGGCGCGAGCGCATCGAGGCCCAGCTCGCGCGCGCCAGCGAGCAGCGCTGCCATTGGGCCGGGCTGCCGCTCGACCGGCCGCTCCTCATGGGCATCGTCAACGCGACGCCTGACAGCTTTTACCCGGGCAATCGCGGCACCGCCGACGCCGCGGTTGCGCTCGGTCGCGCGATGCACGCGGCGGGCGCGGACATCATCGATATCGGCGCGGAATCGACTCGCCCGGGCGCCGATCCTGTTTCCGAAGCGGAAGAGTTGCAGCGGCTCGAGCCGGTCGTGCGCGGCCTTGCCGCATCAGGCGCGGTGATCTCGGTCGACACGCGCCATGCCCAGGTGATGGCCGCTTCGCTCGCCTGGGGCGCGCGCATCATTAACGACGTCTCCGCCCTCGAAGGCGAGGGCAGCCTCGACATCGTGGCCAAGACCGGCGCGCCTGTCGTCCTCATGCACATGCGCGGAGAGCCGGGCACGATGCAGCGCGAGCCGCAGTATGTATTGGCATCGCTCGATGTCGCCGATTACCTCGCGCAGCGCATCGCGGCCTGCGAGGCGGCCGGCATTCCGCGGCATCGCATCGTCGTCGACCCCGGCATCGGCTTCGGCAAGACGATCGCGCATAATCTCGAGATCATGGCGCGGCTCACGCTCTTTCACGCTCTCGGCTGCGGCGTGCTGATCGGAGTGTCGCGCAAATCGACCATCGGCCGGCTCAGCGCCGGCGCGCCGGTCGAGGAAAGGCTGCCGGGCTCGCTCGCCGGCGCCCTCCAGGCGCTGCGCCAGGGCGTGCAGATCCTGCGGGTTCACGATGTCGCCGAAACCAAGCAAGCGGTCGCCGTGTGGCAGGCGATTGCCGAGGGCGCCTAAAGCTCAGCCGCGCCTGCGCTCGACAACGACGCCCACGCTTTCGGTTTCCGGCCAGACATCGAGCTTCTCGACCATCACGCGTGTCGCCCGGACGCGGCGATCCGCGAGGCAGAGCGTCGCGATGCGATCGGCGAGCGTCTCCACCAAGTTGATGTGTCCGCCCTCGGTGATCGCCTTGATGCCGGCGACGATGGTCTCGTAATTGACTACATCGGCGAAATCGTCGCTCGCCGGCAGCGCGGCGGTCACCTCGATCTCGGCGTTGACGCGGACGCGCCGCCGCAGCCCCTTTTCGCGCGGGTAGATGCCGATGCTGCAGGGAAGAACGAGGTCGCGGACGAAGACGCGGTAACCCGCGGCGGAGTCGTCGTCCGCGCGGGCTTTAGGCGCCGTCGCCGGCCATTCGGTGCTCATTGCGCGGAGCATGCCTCTTGCGGCCGCTCCGCGCAATGCCGCGACGGTTACGACGCTGCCACCATGTGGTTGGTCAAGGTGCCGACATACTGGACCTCGACCTTGACCTCATCGCCGGCCTTGAGGAACTCGCCGCTGTCGCCGCGGCCAGCGCCGACGCCCGCCGGCGTGCCGGTCGCGATCACGTCGCCCGGCCGCAAGGTCAGGTGCTGACTGAGCGAGACGATCTGCTCGGCGATCGAGTGGATCATGTTCTTGGAGTTCGAGTTCTGCTTTTCAACGCCATTGACCCAGAGCTTCAAGGCGATGTCGTTCGGATCGGGCACGAAGGCCGCCGGCGTGATCCATGGCCCCATCGGGCAGGCATCGTCGAAGCATTTCTGGCCGAGCCAGTCCATATACATGCCGCCGCCGGCGCGATCCTGCTGCACGCTCAGATCGCGCGCCGAGAGATCGTTGACGCAAGTGTAGCCGGCGATCACGTCATGCGCGCGTTCCAAGGAGATGTTCCGCGCCGGCTTGCCGATGACGACGCCGATCTCGGCTTCCCAATCGAGCTTATGCGACAGCGCCGGTATGCGAGCATTTGCGCCGTCGCCGACGATCGAATGCGCGCCGGTCTTGATGAAGAACCACGGATCCTTGGCCTTCTTCGGCTCCGGCGGCTCCTTGCCGGTCAAGCGCCGCTGGCGCTCGTTCATTTCCTTCATGTGGTCCCAGTAGTTGGCGCCGGCGCAGAACACCGCGCCGGGATAGAGGATCGGCGCCAGCAGCGCGACTTCGGCCAGCGGCCGGCCGTCGGTCGGCTTCACCCGGCCGAGCGCCGCGGTGATGCGCGGATGGACCTCGCTCCAGCTTTGCAGCAGGCCGAGCACCGAGGATGAATCGATGCCGGGCGCGCCTTCCAGCAGCGGCGTCGCCGGCAGAACGCGATCGTTGAACAACACGCCCGCGCGCGCGATGCCGGACGCATCGCGATAGCTCAAGAGACGATATTCGTTGGCCAAGAGACCCTCCCCTTTATTGGCTGGAGGCCAGTTTAGACCGCGCGCGTCAGCGCGGCCAGCCGGCTATTTCTTTCCCGGCAAGCGGAGGAACCGTGCGATCAGTGCATTGCCGCCGGCGGCAATGATGAAGGCGATCAGCAGCGCCGCGTACATATGAGGTATGCGGAACTGCGAATAGTACTGCATGATCAGGAAGCCGAGGCCGCGATTGGACATCTTTATCTCGGCGAGAAGGCAACCGATGATCGCGACGCCGGTGCCGAGCTTCAGCCCGGTGGCGATCGGCGGCACCAGCGCCGGCAGATAGATCTTCCGCACGGTCTGCAGCAGCGAGAGATGGAAGCTGCGGCCGACGCGCAGCAGCACCGGATCGACCTGGCGCACGCCGCTCGCCACCGACAGCACCATCGGGAAGAAGCAGGACAGCGTGCCCATGGCGATCTTCGAGCCCGGCCCGACGCCGAACAGGACGAGCAGGATCGGCAGGAATACGATCTTCGGCGTCGGGGCGAGGTAATGCATATAGGGCTCGAACGCCTTGCCGGCGAAGCGGCTGGCGCCGAGCGCGAGGCCGACGATGATGCCGGCGCCCGATCCGAGCGCCAGCGAGACCGCGACCTCGATCAGGGTCAGCTCGAGATTCCAATAGAAGCTCGGCGTGGCAAGCAGGTCGCCGACCGCCGCGGCGATGGCGATCGAGCTCGGCACAACGCCCTCGTAGACGAGATGCGAGCGCGCGACCGCCTCCCAGATCGCCCAGAGCCCCAGCACCGTCGCGAGGCGCAGCGACAGCACCGGAATCCTGCCGCGACGCGGCAGTTCTACGGCTAAACCCGCCTCAGCCACCGCTCAAGCCTTTCGGTCAGAAAAAAGAAGCAGATGCTGGTGAGCACGACGAAGCTGATCGCGCCGTACATCATCGGGATTTCCCAGCGCTGCGCGAGATCGTCGATCAGCTCGCCGAGACCGCCGAAATTGATCAGGAACTCGATGCCGACGACGCTGATCAACGCATAAACGAGGCCGAGGCGGATGCCGGTGCACAGCGTCGGCACCGCCGCCGGCAGCATGATCTTCCAAAACATCTGCGCCGGCGTCAGGCGGAAGCTGCGCCCGACATCGATCAGCACGCGGCGGATCGCATCGAGCCCCTCTTTCGTCTTCAGGACGATCGAGGGCAATGCGGTGAGGAAACTCATCACGATGATCGTGCCCATGTTCCGGCCGAAGAACACCAGGAACAGCGGATAGAGCAGGACCAGCGGCGCTGCGGCGAAGCTCGCGACCCAGCTCTCGAAAGCGAGCCCGGCCCAGTGTTTGGCATGGAGCCACCAGCCGATGACCGTCCCGACGATCACGGCGAGCCCGGCCGCGATCAGCGCTTCGGTGAAAGTTTGCAGGAAGCGCTGGAGCAGATCCTCGTCCGTGATGAGCTGCGGGAAGCTCGCCGCGATCGCGCTCGGCGCCGGCGCGACCAGCGGGCTGACGAAGCCGAGCATGACCAGTCCCTGCCAGATCGCGAGCAACACGGCGATCGCGGCGAGGCCGGTAAGCACAGGCAGTGACCGCGCGCTCATCCCGCAGCCGGGGACATCTCACCCCCACCCCAACCCTCCCCTTTCGAGCGGGAGGGGGTTCTTCGTTTGCGCTCAAAAATCTCCCCTCCCCCCTTGAGGGGGAGGGTTAGGGAGGGGGGTATTCTCAAAGCTATTGCCCCGGCTTCCAGACGATGTCGAAGACGCCTTTCACCTCGTCCTCTTTCATCGCCTTGGGGATGCGCTTCGCCGCCAGCGCCTCGTCGAGCACGCGCTGGATGCCGCTGAAGCGGAACGGATCGTTGGCCGCCTTGGTGAGAAAGCCTTTGACGGTCTTCTCCGCCGCTTCGCGTGGCAGGTTGTTGTCCTGGGCGAGATAGTCGATCGCCTTGGGGTTGTCGTAAGCCCATTGATAGGATTTCACATAGGCCTTCATGAAGCGCACGATCAGATCGCGGTGCTGCTGCAGCGTGTTGAGGTTGGCGACGTTGACGCGGATCGTCTCGTTGGCGACGTCCTTCGAATCATTGGCGCTCGCGATCTTCACGATCTTGCCCTGATCGAGATCGAGCACACCGAACGGCGCCGCCGCCCAGCCGGCATCGAGCTGGCCCGACATGACCTGCGTGAAGGTCGGCGGCATGCCCCCGGCCGGCACCGGCTTGGCATCGACCCCCTGTTCCTTGAGCAAAGTCAGCAGCGAGAGATTGCTCGATGAGCCGGGCGCCGAGAAGCCGATGGTCTTGCCGCCCTTCAGGTCTTTCAGGCTTTTGATGCCGCTGCCGGCCTTGGCGTACCAATAGAGATCCGCCGAGCCGGTCGATTCTGCGGAGATGATGCGCACCGGCGCGCCCTTCACGTAAGCCGAGATGATGCCGAGCGTGCCGGTCGCGACGGCAACATCGACGCTGCCCGAGACTACCGCGGTCTCGGTCGTCGCGCCGCCTTCGGTATAGGTGATGTCGAGATCGATGTTCTGCTCTTTGAAGAAGCCCTGGCGATCGCCGTAAACGCTGAAAGACGTATCCCAAGCGCCTTTTTGCGGGATCGCGATCTTCAAGGTGTCGGCGGCCCGGGCGGGCATTGCCGCCGCGAGCATCAATGCCGCCGTTATCGCCCAATATCTACGCATCCTTCCCTCCATCGTTATCGCCCCTCGTCATCGCCTGGCCGATGCGCGAGCGACGCCTCGCTGGCGCTCAGGCCTTTGCTGGCTTCCTCGCGCAGATCGCTCCAGATCTGCGCCACATATTGTCCGAAGGCCGCCGAGCCGACGATCGCGGAATCGCGCGGCCGCGGCAGATCGATCTCGAAGATACGCTTCACGCGCCCGGGCCGGAAGCTCATGACGACGACGCGGTCGGCGAGCTGCACCGCCTCGGCGATGTTGTGCGTGATGAGCAGCGTCGTTTGCTGCAATTGCTGTTGGATCTGCAACAGCTTGTCGCCGAGCAGCAATCGCGTCTGCTCGTCGAGTGCGGCGAAAGGCTCGTCCATCAGCAGTATCTTCGGCTGAGCCGCGAGGGTGCGCGCGAGCGCCGTGCGCTGGCGCATGCCGCCCGAGAGCTCGGCCGGGTAGCGGTTCTCGAAGCCTTCGAGGCCGACGAGCTTGATGAGATCGCGGGCGCGCGCCTCGCGCTCCGCTTTCGCCATGCCGGCAATTTCGAGCGGAAAGGCGATGTTGTCGAGCGTCGTGCGCCAGGGAAAGGTCGACTCTTCCTGGAACACCATGCCGATGGCGCGATGCGCGCCGGCGATCGGCTCGCCCTCGACCAGCACGCGGCCCGAATACGCGTCGATCAAGCCGCCGATGATGTTGAAGAGAGTCGATTTGCCGCAGCCCGACGGGCCGATGAGCGCAACGAACTCGCCTT
>Ga0335085_10011834_pt1 | contig 12896 bp, 7 predicted proteins | sample Lox_Sample_45_FD_206712 | JGI IMG/M metagenome (GOLD analysis project Ga0335085, IMG submission 206712) | Soil microbial communities from Loxahatchee National Wildlife Refuge, Florida, United States - Lox_Sample_4.5 | ecosystem: Environmental > Terrestrial > Soil > Wetlands | place: USA: Florida...
GCTAGCCCGGGAATCACCGCACGGAGGAAGTTTGCCCCAAATCCGGCCGGGCTGGCGCTTCTGCATTTTCCCCGCCCTTTCGGTGGTTCAGGCGTTTGACAAAGTGGAGAGGAGGGCAAATCCAGACATCCCACAACCCCGTATCTCGGGAGTTTGAATGCGTGAGGCACTTCTACGGTATGACTACACGACCAAGTGACTGCAAATTAGTGTGGACGGGACCTCAACAATCCGTTTCGCGTAGTGTGGAGACCTCCGTCCAACCACACCAGAACGAACTTTACGGCGGAGCAGGAAGTGCGGCCTGATAACCGTCCCATATGGTCGGACTTCCGCTATAATCGTACCGTTGCTTTATGAGGCTATTGCCCGATTGGAACAAAGTGGAAATCCCGCCCACTTCGCATGCTGGCGCAGTCGTAGACCTCACCCAGTTTGTTCCGGGTGAAGTGCTTCCCCTCGAAAATCCTCAAACCGACATTCCTCGAATTGCCAGAGACCCGAGGCTCACAGGGCTAATTGATTCGGCGGTCCAGAAGATTCCGACATTCCATACCCTCAACCTTGGAGATGCTCGCGCGATGAGTGAGTTGGCGGTGGCGAGCGTTCACCTCATACTCACTTCGCCGCCGTACTGGACCTTAAAAGAATACCGGGATTCTGAAGGGCAGATGGGGCACATCGACAATTACGACGAGTTCCTCACTGAACTCGACAAAGTTTGGGCGCATTGCTTACGCGCGCTGGTTCCCGGTGGCCGTCTCATCTGTGTGGTGGGTGATGTGTGCCTGTCCCGGCGGAAGAACAATGGCCGTCATACCGTCGTTCCGCTGCACGCTTCCATCCAGGAGCACTGCCGGAAGCTTGGCTTCGACAATCTGGCGCCGATTATCTGGCACAAGATCGCGAACGCGGTGTACGAGGTCGATAACGGCGGAGGTTTTCTGGGCAAGCCCTACGAACCGAATTCCGTCATCAAGAACGACATCGAATTCATTCTGATGGAGCGCAAATCAGGTGGCTATCGCACTCCCGATCTTGCGACTCGAGTCTTAAGCGTCATCTCCGCTGACAACCACAAGGAGTGGTTCCAGCAGATTTGGTCCGGCATCACGGGGGCATCGACACGTTATCACCCCGCTCCGTACCCCCCGGAACTGGCAGCGCGGCTAATCCGGATGTTCAGTTTCGTTGGCGATACCGTACTCGATCCCTTTCTAGGTTCAGGTACGACGACGGTGGCCGCTGCCAAAGCAGGCCGGAACAGTATAGGTTTTGAAGTGGACACCCATTATTTTGAGTCTGCTCACAACCGCATCGTTGATGAGACTTCCTCGCTCTTTAGCACAGCAACCATTGATGTTCGACGATTGAACGATCAAAAATGAGCCCCGAATCCAAACTTGAAAAGCAGCTTAGATCCGCCATCAGGCACTTCTGGAGTACGCGGGAAGTGCAGGCGCAAAAGCAGGGTGCCTTGTCCGGCAGTAAGGACGCGGGAACTCGCTCCGCGGTGACGGGCGGCGCCCAGATGAACGGCTTCATAAATATTGTTCGCGATTTGCTTTGCGAAAGCGGGCTCCCCAAGGCTCATATCTACTGCGAGAAATACATCGAGCTCCCGGGCTGGTATCGGCCGGAGAAAAAGTGGGACCTGTTGGTTGTATCGGATGGCAGGCTCCTTGCCGGCATCGAATTCAAATCTCAAGTGGGTTCATTTGGAAACAACTACAACAACCGCACCGAGGAGGCGATTGGAAGCGCCACCGATATTTGGGCCGCTTATCGCGAGGGAGCATTTAAGCCGTCTGCCCGCCCGTGGTTGGGTTACCTGATGCTCCTTGAGGAAGCGCCCCGATCCGTCGCCCCCGTACGCGCTCGGGAACCACACTTCAAGGTCTTCCCAGAATTTAAGGGAGCGTCATACGCGAAACGGTACGAAATTCTCCTGACCAAGCTGGTGCGCGAGCGTTTGTATGACTCGGCTTGCTTCTTGATGTCCAATGCTACCGATGGCCCGAAAGGCGTTTATCGCGAACCTGCACCTGAACTTAATTTTCAGAATTTCGTCGCGTCACTGGTGGCCAAGGCTATGGCTGTGGCGAAAACAGAGAAGTGAAGAAGCCAGTGTTAATTCAAATTACGAATTGGCGATACATGGACCACTACTCTTGACATTAATGAGAGCGAACGACTCTGTAGAGAAGATAACACAGCGATATGGCACCACAGATCTCGAACGCCACTGTCTCAAGAGCGTGCACGATACAAATGAGATCCTTGAAAGCTCTAAGCAGCTTCTGCTTCAGTGAAGGAGACCTCATTCGCCTGTACATACACACCTCTCGATAAATTGCGGTCTTCGAATCATTCTTTGACAGCACAATGTCTGTAAGGTGGTTTGGGTAATTGGCGGATTGGCAAAAAAGCTAAAGAATGTATACGTTGCCGGGAGGCTGACGTCAAGACATTTTCTTGTATCTCCCGCAACCCATTGATTCAGCTATGGTTAGCGTGTGGGCGAAAAGCGAGGTAGCTGTTGCTCGGAATAAATGTTCATGTATGACGCATATTCCTCGAAGGTTGCAAATCATTTCTGAGATCGCTCATGCACATATCTGCTAATCTGTCAAGAAATTGCAGTTAACTCATTTGTTCCCAATAATTTTCCCCTTCGTTCTTGAGCCAAGGTAATACTCGAAGGCGTTTTCGAGAAATAATTGCCTTCTTTTGATCGCATATGGCTCAACCGAGGCTTGGGAAATGTATTTTTGGAATTCCTCCAAAATCATTCGATTTGCAGGTTCACGGAACTCGCCAAGTTGCTTAAGGTTCTCCTTAATCTCGCCCAGCAACTTGACAAGGAACTTGGCAAATTCCGAGACAAGGCGTTTTTCTTTCTGAAGATATAAACCTTCGGCAAATAGGTATACAGAAACCCCACGGCGTCACTCAGGGTGCAAAACCAGGGGTTTTAGAACGCTTGAATCGAACCTCGAATAGCGATCCGGAAAGTGAAGACAGAATGTCCGGGCAGGGACCCGAAGTTTATTGGAGCAGAACAAAATCCAGCAGAGTGAAATCCACTTGACTTTGGCTGTGAGCACTTCTATATATGGCGCTGATATATATGGAGACACTAGCGTCAGAGCTGGAATGGAAGAAGGGCAGTGCCGAGTTATTGATACTGTCGCTTGTGGAAGGTCGGCCTCGCCACGGGTATGAAATCAGCAAACTCATCGAGCAACGCTCGGGCGGCACGGTGCGCTTCCACGTGGCCTCGCTGTATCCTTTGCTTTATCGCCTGGAAAAGCGGGGCTGGATTCAAGGGCGATGGGTGGAAAAGGCCGGACAACGGAGGCGCCGCTATTACCGCCTGACTCCCCCGGGCCGAAAAGTTCTGGCCTCCCAACGTCGCGGATGGCAGGCTTTTGTCGCAGCCATCAACCGTATCGTAGAGGTTGAACATGCCTGATTGGAAAGAGGAGATTGCCAGGCGGCTTCGGTTGCTAAACCTCTCGCCGACACGCGAGGCGGAGATCGTTGAGGAAGTGGCGCAGCACCTGGAGGACCGTTATGGGGAATTGGTCTCAGGCGGCGCGAAGGAAGATGAAGCCTGTCGCTTGGCGTTGAACGAACTGAGCGACGAGTGCCTGCTGGCGAAGGGGTTGCGTGCGGTGGAACAAGAGGTCCGACAAGAACCGGCCGTGTCCGGAGGCGGCGGGGAGAACAATTTTCTCGGGAGCATCTGGCAAGACCTTCGCTACGGCCTGCGCCAGCTTCGCCGTAACCCGGGGTTTACTGCAGTTGCCGTCCTGACGCTTGCCCTGGGAATTGGCGCGAACACCGCCATTTTTTCGGTGATCGACTCCGTCCTTCTGCGTCCGCTCGCCTTTCCCCATCCCGATCAACTGGTCATCGCGAAGAACGGTCCGGGCTTTCCATTGACCGGCCCTGACTTTATCGACTGGCAGCGTGAAAATCAGACCTTCTCCAGCATGGCCCTTTACACCTTCAACCAAAGTTACAACCTGACGGGCGGTAGCCAACCGAGCTATGTCAGCGGCGTCAAGACGGAGGGAAACTTCTTTTCCACCCTGGGCGCAACTCCACTGTTGGGCCGAACGTGGATCAAGGGCGAAGACAAAGAGGGAGCCAATCGGGAAGTCGTGCTGAGTTACGGATTGTGGGCCGCTCAGTTCGCCGCGGACCGACGGATGATTGGCCGTCCAATCCAGCTCAACGGCCAGGCGTATACGGTGGTTGGAGTCATGCCGCGGACGTTCGATTTTCCGGCGGAAACCGACCTTTGGGTTCCCCTGGACATGAGCCCGAAGGCACTGGGCGCTCGCGGCTCCCATCAGTATTTGTCCGTCGGGCGCATGAAGGCCGGCGTCACGCTGCACCAGGCCCAAGCGGACCTCAGCGTTATCGCCGAACGTCTGGGGAAGCTCTACCCCAATACCAACACCAAGATCGACGCATGGGTATCCGGTCTGCATGACTGGCTGATCGGTGGCAGCGAGCGCGAACTTTGGTTCATGCTAGGGTCCGTGGCCCTGGTTCTGCTGATTGCATGCGTTAACGTTGCCAACCTGTTGCTGGCGCGCTCGGCGGCGCGGCAGAAGGAAATGGCGGTGCGCCGTGCGTTAGGGGCTTCCCGCGGGCGGCTGGTGAGGCAGTCGCTGTCGGAAAGCGTGCTGCTGGCGCTTTTGGGCGCCGGCGCGGGCTTGCTGCTCGGATGGGCCGGAATCCATCTTTTGCCGCTCCTGAAGGCGGTCGTGCCTCCCGGAACTCCCCCCGTTGGGGTCAACGTCTCCGTCCTCGGCTTCACTTTCCTGCTCGCGCTGACGACCGGCCTTCTGTTTGGCTTGACGCCCGCCTGGGACTATTCGCGTCCGGCCGTGCTCGACGAACTGAAGGGCGGCGCAGGAGCGGCGGTCAGCGCAGGGCGACGCCGGCGCTTGCTCGGCGACGGCTTAGTGGCCGCGGAGATCGCCATCTCATTGACGTTGCTGGTTGCGGCGGGTCTGATGCTGAAAAGCTTTATCCGGCTGCGGTCCACCGATATTGGGGTGCGTCGCAGCGGCATTCTTACGGCGCGGTTGAATCTCCCGGACGCCAAATACGGCAGCGATGCCAAGGTTCTGGCCTTCACCCAAGCCTTGCTCCAGCGGGTGCGGGGTCTGCCGGGAGTGCTCTCGGCCGCGATGACTGACCATCTGCCGCTGAACGGCGGCACGAACGGCTCGATTACGCTTTATGGGAAGCCCACGAACACTGACGACAGTAATAGTTCACTTTGGGTTGAGATACACGGAATTACGCCTGGCTACTTCCAAACCATGGGCATTCCTCTCCTTGCCGGCCGCATGCTCACCCAGGAGGATACGGACCGCGCTCTGGCGTTGGACACGGCGCTCTCACCGCACTCCACTCCTGCAGAAACCCGGAATGCCATTTATCCGGTTGACATCGATCGGGCCATGGCTCGGATGTTTTGGCCCGGCCAGAACCCCATTGGCCAGCGCTTCTCGTATAGCGGCAGTGATGGTCCGTGGTTGGAGGTGGTGGGTGTGGTGGGCGACACACGCCAGTGGGGACTGCGTACGCCGCCTCGCCCGGAGGAATATCAGCCTTTCGACGGGAACTCGTATGGCGGCACCATCCTGGTCTTGCGTACCGCTCTACCGCCCCAGTCGCTGGTCGCCGAGGTGAGGCAGCAGGTCACAGCGCTCGATTCCGACCTGCCGCTCTTTGAAATTCGCACCATGGAGCAGTTGGTCGCGCAGGAAACCGCCGGCGCTCGTACTGAGAGCCTTCTGGTTGGGCTATTTGCCGGGCTTGCAGCTCTCTTGGCCGCGGTCGGTATCTACGGCGTCATGGCGTATCTGGTGGCGCAGCGCACGCGCGAAATCGGCATCCGCATGGCGCTGGGCGCACACCGCAGCGATGTTTTAAGGCTCGTGGTTGGTCGAGGGCTCAAACTGACCTTGATCGGCGTGGCGATCGGAAACGCCAGCGCCCTGGGGCTCACGCGCTTTCTTGCCAGCCTGCTCTACGACGTCAAACCCACCGACCGCATGACGTTCATCGCCGTCTCATTGATGCTCACCACTACCGCGCTGCTGGCCAGCTACATTCCCTCGCGCCGGGCGACCAAAGTAGACCCGATGGTGGTCTTGCGGTATGAGTAGCGCGTAGGGATTTTAGTCGGGCCCGGGCCAACACGCGCATTTCCATCGTGTCGAGGGGAGCTGCTTTTCTTGGAGCAGGGGAAGCTGGAATCGGCATCTCTCGTTCCCTCCCCGCACGGATCGGGGTTCGCGATGATCGCTTCGCACGTAGAGCCGCAGAGTCTTTGAAATGCGGGACCCTGCATTGCACATCAGTAAATTCTTGCTTTTTCCGCAAACATTTTACGGACCACGAGACCCCTCATCCCCACGACCTGCAGAACGCCGGGCCCCCTGCCTCGTCCCTCGGCCACCTTCTCCCCACGGGAGAAGGAAAGGTATTCCTTGCCCTCTCCTTTGGAGAGAGGGTATCGGCCATTTGCCGACGGGTGAGGGATTACTTTGGTTGCGGCTCTACGCTACGAAAATGGCTACGCGAACGGTGCGGCGGGGGGCGGGTCACCGGCCTGCGGCTCTGGCGCCATAAAGGCCAACTGCGCGCTGAGGGCTAGTGGAGCATTGTATTGCGGGCTGCGCGTGTAGCTGCCGTCGGGCTGCAAAAACCGCGCCTGGGCTTGGTCGGAAAGATACACGTCGAGAATCTCTTTCAGCCGCCGGACGAGCTTGGGGTTCTCAACGGGGAAGATGATCTCCACGCGGTGGCTGAGGTTGCGCCGCATCAAGTCCGCGCTGCCCAGATAGACTTCCTCCGCACCGCCATTAAAGAAATGATAGACGCGGCTATGCTCGAGGAATCGTCCTACGATGCTGATGACCCGGATGTTCTCGCTAACGCCCGGGACTCCGGGGCGGAGGCAACAGATGCCCCGCACCAGCAGGTCCACCTTCACCCCCGCCTGCGAGGCTTGATAGAGCAGGTTGATCATGGGCGGATCTTCGAGCGCATTCATCTTGAAAACCAGCCGCCCGATGCGCCCATTTTTCTGATGCTCGATTTCGCGCTGAATCAGTTCCGTTAATCTGTCCCGCATATTCACGGGGGCCACCAGAAGTTTCTGCGGCTCCTGGCGCGCGGAGTAGCCCGTGAGCGCGTTGAAGAAGTGGGTGGCGTCGGCGCCAATCTGCTCGTTGCAGGTCAGCAATCCCAAGTCCGTATAAAGACGCGCCGTGACCGAATTGTAGTTGCCGGTTCCCAAATGCACGTAGCGGCGGATGGCGTCGCCTTCGCGGCGCACAATCAGCGCGATCTTGCTGTGGACCTTCATCCCCACAATTCCGTAGATCACGTGCACGCCGGCATCTTCCAGCTTACGGGCCCATTCTATATTGCTCTCTTCGTCGAAGCGCGCCTTCAATTCCATCAGTACAGCCACTTGTTTGCCATCCTCAACGGCATCCAGAAGGGCGGCCACAATGGGGGAATTTCTTCCCACGCGATACAGCGTCATTTTGATGGCCAGCACGCTCGGGTCACGCGCCGCCTGGCGCAGAAACTCCACCACCGGCTGGAAGGAATCGTAGGGATGGTGCAGCAGAAAATCTTCCTGACGGATCAGGTTGAAGATCTCTCCCTGGCTCTCGGCGTCCAGGCCGGCAGGAATCATCGGCACAAAGGGCTTGTCCTTCAGGTCCGGGCGGTCGAGGCAATAGAGTTCCATAAAGCGGTCGAAACCCAGCGGCCCCTCCATGCGATAGACATCTTCGGGAGGGATTTCGATCTGGCTGGTGAGGATGGAGAGAATCCTCTCCGGCATATCCTGCGCCACTTGCAAACGGACCACGGAGAGGAACCGGCGCTCGCGCATGGCTTCCTCGATGGTCTCCAGCAGGTCGTCGCTTTCCAGTTCCTGCACCGCGACTTCGGCATCACGCGTGACGCGAAAGGGAGACGACCCCACAATTTCCATGCCAGGAAAAAGCAAGCCCAGGTTGGCGGCAATCAACTGCTCGAGCCAAACGAACTTAAACGTCTTCGGCGCCGTAGAGGCTGCCGGGGCGGCGGTGGCCTTTACCGTGACCAATTGCGGCAAGGTGTCGGGGACTTTTACGCGCGCAAAGTGTTCTTCCCTTTTGCTGTCGCGCACGACCACGGCAAGGTTCAAGCTACGATTCGAGATGTGCGGGAAGGGGCGCCCGGGGTCGAAGGCCAGCGGCGTGAGGACGGGAAAAACTTGCTCGCGAAAGTAGGCGTCCAAAGCGGCGCGCTCTTCACTATCGAGCGAAGGCCAATCGACGACGCAGATTCCGCGCTCCGCCAAGCCGGGCTGAATCTCCCGCCGCCAGAGGGCGCGGCCTTGAATGGCGATTTGGAGGAACTTCTCGCGGATCAGTTGCAGTTGCGCCTTGGCCGTCCGCCCATCGCGCCCGACCTCGGCCACGCCACTCTCGATCTGCTTCATCAGCCCAGCGACACGAACCATAAAGAACTCGTCCAGGTTCGAGCCGAGAATGGCCAGGAATTTCACGCGCTCGAGCAGCGGCGCGTCGGCGTCCGCAGCCTCCTCCAAAACCCTGCACTGGAACTCCAACAAGCTCAACTCGCGGTTGATATAGAGGTCCGGGCGATTCAGCGCGGTGCCTTCCGCACTCGCGACCGGTGCCGTGGCGGCGTCGGCCTTGGGTTCCTTTGCGTCGGTGTGCCGGGGATGGGATTTCGTAGCCATAGGCCCTCACTTGAACGGACTTTAATCAAGGCGGTGAGCCCGTGCGATTGTGGGCGTTTGCCTGCCGTCATAGCTCCCTGACTTGCCGCGAGCGGATTCAAGGATAACGGGGAAATGTTTCATGAACGTTACCATCGTCATCCATGAGGCTTTCTTTACCGGACACGCAAAGTCTGAAGGCGGACGCCCGTTTGGGCGCTCGGCCTCATGGAACCTGTCAAGACAGAGACAGGCAGCATGCCTCGCTTGGGGAGCGTAATGATACCACGCGGCTGCGGTATGGCAAGCTCCAAGGATGTCCACGGCTTCAACCGCATCGTACCGAATGGCCAGCTCCAGCAGATGGCCGACTCCCGCACAGGGATTCGGGGGCATTCGCAGGTTGAAAATAAGCCTTTTGTTATCATCGACATATTGGCCAAGCGCCAAGCTGGACGCACAAGTTCTTTATTTTCTGTAATATATTGGCTTAGGTAGGATTTTAGGCGATGCTTTGTGATTTGAACCGCGAAAACAGTGTTAACTTGCTTGTTTTGAACAACATCTTGGCAAAAACCATAACCCGCTTATTATCATAAACATATTGGCCAGACAAAATTTGTCAAAAAATTGCCTTTTGTTTTCATCAACATATTGGGATCACCCTTCATTTTTGATGTTTTTTTGCCTTTGAACTGTCGAATTGATATTTGTCATAGACGTAGAAGCTTGGAGCCGTATTTTCGCCCGTCACCGTGCCTATGAACAGCATTTTATGCCGCTTGCCTAAACTCCCCCTGGCATGCGCCTAATCACGCTGGGTGACAGCATCCAATAATTGGCTCGCACGTTGACGGCCAAATTCAAACGAACGGTGTCCTCTTGGGCGGCGGATAGGCCCGGCAGGGTGGCCCATCCCATTTCCAGAAGCTCCAACTGCTTGCCTCAGTGCGGACGGCCATAAAGACGAAAGCTGACCTGAACCATTACATGAACGGGAACGGGGACGCCATCGCGCGTAGCCGGATTAAACCTCCACCTCTTCACCCCATCGATGGCCTTCTGATCCAATCCCCCTCCCAGGGGCTGGGACGTTTCGCGGGCGTCGGAAACGTTGCCTTGTGCGTCGATGATGATCGAAAGCGTCACGCTGCCCTCAAGCCCTTGACGACGAGCCTCTGGCGAATATTCAGGATCGGGCTTGTAGATAGGAATCGGCGCTGAGACGCCTTCTGCCGCAGTGGCGATTGCGGGCTCAAGAAATGAGTTCGCCACAAATCCCACGTTCCCACTGCCGTATTTAATTTTGTCCACTCCCTGAGGAGCAGCTAATTTCCCCAGAAAAGTGACTTGCTCTCCACACCGCAGCCGCGCAGCTATTTTGCCGATATCGTTGGAGCTCTCGAATACGGGAACGTCAGTGTCGGAGGGCTCACAAATCAAGCTCGCCGTCTTGCCCTCGACCAGCGGCGCCGTCAGCTTGGGTCCTGCCAGACTCTGCGGGAGGAAAGGCTTGACAAGTTTGGCGGTGCGGACCGCATCCAACAGCTCCCCCTGCGCACCCGCTTTGCGCAGCGCGTCAAGGTTGGGGGCGCTCGCCTGGAAGTCAATACCGCGGATTTGAAGCTTCTGCGCCACAAAGGTCTGGTCCACGCTCGCCCGCAGTTGCTGAATAATTTCCTCTAGGCTGAAGGGCCGTGGCGCCATGGTGCGCAAGGTATCCATCAGTACATCCTGCGCGCCCTCGGAACGAAGCGCTTCCCGATATTCCTGCGTTGGCTGGAAGTCGATGCCTCGCTCCTGGATTTTTCCGGCGATGCTCTGGCTGGGAACGCCTTCCGCGAGCATGATGCGGATTTCCTTGTCACCTAGGGGCTTGGGAATCTCCTCATGCCAGGCCGCGCGCAGGGCCGCTAACACGGCTTGATCAGCGCCAGCTTTGCGGAATTCCTCAAGGATTGGCGCAGTCGGGCGGAAGGCAATGCCATTGCGCTCAATCGTCGAGACAATGATTTTCCTGGGGGTGGAGCTGATGAGCAGGTCCATGACTTCGTCTTTGGACATTGGCGCGCGATCGTCCTGTGGCGCGGCGAGTGTTCCCACACTGCCGGCCAACAAGAAGAGTGAAAGAAGAATGGGTTTCATGGCCTTTACCTAGATGCCGAATTCCTCTGCTGTGACCATCGACGGCGCTCGGATTTGAACCCCAATATACACCTGTCTGAAGCTACCCGCAGGTGGCAGTCCGCCGATAACGACGGGCTATGGAGGGGGACGGCTTGCCGTCCCCTGACAGTCGTTCCGACCATCAGATTGTAGCGGCGGTTTCTGAGCGCCGAACACGGCGGGCGGAGACAGACCCCGGGGTTCACACGTTTTTACCACACCCTTCCGATAACCACATCCCTCTCCACCAAGGGGGCGAGGGCCGAGATTCCCGATGGAGTGTAGCGAAAATGCGGGAATTCCAGGCGGAGTCTACGGCCGCGGTAGGGGATTCGGCGGCCGGAAACGGATGCTACGGCTCATTCACAATTCGCAATTCACAATTCACAATTCCCCCATCCTAATCCATAATTTGAACTGAGGTGCGAGTTCGAAGACATGTCTCCCCCTGAAACCACGCTGCGCGAGGCTTACGCGGAGTGCCGGCGGCTGTCGAGCCGGCATTACGAGAATTTCCCCACCGCTTCGTATCTGGTACCCCGCGACAAGCGCGACGCGCTGGCGGCGGTTTATGCCTTCGCTCGTTACGCCGACGACGTTGCCGACGAGCCGGGGGTGGAGAATCGCCTGGAGAAGCTGGCCGATTGGCGCGCCAAACTCGCCCAGAGTTACGAGGGCAAAACCGAGCATCCGGTTTTCCTGGCGCTGCACGACAGCGCGGAGCGGTTCCGCCTTTCGCGTGAGAATTTCGAAAACCTGCTGCACGCGTTTGAATCCGACGTGGTGGTGAATCGCCATCCGGACTTCGCCTCGCTGCTGGCTTATTGCACCTGCTCGGCCAACCCGGTGGGCCGGTTGGTACTGGAACTGTTTGGTTATCACGATCCCCACCTGTTTGAGCTTTCCGACAACATCTGCACGGCGCTCCAGCTCACCAACTTCTGGCAGGACGTGGCGGTGGACCTTTCCCGCGACCGCATCTATTTGCCGCTGGAAGATATGGCGCGCTTCAACTACACGCTGGACGACCTGCGCTCCGGGCGCTCCGATCGCCGTTGGCAGGAGTTGCTGGCTTTTGAAATCGCCCGAACCCGCGACCTTTTCGAGCGCGGCCGGGGCCTGCCGGAGGAAGTGCACCCCAAATTGCGCACGCAACTGCGCCTGACCTGGCTGGGGGGCACGGAGATTCTCGCCGGGATCGAAATGGCCTCCTACGATGTTTTCAACCGGCGGCCTTCCCTTGGCAAGTGGGATTTCCTGCGTCTTTACTGGCGTGCCCGCCGGGCTCGCCTGCGCCCGAGCGTGTCGCATGCTCCAACGGTATCTATCGCATCATGAACGCGTCTTCGAAGAATTCGCACTTCACCAACGCGCGCGTTACCAATTTTTATTACGCATTCGTCTTTCTGCCGCCGGAAAAACGGCTGGCCATTGAAGCTGTCTATGCCTTCGCGCGGCGCGGCGACGATGTTGCCGACGGTGACCTTGGCCCGGCGGCCGCCGCCGCGGAACTCGGCCGCTACCGCCAGGCGCTCGATGCGTGCTACGCCAACGATTCGAGCCATCTCGACACGCCGGAGTTGCGCGCCTTGGCGGAGGCCATTCAGCGCTTCAAGATTCCACGCCAGCCCTTTGAGGACCTGATCCTGGGCTTGGAAATGGACATGAATGGCACGCGCTACCAGACGTTCGACGACCTGTCTCTGTACTGCTACCGCGTCGCCGCAACCATTGGCCTGATCTGCATTGAAATCTTCGGGTATCAAAACCCCCGCACACGGGATTACGCCGTGAACCTGGGGACTGCGCTGCAACTGGTGAATATCGCGCGCGACGTTCAGCGCGACGCCCAGCGCGGGCGAACTTACATTCCCCAGGAGGAGCTGGACCGCTTCGGCGTCCGCCCCGGTGAACTGCTCTCCGGCGCCTACAACGATCCCTTCATTGAATT
>Ga0335085_10011835_pt1 | contig 12894 bp, 15 predicted proteins | sample Lox_Sample_45_FD_206712 | JGI IMG/M metagenome (GOLD analysis project Ga0335085, IMG submission 206712) | Soil microbial communities from Loxahatchee National Wildlife Refuge, Florida, United States - Lox_Sample_4.5 | ecosystem: Environmental > Terrestrial > Soil > Wetlands | place: USA...
GCGCTCGTCACCACCGCCCTCGGCCTCTTCGCCGCGATTCCTGCCGTGATGGCCTATAACCACCTGACGAACCGCGTGAAGGGTTTCGCGTCCGACATGGACGACTTCTCGATGGAGTTCCTGAACATCGCCGAAAGGAACTTCACGTAATGCCGAAGGTCCAGCCGATGCCGAGCGGCGGCGGTCCGGGACGCGGCCTCCGCGGACGCCGCGTCAACGTCTCGCTCGCCGAAATCAACGTCGTCCCGCTCGTGGACGTGATGCTCGTGCTGCTCATCATCTTCATGGTGACGGCGCCGATGATTCAGCGCGGCGTCAACGTCAACCTGCCCGTCTCGCGCCGCGCGCAGACGATGACCGGCGAGCGGGTCGAGGTCACGGTGCCGCTCACCTACCGCCGCGATCACATGGTGTATCTGGGCAACCAGAAGGTGCGCGACGCCGTTCTGGGCGAGCTCGTCCGCCAGAAGATGGAAACGGCCGCGCAGAAGGCTGTCTTCCTCAACGGCGACACCGGCATCAGCCTCGGCGAGCTCTATCAAATCATCGACATCCTGAAGGCTGCGGGCGTCGAGCAGGTCGGCATCCCGACACAGCCGCCGAAGCAATCCTGATGGACGTTACCGACGTACTCCGCGATCGCATGCACGAGCCCGCGGGGCTCCAGCGGATGATCGGGGTGTCGCTCACCGTGCACGGCGCGCTCGTCGCCTGGATTCTGTTCGCGCCGAACGGTCTCTTCGGCAGGCCGGCCGAGGCGCCCAAGCAGGTGATGACAATCTCGCTCGCGGGCGCCGGCGAGGGTCCACGCAACGGCGGACTCACGCCGCTCGCGGCCCGTCCGGTGCAGCAGGCCGTTCCGGCGGCAGAAATTCCGAAGCGCGAACCGGTGCGCCCGCCGGCCGCCAAGGTACCGGAGATGACGCTGCCGGCGAAGAACGCGAAGTCGACGACCAAGCCATCGCCGCCGGCCCCGTCGGTGTATTCGGCGCCGGATGGCGCAAAAGGACGCACGCCGACCAAGGGCGCGCAGGTCAGCAACGGACAATCGCTCGCGCTCACCGGCGCCCGGGGCCAGGGCTTCGGTCTGTCGAGCGGCGGCGGGCCCGGCACCGGCGGGACGCTGGACGTCAGCGACTTCTGCTGTCCCGACTACATCGCGATCATGATCGAACGCATTCGCTCCGCGTGGAATTCGAGTCAGGGCGCGCGCGGCGTGGTGTGGGTGAAGTTCAAGATTCAGCGCAACGGCGCGCTGACGGACGTGACCATCGACAGCGGCAGCGGCAATGCGCTGCTCGACACCGCCGCGCTGCGCGCCGTGCTGACCACCAAGTCGCTGCCGCCGCTGCCGAGCCAGTACACCAACCCGACACTGGGCGTGCGCCTGAATTTCCTATACGAATGATGAAACCAACCATCCTGGCAACCCTCGTGACCGCGATCGCGCTCATCGCACTGCCGACGGCGCAGCAACCGCCGCCGGCACAACAGCCGAGCGAAATCGAAACCAAAATCACCGGCGATCCCGGCGTGCCGCCGCGCCTCGCCGTTCCGGACTTCATCGCCGTCACCAAGGACGCCGAAACCGTCGCGATTGCCAAGACGATCGGCCAGGTGCTGCGCGACGATCTCGAGTTCGAACGCGAGTTCACGTTCATCCCGCACGACGTGATGGCCACCGTGCCGGCGGCAACGGGCTTCAACGACGTGGCGTTCGACCGCTGGCGCGAGCTGAACGCCGACGGCGTCATCATCGGCACCGTGGAGAAGCAGGCTGGCGGCCTGCGCGTGCAGGTGAAGCTCTACAACGTGCGGTCGCACGCGGTCGCGTTCCCGAAGGAATACACGAGCGCGAACGCCCGGCTGATCGCGCACACGATCTCGGACGAGATCCACAAATCGCAGCGCGCGCTCGACGGCGTCGCGCGGACGAAGATCGCGTTCTCGTCGGACCGCGACGGCGAGCGGATGTCCGGCACCGTTCTCGACCGCGACGTCAAGGAGATCTACATCGCCGATTACGACGGCGAGAACCAGAAGCGCGTCACGGTGGGACGGACGCTGAACATCACGCCGCACTGGTCGCCCGATGCGCGCTCGATCGCGTACACGTCGTACCGCCGCGGCGAGCCGCAGATCTTCGTGTCGCACATCTATCAGGGAACCCTCGACGAGCTGACCAAGGGCGCCGGCTCCGGCCAGAACTGGCTGCCGTCCTGGTCGCCCGACGGCCAGCGCATCTGCTTCGGATCGACGCGCGGCGGCGGCCCGTCGCAGCTCTGGGTAATGAACAAGGACGGCTCGGGCCTGAGGCGGCTCACCAACGATCGCTGGGTGAACACCACGCCGACATGGTCGCCGTCCGGCAGCCAGATCGCGTTCGTGTCGGACCGCACCGGTAATCCGCAGGTCTACATCATCAACGCGGACGGCGTCGGCGCGCCGCAGCGCATCTCCACCCAGGAGGGCTACGCCGACAAGCCATCGTGGTCGCCGCCGCCGTTCAACGAGATCGCGTACACCGCGCGCACCGGCCCCGGCAACGACATCAAGATCGTCGACATGGCGACGCGGCAGGTGCGCCAGATCACCTTCGGCGAGGGAACGAACGAGAGCCCGACGTGGGCGCCCAACGGCCGGCACTTTGCGTTCATGTCGACGCGGTCCGGCAAGGCGCAGATTTTCACCATCGATCGGCTCGGCAAAGGACTGAAGCAGATCACCAAAACCGGCAACAATCAGCAACCTGACTGGTCACGATGAGCACACACGCGATGCGATCGACACTCACAACCCTTGGTGTACTGATGCTGCTGTTCGCCGCCGCCTGCGGCAAGAAGCAGCCGCCCGTCGTGCGTCCGATTCCGCCTCCCCCGCCTCCGACGACGGGATCTGAGACGGGCGGACGCCCGCCTGCGCCGCCCGAGCCGGTGCAGCAGCCGGTCAGCGTCCCGTCGGAGCCGGTGCGCGAGGACGCGATCTCCTCGGCGTCGCTCGACGAGCTGAACCGCAATTCGCCGCTGAAGCCGGTCTTCTTCGCGCTCGACCGCGACGAACTGACGGCCGAGAACCAGAAAGTCCTGGCCGACGACGCCGCGATACTGAAGCGCTACGGGACCTGGACCGTGACCATCGAAGGTCACTGCGATGAACGCGGAACCGCCGAGTACAATCTGGCACTGGGCGAACGCCGGGCTGTCGCGGCGCGCGCGTATCTCGTGTCGCTCGGCATCGCGGCCGATCGGCTGCGCACCGTCAGTTACGGCAAGGAGTTCCCCTTCGATCCGGGTCATGACGAGGCCGCGTGGGCCAAGAACCGACGCGCTCATTTCGTCGTGACCGCGAAGTGAGGGTTATGAAGCAGAAGCTGTTGTTCCTCGGGCTCGGCGTGCTGGCCATCGCGCTGGCGACGACCACGCCCGCGGACGCCGCGAACAAAGAGCACCAGCAGCTGATGGCCGACATCCGGATGCTGCAGGAACAGCAGCAGCTGCTGCAGAACCTGATCGGACAGGTCGCCGAGGCGATCAAAGCCGTCAACGGTCGGATGGATCAGCAGGCCGAGGCGCAGCGCAAGGCGATGGCCGATCAGAAGCTGATTATCGACAACCTGTCGAACGACGTGCGCGCGATTCGCGAAAAGCTGGACGACAACAACGTGCGCCTCGGCTCGCTCAGTCAGGAAGTCGACGCACTGCGTCAGGCGGTGCAGTCGCGGCCCGCGCCGACCGCCAACGCGACGGCCCCGGCGGCCACCGAGCCGGACACGGCCGGCGGCGGCGGTCAGCCCGCGGGCGGCACGCCGCCTCCCGCAGGCGGCGGCACGGTCGTCAACTCGCCGAAGTTGATGTACGACAGCGCGTACTCCGACTACACCGCAGGCAACTACGACCTCGCGATCATCGGCTTCGACGCGTTCATCAAGTCGTTCCCGAAATCCGATCAGGCCGACGATGCGCAGGTGTACATCTGCGCGTCGTACCTGCAGCAGAACAAGAATGAAGACGCGGTGAAGGCGTGCGACATCGCGATCCGCAACTACCCCGGTGGAAACAAAGTGCCCGAGGCTTACTACCGGAAGGCGCTCGCGCAGCGGAATCAGAAGGACATCGCCGGCGCGCGCGCGACGGTCGACGAGTTCAAGAAGAAGTTCCCCGACGATCAGACGATCGGTCCGATGATCGATCAGTTGGGCAATCAGCTCCCAAGACGATGAAGTAGAATCGTCGTCTTATGGGCTCAGTCAACAAAGTGATTCTGGTCGGCAACCTCGGACGGGATGCCGAATTGCGGTACACCCCTGGCGGCGCCGCGGTCGCGACGCTCAACATGGCGACGACCGAGGTCTGGAACGACAAGCAGGGACAGCGCCAGGAAAAAACCGAGTGGCACCGCGTCGTCCTGTGGGGCAAGTCCGCGGAATCGCTGGCGGAGTACCTGACCAAGGGCAAGCAGATCTACGTCGAAGGACGGCTGCAAACGCGCCAGTGGGACGACAAGGACGGCAACAAGCGCTACACCACTGAAATCCGCGGCGACCGCATCGTCCTGCTCGGCGGCGGTGGTGGTCGCGGCGGCGGTGGAATGTCGCGCGGCGGCGCGACGGACGACATGGGCTCGCACGCCCCAGGACCCGACGCCGGATCCGAGCCGCTCACCGACGACGACATTCCGTTCTGACGTCCGGAATTTCTATTTTTTGTCTTCGCGTCCGTAGCGATCTTCGAGGCGGACGACGTCGTGCAGCTCCGGCGTCGACACCTCGAAGATGTCGCTGTCCTCGATCGCCGTCATGCGATGCACGGTCTTCGGGGTAATGTGGACGCGCTCGCCGGGCCGCATCTCGCGTTTCACGATCTGACCCTGGCCGTTCTCCTGAATTTCGAACAGCAGCTTGCCCGAGTGCAGGTAGATCGTCTCGTCCTTCAGGTTGTGATACTGCAGACTCAACGCGTGACCGGCGTTGACGTGAATCAGCTTGCCCACGTAGCGGTCGGTCTTGGCCCAGTGAATCTCGTAACCCCAGGGCTTCTCGACGCGCGGAATCTCTACGCTCACGGTGTCACTCCCTTGTCTGGCACCCGGTTGCGCACGGTGCGCGCGTCGGAAGCCCCGCCATTGGCAAACGTGCCGAGCGCCGTGGCGAGCGCGCGCTCGATGTCGTCGACGGTCGGCAGTCGCAGCACCCGGCGCGCCAGCGTCCGCAGTTCGTCGGATCGATGTTCGGAGAGCACTTGCTTGGCGACCGCGATGGCGCCGGGCGTCATGCTGAATTCGGTGAGGCCGAGACCGACGAGCAGCGCGAGCAGCGCCGGATCCGCCGCCATCTCGCCGCACAGCGACAGCGGAATACGACGGCGGCGCGCGGCGCGTGCGACCAGCCGAATCACGCGCAGGATCGCGGGGTGCAGCGGCTCGTACAGCCGCGACACGCGTTCGTCGGCCCGATCGACCGCCAGGAAATACTGGATGAGATCGTTCGTGCCGATGCTGAGAAAATCCACCTCGCGCGCCAGCAGATCGGCCGTGTAGGCCGCGCCTGGTATCTCGATGACCACGCCGATCGGCACCTGCGGCGCCGCGGTGCCGGCGCGGGCGAGGTCGGCCGCCGCCTCGGCAACCATTGCGCGCGCCTCGCGCACCTGCTCCACGCTCGATACGAACGGAAACATGATCCGGAGCTGCCCGTGCCGGGCCGCGCGCAGCAGCGCCCGCAGCTGCGTGCGGAACAGATCGCGGCGCGTGAGGCTGAGACGCAGGCCGCGCAGCCCCTGGCGCCCGGCCCGTTCCTCGTCAACCTCCCAGCCACGCGTCGTCACGCGGCGCGCGAAGCGGGCTTCGATCTGATCTTCGTCGACGTCGAACGTCCGCACCGTGACCGGACCCGGCGCCATCCCCTCGACGAGCTGCCGGTACGCCTCGTACTGACGGTCCTCGTTCACGAGCGCGTCGTGATGCCTCGCCAGCATGAACTCGGATCGATATAGGCCGATCCCTTCCGCGCCGGCATACCGCGCGGCGGCGAGGTCGTCTGGGAATTCGATGTTGGCCTCGAGCCGGATGCGCAGGCCGTCGGCCGTCGATGCCGGACGGCGCTCCGAGTCGACGGCCGCGGCAGGCCGCCGGTCGTCGGGATGGCGCGACGCGCGCTCGAGCTCCTCCGGCGTCGGGTCGACGATCACCTGATCGCCGCTCCCGTCGATGATCACGAGCGCGCCCGCCTCGATCCGTTCGACCGCGTCGTGCAGGCCGACGACGGCCGGGACGTCGAGCGAGCGCGCGAGGATCGCGGTGTGATAGGTGCGGCTGCCGGCGTCGGTCGCGAAGCCGCGGACCTTCGTCCAGTCCACCTGCGCGGCGAGCGAGGGCGTCAGCTCGTCGGCGATCAGCACCGACGATTCGTCGAGATCGCGCAGCAGATCGCGCGCGCTCGAGACGCCGTGCCGCAGGTTCATGCGCAGCCGGCCGACGAGATCCGACACGTCGCCTTTCCGCTCCTGCAGATACGGATCGGCCACTTCGTCGAACACGGCGCTCAACTCGTGGAACACCTGCTGGACCGCCCACTCGGCGTTCACGCGCTGCTCGCGGACGATGTCGACGGCGCGCGGCAGCAGCATCGGGTCGTCGAGCATCAGCAGCTGCGCGTCGAACATCGACGCCAGGTCTCCGTGCCGCTCGGCGATCCGCGCGCGGATTTCGAGCAACTGCTCGCGCGACCGCGCGCAGCTCGATTCGAGGCGCAGCAGCTCGAGGTCCACGCGCCCCGGCGCAATCTGATAGTGCAGCGCCTGCGCGCGCTGGATCAGGATGACGGCACGCCCCGCGACGACACCCGGCGAGACGCCGATGCCCTTCAGCTGCCGCATGCGTCCTCGCCAAAGCCCGACGCGACGAGCGCGACGAGCGCGTCGACGGCCGCGCGCTCGTCGGTGCCCTCCGCGGAAATCGTGATCGTCGCGCCGCGCCGCGCCGCGAGCAGCAGGATGCCCATGATGCTCTTGCCGTCCATCTCGCGCGCATCGCGCGCCACCCGCACGCGCGCGTCAAAACGGCCCGCGAGGTGCACGAACTTCGCCGCCGCGCGCGCGTGCATCCCGAGCTGGTTGACGACGATGACGGCCTGGGAGGTCATGACAGAGCCGGTGCGACGTGCGGGGTGCCGCAGTTATGCACTCTTCTCACCCCGCAACAGGTCCGACGCGACCCAGATGGCGCCGCGGCCGTGGTCCTGCATCTCTTTCGCGACGGCGAGAAGATTCGACGAATTGCGCAGGCTCGCGAGCTTGATCAGCATCGGCAGGTTGACGCCCGTAATCACTTCGACACGGTCGGTCTCCAGAAACGTCATCCCGAGATTCGACGGCGTGCCGCCGAACATGTCCGTCAGCAGCAGGACGCCTTCCTCGCCGCGCACACGTTCGATCGCCTGCGCGATGTCCTCCCGCGCGTCATTCACGTCGTCGTGCCAGCCGATGGAGACGGCGGTGAACTGCGGCAGATCGCCGACGATCATCTCGGCGGCGTTCACCAGCTCGGTGGCCAGCTGCCCGTGCGTCACGACCACGACACCGATCACGCTTCTATCCTACCCCCCGACCTGACCCACCCGACCCAGTTGACTCACTTGAGACACACGACGCACCCGCCCTACGCATGGCTGATATCCCTGTGCCGCACTCGCACTCGGCCGCCCGCGAGCTCGGCGAGCGCCTTCTTCAGCCGCTCGGCGATCATGACCGACCGGTGGCGTCCGCCGGTGCAGCCGATCGCGATCGTCAGGTAGCTCTTGCCCTCGGCAATGTAGTACGGAATCACGTAGCGCAGGTACTGCTCGAGGCGATCCATGAAGTGGCGCGTCGACGCGTCGCGCTCCATGAACTGCACCACCGCGCGGTCGCGGCCGGTCCGGCGGCGGAGCGTCGGGACGAAGTGCGGATTCGGAAGGCAGCGGACGTCGAACATCAGGTCCGCGTCGACCGGCACGCCGTGCTTGAAGCCGAAGCTGAGAAACGTGATCACCAGCGGCGCGCGCGAACGGTCGCGCGACAACCCGAGGAAGAACTGACGCAGCTCGTGGACCGTCATGTCCGACGTGTCGACGATCTCGTCGGCGAGATCCCGGATGATGTTCAGGCGCGCGCGCTCGTCGCGGATCCCTTCGGCCGCGGATCGGTTCGGCGCCAGTGGATGGGGACGCCGCGTCTCGCTGAACCGGCGCACCAGCGCCGCGTGGCTCGCCTCGAGGAAGATGAGAACGGGGTTCAGCCGCGGCATCGCGCGGAGCTGCTGGAACACCTCCGGAAACGACGAAAGGAAGCCGCCTTCGCGAACGTCGACGACGATCGCGACCTTGTCGATGTCGCCGCCCGTGCGGAGCGACAGCTTCGCCAGCGTCGGAATCAGCGTCGTCGGCAGGTTGTCGACGCAGAAATAGCCGAGGTCTTCGAGCGCGCGGATCGCCTGGGATTTTCCCGAACCGGACAGTCCGGTCAGGATGATGAAGGGCTGCCGGCCCTCTGTCCTGTGCCCTCGGCCCTTCTCGGGCCCCTTGCCCTTCGCAGGCGCGGCGCGCTTCGGCGGCTTCACTCGTCTTCCTCTTCGTCGGCGATCGGCTCGAGACGCAACTGCTCCTCGAGTCGCTCCGCCAGACGCCGCGCCGCGTGATGTCCGCGCGCGCGCAGCAGCTGGTTGCGCGCCGCCACTTCGACCAGAATCGCGATGTTGCGTCCCGGCGCGACCGGCATCCGCAACAATGGCACGCGCAGCCCGAGCAGGTCGTAGAACTCGTCGTCCAACCCGAAACGCTCGTATTCGCGCAGGGGGTCCCACCGTTCGAGCTGCACGACCAGCTCGACGCGTTTCGACGATCGCGTCGAGGCGATCCCGAACAGCTCCTTCACGTTGATGACGCCGAGACCGCGCAGCTCCATGTGATGGCGCGTCAGCTCCGGACACGACCCGATCAGGATCGTCTCCTGCCGGCGCCGGATCTCCACGGCGTCGTCCGCCACGAGCCGGTGGCCGCGCACGATCAAATCCAGCGCGCACTCGCTCTTGCCGATGCCGCTATCGCCGACGATCAGCACGCCGAGACCCAGAATATCCATCAACACGGCGTGGACGATGATGCGCTCGGCGAGCGAATCTTCGAGCAGCGACGCCAGCTTGCCGATCGCCGTCGGCGTCGGCACCGGCGTCTTCAGCAGCGGCAGCTGCGCGCGCTCTGCTTCGACGACCAGTTCGCTGGGCGGCGTGAAGCCGCCGGTGATGATGATGCAGGGAAAGTCGAGGCAGAACGCGAGCCGCAGGTTCTCCTGGCGCGCCCGCGAATCGAGCTGTTCGAGGTAACGGATTTCGCTTTCGCCGAATATCAGGACGCGCCCGGGTTTGAGATACGCCTGGAAGCCCGCCAGCGCGAGCCCGGTTTTCTGGACATGCGGGCTCGTGATGCCGCGGTGCAGCCCGTCGGCGCCGGCGAGCAGTTCGAGCGGCAGCCCCGACGCCTCCGGCCGGCTGCCGAGCAGTCCACCGACGGTTACGCTGGCCTCGGACACGCTGAAGTTATCGGCCTAGCCTTCGATGGCGACCAGCGTCAGTTCGCCGTTGCGCCGGCGATACAGGACGCTGACCGCTGCGGTCTCCGCTTCGCGGAACACGACGACACCGTCGCCATCCACGCGCCGCGCGGCGTCGGCCACGCTCATGACGACCAGACGCTGCCGCTCGGCGCGCAGGATCGGCGGCATGCGCGTCCGGTTCGCAGCCTGGCGGCCCCGGCCGGCTGCGGGCGCCGCCTGCGGCGCCTCGCGCTCTTCGGCCGGCACGGCGCCTTTCTCCGGCCCGTGGCGCTTGCGCTCGTGCCACTTGCCTTTCACCTTCTGCGCCTGCTGCGTGATCTTCTCGATCGCCTGGCTCACCGACGTTTCCCAGGCGGCGGTGCTGCCGAGCCCGTGCAGGAATTTTTCACCGCGGGTGTGCAGCGTGATCTCCACGCGGTGGCGGTATTTTTCGCGCGTCAACACCGCCTGCGCCGAGACGGCGCTGTCGTTCAGCATCCGTTCCAGCTTGCCAAGCTTGGTGTCGACGAGGCGGCGAAGGGTCGGTGTGATCTCGACGTGACGGCCGGTGAGTTCGAGTCGCATGGCGCTCGCTCGGCTGAAAGCCTCGCGCTACAGCGTAGCGCGGGCCTCGGCCTGCTAGTAGAGAACTTTTCGCTGGTTCGATGTCGGAATCTTCAGCTCTTCGCGGTACTTGGCGATAGTGCGCCGCGCGAGCACGAGCCCCTCGCGCTGCAGGATGCTCACGATTTTCGAATCGCTCAGCGGCTTGCGCGGATCCTCGTTCTCGATGATCTTCCGGATCCGCTGCTTGATCGTCACCGACGAGACGCTCTCGCCGTACGAGCTGCTGATGCCGCTGTGGAAGAAGTACTTCATCTCGAACACGCCCTGGGGCGTGTGCATGTACTTGTTCGTCACCACGCGGCTGACGGTTGATTCGTGCATGCCGATGTCGTTGGCGACGTCGCGCAGCACGAGCGGACGCAGGTGCTCGATCCCGTGATCGAGGAAATCGCGCTGGAAGTTCACGATGCTCTTCGCGACCTTGAAGATCGTCTTCTGCCGCTGCTCCACCGACTTGATCAACCACAGCGCCGAGCGGAACTTGTCCTTCACGTACGCGCGCGTCTCGTCGTTGTTCTCGCTCGCGCCCTTGTCCAGCAGCCGGCGGTAGACCGGCGAGATTCGCATCTGCGGCAGCCCGTCTTCGTTCAGGACGACCACATACTCGTCCTCAACTTTCATCACGTAGACGTCGGGGATGACGTACTGCGACTGCGTCGGGTTGTAGCGGCTCCCCGGCTTGGGATCGAGATGCCGGATGATCTCGATGTGCTCCTTCAGATCCTCGATCGACATCCCGAGCTTGCGCGCGATCTCGGGCACCTGGTGGTTCTGCAGAAGTCGGAGGTGTTCGGTGACGACCTTCTCGGTCGGCGTCCCTTCGAGCCCGAGGTGCCGGAGCTGCAGCAGCAGGCATTCCTGCAGGTCCCGCGCGGCGACACCGGTCGGATCGAAGCTCTGTACCAGCTTCAGCGCGCGCTCCACGTCGGCGACCGGCCACGGGCCCATGGCCGCCAGTTCGTCGAACGACGCCACCAGGTAGCCGTCGTCATCGAGGTTGCCGATGATCGCCGAGCCGATCTCTCGGATGTTCGCCTCGTCGGTCTGCATCGAGAGCTGCCACATCAGATGATCGGCGAGCGAGCTGCTGGTCGAGAGCGTGTTCTCGATCGGCGGCAGCTCTTTGACCTCCTGCGGCGCCCGCGGACGATAGCCGTCGTCCAGGTAGTCGCCGAAGAAGTACTCGTAGTCCTGGTCGTCCCACGTGTCGGTCTTGTTGGCTTGCTGCGCGGGCTCGGTTTTTTCCTGCTGTTGCTGCGTCTCCGCCGGCTGCAATTCCTCGGTGGGGACCTCCTCGAGCATCGGATTCTCGACCATCTCCTGGTTGAGCAAATCAGACAATTCGAGCGTGGACATCGGCAGCAGCTTGATCGCCTGCTGGAGCGATGGCGTAAGTATTAGTTTCTGAACGAGTTTTGTGTGGAGCTTCTGCTGGATACCCATCAGGCCGTCGGCTCAGTCCTGCACAGTCATGCAATTCCTAGGCCTATTTTAGTCCAACCGGAACTCAGTCCCCAGATAAATCCTTCGGACCTCTTCGTCGGCCGCCAGCGAGTCCGGCGTCCCGCTCCGGAAGATCGTACCGTCGTGAACGATGTAGGCGCGGTCAGTAATGCGCAGCGTTTCACGCACGTTGTGGTCGGTGATGAGGACGCCGATGCCGCGATCTTTCAGGTGAAAAATGATTTTCTGGATGTCGGTGACGGCGATCGGGTCGATCCCGGCGAACGGCTCGTCGAGCAGGATGAATTTCGGCGAGATGACCAGCGCGCGCGTGATCTCGGCGCGGCGTCGCTCGCCGCCCGACAGCGTGTAGGCCGCCGAATTCGCCAGCGGCGTCAGATTCAGCTCCGCGAGCAGATCCTTCAACCGCGCGCGACGGGTCGCGGCGTCGAGCGGCATCGTCTCGAGGATCGCCAGGATGTTCTGCTCCACCGTCAGCCCGCGAAAAATCGACGGCTCCTGCGGCAGGTAGCCAATCCCCTTCCGCGCGCGGATGTACATCGGGTCGTCGGTGACGTCGTGGCCGTCCAGCTCCACGCGTCCGGAGTCGGGTGCCGTCAGGCCGACAGTCATGTAGAACGTCGTTGTCTTTCCGGCACCATTCGGCCCGAGCAGACCGACTACCTCGCCGGAGCTGACCTCCAGGTTCACACCGCGAACGACGGTCCGGCCGTTGTAGGACTTGGTGAGCGCGTGGGTGCGGAGATTAGACATGCCAAAACATGACCGTTAGCTGGGGCACTTGTTGTTCCCACCTTTCGTTTGGGTGCGAATCTGCTGGCCCCCGTCGACGACGATGTTGTCGCTGGATTTGAGGAACGTCAGCGTCTTGCCGATCGTTTCGCGACCGCACTCGTCGAGGACGCGAACCGGCGTGCCCGAAACCACGTAGCGATCGTCGTCGGCCGTGTACGTAAGACGAGTGCCGGTGGTCTTCCGGCCTTGCTCGCGCAGCGTGACGGCCTCGTACCCCTCCGCTCGATCGAGCTCGTCCCCGGACGGCTTGAGGTACAGCTCGATTTTGGTCGCGTTCAGCGTACCGTCCGGATTGCTCAACTGCGCGTCGCCCGTGTAGGTGAGCCGCCGCGCCGCGTCCTCGTACTTCATGTCCTTGGCTTTGGCGATTGAGTGGACCCGCTCCTTCGGCGCGTTCGGGTCCTTCGGCGCCATTACGGTGTTCTGCGACTTCTCTGCTTTCGGA
>Ga0335085_10011837_pt1 | contig 12892 bp, 9 predicted proteins | sample Lox_Sample_45_FD_206712 | JGI IMG/M metagenome (GOLD analysis project Ga0335085, IMG submission 206712) | Soil microbial communities from Loxahatchee National Wildlife Refuge, Florida, United States - Lox_Sample_4.5 | ecosystem: Environmental > Terrestrial > Soil > Wetlands | place: USA: Florida...
TCCGGCGGTCCCAGGGGTGCATTTGACCGTGTGCCGGGGTCTCGATCATACTCGACAGTAGGAATCCTACCCGCGGGTAACCAGGTAAGTCCAGCCGTCCCACGGACTTCAGCGCCGCGAGAGCAAACACCATGAACGCTGGTCTGAAAGGTGGCGCGGCACTGCCGCGCAGTGACGAGGCTGCGGCGCGTCCGCCGCTGCGCTTCGTGTCCGCCGCGTCCCTGTTCGACGGGCACGACGCGGCCATCAACATGATCCGCCGCCTGCTGCAGGCGCGTGGCGCCGAGGTCGTGCACCTCGGCCACAACCGCAGCGTGGCCGACATCGTGCGTGCCGCCATCGAGGAGGACGCCGACGCCATCGCCGTCAGCTCCTACCAGGGCGGCCACAACGAGTACTTCACCTACATGGTCGACATGCTGCGCGAGCAGGGCTACCCGCACGTGCGCGTGGTGGTCGGGGGCGGTGGCACCATATCCCCGGACGAGATCGCCGCGCTCGAGCGCCACGGCGTGGAGAAGATCTATACGCCCGAGGACGGCCGGCGCATGGGACTCGCCGGCATGATCGACGACGTGTTCCGCCGCATCGAGGCGGTGGCGCGGCCGGCCTACGAGCTGCGCCCGCTGAACGCGCGCGACCACGGCCTCATCGCCCGCAGCATCTCGGTGCTGGAGGGGGCGCGCGGCGGGGAGGCGCAGGCCGACCAGGTGCGCCGCGCCATCGGCCGCGCGCGCCACAAGGTCCCGGTCATCGGCGTCACCGGCACCGGCGGGGCGGGCAAGTCGAGCCTCACCGACGAGCTGCTGGCGCGCCTGGTGCGCTACTTCCCGCAGGCGCAGATCGCCGTCGTGGCGATGGACCCGACGCGCCGGCGCAGCGGCGGCGCCCTGCTCGGCGACCGCATCCGCATGAACAGCCTGGCCTCCCCCAACGTGTTCATGCGCTCCCTCGCCACGCGCCGCGCGCACCTGGCGACCGCGGCGGTGCTCAAGGACGTCATCGAGCTGTATCAGGCCGCAGGCTTCGATCTGGTGATCGTCGAGACCGCCGGCATCGGCCAGTCCGACACCGAGATCGTCGACCTGGTGGACCTGTCGCTGTACGTCATGACCGGCGAGTACGGCGCGGCCAGCCAGCTGGAAAAGATCGACATGCTCGACTTCGCCGACTTCATCGTGCTCAACAAGAGCGAAAAGCGCGGCGCGGCCGACAGCCTGCGCGACGTGCGCAAGCAGTGGCGCCGCAACCACCCCGACCAGGCGCAGCGCGCGGACGACGAGCTGCCCGTGTTCCCGACCATCGCGAGCCGCTTCAACGACCCGGGGGTCAACCAGCTGTTCGCTGCCGTGTGTGCCGCGCTCGGCGCCGGCGCCGCCGGCGGCCAGCAATGGCGCCTGGCGGATCCGGGGCCGACGGCGCTCAGTGCGCGCGACCCGCTGGTGCCGGCCAGCCGCAGCCGCTACCTGGCCGAGATCGCGCAGGGCGGCCGTGAGGCCCGCGCGCACATCGAGGCCCAGGCGCAGGCGGCCCACCGGGCCGGCGGGCTGTACCAGTCGCTCAAGGCACTGCATGACGCGGCGCTGCCGGCCGAGCTCGAGCGCTACCCCGAGAGCGCGGTTGGCGATGCGGGTGCGGATGCGACGCGGCGCGCGCTGCGCGGCGCCTACAACGCCGCGCTCGATGCGCTCGATGCCGAGGTGCTGGCGCAGCTCAAGGCGTGGCCCGCGCGGCGCCGGGCGGCGACCGAGCCGACCTATTCCTACAAGGTGCGCGAGCGCGTGGTGCAGGGCGAGAACTACACCGAGAGCCTGTCGCGCTCGATGATCCCCAAGCTCGCGGTGCCGCGCCTCAGCGACTGGGGCGAGCTGCTGCGGTTCCTGCAGAACGAGAACCTGCCCGGCGCCTACCCCTATACCGGCGGGGTCTACCCCTACCGGCGCGAGGAGGAGGATCCGACCCGCATGTTTGCCGGCGAGGGCGGCCCGGAGCGCACCAACCGGCGCTTCCACTACGTGGCTTCCGGCCACGGGGCGGCGCGCCTGTCCACGGCGTTCGACTCGACCACGCTCTACGGCGAGGATCCCGACACGCGCCCGGACATCTACGGCCGCACCGGCAACTCGGGGGTCTCGATCGCCACCCTCGATGACATGAAGAAGCTGTATTCCGGCTTCGATCTGTGCCTGCCGACCACCTCGGTCTCGATGACCATCAACGGCCCGGCGCCGATGATCCTGGCGATGTTCATGAACACCGCCATCGACCAGCAGGTCGAGCGCCACCTGAAGGCGCAAGGCCAGTGGCAGGCCGCCCAGGCGCGGATCGCCGCCCTGCATGCGCAGGCGCGCGAGCGCGGCGTGCCCGACCCCGCCTACCACGGCAGCCTCCCGCCGGGCCACGATGGCACCGGTCTCGGACTCCTGGGGGTGAGCGGCGACCAGCTGGTGGATGCGCAGACCTACGCCCGCCTCCGGGCCCACGCCCTGCAGGCGGTGCGCGGCACGGTGCAGGCCGACATCCTCAAGGAGGATCAGGCGCAGAACACCTGCATCTTCTCCACCGAGTTCGCGCTGCGCATGATGGGCGACATGCAGCAGTTCTTCATCGACGAGCGCGTGCGCAACTTCTACTCGGTGTCGATCTCGGGCTACCACATCGCCGAGGCCGGCGCGAACCCGATCTCGCAGTTGGCCTTCACGCTCGCCAACGGCTTCACCATCGTCGAGTACTACCTGGCGCGCGGCATGAAGATCGATGACTTCGCCCCCAACCTGTCGTTCTTCTTCTCCAACGGCATGGACCCGGAGTACGTGGTAATCGGGCGCGTGGCACGCCGCATCTGGGCCCGCGCCATGCGCGAGCGCTACCGCGCCGGCCCGCGCAGCCAGATGCTGAAGTACCACGTGCAGACTTCCGGCCGCTCCCTGCACGCGCGCGAGATCGCCTTCAATGACATCCGCACCACGCTGCAGGCGATGTATGCGCTGTTCGACAACTGCAACAGCCTGCACACCAACGCCTACGACGAGGCGCTCACCACGCCGACCGAGGAGAGCGTGCGGCGCGCGGTGGCGATCCAGCTGGTGATCAACCGCGAGCTCGGGCTCAACAAGATCCAGAACCCCTGGCAGGGCTCATTCGCGGTCGAGTACCTGACCGACCTGGTGGAGGAGGCCGTCTACCGCGAGTTCGAGTCGATTTCCGAGCGCGGCGGGGTGCTGGGCGCGATGGAGACCATGTACCAGCGCGGCAAGATCCAGGAAGAGTCGCTCTACTACGAGACCCGCAAGCACGACGGCTCGCTGCCGCTGGTGGGGGTGAACACCTTCCTGTCGCAGACGGATGCGGCCGAGGAGCACAAGGGGGCCGAGCTCATCCGCTCGAGCGAGGAGGAGAAGCAGGCGCAGGTGGCCGGAGTGCGCGCCTTCCAGGCACGCAATGCCGGCACCGCGGCGGCGGCGCTCGAGCGGCTGCAGCAGGTCGCCGCCAGTGGCGGCAACGTGTTCGCCGAGCTCATGGAGAGCGTCAAGGTCTGCTCGCTGGGGCAGATCTCGCGGGCGCTGTATCAGGTGGGCGGTCAGTATCGTCGCAACATGTGAGGTCGGCCTCGCCGAGCGCGGCCAGGATGGCCGCGCGCGCGCGGTCGCGCAGGTGCGGCACGGCCTGCGGGTCGGCTGAGCCGTCGACCGTCGCGAGCACCGGCAGCAGCTCGAACACGATCGCCCCCGGAGCCGGCAGTCCCCTGGGGGGCAGCGCGTGGCGCGTGCCGCGCACCACCGCCGGCACCAGCGGCAGCCCGACGCGCACCGCGGTGACGAAGGCGCCGGAATGGAACTTCAGCAGCCCGGGGGTATCCGGGAAGGTGCCCTCGGGGAAGAAGACCATCGAGTCGCCCCGGGAGGCGCTGCGCAGCACGCGGCGCGCGTCCGCGGCGCTGCGCTGGCGGTCGAAGCGCTCGACGAACTGCGAGCCCAGTCGCCGCAGCAGTGCCCCGGCGAGGGGCACGTCCGCCATCTCGCGCTTGATCACGAACCCGAAGTGCGGCGGCAGGGCCGCGGTCAGCACGATGCCGTCGAGGTAGCTGGCGTGGTTGCAGACCACCACGCACTGGCCGGCGGGCAGGTGCCCGGCATGGCGCACCGTCAGCGGCATGCCCGCGACCCACAGGAACGCGCGCGCGGTGCGGCGGGCCGCCGCGCGCCGCTGGCCGACCCGCGGCAGCACCAAGAGCAGCACCAGCGTCGCCAGCCCGACCGCCAGGAAGGCGGCGATCGCGTAGGCGGCGTACAGCAGCCGCAGGGGGCCCAGGATGGCGGTTCTCGACATGGCGCGCAGGTTCACAAAGTCTCGGCTCGGGTGGCAGCAACGGGATGCGTGGATGTGAACTGGTTCTCTTTATGTTAATGCGGAAGCCCCGATGTGAAGATCGTCACGTCGAGTGAGGGGGGCAGCTCACCATACTGCGGTCACCACATTACCGGGAATCCGGGGCGCGTATGCCGCACACTTTCCGGTGCGGGGCGCGGTCCTGACTCCCAGCGAGACTACGGCTTGTCCAATACCGCGATCGCCATGACCCCCACTGCCGACTCGGCCGATCCTGCGGTTTCCCGCTTCCTCGATGCCGTGTGGATGGAGCGGGGCCTGTCGCCGAACACCCTGGCCGCCTATCGTGCCGACCTCACGGCGCTGGCCCGCTGGCTGGCCGAGCGCAACGTGCCGATCATGCGCACCACGCGTGCCGACCTGCAGGACTTCATCGCCTGGCGCGTGCGCGCCGGCGCCCGGCCGCGCTCCACCGCGCGGCAGCTGTCGAGCTTCCGCCGGTTCTTCCGCTACTTCATGCGCGAGGGCGCGATCCGCGAGGATCCCACCGCGCAGATCGCGATGCCCAAGATCGGGCGTTCGCTGCCGCGCTCGCTCACCGAGGAGGAGGTCGAGTCGCTGTTGTCGGCCCCGGTGTTGAGCGACCCGCTGGGCAACCGCGACCGCACCATGCTCGAGGTGCTCTATGCCACCGGGCTGCGCGTCTCGGAACTGGTCAACCTGCGGCAGAGCCAGATCAACCTCAACCAGGGCGTCATCCGCATCCTCGGCAAGGGCGACCGCGAGCGCCTGATCCCGCTGGGCGAGGAGGCCATGCGCGCGCTCAAGGAGTTCGCGCGCGGCCCGCGCGGGGAGATCCTGCTCGAGCGCCAGACCGACTACCTGTTCCCGACGCGCCGCGGCGACCGCATGACGCGCCAGGCCTTCTGGCACATCATCAAGCGCTACGCGCGCAAGGCCGGCATCGCCAAGGAGCTCTCCCCGCACACCCTGCGGCACGCGTTCGCGACGCACCTGCTCAACCACGGCGCCGACCTGCGCGTGGTGCAGATGCTGCTCGGACACAGCGACCTGTCGACCACGCAGATCTACACCCACGTCGCGCGCGAGCGTCTCAAGGACATGCACGCGCAGCACCACCCGCGCGGCTAGCGCCGCCGGCCGCCGCCCGGCGGTTCCTCTGGTAGAATGACGGCCGTCCTTACGGTGCCCCGGACGTGAACCTTTGGGCCGCGCGGCGGCTCCAACCGGGTGCAAATTCCGCTCCAGCGACGGGAACGCTCATGATGCGCAAGTGGTGGACCTCAGTAGTGCTCCTGGTCGCGGCCACGCTCGGCCAGGGCCTGGCCTTGGCGCAGCAGCCGGAGGCGACCGACCAGGGTCGCGCCGAGGTCGCCAGCCACCTTCCCGGCGCCAAGGCCGACGACCTGCGGCTCTCGCCCGTCAAGGGCATGTACGAGTACACGCGCGGCACCGACATCGCCTACGTCACCGCCGACGGCAAGTACGCCATCAACGGCGACCTGTACGACATCGCCAAGGACGACAACCTGACCGAGACGCGCCGGCGCGAGCTGCGCACCCAGATGCTGGCGGCGTTCCCCGAGTCACAGATGCTGGTGTTCGGGCCCAAGGAGCCGAAGTACACGGTGACCGTATTCACCGACGTCGACTGCGCCTTCTGCCGCAAGCTCCATAGCCAGATCGCCGAGTACAACAGGCTCGGGATCCGCGTGCGCTACCTGCTCTATCCGCGCACCGGCCCGAACACCGAGTCGTGGACCAAGGCCGAGCAGGTGTGGTGCTCGAGCGACCGCAACGATGCACTGACACGCGCCAAGCTCGGGCAGGAACTGAAGACCAAGCCGTGCGCCGACAACCCGGTGTCGCACTCCTACCAGCTGGGCAAGGATTTCGGCCTGCAGGGCACGCCGGCGATCGTGCTCGCCAACGGCGACATGCTGCCCGGCTACGTGCCGCCGGACGTGCTGGCGAAGGATCTGCAGGACGCCGGCAAGGTGCAGACCGCGCAGCGTTGATGGCAGGCGGCGCCGCGCGCCGCCCGCAGGCGGGCTTCAGCGCTCGAGCAGCTTGAACTTGTCCGGCTTGCCTTCCCATTCCTTGGCGTCGGCCGGCGCGTCCTTCTTCTCGGTGATCACCGGCCACTGCTTGGCGAGCTCCGCGTTGAGCTGCTTGAAGTGCTCCTGACCGGCCGGCAGCTCCTCCTCGGAGAAGATCGCCTCCACCGGGCACTCCGGCTCGCACAGCGTGCAGTCGATGCATTCGTCCGGGTCGATAGTGAGGAAGTTGGGCCCCTCGTGGAAACAGTCCACGGGGCACACTTCAACGCAGTCCATGTACTTGCACTTGATGCAGTTTTCGGTAACTACAAAAGTCATTCTCGTTCCTCGGAGCCGGAGTTGCCCCTGGCCGCCGGTGGGCGGGCGGGGCGCGGCATTGTGCCATGCCGCCAAGCCAGCGGTGAATCAGCCCCCCGGGGGCTGGGTGGCGTGGCGGTCGAGCGTGGCGTAGTGGTACTGCTCGCGCCCGGCGGCCCTGTCCTCCAGGTAGCGCCGCAAGCTGAACTCGGTGCTCTTGAAGGCCAGGTCCTCCCAGGGGATCTCCCCGGCGGCCACGAGTTTGACCTCGAGGCTCTCCGGGCCCGGCGCGAAACGTGCCTCGGGCAGCGCCGCCCGGAAGAATACGTGGACCTGTTCGGCATGCAGCACGTGCACGATGCTCAGCAGTGACCCGATCACGACCTCCGCGAGCGCCTCCTCGTGCGACTCGCGTGCCGCCGCCTCCTGCAGCGTCTCGCGGTTCTCCATGAACCCGGCCGGGACCGTCCAGTAGCCGCGCCGCGGCTCGATGGCGCGGCGGCACAGCAGGATCCGGCCCTCGTGCTCGGGCACGCAGCCGACCACCAGGCGGGGGTTCTGGTAGTGGATGGTGCCGCAGGCCGCGCACACGTAGCGCGGCAGATGGTCACCCTCGGGCACGCGCAGTTGCACCGGCGCGCCGCAATTGCTGCAGAACTTCATGGTATGCGCGGCAGGATACGGGCGCGGCACCGCGTTGTCGACGCCGCGCCGGCCGTTGCCGCCGGGCAGGGAGCGGGCTAGTTCAGCAGCCCGAACACCGCCACGCCGTTGGTGGAGCCGACGAACACCTGGCCGTCGGCCACGGTCGGCACCATCCACTTGTTGTTGTTACTCGTGCCCCACTGGTCGCGGCTGCCGGCCTGGTTGCTGTTGTACAGCAGGGTCGCCATGTTGCTGGCGTCGTAGGCATACAGCACCGCCGGGTTGGTGCTCATGTAGGCCCACAGGATGCCGTTGCTGGTGCCGCTGGCGGACACCGAGGGCGAGCAGCCGGGGTAGGGGAAGGCCGCGGACGTGAAGCTGCCGGGAGTGGTCGCCAGCTTCGCGCTGCTCACCGAGTAGGCGTTCACCTGGCCGCCCTTGGGGCAGAAGTACACGCGGTTGTTGTAGTAGGCCGGGGTGCCCCACATGCCGCCGTTGCCGGCCGTCGGGTTGGTGCCGAGGTTGCCGAGCGCACCGGTGATCTGCTGGTAGATGGCGCTGTTGGAGGTGGAGCCGAACTTGCCCAGGCTGTCGCGGTTGACGACGTAGATGTTGCCGTCCTTGCCGGCGCCGACCGCGAGGTGGCGCGTGGTGCCGCCCGCGTCGGTCATGTCCGGCAGCAGCACGATGCCGCCGGATCCCAGGTCGAGGTCGTTGCTGCTGAGCATCGCGGTGTTGTAGGGCGTGAAGTAGTCACTCACGCTCAGGCCGCTGCTGGTGGAGAGCTTGAGGATCGAGTTGCCGTAGTCGCCCTGGCTCGGGAAGCCACTCGAGTTGAGCGCGGCATCGAACACGCCGTTGGCGGTCATCAGGTAGATGTTGCCGGAGCTGTCGGCCGCCAGTCCCCCGCCGGCCATCCAGATCGAGGGCCCGAGACCACCGCTGTTGGGGGCGACGTTCAGGACCGTCGTCTGCTTAAGGGTGGCGGCGCTGTAGCCCATGATCCAGCCGGTATAGAACTGGTGGTCGCAGTGCGAGGTCCATGCGACGTAGACCGTGCCATTCAGCAGCAGCAGCCCGGTCTTGGAGACGTACTGCTGCGGGTCGAAGGTGATCGAGCCGGAGCTTGCGGGGTAGGAGGCGGTGATGTCCGTGGGGCCGCCGAGCAGTTCGGCACCGGTGGTGACGTCCAGCGCGTGCAGGCGCTGGTGGTAGGTGACGCCATCGCTCGCCAGTGTCATCGCCACGACGTAGATCGTGCCGTGCGCGCCGGCGGCGCGGTTGATCACCGGGGTCGAGGTGATGCCGATGGTCGGGGTGATCTCGTCGCAGTTCTGCGGCCCGCTGGCACTTTCCCCCGAGGGAATGAGCGAGGTCTTCCACAGCTGGGTGCCCGAGTTGGCGTCGAAGGCGTACACCGAGCCGGCCTCGGTGGTCGCGTACACCACGTTGTGGCTCACCCCGCCGATGCTCAGGTGCGACAGGTACAGCGGCTGTCCGTCGACCTTGCCGTCGGTCGACAGGAAACGCAGCAGCCCGAACGAGGTCGAGTTGACGTTGGTCTTGTTGAGCACCGTCTCGGTGGTGTTCTGGCCGGTGCGCGCCAGGTCGTACTTGTAGGTCACGACGTCGGTCCCGGCGCTCGCGGCGGTGACCGTGAGGGTGGCATTGTTGCTGGTCACGCTGCCCAGCGAGTTGCTCACGACCACCGCGAACACCGCGCCGTTGTCCGCCGTGGTCTCGGCCGGGGTGGTGTAACTCGAGGCGGTCGCGCCGCTGATGACCGTGCCGTTCTTCTTCCACTGGTAGGTCAGCGGCGCGGTGCCCGCGGCCACGACGCTGAAGGTGGCGGTCTGGCCGGCCTGCACCGCCTGGTTGGCCGGCTGCGTGGTGATGGTGGGTGCGGTGGCCGCGGCCGTGACGGTGAGGATCGCCGCGTTGCTGGTGACGCTGCCGGCGGAGTTGCTGACCGTGACGGTGAAGCTCGCGCCGCTGTCGGCCGTGGTCTGCGCGGGGGTCGTATAGGTCGAGGCGGTCGCGCCGCTGATGGCCGTGCCGCTCTTCTTCCACTGGTAGGTCAGTGGCGCGGTGCCTGCGGCCACGACGCTGAAGGTGGCGGTCTGGCCGGCCGTGATCGTCCGGCTCACCGGCTGCGTGGTGATGGTGGGTGCGGTGGTCGCGGCGGTGACGGTGAGGATGGCCGCGTTGCTGGTGACGCTGCCGGCGGAGTTGCTGACGGTGACCGTGAAGCTTGCGCCACTGTCGCTGGTCGATTCAGCCGGGGTGGTATAGGTCGAAGAAGCAGCGCCGCTGATCGCGGCACCATTCTTCCTCCACTGGTAGCTGAGCGGTGCGCTGCCGGAGGCCACCACGGTGAAGGTCGCGGTCTTGCCGGCCGTGATCGCCTGACTCGCCGGCTGCGTGGTGATCTTCGGGGCCGTGACCGCGGCGTTGACCGTGAGGATGGCCGCGCTGCTGGTGACGCTGCCGGCGGAGTTGCTGACGGTCACCGTGAAGCCCGCGCCGCTGTCGGCGGTGGTCGCGGCCGGCGTCGTGTAGCTCGCGCTGGTCGCCCCGCTGATGGCGCTGCCATTCTTCTTCCACTGGTAGCTGAGCGGTGCGGTGCCCGTGGCCACCACGGTGAAGCTCGCGGTCTTGCCGGCCGTCACGGTCTGGCTGGCCGGCTGGGTGGTGATGGCGGGCGCAGTGGCGCCACCGCCGGAGGCCGTCACGGTGAGCGTCGCGTTCGCGCTGGTCACCGAGCCGGCCCCGTTCGAGACCACGACGCTGTAGGCAGATCCGGTGTCGGCGGTCGTGGTCGCCGGCGTCGCGTAGGCCGCCTCGGAGGCCCCCGCGACCGGCACACCGTTCTTCAGCCACTGATACGTGAGCGGCGCGGTGCCGGTGGCGGTAACGCTGAAGTTGGCGCTCTGGCCGGCAGTGACGCTCTGGCTGGCCGGCTGCGAGGTGATCGTCGGCGCCACCGGCGCGGCGGTCACGTTGAGCGTCGCGGCCGAGCTCTGCGCACTGCCGACATCGTTGGTCACCACGACCGAGAAGGCGGCACCGTTGTCGGTGAGCTCGGCGGTCACCGTGTAGGTGGCGCCGGTGGCGCCGTCGATCAGCGTGCCGTTCTTGCTCCACTGATAGCTGAGCGGTGCGGTGCCGGTGGCGCTGACGGAAAAGGTCGCGTTGTCGCCGGCGACCACGGTCTGGCCGGCCGGCTGCGTGACGATGGTCGGGGCGGTGGCGTCGGCGCCGGTGTCGGTCGGCGCGCCATTCGTGCTCACCTGCCCGCAGGCGCTCAGCGCGAGCGCGCACAGCAGTGAGGAAATCGCGTTCAGGCGCGCGCGCATGCGCTGCATTGATCCATCCCTTATTTTTTCAAAAGTCGCACGGCCACAGACCCGACAGCAACTAGTCTGTGAATCGCGACGGCGTTATGTGAAACCTGCGTTCCAGCATCGCGGTGCCGCCGCGATGCGTCCCTTCAACAAACCACCGGGCGCTGCACGTCCCTTGCAGTGGAAGTCCGGGTGCGCGGCCTGCCGCGCGCCTGGTGCCCGAGGTCGGAGTCGAACCGACACGCTTTTAAGGGCGGCGGATTTTCCTGCCACTTCGGCTTTCGCCGCCCCCTGCCGCTGCACGGGTTCGTGGTCTGGAGCACGCCTTCACCATGGCCCGGAGGCTTTAGGTGCCCGCCGTCTGCTCTCTACACCTTCCCCCGCGCCGGCGGGGGCTTGGCTCGGCGTCAGCGCGGGCGCTCGTGCCCAGGGCCTTCACCGACTTTGACGGGCTTCACCCCGCGGATTTCTCTGCGGGGGCTCAAGTTGATCGTCTGAGTCCGCTGCGTCTACCAATTCCGCCACTCGGGCATCGAGAGGCTCGTTCCCGCCCAGGCGGGACGGGCGCGAGTATAGAGCCCCCCGCCCGGGGTGCCTACGCCATTGAGCGGTCCGTTGCGACCTTTTGGCCCGCTGGCGCATCTAAGCCTTCCGTGAGCCGACTGGGAGACATGGCGGTATCCGGGGAACTGGCCGCGCGCGCCTGCGCCGGGGAGGCCGCCGCCCGGCAGGCGCTGTACGTGGCGCTGGCCCCGGCGACCCTGACGCTGATCCGCCGCCTGGTCGGCCAGCGGGCGCTGTCGGAGGACCTGTTCCAGGACACCATGATGGTGTTCTACGAGCGGCTGCCACAGTTCCGCGGCGAGGCGCCCCTCGGGGCGTGGCTGCGCCAGATCGCGGTGTCGCGCTGCCTGATGTACCTGCGCTCGCCCTGGAAGCGGGCGCGCCTGTGCCTGGAGCCGAACGACAGCGGCGTCGCCGCCGAGGTCGCCGCGCTGGTGACGCCGGGCTACCGCGGCGAGCTCATCGACCTCGAGCGGGCGCTGGCGGAGTTGCCCGCGACCACGCGCGCCGTCGTGTGGATGTTCGAGGTCGAGGGTTACTCGCACCAGGAGATTGCGCGCGAGTTCGGCCGCTCCGTGAGCTTTTCCAAGTCCCAGGTGGCGCGCGCCCATGCCCGGCTGCGGGCCTTGCTCGCGCCCGAGGAGCATCCCCCCTCATGCACATGGACCTAGATCCCGCGCGCGGTGAGCTCGCGGCACTCCTGGGCTCGCTGCCGCGCGAGCCTGCACCCTACGGCTATGCGGAGTTCGAGCGGCGCGCGGCGCTGCGCGGCCGCGCTCCCGCGCGACTCGCGGGCGGCCAGTGGCTGGCGGCGGCCTGCCTCATCGGTGTCGGCGTCCTGGCCGCGTTCGTGCGCAACGGGATCTTCCCCGGCACGCCACCGTCGCGGAGCACGGCCGGGCTGGTGCGCGCGGCCCCGGGACCGGATGACGAGTCACTGCCGCCACACGCAGCGCTGGCCGAGCGCTGGCTGCAGATCCTGCCGAGCGAGCCGGCCGTGGTGCACGTGGAGACGCGCGCGGCGGTGCTGGGCCTGGAGGACCGGATCGCGCAGATCGATGACCTGCTGGGCCTCGCCGGTACCCCGGGCGACGTCGCCGCACGCCGCGCCCTGCTGCAGGAGCGCGCCCGGCTGCTGGGCACGCTGGTGCAAGTGCGCTACGCCGAGACGCTCGCGAGCGGTAGGCCGTGAACATGTTCCGAGGAGTCGTTATGCAAGCTCGTTTGCTGCTGATGAGTGCCCTGTCGCTGTGCGCCCTGTGGGCCGCCGGTGCGGCGGCGGCTGACCCTGCCGCGCCGGCTGCGCCGGCTGCGCCGGCGCTGCCCGCCCTGCCGGCGCAGCCGGCCCGCCCTGACCTGGATGCGGAGCTGGCGAGCGCGCAGCGGCAGCTCGAAGAGGCGGCCCACGAGGTGGCGCGGCTCTCGACGCAGTTGAGCGGGTCGCTGATCGAGCAGGTGATGCCCTTCGTCAGTCAGCGGGTCTTCCTCGGCGTCCAGCTCGAGCCAATCGCGGGCGCGCCCGGCGCGCGCGTGCACAGCGTGAGCCCCGGCGGGCCCGCGGACGAGGCCGGCGTCCGCCCCGGGGACATCCTCCTGATGCTCAACGGCACGCAGCTGCGCGGCGAGGCGCCG
>Ga0335085_10011838_pt1 | contig 12891 bp, 7 predicted proteins | sample Lox_Sample_45_FD_206712 | JGI IMG/M metagenome (GOLD analysis project Ga0335085, IMG submission 206712) | Soil microbial communities from Loxahatchee National Wildlife Refuge, Florida, United States - Lox_Sample_4.5 | ecosystem: Environmental > Terrestrial > Soil > Wetlands | place: USA: Florida...
AGCAGATATGTGAAAAGATTGATCTACGACTCCCTCGACTGGATCGATGACGGGATAATGAATTATTCGGTCGGTGCGACGCTCAGTGCTGCATGCGGCGGCGCCACGCCACCCGCTTGGTGCCAGGGAGCAATGGATTATCTTCTCCCAGTCGGGTCGCAATGGAATGGCATATATCCGGCTGGATACGGAATCGATGCGGAACGACCCTAACCCACACTCAGGTAAAGGAGGTCACAGATAGATGGAACAATTTACGAAATTAAAGAAATGGCTGGCAATAGGAATCTTGGGCATCTTCTTTGCGGCTGGGTGTGCGGCGCTCAAAGAGTCGAGACCATTGTTGCCGATCAAGGAGTACGAAAAGATGATCGCCGGGCGGCTTGACGCCGATTACATCGGCACAGACAATTGCCTCAGGGCATGCCACTTTCATGACAAGATCCGGCATGATTTCGACCTGTCGACCATGGGCGCGCAGCTCTCGAGAGAATCAGGACTGCCGCTCGTGAACTGCGAAAGCTGCCACGGTCCGGGAAGCCTCGCTGTCGATACTCTGACGCCGCAGAAGCTTGCGGCCGATGCCAAGGCTGGGAAGCGGTCGGCCTGCGACTACAAGACCTTTATTGACATCAAGAACCTGCCCGCGCAGGCAAAATCGCTCATCTGCCTGAAGTGCCATACGGCCAACGCCACGTTCAACCTGCACAACTGGAACTCGAGTCTTCACAATATCGCCGATGTGTCGTGCTCCGATTGCCACCGAATCCATGGTGGACACAACCTCAAGGTCAAGCTCAGGGACACCGCAGAAATGTGCGAGCGGTGTCATCAGGATGTGCAAGCGGCCTTTGCCCTGCCGAACCACCACCCGGTTCCTGAGAAGAAGGTCTTCTGCACCGACTGCCATGATCCGCACGGCGGCGGCGGGGAGAAAAACTTGAGAGGGGAGACAGTAAAGTCGACCTGCACCCAGTGCCATGCAGAAAAAGAGGGGCCGTTTTTATATGAGCATGCGGACCTCACCGAGGATTGCCGTTCCTGCCACACCCCGCATGGGTCAGTGAACAACAACCTGCTCATTCTGCGTGAGCCGTTCCTTTGCCTGCAGTGCCACCCGACCCACCCGATCACCAATGCAACGACTGCCGATCAGAAGCGTGCTTTCTATACCCGGTGCACGGACTGCCATTCACAGATACACGGTACGGACCTGCCCTCTCCAAGCGGCCAGGGCAACTTCATACAGTAGAGGAGGCTCAAATGAAAAAGACTATATTTATAATCGCATATCTGATGCTCTGGGCCTCCCTGGCGGCGGCACAGCAGGTAACAGGTACGAACACAGCGGAGACTAAGGGGCTGGAGGGTCTGGTACCCTTTGAAGGCAGGTTCAGCCTGGGCTATCGGAGCATAGATCAGGACGGGAATCCTGCTCACGCCGGAGAGTATGATTATCTCAAGTCTTCTGCGATCGGTGCGCTGGACATGGAATGGGATCCGCTGCCGCACCGTCTTTTGCTCGAATCCTATTATTTAAACAACAAAGATTATTTTGCTGAAACGGATTATGCGTTCAAGGATATTGTGCTCTTTAACTGGTACACGAGAGACATGTTCCACAATCTTAATCATTTCATCCTCGGTCCATATAATCCTTCATCTACACCGCCGGTCCCCACCTTTACCGACCTAAATCCCGGGGCCTCGTATGGCGTTGAGAATAGGCTGAATAATGGGTTCATCCGTTTTAAGACACCTGACTTTCCTTTCCACCTGTACGCAGACATGCGGACCGTCGATCGGGAAGGGACTATACAGCAGATATTTTTGCACGGCTTTACCGGCGGCATTAACCAGGTTTCGCAGTCCCGAGATATCGACTGGCACACGCAAGAGGTCCGGATTGGTGCCAACAGCCACCTGGGGCCGATCGAAGTCGATTATAGCCACATGGAAAAGAAGTTCCAATCGCTTACTGACAAAGTACTGTATGACACAGTGCCAGGGCCCAATCCGGTCCCGCATAATTTAACCCCGGATCTTGAATCCTCGTCAGATACAGTAAAAATCCACACGTCGTATTCGGGCAAAATTGTTGCAGCCGGCACATACACGAACGGGGAAAAGAAGAATGACGACAGCGGAGCGAAGGTGCAATACTGGAACGCAGGGGGTGATCTTATGTTATTGCCCGTAACCAGCGTGATGTTCGTCCTCAAATACCGGCACTACAATATCGATGAAAGCAACCCCGGTATGGTTAATAACGTAACCCCCTTCGGCACCACGGTCGTCAATGTCCGGGACGCGATCTCTTCGTCACGGGACGTTATAACTGGAACACTCCGGTACCGGGCGACCGACCGTTTGATGCTCAAGGGTGAGTATGTCGAGGATATGACCGATCGCACCGTGGGAGCGCAGGGGACCCTTCTGCCGCCACCTCCTTCAAACGCCCAGGCCTTCTGGGACCTGCCGGAGAAGACCACTAAAGGCACGGCAAAGCTTGGTCTCACCTACCGTATCATGAACAAGCTTACTTTCCGCGCCGATTATAGCTACATGAACGTGGACAACCCTGCCTACGATATTGATCCCAACAAGCAGCAGACTGCGCAGGCATCGCTCACTTGGTCGCCAAAGACCTGGGTCAACACGTTGCTCAGTTACAGCACGGTGCATGAGAAGCGGGATGAGCTGGATGCTCCGCTGGCTGGTGGGAGCCGGGATGCAACGCGAAACCAGGGCCTTGCCAGCGTTACTTTCTTGATCGGCAGCCGCTCTTCGATCACGGCGAGCTATGCCTACTTCCTGAACAAAGTCGACCAGACCGTTACCTTTCAGGATGGAGTTGGCGCTTTGTCACTCGAATCGGGCGTTCCTTACGCAGACGTTGCCAACGTAGGATCGCTTGCCCTTACCTATGCTCCGATCGACAGACTAAATCTCACCGCATCAGCAAGCAGGAGCTACACGCGGGGCGATTTCTCGCTTGCAGGGACGAGCAGCGTGACCAATGTGGGAGGAATCGCTGAGTTATCGAACATGAAGGTCGTCGACAGCGAGTACGCTGTAGGGGCCGAGATGCAGCTTGGCAGGAACATGAGCGGCGAAATCCGCTACCAGTATCAGAAGTATGATGATCAAGTTGACAACACGCAGGACGGCACGTTTACAACCCTATTAGCCACCCTGTCCATGAAATGGTAAGGGGGAGAATGATGAGACGACTAAATTGGTTATTAACTATTGTGCTGATGTTCTGCACAGCGACAGCCGGAGCAGCGGACAAGATTGTAGGCGTGATCATGTCAGGGAATATCGGATACTACCAGGAAGTGCATAAGGCCTTCGTAGGTACCTTGGCCAAGGAGGGGTTTGACTACCGCAAGGTCGACACGGTACTCCAAATGCCTTCGCCCGACATGATGTCCTGGACGAACTCAGCACGCAAGCTTGTGGTGGCAGAAGTAAATGTGCTCGTGACCTACGGTGCGCCTGCGTCGTTGGCATCGATCAAAGAGACCAAAGACATCCAGATCGTGTACGCAGGCGTTTATGACCCGTCTGCTGTCGGCGTCGTGGCCAAGAACGTGACCGGTATCAGTTCCAAAGTACCGATGACGAGTCTGTTGAAATACTTGAAAAAAATCACCCCTTTTACGAAGCTTGCGATTGTTTACAATGAATCGGAACCCGATTCCATGAAACAGGTCGAAGAGCTGGTTCAGCTTGAGAGCCAGTACGGATTCCAGACGGTGAGAATGCCGATAAAAAAAGTCGACGATGCGCGAAAGCTCACGTTTGCAGGCAAGGTAGATGCCGTGCTTGTATCCGTAAGTGCAGCCGCAAACGAGGCGATCGAGTCCATCGTGAAATCGGCACATGAGAACAGGATCCCGACGGTCAGCCAGACTGGTGGTTCGGCCGAGAAGGGGGTTATCCTGACCCTCGCGGCGAGCCCTGTGGAACAAGGTGAAGCGGCGGCCCATATCGCCGCGCGTCTGCTCAAGGGGGAGAAGTGCGCGAGCATTCCGCCGCAGGTCCCCAAGCTGGTCGAGCTTGTGTTGAACCTCAAGGAAGCGAACGTCATGGGGCTTAAGGTGCCCATTGATCTACTTACAGACGCTACAAAGGTGATCAAATGAAGATATTGTCCTCAATGAATCTGAAGACCAGGGCCGTGCTCGTCACGGCCAGCATCCTCTTGCTGGTGCTGGCGTTCAATACGCTGATCAACATATATAGCGCCACGAGCAGGTACAAAGAAGCACTTATCGCCAAGACTGCTGCACTTGCCGAAGGAACGAAGAAGGATATCGCCAAGGCCGTTGGATTCGGACTTCCCCTGAATGCACTCGAAGGCATGGGGGATAAGCTCCGCGGACTGGCGGAAGAAGACAAGGACATCTCGCGCGCCATGGTGATGGACATGGACGGCAAGGTGCTCTATTCCAGCGACCAGACGATGGAGAACACGGTCCTAAGCGATGGGCCTACGAGGAATGCGATCGCGGCGTCGGGGCCCATGGTACACTCTTATACCGATGCCCGCGGGGGTCACTATGAGCAAGTCATTCCTCTCATGAGCCCCGATGGAAAGAAGCTTGGCGTGTTCCGCCTCGCGCTGAAAGAGACGGCCGTCAACAGGCAGATCCAGAGTCTGCTCCTGTCGTCTCTCGTGGTAGGGCTCATCAGCTTTCTGGTGGCCATGGCCCTGGTCAATCTGTTTATGGATCGGCAAATCACCCAGCCAATAACGGACATGTCGAAGACGGCTGCACTTATGGCTGCCGGAGACCTCTCGCGGGAGATCACCGTCACGGGAGAGACCGAGATCGCCTCACTCGGGGCTGCTATTAATACGATGTCGTCTAACCTGCGGGAGATGCTCGGCAAAACCAAGCAGACGGGCGGAAGTCTGGGCGATGCAATGAAACTCATGACCAGCGCCACACTCAAGATGAGTGAGGGCGCGAAGGTCCAGCAGGAGGCCACGGAACAGACCGCGATGACCGTGAATGAGTTGACCGCCTCGATCAAGGGAGTGGCGGAAAATGCCGCCGAGATGTCTCAATCGGCTACGGACGCCTCATCGTCCGCATCGGAAATGGCCTCATCGATCGAAGAGGTGGCTACGAACGCCGGCGCGCTCTCCGCGGCGGCTGAGGACACGGCTTCATCCATCGAGCAGATGCTTGCTTCCATCAAACAGGTGTCCGAAAATACGGAAACGCTCTCGGCGTCTGCGGAACAGACATCGTCGTCCATCACTGAGATGAGCTCTACAGTGAAAGAGGTTGAGCAACGCGCGCTGGAAGCTGCGCGACTCGCAGAGCGGGTGTCGGCCGAGGCTTCGGACCGCGGGATCACTGCGGCAAAGGAAGCGATACGGGGGATGAACAACATCAAGGAGACGGTCGAGGCTACGGCAGATGTGATAAACCGCCTCGGCAAGCGTTCCCAGGAAATCGGCCAGATAGTGAAGGTTATTGACGAAGTCACGGACCAGACGAGCCTCCTTGCGCTGAACGCCGCGATCCTTGCGGCACAGGCAGGAGAGCACGGGAAGGGTTTCGCCGTGGTGGCCGACGAGATCAAGGATCTGGCCGAGAGAACGGCAGCCTCGACTCAGGAGATCACGAGCCTGATCGCCGCCGTGCGGGAAGAAACGGAACAGAGCATGCAGGCCATGGGTAGAGGTCTCAAGGCTGTTGAGACCGGCTCCGCCGTCGTGCAGGTGACCAGCGACGTGCTGGAGCAGGTTGCGGGCAGCTCGAAGCAGTCTGCGGATATGGCCCGGGCCATTGAGAGAACAACGGCAGAACAGACAAGGGGCATTTCCCAGATCACAGAGGCCGCCGTTAACATCGCAAAGCAGATCGAGCAGATTGCTGGCGCCGTGCAGGAGCAGCGGAGGGGAAGCGAGCGGATAGCAAACGCGGCGGAAAGGATGCGCGATATCACCCGGCAGATGAAGACTGCAACCCAGGAACAGACCACGGGCAGCCGGCATATTGCCAATGCCGTCGATTCAGTGAAGACGCAGGCCGCCCAGGTCGCCAGGTCCACTTCAGAACAGAGTGTCGGTGCGCAGCAGATCAGCAATGCGGTCAATCGTATTCAGAAGATCACGCAGGAGAACGTCGATGTGTCGGTCGAGATGGATATGGCGGTGCAGACGCTGAAATCCAGGGCGGAAGCGCTCCAGGCCGAACTGGAAGGTTTCAAGTTTTAAAAGGGACGTTAGGGCATAGAGAGACAAACGCAGGGAACAGGTCTGGCGATGTCATTTCCTGTGTTCTCAACTCCTTGCTTCATGTCGAGAACCGGAGAGAGATAGCATTATGCAGATTGGCGTTCGACAGCGTCTTTTATTCCTGATCATCTCAGGGCTTTTTTTGACCATGAGCCTGATCGGGACATACCGCTATTTCGTGGGGGAAAGGGATATCCTGACCAATATCCGCATAAATGCGGAGCAGTCCTGTAAGCTCATGTCCGAACTTGCCGCGCCCTATCTGCTGACATCGGATTTCAGCGGACTGCATAACATGGTGCAAAATTTTCTGGACATGCCCGATGCCCAGGAGGTGATGATAACCGACATTGGCGGGAAACCAGTTGCTCACGAGAGCAAGCCTGTTCTCTCCGGGAAACGCATCACGATCGGCCCGCTTCCCATCTCTACGGGCCAGGCCAGGCTTGGTGACATCCGTATCGCCGTATACCCTGCCGACCTCGACAGCAGGCTCAAGGCCTTTGCGGCGAGCGCTCTGATAGAGCACCTCTTCATTTTCATGATCCTGGTCGTCATTCTCAGCGTATCAGTGTCCAGGACCATCACCAGGCCCGTTAAGGAATTGGGGAACGCCCTCAAGGATGTGATCGATCGGAAGGATTTCACCCGGCGGGTGGAATCTGTTCATGACGATGAGATCGGCGCGCTTGCGAATGGAGTAAATTACCTGATCGAGCGTCTTGAGCAGTTCATCATCGAGATGAACGCGATCGCTTCCCGCATCAGCGATCTGAACCCGAAGATCATGGCGGACTCGCGTGAAGTCAAAAAAAATGCCGAGGTCTCAGCCGGCGCCATCGTGAATGTTTCGTCCTCCGTCGGCGAGATGTCTGCGTCCATTCAATCCATCGCGGAAAGTGCGGAAAGCCTCCAGAGCTCCGCGGAAGAGACTTCGTCTGCCATCCTCGAAATGAACGCCTCCAACCAGGAGGTGGCGCGGCATACCGGCGAATTGACCGCCTCGGTCGAGGATGTGACTTCATCGGTGATGAATATGATCACGGCGATCCGCGAGGTTGCCGGCCATGTGGAAACCCTCTCGACCGCCGCGGAGCAGACCTCGGCATCGGCCGTACAGATAGAGGCTACTGTACGCGAGGTTGAACGGACGGCCAAGGAATCCTCCCGACTTTCGCAGCAGGTATCCCGCGAAGCAAAGGACATCGGGGTCCGGTCCATCCAGGAAACGATGGGCGCCATGGAAAGGATAAAGGAGGTCGTTGGCCGCTACTCCAGTCTGGTGAACCGTCTCGGAAAGCGCTCTGAGGAAATCGGCACGATACTCGGGGTGATCATGGAAGTGACGGAGCGGACGAACCTTCTTGCTCTGAATGCTTCAATCCTCGCGGCACAGGCCGGGGAACATGGGAAAGGATTTGCGGTCGTGGCTGAAGAGATCAAGGCCCTCGCCGATCGGACCGCCGGCTCGGCGCAGGACATTTCGAAACTCATCGCGTCAGTGCAGAAAGAGGCCAAAGAGGCGGTGACCGCCATGACCGAAAGCCTTGATGCCGTTGATGTAGGTGTCAGCCGTTCGCAGGATGCAGGCACTGCGCTCGAAAAGATCCTGGTGAGCTCCGGTAGTTCTGTGGAGATGACAACTCTGATCGAACGGGCCATGACGGAACAAGCGCGGGGTATCAAGCAGGTGAGTGAGGCTATTGCGAACGTGAAGCAGATGATGCAGCAGATTGCCACAGCCACACAAGCGCAGAGCAAGGGAACGGAGATGATCCTTAACGCCTCGGAGGAAATGCGTGATATCGGTCGGCGGGTAAAGCATGCTATGGCGGAACAGGGGCGCGGAGGCAAGCAAATCGTCGAGGCAGCGGAGAATGTGACCGTGCGTGCGGCCAAGATAGCTGCCGGCACCAAGGAACATCGCCAGGCCAGTCGACAAATCCAGGAATCCATCGAGCGGATTCAGAACCTCCCGCGTGAGAACGTGAAGCGGATGGAGAGTATGGCGGCCACGCTGAAGACACTTGGGGAGCAGGCTGACCTTCTCAACCAGGAACTCGTTACGATAACGGTAAGACGCGGATCTCACGGGAAGACGAGCGGAATCTTGAAGATGGGCATCATCCCGCTGGAGTCCCCAGCCGAGATGCACCGCCGTTTCACCCCGCTTACCGACTACCTGTCACGCTCACTCGGGAAGCGCGTGGAACTGTCGATCTCCGTGGACTTCGATCAGACACTGAAAAACCTCGAGGATGGCACCACGGACCTGGCCTTCCTTACACCTACGACCTATATCGAGGCCAGGAGGCGGTTTGGCACCCTGCTCCTTGTGAAGGCCCTGAGGAGGGGAGTCCCGTTCACGCATGCGGCGATTGTGACGCGGCAGGGGAGCGGGATCAAGCGTGTCGAGGACATCGTTGGCAAGCGTTTTGCTTTCGGCGATCAGATGTCAACTTCGAGTTATCTCATCCCCCTGCAGATGCTGGCCGATGCAGATATCACGCTCCATGATCTCAAGGACCATGGTTTCCTCGGCCACCATGACGATGTGGCCAGGGCCGTGCTCGCCGGCGAGTATGATGCGGGCGGGCTGCGTGAATCTACAGCCAAGAAATTCGAGGACCGCGGTCTCCAGGTTATTAAAACCTCATTTGATATACCGGAATTCAATATCTGCGCGTCGAAAAACATAAATGAAGATTTAATGGGCCAGATTAAAAAATCGCTCATTGCGCTGAACTCCATGGACAAAAGACACGCCCACCTGCTGAGCCTGATCGATCAAGACTATACGGGATTTGTGGAAGCCGCAGACAGCGATTACGACGTGATCAGAAAGGCGATGGAAAGGGTACCGGGTACAGGGGGAAGTGGTGTGAGGAACACGAGAGGGAAGCATGACATGGGCGCGTGACGGATCAGTCGCTCCCGGGCATGCGCACTAAGGAGAATATGACACAGGCGTTGAAGGAAAAGATCGGGGCAAGCATGGGTTTAAAGCTTGTCGTCGTGATAACAGGCGTTATTCTTGTGCTCATGGTCCTGGGGACGCTCTTTGTGGCTCGTATCATGACGGCCGATCAGTACCAGCATATTGAGACGCGGGGGAAAGACCTAGGGTTGTTCCTCGGCAAGGCAGTGACTGATCCGATTCTCCAAAAAGACATGATAAAACTCGACAGCCTTGTTGCCGACGCGGTAAAATCCCGGGATATGCTCTATACTTATGTGACGGATGCCTCGGGCGCGGCCTTGAGCAATGTTTACGTCAGTTTCAACAAGGAGAATCCCGAGCTGCGGGAATTCCTCCCGCAGAACGTGACGGACAGTACGCCTGTGCTTGCGTTGAAGGTGAAGGGGCAGTTCGACGTCCTCGAAGTCCCCGTGGACATCAAAATGGGAGGAACCAAACTGGGCACGGTAACGATGGGGTTCTCGAAGACGGCGAGCAGGCAGAATATCCGGGGAATAGTATTCCTGCTGCTCGGAACGAGCGTCGCTATCGTGCTTGCGTTGGTTGTGATGGTCTATGTCATGGCACGGAAGATGATCGTTGTACCGACGAATGAAGCTGTGTCCGTTGCATCGAATATCGCCGCCGGCGACCTTACGCAAAGCGTAAACATCGACTCTCGTGATGAGCTTGGGATGCTCGGGCGGGGACTAAACAGCATGATCATCGGGCTGAAGGGCATGATCGGCAGTGTGCAGCAGACAGTTCTGAATATGGAGTCAGTATCCGGCGAGGTCAAGGGGATATCGTCCCAGATAACCACGGGGAGCCGTGCGCAGGCCGAGTCCGTGGAGGAGGCAGCATCGTCCGTGAACGAGATGCATTTTGCTCTCAAGGAAATCGCGGGAACCGCTCAAGACCTCTTTACAACATCGGAGCAGACCTCCTCATCCGTGATCGAGACCGTCGCCTCCGTGAACGAGGTGGCCCAGACCGTGTCCGAGCTTTCGGTCTCGATCGAGGAAACGTCCTCGGCCATAACCAAGATGTCCTCCGCGATCCGGCAGATTGCTGAAAACGTAGAGTTGCTTTCAGCCGCCGCCGAGGAGACAGCGGCATCGTCATCCGAGATCAGCGCTTCGGTTAAAGAGGTCGAGGAGAACGCCAAGCAGTCGCTGGCCCTTTCGGAGGCAGTTACCGCCGATGCCCAGCAGCTAGGCATGCGAGCCATCGAGAGGACCATCGAGGGCATGGGCAGAATCGATGCTGCAGCGCGGCGCACTGCCGATGTGGTGAACCGTCTCGTCGGACGTACCGAGAGCATCGGAAGCATTCTTACCGTGATCGAGGATGTTACCGACCAGACGGGTCTTCTCGCACTGAATGCTGCGATCCTCGCGGCACAGGCGGGGGAACACGGCAAGGGTTTTTCAGTTGTGGCTACGGAAATACGGGAACTGGCGAATCGTACCGCGGCATCGACGCAGGAAATCAGCAAGCTTGTTGCTTCGGTTCAGGAAGAATCCAAAGTGGCCGTCGGAGTCATGCAGGAAGGGGCTGCCATCGTGGAAGAGGGAGTGCGGCTTTCCACGGACGCAGGAGAGGCGCTTCGGAAAATCCTGGAACGGGCACATCATTCCCGGGACATGAGCAAGAGCATCAACCGGGCGGCGACCGAACAGGCACGGGGAATCAAACAGGTGAGCGATGCCATCGACCGGATCAGCGAGATGACCCATCAGATTACCAAGGCCGCGAATGAACAGAAAGCGGGTAGCGAGCAGATCACTCGGGCGTCCGAGAGAATGCGAGAGCTCACACGCTTTGTCAAAACATCGACCGAAGAGCAGGCAAAGGCCGGCAAGGACATCACGGCGGCGGTCGAGAACATGAGTACAAAGATCGGGTTGGTGAACAGGGCAACCGGCGAGGTGCAGGCCGGCAGCGACATGATCGTAAAGTCGATCGAACAGATCAAGCAAATCGCCAAAGAAAATGCCAATCAGGCCGCTGGACTCAATGTTGCTGTGGAGATCATGGCCGACCAAACGGGACTGCTCAAGAGGGAGATGGAGAAGTTCAGGACATAGAATGGGGAGACGATTGGAGAGGGATGTCCATTGGCCCTTGCCTCTTGTCACCTATCTTTGATTGTGCGAGACGCCAAGCATGAGAGACAGGAATGCTAAACAAGTGGTAGTTGCAGACGAAACCGTACAGATCGTCACATTTCAGGTGGGGACGGAGCAGTACGGGCTCGAGATTAATTCGATCACGGAGATTGTCCGGCCGCACAAGATCACGCCACTCCCACGGATGCCGGAGTTCATTGAAGGCGTGATCAATTTGCGCGGTACCATCATACCGATTGTCGACCTGAGGAAGCGTTTTGCCCTGGCAACGATTCACGATGATTCGAGGAAGGTGCGCATGATGATCACGCGGGGCGCTGTCCATAGCGCCTCGGGCAATGGCAGAGGACTGCTCGGTCTGGTGGTGGACAGCGTGAACGAGGTGATTCATATTCCGAAAAAAGATATCGAAGCTGCGCCGGAAGCGGCAATGGGGGCGAGCGCCGACTTCATCACGGGCATGGGGAAGGTGGCCGATCGGCTCATTATCCTCCTTAACATAACGAGGATTTTAAGCCAGCAGGAACGCGTCGCACTGGCGGAGGCGGGCAATGCCGAACCTTGAATTCTTAGGCAAGAAACTGCAGAGCAGCGATGCAGAGGAGCGAAGGGAAGCGGCTGTTGATCTCGGCCGTGCAGGCAGTGAAGCCGCACCGCTGCTCTTCCGTGCCATGGGCGATGCCGATTGGAGGGTGCGCAAGACGGCGGTCGAAGCGCTTGTGGCAAACGGCAGCGACAGCGTCATCGCGGGACTTATCCGGTCGCTCTCCAGCGATGATAATGCCGGTTCGCGGAACTCTGCGATCGAGGCCCTCGTCCACATCGGCTCCGCGGCCGTTGATACCCTGCTTATGTCCCTTGACACGCCCGATGCTGATGTTCGCAAGTCCATAGTCGACATCCTTGGCGATATCAGGGATTCCCGGGCCGTGCCTGTCCTGATTGAGAATCTAGAAAAGGATCCCGACGAGAATATCCGTGTGGCGTCTGCCGAAGCATTGGGCAAGATCAAGGACCGACGCGCCGTCGATCCCTTGCTTGCTTGTCTGACGCAATACGATCAAAGCTGGCTTGACTATGCCGCGGCCGAAGCGCTCGGCGAAATCGGAGACGAGCGAGCTCTCGGACCGCTCATCGCAGCGCTCGGCCGGAACAGCCTGAGGGAGCCGGTGATCGAATCGATCGGCAAGATCGGTAATGTGAATACACTCACGCCGCTCATCGCCGGGCTTGCCGATACGCTCAGGATCGTGCGTGAAGTCGCCATGATCGCCCTTACGGCAATTTACCGGAAGAGCGCGCAGAATGACCGGGAACGTATGATAAGGATCGTGCGTGCGAACGTAAATGATCGGGCCGTGGATTTTCTGGAAGAGATGCTCGTCACCAGCACGAGAGAGATCCAGCAGGCGGCGGTGGTCGTGCTCGGCTGGGCCGGGAGGGAAAGCTCCATCCAAAAACTGCTTGCGCTCTTGAAAGAAGAGGACATGGAAGAGTCGACGGCGCAGGCGCTTAAGAACATAGACGGCGGTCGGGTG
>Ga0335085_10011839_pt1 | contig 12890 bp, 10 predicted proteins | sample Lox_Sample_45_FD_206712 | JGI IMG/M metagenome (GOLD analysis project Ga0335085, IMG submission 206712) | Soil microbial communities from Loxahatchee National Wildlife Refuge, Florida, United States - Lox_Sample_4.5 | ecosystem: Environmental > Terrestrial > Soil > Wetlands | place: USA...
GATGTGGGTGACGCCGAAGGTGTTGGCGTTGCCGTAGTTCTTGAGTTGCCCGAACGGGTAGACGTGCCCACCCGAACCAACCATCCAATACCCGCGCGGTTTGGCCGGCGGAGGCGGCGGCGGCGGCGCTTTGGCCACCACGTGGATCGTCACCGTCGTGGTGTAGTCGAAGTCGAAGTCGAGATCGAACGCGTCGTACTTGAACGTGTCGGTGCCGATGAAGTTTTGCGGCGGGATGTAATCGAACGCGCCGTTGTCGTCGTCGTTGAAGTCGCCCTTGGTCAACGTGGTGTCGTAGCTCACCGTCGACGGGTCGAGGCCTTTGTCGTTCGCGAACACTCCCGGCGGGCGCACCGTGAGATGGTGATTGAACACCACGGTGTACGAGTCGGGGACGGCCGCGCCGAGGACGTTGATCGTGACGTCGGCGAAGTCGGTGTCGCCCTGGGGATCGAGGATCTCGTACTCGAAGTCGTCGATGCCGGAGTAGGGGTTGCGGGGATTCGGCGTGTAGGTGAACGCGCCGTTGTGCTGCACGACCACCTTCGCGCCACCCGCGCTCGCGACGTCGTAGTCGTCGACGATGGTGCCCGCGGGACCGGAGTCGTTCGCGAGGACCCCGGGCGGCGGGACCGAGAGCACCTTGGCGCCGTACACGATAGGCCCGAAGGTGTCGTCGGCCGCGTGCGGACAATCGTTGCTTCCGTTGTCGACGCAGCTGGTCAGGGCATGGGCCGGCCGGGCTACGACGCCTATCAGCATCGAACAGGCGAGCAGCGCGGCGGCGGCCAAGGCGAGACCTCGGGAGCCTGCGCGAGATGTTCGGGTCGGCATCGACTTGCCTCCGTGCATGTTGTGCCGGCGGAAAGATGCCAAGGGTAGCCAGGCAGAATTTGGCAGTGCAAGGCACCCCGGACGCCCGTTCGGGCGAAAACGCAGGTCGCAGCCCGAGGCCGGCCGCCGGCTGGGCGGGAAAAGGGAGGACCTGGAAAAGATTGACAGGTCACCTTCGGTGGACAAGTATCCCGTCCGACCGCTCTGGCGTTCGCTGGGGGAATCAGGGGGGAGGGGTGGCCCGGGTCCGGGTTCCATGAGGGTACTCGTCTCGATCATCACACCTTCCTTTGTCATAACTGGGCTCCGGTCGGCCCGCTTGGTCCAAGCCAAATGACAGAGGAGATACACACGTGAACTTGAAAAGCCAGTTGCTCGGAGCGACCAGCGTGCTGGTCCTCGCGGGCAGCATGTTGGTAGCAGCCGCACCCGCGGCTCATGCCGCTCCGCAAGCCGCGGGCGGCTGTGACGGCGGTGTGTCGCTCGGCAAGATCGACAACGGCCTTGGCGGCGGTCTCACCGACACGAACCAGGCCATCACCGTCAGCACGTCGAGCTTGAAGACAGCCATCGACGGCGCCACCGCGCAGCAGAACACCGGTCCCAAGGGCACCACGCTCGCGGGCCAGTGCCAGATCGGTGTCGCGTCGGTGACGCCGACGAAGGTGTCGGCGAAGCTGTCGTCGTCCGGCGCGTCGTGCGCATCCGACACGACCGTTGGTGAGGACCCGACTGCGGGTGGCACCGCTCCGGCGTCGTACCCGCTGAACGGCAAGCTCGGAATCAAGGAAGGCGTCAACGGCGTCACGACGTACGTGTCGATCCTCGGCTTCAGCCCGACGGCGCAGGACGTCGTCGACATCGGCGGCATCGTCACCAAGGGCGACCTCGTGGGTGCCCAGGTCAGCGGTTCCCTCTGGGAGGACCCGGCCGTGAAGGACACCGTCGGCGACCAGGCGACTGGTGTTGCCTTCCCGGGTGAGGACGGCGACAGCACGGCGAAGCCGAAGGTTGCGCCGACGATTGCCGGCTACGAGAACAGCGGCTACAGCCTCGGCGTCGCCGGGCTGATCGCACTCGGCGCTTGCGCTGACGGCGTTGCGAACGACCTCGCTTCGGCGCAGTCGATCACGACGGTGCTGGTGGGTGCTGGTCCGTCGCTGCTCAAGGACCTCGCGAACACGCCGGCTGGTGCCGCACTCGGTGCGAACCAGGCTGCGATCGCGGGCGAGAGCGACGCGGGTGGCATCCTGTTCACCTTCGGCGAGTAAGAGCAGTACGCGAGAAGCGACTCGTTATGAGTCGGTTAACGGGCCCGCCCTCCGGGGCGGGCCCACTCGCGTCCCCGTGCCGATGTCTGCGCACAGATGCTTGCGCAGTGCTCTCGTCCGGAGTAGGAAGAGGAACTGCCAGGAGTTGCCAGGCTTGGCCTTAGGGCATAAGAGCGAGGGGTCGCACAGCCGCCGGGTCGTTCAGGTCAACGAGTTGCGCTCGAAACCGCCGGCCGGTGTTGCTGCACATCAGGGGGAGGCATCTGTTCATGAGATTGGGTGTACGCAATCGGATTGCCGTTCTTACGGCGGCGACAGCAATGCTCGGCGTCGGCGGCTTGGTGATCGCGACCGCGACGCCGGCCGCTGCGACGCCGGCCTTGACGATCTCCAAGTCGACCGGACTGAAGAACGGCGACACGATCACGTTCAGCGCGACCGGTTTCTCGGCGTTCTCGTTCGGCTCGATCACCGAGTGCAACACAGACGCCGGCCAGCCGACCGTGGTCATCCAGGGCAACAACGTGCCGGTCAGCTGTTCGCCCGTCAGCCTCGCGCTCATCGGATCGAGTGGAAATGTGAGCGGGTCCTTCAAGATCATCGAGGGAACCACCGGGCCGCCGCAGGGTGGCAACGACTCGCTCGGGCACGCAGGCTCCATCGACGCGCCGGACTACCCGTGCCACCCGACACAGGCGCAGATCGACATCGGCGACACCTGCGTGATCGCGTTCGGCGACACGGCGGGCGACCAGGCGACGGTTGTGATCCACTTCACGGACGAGCCGCCGCCCGACACGACGACGACGAGCACGTCTACGACGAGCACGTCTACGACGACTTCGACCACCACGTCGACGACTTCGACCACCACGTCGACGACTTCGACCACCACGTCGACGACTTCGACCACCACGTCGACGACTTCGACCACCACGTCTACGACGACCGTTCCGCCGACCACGACCAGCACGACCGCGGCGAGCAACAGGCAGATCGTTGGTAGCTGCGACGGCGGCGTGTCGCTGGGCAAGATCGACAACGGTTCCGGTGGCGGTCTCACCGACACGAACCAAGCCATCTCTGTCGGCACCGCGAGCCTGAAGACAGCCATCGCAGGTTCGGTCGCCAAGGGGACCGTCGTCGCGGGCAACTGCAACATCGGTGCGTCGTCGGCGCCCGCGATCAAGATCTCGGCGAAGCTCGCATCGACCGGCGCGTCTTGCGTAGCGCTCGGGACGCCGGGTGAGGACCCCACGGCAGGTGGTACCGCGCCCGCGTCGTACCCGTTGAACGGCAAGCTCTCGGTCAAAGAAGGAACCAACGGCATCACCACGTACGTCTCGGTGCTCGGTTTCAACCCGAGTGCCCAGGATGTGCTCGATGTCGGGGGCATCGTGACCAAGGGCGATCTCGTGGGCGCGCAGGTGAGCGGAAGCCTGTGGGAAGACCCGGCCATCAAGGACACAGTCGGTGACCAGTCGTTGGGCACGGCGTTCCCCGGCGAGGACGGTGACAGTACGGCGAAGCCGAAGGTGGCACCGACCGTCGCGGGTCTGTCGAACACGGGCTACAGCCTCGACCTGTCCGGTCTCGCGGCTCTTGGTGCATGCGCGGACGGCCAGCCGAACAACCTGCTGCCCGCCGACGGGATCAAGCTCGCGCTGGTCGGTTCCGGTTCGTCACTGCTCAAGCAGCTGGCCAACAGTCCGTTCGGTGTGGCGCTGGGCGCGAACCAAGCCGCCATAGCCGGTGAGACCGACGCCAGCGGTCTGACGTTCAGTTTCGGCGAGTAGTTCCTACACCGATTCGACGACCAAATCTCGAGTGGGCCCGCCTCAGGAGGCGGGTCCACTCGCGTTGGGTCCGAGGCGCGTTCCCGGGCTCTGCGAAAACTTGCCCAATCGCAAGTGGCGCGAGCTAGGAGCTAGCTTTGGCGCGTCGGACAGGGCGTGTTGAGGAGCGGGGAGCATGCAGCCTGGAGGCGGCGCTGCACGGCGTTCTGCGCGCCGGGCTGGTGGGAGGGCAGCAGAAACCCGTCGGCGGGTTGTCGCCCTCGCCGGCGCCGCAGCGGTGCTTGGTCTCGCGGGCTGGGCAGTCGTATCCGGCGTTTCCGGCGCGGCCGGGGTGCCAACGCTCACTGTCTCCGCGTCCGCGGATCTGGCCGACGGCCAGGCGATCACCTACACGGCGACGGGGTTCACTCCGGAGCAGTTCGGATCTCTCACCGAGTGCAACGGCTCACCCGGCCAGCCGACCATCACGATCCAGGGCAACGATGTCCCGGTCGGTTGCTCGCCCGCACGCCTCTCGCTTATCCCTGCTTCGGGATCCGTGAGTGGCACATTCGCCATCATCGAGGGCACGACGGGCCCGCCGGCGGGTGGCAACGACTCGCTCGGGCGCGCCGGCTCGATCGACGCACCGACGTACCCGTGCCCGCCGACTCAGGAGCAGATCGACGCAGGAATCACGTGCGCGATCGCGTTCGGCGACACTTCGGGCTTGCAGGCCTCGGTGACAATTCACTTCGAGGGCGAGCCCAGCCCGGGGAACTCGTCGACGACATCATCGTCGACGAGTTCGACGATCAGCACCACAACGACGACAGCTGCGCCGACGACCACAGTGTCCGCGACGACGGTACCGACGACGACCACCACCATGTTGAGCGGCGCGACGCTTGCGCTGTCGGCCTCGAGCGGTCTGACAAATGGGCAAACGATCAGCTATTCGGGTTCCGGTTTGCCGCCGTTCCAGTTGGCATCGATCTTGGAATGCAGCACGGATCCGACGCAGCCAACGCTGCAGGTCCAAGGTCAGGCGACGCCTGTGAGCTGTACCGCACTCAGGCTGACGCTCGTCCCATCGACCGGCATCGTGAGCGGAACGTTCTCGGTCGTCGAGGGAACGACCGGCCCACCTCAAGGCGGCAACGACTCGTTCGGCCACGCGGGTTCGATCGACGCGCCGAACTACCCCTGCCCGCCCACTGCCGCGCAGATCGGCGCCGGGGTCACGTGCGAGATGACAATGTGGAGTTCGACCGGCGGCGGACCGGTCGTCCCTGTTCATTTCGCGGACGAACTACCACCCGACGTCACGACGACATCGTCCTCGTCGCCGACGACGTCGTCGTCGAGCTCGACTACGACAACTGTCGAGAGCACGACCACATCGTCGACGACGACCACGGTGCCCACGACGGAATCGACGATGGGCCCGACCACGACGATCCCCGCGAGCGGTCCGGTCCTCTCGGTGTCGGCATGGACCGACCTGGAAGACAATCAACGGATCACCTATACGGCTTCGCGGTTCACGCCCGGCTCGCTCGGCGCGATCACCGAGTGCAACTTCGACCCGAGTGCGCCGACGGTGTCTATCCAGGGCAGTACGCTTCCCGTTGGTTGCTCACCCGACCAACTCGTAGTGATTCCCGCGAGCGGAACGGTGCCCGGTACCTTCACCCTGATCGAAGGAACGACAGGGCCGCCGGCGGGTGGCAACGACTCGCTCGGCCGCCCCGGTTCGATCGATGCGCCGAACTACCCGTGTCCGCCGACCGATGCAGAGCTCGCCGCGGGAATCGGCTGTGGTCTCGTGTTCACCGACACGACCGGGAAGATAGCGACGGTCGACATCCTCTTCCATGACCAGACGCCACCCGCGGACACCACGACAACGAGCTCGAGCAGCTCCAGCACGACAACGCCAACCACGACAACAACCACGACGGCCAGCACCGCCCCGGCCTTGGCAGGACAAGTTGGCGCGTGTGACGGTGGTGTGATGCTGGGGAAGCTCGACAATGGCGCTGGCGGTGGTCTGACTGACACGAATCAGGCAATCACCCTCACGATGCGCAGCCTCAAGACGCTCATGGCAGGCGCGCTGCCGAAGGGGGCCATCGTCGGCGGGCAGTGTGACATCTTCGGCTCCGTCGTCACCGCGACCGATGTAGAGGCGAAACTCTCTTCGCCGGGTGCGTCGTGCGCATCCTCGATCGCGGGCGAGGATCCGTCGGCGGGGGGCAGCGCGCCGGCGTCCTATCCGTTCAACGGAAAGCTCGTCATCAAGGAGGGCACGAAGCAAGTGACGACGTATGTTTCGATGCTCGGCATCCACCCGGCATCGTTCGATCTCGTAGACATAGCTGGGATCGTCACGCGGGGTGACATGGTGGGCGCGCTGGTGACGGGGAGCCTGTACGAGGACCCGGCGGTCAAGGACACCATCGGGGATCAGGCACTCCTCGCATTTCCGGGTGAGGACGGCGACAACACCGTCAGACCGAAGCTCCTGCCCACCCTCGACGGCGTTCGGGATACCGGCTACAGCCTGGATGTCCCGTTCTTCCCGGTGCTCGGCGAATGTTCCGACGGGATCGCGGGTGACCTCATTGGTGCGCCCGGCATTGCGGACATTTTGCTCGGAGCCGGCCCCTCGCCTTTGAAGCAGTTCGCGGAAAGCCCATTCGGTCTGCCCGTGCTCGCCGGGGACGCGACGAGAGTCTCGAGCGAGCCCGACGCGTCGGGCTTGCTCTTTACGTTCGGCGAGTAGCGCTCCCTCTCACTACGACGGTCGTGCGCAGGTCCAGGGATCGGTTGCCGCGCTGCCCGTGAGCGACGAGTCCTTGAGATCGGCCGGAGACCCAACTGGTCCTGCTCCGCAGTCGAGGTGCGTCCCGTTCGGCATCGTGATCCCGAGATAGGCGGGCGTCTTCGACGTCGGGCCGATCCATACGAGCGGCGAGACGAGCTTCTGCGGTTCGATGAGCCCCCCGACGAAACCGAGGTCGAGCGCTTTGGGGGCGTTCGGCACGAGCGCGACCAGCGCGTTGTAGGAGCCCAACCCGTTGCTCTCGACGGGGAACCGCACATGTTCCTCGAGTGGTGCGTCGGCGCGCGGCGGCGTGATGCATCGCGAGCGCTGCGGACCGTTCGCGCCCACCTGTTCGATCGGCGGGGTCGCGTCCCAACGCCAGCACACCTGCCCGTCCGTCGTCGGCGCGCTCAGCAACCGCCACCTCACCCCGTTCGTGGTTCCCGACGCGGCAAGCTGAAACGCCGTCGCGAGCTGAATGCGAACGTTGGTACTCAATGCGATGTCCGACGCCGGAGGGAGCGGGACGTCGACCGTTGCGCCGAAATTTGTCAGGTCGTAACTGGTGCCACCGTCGGGTGAGGTGATCTTCACTCGCACTGCGCGATGCCGGTTGTCGACGAAGACGCCCACCGAGGCCCCCGTCCAGAGCCCGACGATCACGGGTTTCGCGGACTTGAGCTCGGTTACGGGCTTTCCGTCGATCGTTGCACTTGACTCGAGCGGCCGCGCGATGCCGCCGATGAGATCGAGTAGCGACGGGGGATCGAACGCGTTCGTGATGAAGTTGACGCCGAGACCGGATGCGGAACCCTGTGACCATTCTTGCTGTCCGGCCGTGCGGTACAGCGGCAGCTGGAACGCGTTCGTCACCGTGTTGGCGCGGGCGATCGCGCGCCGGACGTACACCGAGCCGTTGGTCCAGCGGATCTCGACGTCATTGAAGGTCGCTCCGAGCGGCACCTGGAGATCGATGTCGCCGTTGCCTTTCTCGCGCGGACCGCCGGCCCACGTGCCGTCGACCTTGCCGACATGTCCCTTGCCGTCGGTGATCGTGCCGTTCAGCCGCGCGCCGTGTACGGCGCGTGTCGCGTCCGCCGCGACTGTCGCCGCGTTGACGACTTTGGGGATCGTGCTCCTGGGTGTTCCTTTCGCGCCGTGGCCGCCGGACGAGCAGGCGGTGGCCGCGATCGAGATGACGGCGACCAGCGTGAGCATGCGAACGGGTCGCGTTGTCGGAGGCGCTCCAGACATCCGAACATCAAAGCAGAACATCCCGGGAAGGTGCAGCGCGGGACCGGCCGCACCGGATCCGGCAACCGTGACGCGCGATACTGCCCGCCTCCCGGGAGGCGACATGCGAAAACGGATCAAATCGACCATTGCCGTCGTCGGGGTTTGCGCGCTCACGCTGGTCGCGTGCAGTGGCGGCAAATCCGGCAAGGCCAGCGACGACTGGGATCCGGCGGGCTCGACGGCGGCGCGGGCGACCGCCGCCCGCATCAGCCATGCATTTCCTGGCCAGTGCGCCGACTTCTCGCTGTTGCAGCGAAGCACCTACGTCAGCTCCAGCGCCAAGATCCATAGCCCGATCCCCATCGCGGCCGGTTCATGTGACGCGCTCGGCGAGAGCATCGAGATCAGCGCCTTCCGCGACGACTCGCACCGCACCGACTTCGTCAACGAGCGAGGGCAGATCCTCTGTAGTCGCGCTCACACGATCGGAACCGATCTGCCCGGTCTGCGGTGGGTCGTCGGACCCAAGGTCTCGATCCAGACCGACAGCGAGGGGGCAGCGCAACGAATCGCGGAACAGCTCGGTTACACCTACAAGCTGACGGCGTGTCCCGGCCGGACCAACGTCGACTGGAACGACGCGGACGTTGCGCGGATCAACGGGCTCGCGGAGTCTTTAAAGAACGCCGGTCTGGGTTGTGCCGACCTCCAACTGCTCGACCGCGACCTCCTGTCGCACAACCCGCACTATCGACAGATCGGCCTCCCCGGCGCATACGCGAACTGCACCATCGGAACCGACCCCGGGGCGGTGGTCGCGAGCTTCCGTCACGGCACGGCGAAGCTCACGCCCTTCTTGCAGGCGGAGCTCGTCGACATCTGTACGCAGTCGAAAGCGGCGCGCGCGGTTGTCGGTCCCGATTGGTACGTGGAGCTGGAGAAGGGCGAGGACGTCGCCAAGGTCGCAAGCTTGCTCCACGGGACTGTTGGGCCGGGCTGCAGCTGACACCTCGGCGTCGTAGTGGCCGTTGCCCCGGCCGTTTCGGGCGTAAGCGACATTTCGCCCGGAGAAATCGGAAGAACCCCGCTGTCAATATTTGCCAACGACTATGCGCGCGAGGCATGCTCACACCATCGGGTAGATAGTCCCGGGGCGTTGTCTGGGCGCCGCCCGGGGCATTGGGGGGAAAATGGGACGGCGGTGGCCGGGGCGCGGTGAGCGATCGCAGGTTGTGAAGCGCGTCGCTCGTGGCCGCGCGCTATGGCACTCGTGCGCCTCGGCGACGTCCGGAGGGGGACTTCTGTGAAGATCGGTCTGGGCAAGCGACTCGCCGCATACGGGGCGCTTATGGCGATCTCTGTCGGCGTCTGGGGTGCTGCCACCGCGACGTCGTCGAGTGCTGCCGGGACACCGACGCTGACGATCAGTGCATCGACGAACCTGACCGCGGGCCAGGTGATCACCTTCAGTGCGACCGGATTCACGCCCTTCGGATTGGGTTCAATCACCGAGTGCAACGGCGACCCGACCGCGCCTACAGTCCTGATTCAGGGCAATGCGGTCCCCGTGGGCTGCTCGGCCGTATCGCTTTCTCTCATTCCGTCCTCGGGGAACATCACCGGAACGTTCAAGGTCGTGAAGGGCACCGTCGGCCCTCCCCAGGGCGGCAACGACTCGCTTGGGCATGCGGGTTCGATCGACGCGCCGAACTACCCGTGCCCGCCCACGCAGGCGCAAATCGACGAAGGCATCACGTGCGCGATCGCGTTCGGTGACACGACGGGCTTGCAGGCGTACGTGATCATCCACTTCCAGGGCGAGCCGCCGCCGAACACGACGACGACGAACGCTTCGACTTCGACTTCGACTTCGACTTCGACTTCGACTTCGACTTCGACTTCGACTTCGACGAGCACCTCCACTACTAGCTCGACTTCGACTTCGACCACGACGTCGACGTCGACGACTACGCCGACGACGCTTCCCGGCGAGACGACGACCTCGACGTCGTCGACGACGGCGCCGACCACAACTTCGACCTCGACCACGACGACCGCGCCGACCACGACCTCGACCTCGACCACGACCTCGACCACGAGCACGACCGAGGCGCCGACGACCACGAGCACGACCGAGGCGCCGACGACCACGAGCACGACCGAGGCGCCGACGACCACGACCACCGGGCCGACGACCACCACCACATCTACGACGCTGCCGACTGTTCAGATCAAGGAGCATTTCCGGACAACGGTGAGCAACGCATGCGTCTCGACGGTCTCCATTCCGGGGATCGCTCCTACGAACACGACGGTCAACGTCATCTTCGACACCTACGCGTTCCCGCAGCCGCACCGGGGCGACCCGATCACGTTGTCGTCCACGCAGGCGACCGTGGAGGTGCCGAGCGACCTGCTCGTGACCGGGTACAACTTCGGACTGCTCGCGAACGGTCAGGTCGTTCCCTCCACGCTGAATCTGCGGATCGCAGGCTCGAACACGAAACAAGGCACGCACCAGTTCGCGCTGATCCATTCGAGTCCCAAGGTCGTCATCCACGACCCGGACGGCGTTCCCAACACGGGTGACGAGACCGCGAACCCGTTGTCGGTCGTGACCAAGCTGCCGAACACCGTCTGGAACCCGACGAGCCCCACGAAGGACGTCGCGTTCACCGAGACGTCGGCCGTGATCAACTCGTCGATCGCCGTTTCGGGCGGGGCGATCACCGCAACGCAGACTTGCAAGCCGGACCCGACGCCCTTCGCAACACTGGGTGCACAGGGACCGAGCGCACCGCCGGTCACGACGCAGGCCACCCCGACGACCGTCGCGACGACAACGAGCACTGTCGCCGCCGCGGCAACCTCGTCGTCAGGCTCCAGCGGCACATTGCCCCGGACCGGTGCGAGTGTGGTGTTCATGCTCGCACTCGCGGCGTTGTGCTTCGACCTGGGCGTAGCGGCCATGGCCACGGCGAACGCACGCCGTCGCCGGCACGGTCTGCAACAGCCATAACGCACTAGCTCGGACGGCAAGACGACCCCGCGACGGCGGCCCGCCGTGGGGTCCGGCCGCCCGATGTCACAACCGTCCCAGCTTCTGACAAAGTCTCGACCATGAGTGAGCCCCTCGGACCCGAGACCACACCGCCGAGCGCTCCCAGCCGGGCCCGGACCCGGGTGGTAGTCGCGGCCATCGCCGGCGCGGCCGTGATCATCGGCGTCGTCGCGGCCGTCGCCGCGACCAGTTCGTCCTCGAAGCACTCGGGGTCGGCGTCCGCCGCCGCGAACTCGACGGTGCCGGCGACCGATCGCAACGGCCACCCCATCGCGGGTGCCACGACGACTTTGCCGGGCGCATCCGGCTCGAGCGTTTCGACCACCGTCCCCGGGACGCACGCCGACGGGTCGAGCACCCCCGGCGCGACCGTGGCCCCCGGCGCGACCGTGGCCCCCGGCGGCTCCCAGACCCCGACCTCACGCCCGCGTTCGGCCACTCCCGGCGGCGGACCGGCGACGACGAAGCCGGGCGCAACCAACCCGGAAACCACGACGACGGGCGACGTGCCGCCGGCGATCACCCAGGCGTACGTGCAGGGCTTCCAGGCGGAGTGCCTGGCCTTGTGGTCGCAGGCGGGGCCGAGCGGAAAGCTGTGGGACGCCGACTCCCTGGACGATCCGCCGCACACCGTGCAGGACTGTTTGAAGGAGCTCGATCCGGGCGACGCGTGGTTCTACTTCCAGGATTCACCCTCGGATGCCCGGGCGGGTGGCAAGAGCGACGCCGACAGCGCGGCCGAGGACATGACCCTCGGGAACCGCTTCCAGAACTCGAGCGGCCTCATCATCTACATCCCCTGAGTCGCTTCCCGAGTAGCGCGGATCGACGCCGACGGGGGGGGTGCAGGGCCTCGGCTACCCGACGGGGACGACGATCCCGCCCGTATCCGGGGGCGCGGTGACCGGCGGCGATGTCGCCGGCGGTGCGGTGACCGGGGGTGCGGTGACCGGGGGTGCGGTGACCGGCGGGAACGTTGGCGGGGGTGCCTGCGTCTGCGGCGTCGAGGGGAAGGTCGCCGCGGTGCGGGGCTTTACGGGCACGGTGGTGGGGTCGGTCAACGGCGGGCCGATCCGCGGGGTCGGGACTATCGGCGGGATCGTCGTGGTCGGGAACAGCACCGGCGGCAGCGGACGCACGGTGACGTCGGGCGCAACGACGGGGGCAGCCGGCGCGCTGGCGGGCGGCGACGTGGCGTTGCGCAGTATCGGGACCGCGATGATGAGCGAGATCCCGAGGAGGCCGAGCGCGGTCAGCGCCAAGCGGCCCTTGCGGGTGTGCGACTTCGCCGCGACCCAGTTGATGACCTCGTCGATCGTGATCATGCGGACTCCGTGCTTACCCAGCCCGTCGCCCGGCTCGGGCGCGGCGCCGAACTCACTTTCCCCCTTTCGGCACTTGGGAGTGAATCGCGGCGCCGTGCTGGCGCAGGACGGTCTTGTGGTCGGCCAGGATCTCCTTGGTGCGCGTCGCCTTGAACTTCAACACCGCCAGCCGCTGCGGGATGGTGCGCTTGGCCGGGACGCTCTTGACCCAGGCGTTGATCTCCGCGGCGGTGGCGCCCGGAACGAGCGGCTTCGGGAAGGTCGCGGGGGTCGGTACCACTTTCTTCAGCGGGGGCAGGGTGGTGGTCGGCGCGGCCGGCGCGGCCGAGGTCGACCGATTGGGCCCCGTGAACAGGGCCAGAGCCGTGATTGCCACGGGGATCCACGCGGCGATCGCGATCTTGCGGGAGAGCGGCCAGCGGCGGACGCTCACCGATCGACGAACGCTGCGACGGACGTTGCGCACCTCGAACCGGCGCACGCTCAAGCCTCCCCCGTTGCCTGCGGACCGCCGACAGCTTCCCCCACTGCCAGGTCGCCCGAGGCCACCCTTCCTGG
>Ga0335085_10011840_pt1 | contig 12890 bp, 8 predicted proteins | sample Lox_Sample_45_FD_206712 | JGI IMG/M metagenome (GOLD analysis project Ga0335085, IMG submission 206712) | Soil microbial communities from Loxahatchee National Wildlife Refuge, Florida, United States - Lox_Sample_4.5 | ecosystem: Environmental > Terrestrial > Soil > Wetlands | place: USA: Florida...
GCCGGTGGGGCACTCAATCCTGAATTCGTCGCCGTAGTACATGTAATACATCAGCAGGGCACGAACGATTAGACCGTTGACGGGCATCCAAATCGGACCTCGCCAGTTGGAGTTGCCACCGAACATCCCGGTATCCGACTCGGCCGGTAAATAGGACACCCGGTATTGCTGGCCGCCGGTCTGGAACACATAGGGGTGTTCTGCGTGATAGCGAGAGAGCGATCGAACGCCATAGGGGCTAAGGAACTCGTTCTCATCGAGCATGGTGGCCAGCACGCGGCGGAGTTTGTTCTCGTTCAAGACGGAAGTCATTAATCGGCCGGCGCATCCCGGCTTGGTTGGATCGTGGATAAACGCCGTCAACTCCGGTCGAGTGGAAATCAGTCGACGAAGACTTTGAGTGGTTTGAGGGTATTTTGCTCTCAGTTCTCCCTCGAAAACGGTCACGGCACAGAGCGGCAATAAACCAACCATCGAGCGAACTTTCAGACGCTGCGACGACCCATCCGGCAGCCGCAACACGTCATAAAAGAAGCCGTCTTCTTCATCCCACATCCCGGTGTCTTCGCCCGCATGCACCATCGCTGAAGCGATCCACAGAAAATGCTCGATGAACTTTACGCACATCTCAATGTACGCGGGCCGATCCAGTGCCAGTTGCGAAGCAATTTCCATCATGTTCTGGCAGAACAGGACCATCCAGGCGGTGCCATCTGCTTGCTCGAGGTAGCCGCCCGTGGGCAGCGGCGCGCTGCGATCGAACACGCCGATATTGTCCAAGCCGAGGAAGCCACCCTCGAAGGCGTTCTTGCCCGTGCGATCCTTGCGGTTCACCCACCACGTGAAGTTCAGCAAAAGCTTTTGAAACGATCGTTCGAGCCAGTCGATATCCCCAGTTCCGCGACGCGCCTGTTCGAGGCGGTAGGTGAAAATAGTGGACCAGGCATGCACCGGCGGGTTCACGTCGCTGAAGTTCCATTCGTACGCGGGCAACTGGCCATTGGGGTGAATGTAGCGGCCCTCGAGAATCAGGTCCAGTTGCTGTTTGGCGAAGTCCTCGTCCGCCAAGGAAAGAGCCAGAATGTGAAAGGCGAGATCCCATGCGGCGTACCAGGGATATTCCCATTTATCCGGCATGGAGATGATGTCGGCGTTGTACATGTGGTGCCAATGATCGTTACGTGGGGCGCGCTGCCTCGGTTTGAACGGATCGGCACCATGCTCTAGCAGCCACTTGTCCACATCGAAGTTGTAATACTGCTTCGACCACAGCATTCCTGCCACAGCCTGGCGCATCACGGCTTGTGAATCGGCATCGAGTTTGGAAGGAATGACCGTGCCATAGAACTCGTCGGCCTCCGCCTGGCGGGCTTTCATGGCCAAGTCGAACTGCTCTCCGAAGGGATTTCCGCCATTGGCTGGGTACGCACTAGGTAAGTCATGGGGCCGGACATCGGTCAGACGTAACCGGATAACTTCGCACGTCCCCGCGCCTAGCCGCACGCGATAGTGCGAGGAGACCTTGGTTCCGGTGCCCTCCGGGTTTAGTCCGGCAGGTTGTTGATGCACGATGAAGTTGTTGATCGAGTCTTTCACGTAGGGCTTGCTGTTGGCGGTGCCGAAGATGCGCTCGTGGTTTGTTTCATTTTCGGTGAACAGCAGGGACACGTCACCTTCGCAGTACAGGAATCGCTCTCCCAATTCCGGATGAGACGCGGCAACCACACTTGCATCCATCACGCTCGCGGCGTTGCGAAGAACTGGCTTGACGGCCCCTTCGGTCCACGACCAGGTATTGCGGAACCAAAGCGTTGGCAGAACATCGAGTGCGGCTGGCTCAGGGCCACGATTCCACACGGTGATCTTAATCAGAATATCTTCCGGTGTGTCTTTCGCGTATTCCACGAACACATCGAAATAACGGTTGCCGGCGAAGGCACCTGTGTCGAGAAGCTCGTACTCGAAATCGTGTCGCGAACGCTTTTGATTGGTAACCACCAAATCGTCATACGGAAAGGCACCGTGCGGATACTTGTACAGGTACTTCATGTAGGAGTGCGTCGGAGTGCTGTCCAGGTAAAAGTAATACTCCTTTACGTCTTCGCCGTGATTCCCCTCACTGTTCGTAAGGCCGAAGAGGCGTTCTTTAAGGATCGGATCTCGACCATTCCACAGGGCCAACGCAAAACAAAGATACTGTCGATCATCGGAAATCCCGGCAAGACCATCCTCGCCCCAATGGTAGGCACGCGACCGCGCTTGATCGTGGCTGAAATAGTCCCAGGCATTGCCGTCCTGACTGTAATCCTCGCGGACGGTACCCCACTGACGTTCGCTGAGATACGGGCCCCATTTTTTCCAGGCAGTTCCCTCGCGGGCTTCTTCCAACCGGCGGCTTTCTTTCGTCATACAACACTTCCTTTGGGCGGGAGCTGGATTCTACTATGTCGGCTAGTAAACTGACAGTGCTTGAGCGGCCGAACTGAAGGATCTCGTGAAGGCCTGCGGCGACAGGCTCGAGAAAGATCCATCAAGAAAGATGAAGTAATAGCTCGCCTTCTCACATACACTGCCAGTTGGCAGGGAGTAAGTGCTGGGAATTCCGCATCCGAGTGAACAATGCAACCTTTTCTAGTCAGACTTGTGTTCGCCGCAACGGCGGCAATTATCGTCTCGACTCATTTCCCGGGCAGGAGCAGACAAGCGGCTCGACAATCCGAACCAAAGCAGCAGCCAACGACAACCACATACGGTGGTTCTGGCCAATCGACTGCTTCATTGGAATTACCAATGAATTTCGAGCGGCGAGTTGGTGATCTTGATGGCATGGTTAAGAAACGCCAGATTCGCGTCCTGGTTATCCCAAGCCGTTCCGGTTTTTTCTACGATAAGGGTCAGCCTCATGGGGTCTACTACGAAGCCTTCGATGAGTTTCAGCGTTTTGTGAATGCCAAATACAAGTCCGGTAGCTTGAAGATTAATGTCACATATCTGCCTGTGAGAATCGAGCAATTAGAGCAAGCTCTTCTGCAGGGGATGGGTGACATTATAGGTTTTCCGTTGATTGTCACGCCGGAACGCGAGCAAGTTGCCTTGTTCACTTCTCCTATTCATCCCAATGTGAAGCAGGTGATCGTCACCGGTCCCAAGTTGTCGCAGGTTACCACTCTAGACGACCTGAGTGGCAAAGAGGTCTACGCTAATCCTTTGACCGTTTACTACGAAAACTTGCAACGTCTGAGCGAGTCCCTCCAAAAGGCCGGGAAGCCTCCCATCCTCGTCAAAGCGGCCGATCCTAATCTAAACGATGAAGACATGCTGGAGATGGTCAACGCCGGATTGATTCCTGCAACGGTAACAATAAATGTTCGAGCAAACTTCTGGGCTCAAATATTTACTCACTTGAAGGTCCATGACGACATCGTCGTCATGGAGGAAGGTCAGTTGGCTTGGGCCACTCGCCGAGACAGTCCCCAACTCAGAGAGCTCCTCGACGAATTCATCAAGGGCCACGCCGTCGGCACTTCGTTTGGCAATACGTTGGCCCGCCGTTACACCCAAAGCACGAAATGGGTGAGAGATTCAACGTCCACCGAAGAGATGGCAAAGTTTCAGGCTTACGTGCGTTACTTCCAAAAGTATGCGGCGGAATACAATTTCGACTATCTGATGTTGGTTGCGCAGGGCTATCAGGAATCACTTCTAGATCAGAGTCGAAAGAATCCCAGCGGTGCTGTGGGGATTATGCAGGTAATTCCCAAGGATGCTGCTGCACCGCCAATCAGCATTTCTAATGTGGATACCGCCCAAAACAACATCGAGGCTGGGGCAAAGATGCTGCGCAGCATCGCGGACACCTATTTTAATGATCCCAAGCTCGACGCTTTAAACAAGACTCTTATGGTCTTCGCCTCTTACAACGCCGGACCGAACCGAATTGCACGCCTACGAAAGCGGGCTACGGCGGAAGGACTCGACCCCAATAAATGGTTCGGAAATGTCGAGCTTGTCGTGGCCAAGGATATTGGACAAGAAACGGTTCAGTACGTGAGTAACATCTATAAGTACTATATCGCCTATAAGCTCACATTGGAGCAATCCCATACTTCGTAGCGAGATCAAATGGCACGCATCGTACCCCGCCATTTCTGTTTGTACTACAAGCGGGTCCGTTCCAACAATTCAATACGAACCGATGACGGGGTTTCTCGATCTGTCGTTAGATTCCGGAATATCGAACCAGCTGTAACTTCAGAGGCGCCGTTCCCGGAATTGATTGCCGATTTCAATTTTCTCTAATTGCCTCTTAATCTGGTAAAACATCGATGGGACTTTCGTGCCCAGAGAGTTGCACCGCTGGATCGTTCTTTCCATTGAGTTCGTAAGGGCGCCCACACCTTCCGTGGTCGCGGACCATTCTTCGCTCCAGATTGTCTGGAATTCAATACTTCCGAATGGTTCGCGGGTTAAGCCTTCGTTGAAGGCGCGTAGGATCGTAGAAGCAGCCGAGGTGCGGGAAGCGCCAGCTTCTTCTGCTTCTATATCTCCCTCTCCTTCTGTCGTGTAACCATTTGCTGAGTTCTTCTGTAACTCTTGCTGTAACTCTCGCTTTTTACGCGCAGTGCGGTAGGGCTTTTGCCGCTCATATTCGGACTGGTAGCGATCCCAATTGACGATTTCGACCTTGTACATCTTCACGGGATATTCCGCGGCAACTACGACACGGATTTTGTCATTGCGCTGAAAAAGCTCAAATGTCTGCTCGATGTCGAGCGGTTCTGACGTGAGACCCTGAAACTTTAACAAAGGGTATCCGATGACTTCGTTTCCGCTCTTCCCAGCGCAGATGACACCAGGTATGCGTGAACGACCGGCCATTGCTAGTAGATCAACCCAAAAGGCGCGTTGGACTCCGTTCATTTCGTAGCCGGTTGTCCCGTCTAGCCACTCCTCGCACCACAGTTTTACCCACTTGCGGCGTCCAAATTTATTGTTCATCGTTTACCTCTCGCCGATTCTTCGGCGGCTTCGCTCTCTGCCGTGACCCGCACGGCGCTCCTCGAGCCATGCGGTGATGTCCACAACGGCATAGCAAACCCGTTTTCCGATCTTGCAAGCCTTAGGTCCGTAGCCTGTATTTCTCCAGCGCCAGCTGTGCGAGTAGAAATTGCAAATTGCCTTGCGAATTCTGCTTCGGTAAGAAATCCGGGTATCGAAGGAACACTCACTTGCTCTCTGCTTATTTCCATTTTCATCTCCCGAGATGAACGTGTCGTCCTAAGAGATGATTCGTCTTTCTATGGGTGGGATTAATCTGTTAAGGGTTGAGAACCGCTTCAATCTAGATGAACTATAGTTCAATGGGAGGGGCTCGTCCATAGATTGGTCCTGCAGCTGGACGAATTGAGATAAAAGCCCCCAGAGAGTAAACGTCTTCTCCTACTCGATTGACTAGAAGACGAGGAGAAGCAGGTGGGACCCCGGAAATGTGCCTAGCCGGAGACTAGCGGAACGGAATTCATAAGTGGTTTGGAGAGGAAACAAAGCGCCAGGATGGGCATGGTTACAGTGGATTTGAGTGGTGAACCGGGGAGGACTCGAACCTCCAACCCGTTGATTAAGAGTCAACTGCTCTACCATTGAGCTACCGGTCCACAGGCAATTCTTTATTTTACCTTGTTCCAATTTTTCTGTCGACCTGAGTGCGCTGCGTCCAATTCTCCGCAGCTCACTTCGCTCGCAGCACCGCCGCTAGATCCCGCGCCACTTTTCGCGCCCGCGCGATATCGTTCGGATCAAAGGAGATCGCGGAAACCCGCTGGTGCCCACCTCCACCGTATTGTTCCGCCAAAGTAGCCAGGTTTTTGTCGGCGGTGGCCTGATTCCACGGATTCGTCCCCAAGGAAACCTTCGCGCGCACCGGCGAAGCGCTCACACTCACGGAATACACTCCCTCCGGATGCAGCAGGTACGGGATGAACTTGTTGTACCCTTCCAGGTCCAGATCGCTCACATCAAAAAAAATCACGCCATCCTTCGACTCACATCTCTGCCGCAGAATCTCGATGGACTGGCGATGCCGCTCCAGCAGCGGGCCCAGGTATTTCGCCACCACTGGCAGCGTCACCATCTCCGCTAGCGGCCGGTAGGCCAACTCCGGAATGATCTGAGCCGGTATACCATTTTCTGGCGCGGCCTCGATCACCAGGGCCAATTGCGTCGCCGGTTCCGTCAATTCCGTCGCCGATTGTGGCGTGGGAAACTGCGCTCCGTCGATGATATCTCCCCAATGAATCAGCTCGGCCAAGGGCTTGGTCTCAAATCCAAATTTGTCCTTGGTCACCGTGGCAATCAGTTTCGTGCACGATTTGTAGTCCGGCTCATAGTACATATGCTCGCCGGGAAACCGCTTGAAGTACTCCGCGTCAGCGGGCGTCAGAAACGCGCTTTGATGATGATCAAACCACCAGGTCACTTTCGGCGAATTGGAATACTTGAAATCGACGATGACGTTTTCGTCCCCGTCAAAAAGCGTATCCTCCCACGGGTGCTTGGCTTTGTGGGTCATCCCGCTTAAATGGAATTCCGCCTTGGCGTTAAACTTCTCTCGATAAAACCGGTAAAAGAGCGCCGCGGAAGCCGCGCCATCAAAACAGCGATCGTGAAAACACAGTCGTACCGTCGTCATAGACCGATTATTCCTGACCCTCTCACGGTTTCACCCGACACAAGGAGCAAAGCCAATAAAGATGTACGGCTCCGCAAGGAAAGTCAAGCCCAATCGACACACACCCAACCCCTTGCATTCACATCACTTCCCCATCCCTGACACATGCGCGGTCAAACCCTCACCCCAACCGGCCATTTTGCATCCAATTTACTGTAACTTCATGAGATATTCGGACTCTCACCTCTGTGAGCAAGCTCCTCTCGAGGAGGCCAAATTCATGCGTAACTTCGGCGATTTGACACCCGCGGACATCACGCCGAAATCTGTCTATTTCAATCGACGCCAGATTCTCCGCGCCATGGGAATCGCGGGCGCTGCCGTCGCCGGTGGCGATATCCTGTCGCACCTCGCGTTTCCTTCTGGTTCGGTCCAGGCCGGTACCAAGCTCAATGTCGCCTTAAAAAGTCCCTTCAGCACCACGGAACAGATGAATTCCTTCGAGGACGTCACCCACTACAACAATTTCTACGAATTTGGCACCGACAAGGGCGACCCGGCCCGCAACGCCGGCAAATTCCGCACGTCCCCATGGACCGTCTCCGTCGAAGGCGAAGTGAAAAAACCCGCCAAATACAGCATGGACGATATTCTGAAACTCGCTCCGCTCGAAGAACGCATTTATCGTCATCGCTGCGTGGAGGGCTGGTCCATCGTGGTTCCCTGGATCGGCTACTCGCTCAGCAACGTCCTGAAACTCGCTGAGCCTACCGAAAAGGCCAAGTTCGTCGCCTTCCAGTCCTACTATGATTCCGGTCAGATGCCTTTGGCCACCCGCTCCGGCATTGAACTTCCCTACGTTGAGGGGCTGCGTCTCGATGAAGCCATGAACCCGCTGACGCTTCTCTGCGTCGGCATGTACGGCGAGTCACTCCCCAATCAGGATGGGGCTCCCGTACGCCTCGTCATTCCCTGGAAATACGGTTTCAAGAGCATCAAGTCCATCGTCAAAATCCGTTTCGTCAAAGGCATGCCGTCCACCACCTGGAATATCTACGCCCCCAGAGAGTACGGCTTTTACTCCAACGTGAATCCCACCGTCGATCATCCCCGCTGGAGTCAGGCTACCGAGCGCCGCCTCGGCGAATTTCTCCGCCGCAAAACTCTCATGTTCAACGGCTACTCCGATCAGGTAGCTAGCCTTTACACCGGCATGGACCTGAAGAAAAATTACTGACGTGCGCGATTCTCTACGCCGGCTCCTCCTCAGCAAATGGGCCAAAGTTGCGGTCTTTCTGCTGTGCCTTTCTCCCCTCGCCTGTCTCGGCTGGCGCGCCTATCAAGGGCGGCTCACCGCTAATCCCGTCGAGTTCGTCCAGCATTTTACCGGGGATTGGACGCTGCGTTTCCTCCTCATTACGCTCTCCGTCACGCCGCTGCGCAAACTCCTCAACCTTCCCGATCTGATTCGTTTCCGCCGCATGCTCGGTCTATTCGCTTTCTTCTACGTATGGCTGCATTTCCTCACCTACATCGGTCCAGACCAGGTCTTTAGCCTCCCCGGCATGTGGAAAGATGTCGCCAAACGTCCGTTCATCACCATTGGTTTTACGGGATTCGTGCTGCTGATTCCTCTCGCTCTCACTTCAACGAAAGGCTGGATTCGCCGCCTCGGCGGCAAACGCTGGCAAGCGCTCCATCGACTCATTTACATCAGTGCGCTTTGTGGTGTGGTCCACTACTACTGGCTGGTTAAATCCGATCATCGACTCCCGCTGCTCTACGGCGCTATCCTCGCGGTCCTTCTGCTGTACCGCCTCGCCGTATCATTCCTCAAGCCGCGCCCCGCCGTCGCCGTTGCGCCCGCGCGTTAGCCGGCCCGGCCTAACTCAACAGCATCTGAAAACGGGCATCCGAGCGAATCGAATCGAGATCCGAATCCTTCGCCGCCCAATTCTTGTAGAACGTGCCGTGCTCCATTACTTTTTCCAGGCACTGGATCGCATCTTCTTTGCGGTTCAACAGTGCATACACGCAAGCCACGTTATACAGGATCGAAGTTTCGTCCGGATCGATTTCCAGCGCCCGGTGCGCCCATTCAAATCCGCGCTCCAGATCCCCCATGCGCACCAGAATGCCTGCGCCCAAATACAGCGCTCGCGGATCGTCCGGATGAATCTCGATGTGTCGCTCCGTCAGTTGCAATGCGCGACGCTGCGTCGCTGCAGCTTCCGCTTCTCTCCCCAGTCCGTGATACACGGCAACCAGCAAACTCACCGCCTGGTAATCATCGGGATTCAGCCGCGACGCTTGCTCGTAAAGTTCCGCGGCCCTGCTCAAATCGCCGCGCTGGAACGATGTGCGCGCGTAAAAGTAGTACGCCTCGTACAGTTTCGGATCCAACTGAATCGCCGTCTCGAATTCCTTTTGTGCCTTTACGAAATCCTTCCTCAGCGCAAACGCCAGCCCGCTTGCCGCATGCGCTTCCGCCAGTTCCGGATCTAGTTCCAATGCCTTGTGACTCGCCGCTTCCGCCTCGTTCAGGTTGTCGTCGCTGCTGTCCCAATACATGTAAAGAAACGAGCAGCAATCCGCCACCCCGGCATACGCCCGCGCGTAATGTGGATCGATGACAATCGCTCGTGCAAACATCTGCCGTGCAAAATCAAAACCCTTTCGCCGGAATTGGTGAAAAAATTGCCGTCCCCGCAGATAATAATCGTACGCTTGCGGATTATCCGTCTGTTTTCGCGCGATCGCTTTTTCTTCCTGCGGCGAAAGCTTGATGCGCAGCGCTTGGCTGATGCTCCGCGCGATCTCATCTTGCACTTCGAACACATCCTTCAATTCCCGGTCATACCTTTCCGCCCAGATGGAATGTCCGGTTTGCGCCTGAATCAACTGTGCCGTGATGCGTAAGCGATTCCCGGCCCGTCGCAAGCTGCCGCTCAACACACAAGCCGCGTTTAATTCCCGGCCCACCTGCGGACCTGTCACCGGCTTATCCCGGTAGGCCAGCACCGCGGCCCTTGGAAACACTTGCAACTCTTTGATCTTTGACAACTCCGTGATGATGTCTTCAGTCATTCCATCGCGAAAATACTCGTCATCCTTGCTGTTGCTGAGATTCTCAAAATACAGTACCGCAACCGATTTCTCGGGCGCCGCCGCAGCCACCTGCGTCGACGAAGCGCTCTGTCGATTGACCACCACCGATCGCCCGGAAGAATCGCGATCGCGTTTCAACCGTTTTAGATCCGTGCGAATCTCCGCGGCCGTCTGATAACGCATGTCCCGGTCTTTTTCTAACGCTTTGTTGATGATCCGTTCCAGTTCGCCCGGCACTGCCGAATTCAGCTCCAGCGGAGCCCTCGGTGTCCCGTGCAAAATCGAATCGAACATGGCCGCCGACGTATCGCCGCTGAACGGCAACTTGCCCGTGCCCATCTCGTAGAGCACCGTCCCCAAGGAAAACAGATCCGTGCGCGCGTCCAACTCTTTCCCCAACGCCTGCTCTGGAGACATATACGCCAAAGTCCCCAGCGTGGTTCCCGGGCTCGTCAAATCTTCGGGAGCGACTGCCACCGTGACTTGCGTGGATACGCTCGCAACTTCCCCGCTCGGCCGCCGCCGCGCCGCCATTTTTGCCAACCCGAAATCCAGAATTTTCGATTGTCCGCGCAGCGACACGAACAAATTTGCAGGCTTGATGTCGCGATGGATGATTCCTCTCGCGTGCGCCACCGAAAGTGCGTCGGTAATCTCGATGCCCAGGTCCAGGATCTGATCGATCTCCAGCGGCCTCCCACTGATCAAGTGCTTCAGGGTCTGGCCCTCCAGCAGTTCCATCACGATGAACGGCCGGCCTTCGTGTTCTCCAACGTCATAGATCGTGCAGATATTCGGATGGTTCAGCGCCGAGGCCGCGCGCGCCTCGCGTTGGAATCTTTCCAGTGTCGCCGCGTCCGTCGACGTGTTCTCAGGCAGGAACTTCAATGCAACGTAGCGGTCCAGGCGGGTATCTTCTGCTTTATAGACCACACCCATTCCGCCGCCACCCAGTTTTTCTACCACACGATAATGAGAGATAGTGCGGCCAATGAACGGCTGTAGGTTCGCCATGCGCCAGTCATCTTAAATGCGCCGCATGTTCAAGTCAACGCGACCGCTCTGCATGCCACGCCACAATTCACTTCACTTCCGCGAACGCCGCGTAGCTGTGCGGCTCCAGCTTGATCTGGAACCGCGCTCTTTCAGGGCCAAACGACATTCGCGATTGCGGGCCCGCCGGAACGGCTTCGCTGCTGGTCACTTCCCCCGTCACCAGATTCTTCACCTTCGCCACCCCGCCGGTGATCGCCACGGTCACTTCGGTCGGCTTGTCCAAAAACGATTCCACAATGAACGTTTGATTGTCGTACGCGAACAGGCTCACCCGGCTCGGAGCTTCCAACCGCACCGGAAAATCCCCCATCATGGACAACTTGATCGCGGTGAGCACTTCCGGCGGCAAATTATAAAGGTCCGCGAAATTGTCCGGAATCGTCAAAACAAATAACGTTCCCTTCGAATACTTGTCCATGAGCAAGATCGGAAAACCGTTCCCGCTGGCCACGCCCCGTACCATTGCCCATGCATCGTTCGTCAAAAAGCGAATCTCCGGAATCAATACATCGGGGTTTTCTTTTCCGCTGATCGCACTTCCTCGCCCCGCACCGAATAGCCGCAAGTAATCATGCACTGCCACGCGGCGTCCCGTGTATCGCAGTTCTACTATGTCTTCGATTCCCTTCCCTTCCAGCGCTTGCAGTAACCCGGAAGTGATCACCACATTCTTGCCCGCTTGCAGATGCGTCTTGATCTTGCCCACGATGTCCGGATCAAATTTCGCCGACTCCGTCAACAACACCGGGTTTGCGTCTTCCGGGAACGAAGGATGCAAATCAATTGGAATGCCAATCATCCCCAGATAGTTGTGGAGAAAATCTTCACCCACAGACTGATACGGTTTGTAGCTTTGGATGCCAATCGGTTTTCCCAACTGTCCAACGATTGGATCAACTTGCTCCAGTGAATATCCCGCCACACGCGCCATCGTCGCCGCCGTGGACTTCCCCGCATCGCGATACGCCAGCATCTCGTCGTAATTCAGGCTGGTGTGCAGGTCTTTCCAGACATCACGATTCCCCGGCGCAACTGGCTGTAACAACCCGCCATAGAAAAACAGCGTGATCTCCGGAGCCTTTGCGAACATCGTGTCCCAAAGCTGCTCGGCATAACGGTCCACATAGCGCGTGCCGAAGATATCCACCCAGCCTCCGCCATTTCCTCCTGGCTTGATGTTCTCGAAATACCGAAAAATTTGGTAACTCTCGTATTGTTGCAAGTGTTGATCCGTAACTTCCGGATCGCGCGTCTCCGTCCCCGTGTAGATCCCATCGAACAGTTTCGGTTCCTTATCCAGATCGAAGCCCAACCCCGGAAAATGCTCGTACCAGTTCGGAAATTTGATGATCACCTTCGCTTTGGGATTCACTGCCTTGATTGGCCCAATCACCAGCGTGCGCGCCGCATCGTCCATCAGCTCCAGCCGGAATTGCGTCCAGCTTTTGTTGCCTTTCGCCGCGATATCGGAATCGCGCTTCGAATTCACAAAAAAGAAATCATCCAGAATAATCTCGTCAAAATGCCGCGCCGTCAGCTCCGAGACCTTTTTCACATACGCGCGATCTTCCGGATCGGTGTAACAGAACGATTCGAACAGCCTCGCTTCGTCGCCAGTCAGCGCCATTCCCCCTGCCACCTGTACGCCATGATCCGTGAAAAACTTCTTAATACGCTCCAGCACTTGTTCGTCGGCAATCTGGTGGCTCCGGTACGTCTCGATGTACACTTTGTCCACCTTCACCTGGCGGCTGATGGTGTCCCAACTGCTCTCCAGCCATTTCGGGTCCTCCATCTGCTTCACTACGAAAACAGGGATGTATACCGCCACACGAAAATTCTTGTATTGCTCTGCCCGCACGAGGCTGGGCAAAACGAAAGTCAGACAGATCAGGAATGAGGTGATTCTTAACCGAACTCGGAATCGGGATCTCATGGTGTGTATTCCTCCCGGCGCGTGAAATCGCCCGAAGTATAGCACCTCTGCCGCGATCCACTTTGTGACACCCCGGAGAGAATCGCTCACAAACAAAAACCCCGGAAGACCGTGCTCCCGGGG